>OJHH01000034.1_pt1 | contig 30176 bp, 25 predicted proteins | sample 1594911 | NCBI WGS metagenome assembly OJHH01 (sample SAMN05416787, study PRJEB24817) | seawater metagenome | isolation source: Sea water | place: Canada:Atlantic | collected 2013-11
AGATGTAGAGAGGTCTCGTGGGCTCGGAGATGTGTATAAGAGACAGCCATTGGCGAGCGTGGTCAAGGCCTGAAAAACACGCTGAAAATCTTCGAATACGCCCGCTGTCACATGTCCATGTGGGGCGTTGGCGTGGCGCGCCGCGCGATGGACGAGTCCATCAAGTACTCACAGGAACGCAAACAGCACGGCAAATTGATCGCGGGCCACCAGTTGATCGCCGACAAGATCGCCACCATGGCGACCAAGATTGACGCCGCCAGGCTGCTGACCTATCGCGCCATCGATATGGTGGAGCGGGGAGCGCGGGCGGACAAAGAGTGTGCCATGGCCAAGTGGTTTGGCACTGAAATCGCAGTGACAGCGGCGCGGGATGCCGTGGAGATCCACGGTGGCAATGGTGTTACCAAGGAGTTCATCGTCGAGCGCCTGGCGCGAGAGGCTATTGTCAGTCCCATTCCCGATGGCACTACGGAAATCCAGAAACTGATCATCAGCCGGGCCCTGACAGGCGAACAGGCTTTCCGCTAACCCGGATTACAGGAGGAAACATGGAACTGAAAGACAAGGTTGTAGTAATCACCGGCGGTGTTTCCGGCCTGGGCCAGGCCACTGCGCGCTATATGGTAGGCGAGAAGAGGGCAAAGGTTGCCCTGCTGGACCTGAATGAGGAGGCGGGCGCGGCGATGGTAGAGGAGTTGGGCGAGGCCAACGCCATCTTTTGCCAGACTGATGTGACCTCTGAGGAGAGCATTGATGCCGCCATCGCCGCCATCATGGACAAGTTCAGCGCCATCCACATGGATGTCAATGCCGCCGGTATTCCGCTGCCCTGCAAGATCCTCGACCGGGAAGGCAAGGCCAGCAGCCTGGCAAAGTACGCTACGGTGATCAACGTAAACCTGATGGGCGTGTTTAACGTGATGGCCAAGTGCGCCGAGCAGATGGCCAGGAACGAGCCGGACGAGAACGGTGAGCGCGGTGTGATTGTGAACGTATCTTCCGGCGCAGCCTTTGAAGGCCAGATCGGCCAGAGCGCCTACAGTGGGTCCAAGGCGGGCGTGAATGGCATGAATATTCCCGCTGCCCGCGAACTCGGCCCCCTGGGTATCCGGGTGAATTCAATTGCCCCGGGACTGTTTGGAACACCTCTGGTGAAGGGGCTGGACCAGAAAGTGCAGGACTCACTGATCGCGATGTGCGAGGCGCCCAAGCGCATGGGCGAGGTGGATGAGTTCGCCCACGCCTGCGCCTTCCTAGCGGAGAATGGCTATATGAATGGCCGGGTCCTGCGCCTGGATGCTGCCACGGTGATGCAGGCCAGGTAGGCCATACAACCAACGCCTTGAGGAGAGAGACGTGGGACCGCTAGCCGGAATCAAAGTTTTAGAAATCGCCGGTATCGGGCCCTGCCCGATCGCCGGTATGATGCTGGCCGATCTGGGGGCGGAAGTCATCCTGGTTGAACGCGCAGCCGCTAACAAAAACGCGGCTGAGGTGGGTCAGAACGGCTTTTTCAACCGAGGCAAACAATCCATAGCTCTGGACCTGAAAGACCCGAAAGCGGTGGAAAGTGTGTTGCAGTTGGCGGAGCAGTCCGACGTGCTGATCGAGGGCTTTCGCCCCGGTGTAATGGAGCGGCTGGGGCTGGGGCCAGAGGTCGTGCATCAGCGAAAGGCCTCCCTGGTCTATGGTCGGATGACCGGCTGGGGGCAGGATGGCCCCCTGTCGCATGCGGCTGGACACGACCTGAATTACCTCGCCATCTCGGGGATTCTCCACTACGGCGGCCTGCCGGGCGATGCGCCTTATCCCACGCCCACAGTGCTGGGTGACATCGGTTCCGGTTCGAATATGTTGGTATTGGGCATCCTGGCAGCGCTGCTGCACGCGCAGCGCACCGGCGAGGGGCAGGTAATCGACGCAGCCATCTGCGACGGTGCCATCTATAACCAGACCCTGATCGCGGGCCTGCGAGGGGAGGGCGCAATCAGCGAGACCCCCAGTGAAACGTTCTTCGGCGGGGCATCACCCTGGTGCAACAGCTACCCCTGTTCGGACGGTCGCTACATTACGGTACAGGCCCTTGAACCCAATTTTTACCGAGAATTGATTGCCCTGTGCGGGTTTGAAGACGATCCTGACTTCGCCCGCCAGCACGACAAGAAGACCTGGCCTGCCGCCCGAGAAAAAATGGCGGTCCTGTTTGCCAGTAAACCCAGGTCACACTGGTGCGAATTGCTGTCGGGCACCGATGCCTGTTTCGCACCAGTACTGTCGCTGCCGGAAGCGGCGGAAGACGAGCACATCAGGGCACGCGAGTGCTTTGTTGCGGGTGAAGGCCTGTTGCAGCCAGCTCCTGCGCCGAAATTCAGTGCGACCCAGCAGGAGGTCGGTGATGTTCCGCGTTCCGGCGAACACACAGAGAGGATTCTGCGATCCCTTGGTAAGGCCGGCTGAATGTGCAGTGCTTATAAGGCTCCCAGAACATAAGCGGACGTGATTCTCCGCTCAGTGGGTTTAAGCCGTTGATTTCCCAGTAATTTTTCCCGCCACTTTTACAGGGAGTGAATTCGCATCTTTTTCGCTGATTTGTGCCGCTCTGGGTCCGCGGGCATAAGGGGACGAGATATTGCGTTCCCCCCACTTAAGCTATTTTATTTATAGTGATTCCTCACCACCTTTTCCTGAGACGCTTGATAGGGCATGCTTTTGGCCGAATCTGGCCCAGGTCTTTACATCGGGCTAAGGTTGATTTCTAAGGTCATCCCAAGCACTGCCGCTGCTCTACTAGCAGTTTGAAGTGTTATAGTTTCATTGTCTGGATCAAGCAATCTATCAAGCTGTGAACGGCTGGTTTTCAAGCGTTTAGCCATATCGGTTTTTGAAATATTTTGGTCAAGCATGGCAGCTTCTAGTTTTGCAGACAGTACTTTTTTGATCGCGGCATTTTGAACATCTTCATAGATACCATCTGCCTTTAGAAAGTCGTCAAAACTTGAACCTGCTCGAGGGTTTCTTTTAGCCATTTTTCTGATACTCCGTCTTCCGCTTCTGAGCGAGCTTTAAATCTCTGTCCGGTGTTTTCTGGGTCTTTTTAACCAGTCCATGCAATAGGATCATCTCTGAATTGTCGATATAGAAAAACACACGGGCGATCCCGCTCTTAATATTACTTCTGACCTCCCACAATCCAGGATAGCCAGATAAGGATTTGCACAGCGGTTCACCACAAGGCCAACCGAACTCCACTGCCATAATGTCCTGCCCGATTGTTTGCCGATCTTCTTGGGTCAGTCCAAGCAACCAATCTCTAACAGGTTCTTTCCCGCTGGAGAGCTGGTAAAAAACAGCGGTTATTTTTTTCTTAGGTGCTATCATTCTGCTGAATGTACCATATATGGTACGCTCCAGGCAACAAAAACAGTTTCTTACTTTTGTTTACGGCCTTGGGACCTGGGGGCCGAGGGTGAATGAATGAGATTTTCTGATCAGTGGAACCAACTCATTGTCTTGAAAGGATTCGTCCTTCTCCTTATATCAAAGCCAGAGGTCAACCCAGTTTCAGCGCAAGAATTTTCGCCATATCAAAGACATCATCATTAGCGGCGGGCCGTGTAAAATCATATTCCCCCTGCATATTGACATGTGCCCAGGCTATGATCGAACCACTGGTAATGGCCTCGAGCATGTCCTGCCTGTCGTCGGGATCAGCCGTGGATGATAGCCGTTGGGACAGGTACAGGTAATTCCACAGGACAATGGCATTTTGCATGAGCACTTTACAGGCCGTTGCTATTTCCTGTTCCTCCTTGGTGCCTACCTGGAATTCCTGGTTGTTAGCAAAAAATACAGCCGCTGAAAACCTGTTGGCTAATTCCACTTTATTCAGTTGCTTTTCAATACGCTGACGTAGCTCTACGTCATCATAGTAAGTCAGTATAAACTGGGATTTTATAATGCGTCCGAACTCCTTTAATGCCCGGTACAACGGATGATCTTTCGCATAGGAGCTTAACCGCTTGAACAGTTGCGAGGCGCTGGAATAGCGCAGTTTAATCGTAGCCATAAAGCGGAGGATGTCATCCCAGTTTTTGAGGATGAGTTTCCGGTTGATTGTGCGACTCGGCACAATACTGTAACCGCGCCTTTGATATGTAGATTTGCTGGAGAATCCATACAGCCGCTGTTCGCCAATCTTCTTAAAACGTGGGGCAAATGCAGTATCTATCATATGCGTGGCCGTAAATATGGCTTCAGAAAATCCGTGTGTATCCGTCGAGTGTATGTCACTCTTGACGACTTCATTCTGCATCAAGCCATCAATGACATAGGCGGCCTCTCTATCGGATGCACTAATCACGGTTGAGTGGAACAGGGCATGGCGCTCATCGATGAAAGTATACATCGTGACGCCTTTATCCTTGCCGAAGTATTTGAATGAATAACTTGCATGCAGTGAATCTACTCCAACGTTTACCTTGCGCCCGTCACTGCTGGTATGCAGCTGGTCCGGATATTTTTGAAACGCGTTGGATAAAGCGAGCTTGTCAATCTGGCCAATAATAACGTTGTTCGCTGCCTGAATATTTTTCAGGCTAAAGCACCAGTTAACGGTGTTTTTCAGCGTGCTTTCGTTGATACCTACAGAGATCTGGGACAGTTTATCAATACCAATGTTACAGCCCATGCCCATAATACCAGCCAGAACCGTTTCGACATTCGGCTTGAGCTTGTGGTGTTTGGGGCTTAGATGTTTAAAGTAGCGGGTGAAGTCGCTCGTTCGGTTAATGTCCCGAAGAACGCGCAAAATGGGAACGATGCCGTTCTCCTTCAATAGGGTGCCATTATATCCGTCTTCACTAAATGACGTACCGGGCGTACTGACCTTGGCATAGCCAGAGTCGTCAACAGATAGGTACGTGTTATTCCCCTCACCAAAGCGTCCATTGACAGCCTGGTATGTGCTTTCTAGTGTTGTTTTGAGTTCCGCAAGGTAGCTTGCGCCATCTGCGAATTTTTGTAGGCCTGCCAATGTCAGCAAGCGATCCCTTTCTTTCCGCCAGCGTGCAGTAGGAATCAGGTAGTCCTGTATAGCGCGATAACGGTATGAATACTGGAGGTTAAGCTTGCCCGCGCGCACCGCATCCGCAACGGATTGAAAAAGTAGTATTTTGTACAGCGATGTGCGGAATGTGGTATCGCCTGCGACAATGTCTTGTTCCTTTTCTGGCAGGAAGTCCAGAGGTGGTGAGTGTCCGACATTACCATCCGTCACTTGAAAATGTGTCATGGCTGCAAATAACGGCTCCTCCGATGACGCCTTATCGAATACCAAATTCTTAAGCACTGAGGACACCTTGCGCTGGAGGCGCAGAGATTGGTTTTCCAGGGTATCGTAATAGTGCTGACCCTCTGTGTGTTGATCGAGTAGTTGTTCATAGAATTGTAATTTCTCTGTCTTGATATCTCCCTGCAGAGCCTCATAGTCATCGATCAGACGTTCAATCTTTTCCATTCTCTCAGAATCTGATTGGTCCTTGCATCGGACAATACGCGTAATTTCGTCCAGTAGATGGCGTGAATTTCTATGGGACGTGTTGATTGTTTGGATAGCAGTCTTTCGCTCTGACTGCGTTTTTTGCTCTTTTTGAGCAAGCTTCTTATTAACGCCATTCGTAGCGGTGCGGACACTTTTTAGGAAAATATCCATCAAGACATCTTGGCGGAAATAGTACTGGTGCTTGATGAAGGACAGTAAATGGAGGTGACGTTTCTGTGGATTGGGAAACTGCTTCACTTGTGTCAGCGTTGCCTTCTGTACCCAGGTAGCGTAGTACTCTGTGGCTTGTTGGTTCAAATTTAACTCGTCAAAAATTGATCGAAACTGTTCGAAGTGATCTCTGAGCGTCCGGGATGCGTTGACATTTTGCTGAATATCCTTGGCGCGCAATGACTGGTTAACCTGTTTGATTTGCCCGAGCAAAGGTAGCCAGTGATTCTTCGGATTTGCTAGCAATACGTCTAGCGAGGATTTTTCATCCTCGCGCAATTCTGACGACAGGGTGTTTAGCAGGCTGGATTCCACGATATTGAAGCTGTCCGTAATCACTGTGGATAACTGATGGTAGGTCGGTATTTCGATGCGTTGCTTCCAGCAAAAATCAATTGCAGCAACAAATACCTGATCTGGCTTCAATTGCTGCTGGGCCAACAATTGGATGCGTTCAGCAATCAATGTAGCATTGGACTCATCGAAAGGTGTCCAATCCAGCAGTGTCAGAATGCGTGATCTATGCTGTAAAATTCGGGCTGAAGGATAGCGATCGAAATTGAATTCATCTGTGACGCTGAGAAGTCGCTTCACGTATTGGATATCCCTACGGCGATACACAGATGGCACAAAGAATTTCCCGCAGTACCGGAAATACCCGAGCTGCAAAAGGAAGCCGACTTTATTTGTCGTTGTGCGTAGCTGACTCAGAGTTCGTCGAATATCCTCAGTCACGACAAAGTAGGCGTGACGTTGTTCTTTTGTAAAGACGGGAGGGGAGTCGAATTTCCGTTTTTCAGTGGGCGACAGAAAGACCAATCGCGTCATATAGGGACTCCTGAATACATATTGCCTTGCCTATTATTATCTATATACTGTGATAACTATTATTAATACGGTAAATGTATCAGCGTGAGCAGCCGATGACAACCGCTAGCATGAGACGGCCTCCACTAGCATACCTGGATGCCATGGAGTATATCGATAACGCGAGTCCGCCCGACGACCTGTCGGAAGCGCAGAGTCGCGATTTCACCATTGCTGTGCAATTCCTCCAACAGTACACCGGTAGCGCCGCAACGTTTAATAGTTACCGTCGTGAAGTCGAAAACTTGCTGCAATGGACCTGGCACATTGCCCTGACCACACTGGATGGACTGAAGCGAGAGGATATCGAGAAATTTATTCGGTTTAGTCAGCGTCCACCAGCCGCCTGGATCGGCGTTAAGAAAGCGCCACGTTTTATTGACAGTGAAAGTGAGCGCCGACCAAACCCCGAGTGGCGACCCTTCGTGGCAACGGTCTCGAAATCTGCCCACAAAAAGGGCGAAGCGCCCTCTAAAAAGGACTATTTCGCCTCAAATAACAGCATCAAACAGCTGATGGCTATCTGCAGTAGTTTTTACCAATATCTGCTGTTAGAGGAATATGTCTACAGCAACCCGGTGGCCTTGATTCGGCAAAAAAGTAAGTTCGTGCAGAAGCGTCAGGGCCAAACTAGAGTACGTCGATTGAGTCCACTTCAGTGGCAAGTGGTCATCACTACCGCTGAGCAGATGGCCGCAGACAACCCGGGATCTCATGAGCGAACGCTCTTCATGTTATCCGCGCTTTACAGTATGTATTTACGGATATCAGAGTTGGCGGCTAGCGACCGCTGGACACCCACGATGAATGACTTTCACAAGGATAACGATGGATTGTGGTGGTTTACCACGGTAGGAAAAGGCAATAAAGAGCGGCAAATAGCGGTTAGCGATACAATGCTGGCTGCGCTAAAACGCTGGCGGAAGTTTCGGGGGTTATCGGTACTACCCACGCCAGCTGATGACTCGCCACTACTTCCGGTTCATCGGGGCCAAGGGCCTATGGCCAATACCACACACATACGGTCTATAGTACAAGACTGTTTCGACAAGGCGATTCAGAGCCTGGTTGCTCAGCAACAAACAGAGGAGGCCGAATCACTGATGGGTGCTACCGTGCATTGGCTGCGCCATACAGGTATCTCAGAAGACGTCAAAACCAGGCCCAGAGAGCATGTGAGAGACGATGCAGGCCATAGCTCCAGCGCCATTACCGACAAGTACATTGATATAGAGCTCAAAGAGCGGCACAAATCAGCGAAGAAGAAGCGAATTCACTCCCTGTAAAACTGGCGAGAAAAAATACAGGGAAATCAACTACATAAACCCACTGAGCGGAGAATCACGTCCGCTTATGTTCTGGGAGCCCACTTTGGGGATCGATTGATTTTTTTTCAAATCTAAGGACGAGTGACTCATCATCCACTTCTTGCAGAATTCGGGAACTCTGGCTGCCAGCGTTTCCGAATCCGAACCGTCTCAGATGAGGACACAGCTGTCAGTCCTTTCGGGTAGCCAAATCCCAATATTCCGTTAAAATAACATTATTACGGATTAATAAGAGGGCCCTTCTCATGGCGAAATCAGGCCAGGCGCGCGTCCCTACTTCGGCGGAATGGCAGCGAGTCTTCGAGGTCATCCAGGAGCATCGCCACCCAGAAAAGAATACTGCGATCATGCAAATCAGCGCGAAACTCGGCCTACGCGCTCAGGAGATCGCCCTGCTTCAGATCAAGGAAGTTGCGCGCCTCAAAAAGTCACCGCCCGGGTTTACTTTATACAAAGTGATGTCACTGCCGGCGGCGTACACCAAGGGTGCCAATGCCATGGGTCGATCAACCCCCCAGTACACCCGACGCACCGTGAGTTTCTCAGTTGAGGAGTTTGATCAGATTGTCGCGCAGATAGCCGACCTGGCGAAAGCAGGTGTCGACGTTGATCCGAAACGATTTTATCCCGCAATTAAGAAGCGGACTGGGAAATCCAGAGACCTACCGCTCGTGGATGAGGCGCTGAGAGAAGCATTGATTGCCTTCCTGGCAGTACGACTAGAAAAGCATCCTGATGCCAAACCTACGGACCCCCTTTTCATCACTCAGAAAGGTGTCCCCTACTCCCCGAATACCCTGCAGGAGCACATGGCGCTGATTCTGAGGGGCTGGGCCGGTATCGAAAAGGCCAGTTCCCACAGCGGCCGACGCTCCGTGATCACGGACATTATCCACAAGCAGAATAAATCGCTGAAGGTGGCTCAGAAGGTCGCCGGGCATAAATCGGCCAGCACGACGGTGATCTATGATGAGCCTCCTGAAGAAGCTATCAGCGATGCCCTCAAAAACCTGTCGTAAGGGTGCTGCCTAGCCGGTACCAGAGTAAGCTCAATGATATTGGGCCCACGCATCGCGCACAATTGATTGTGTAAGCATGATTTACGATTCTTCTCCTAGATTTCTTAGTAAGGATAAAACTACGTTTTTGTCGTCGTCAGAGTGGGTATTCTCTTGAAGGAATTCATTACATCGAGAGACAAGCCCTTCAGAGCTTGTTGTCGTCAGATCTAGTCTGTTGGCATCAGTAATCCAACGAATCCTGTCGAGCACCTTACCTTCGAGCCAGAGTGTCAGTCGCGCGATCAAAGCATCTGGTTCAACATACATAAGTTGATCTGACCAAGCCTCTCTCAGTAATTCATAGTCATTGGATAACAATGCGTCACTCTCAGAGCCGATAAACTCCCGAAGTAAGTCACGCATAACACGCTCGCTATCTTTGACTTTCTCCAGAAGCTGATCAAAGTGACCTCTGATCCATTCGTCCGCTGGTTTCCCTGCGATTACATTCTGATAATACGCCTTAAATGCTTCAGAAAAATGGTACGAAGGTTTAGTTGGTTGTAGTATGACCGCTGTAAGAAGGTCGCTATTGTCCTCGAATGCACAGCTCCATGCCGACGTGTCCAATTTATCAAGAATAGCCATACACCGATCTTTGGTTTCGTTATCTCCATATTCTGTCAGCCTCGCAATGAGACAATCATAATTCAGAGCATCTTTAGTCAGCGTAGGAAGCACAACTTCTACCGTGCCCTGTTTACAAAGTCTTTGTACGTACAGCTGAACGGCGTCCTCCTGTGGCCAATCTCTGCAATTTAAAGCTATCACGGCTGCCTCAGAAGTGAACAGCTGGGTACTAGCATCGTGTTTTTCAATTATGGAGCGAGCAAGTAGCCCTCTGTCCGCAGCCGCCATTTGCCAAAGTCTTGGCTCATCTTCCCAGGTAACAAAAGCTTGATAAATACGCGAGGTTTCTGAATCAAGTAGTTCTTCTTGACTCCAGAATCTTTTTATATTGTCCGCTGGGATCGATGATGAGAGCAACTCGTCACCCCAAGCTAGGGCAGCCAATACTGATAAACTCGGCGTATCAGGCAGCTTCTCCCGGCTCGCTCGAGCCCAAAAGGCCTCGCTACGAATACCATCAAGTAATATTTCGCGTTTTTCTTCGTTACATAGCGGCCCAATAGACAGTGCCAGTCGATAAACGTCTTCCTTCCCAATCGCGCGGTTCGGCTGTACAAACCAAGCACTCAATTTATCCGCCACCTCCCCCCAATCTTCTGTTGGCGTCTGAAAAGGGACCGTTTGGTTGAGCGTGTTAACGACGTCCGCCTCTAATTCCGGTTGAGATTCAGATAGAAGGCTAGCCATTTCCTTGACTAGGCCTTTTCTAGGAAGAATGCAGTGTATTTGGATGTTAGCGCTCGTTTGTAGCTGTAACCAGTTGACCCATCGCTCATGATCTAAAGCTTTGTAGAACTGATCATCAATAGGATTTTTCCAATCTTTAAGCTCTTCAATAAGAAGATTCAAATGCTGTACACCTTTTTCCGACCATTTCTCTCCTGATACATAGGTGCTTGTCAATTTTCGAACAAGTGAACATGTCTTTTCCTCGAAATCTGTTCCTTCCCCTACTAGCACCCGTAACAGACGGATATGGGCGGCATAATCGAGTTTGTTAATATCCCAATCTGCGTCTGGATGAAGTAACGCCTCCCTCATCTGGCGAATATCATCTCCAATGTCAATAGAAGATTGCCGTAGTACCCTATACAACGCGCGTGTCATAGCAAAGCGCATTTCGGCATCTAGTTCATGGCTTATTTGGCGCTGCGCCCCAACAGCATGCCAGACGATGGGGAAGGCTCGGACATGAGTCGATGCCAAATGTTGAAGTTCATCAATGTTCCCATCCCGATACGCGTTAAGAACGGGCTGTGAGAGCAACACTTCAAGTCCTTTTTCTTTACTAACTCCAAAGAGAAGACCTGCAATCTCGCTGCGCGTATTCTCGTTCGCAATAATTGGAACCGAATGACGATCCGCGTAGGTATTACCACGCAGTAAGTATTCCCGAACTTCGTTGGCATTGAGCTCGAGTCGCAGCAAAGCATACGTCACCATGCTTTCTACAGAAACGCACCCGCCCCAGCGCGCACCGAGCAGACCAACCTGGTTTATCCATCGGAGAATTTTTCGAGGGGTTGGGCTGACTTTCCAGCGGCTGACGTGTTTGCGGAATTCGGAGAGTACCTGAACTCGCGCTTCTTCTGGCCAACCTGTCAAGCTACCTTCGATACTCCCTTCGGTGAAGTCGTCCCACGATGACAAAATGGGATATGGGACTTCGAGTGTTAGTTGGAAATTCTTTTCCATGAAGGAATTAGCAACCGAGGGTGGTGATTCGGTTGTCTCAGTCCAAATACGTGACAAACCGGTAGGATCATAGGGTACGATCAACCAAATCTTGTCCAACACCTCGTTGCGTTGGCTACGTTCGATACTTCGATGTTGAAAATACGTTTGCAGGGTCGCCCAGATGGACCGTGCGGATTTTGCATCCAAACGATCAAGATTATCCACAACGATACATAGCCGCTCCGCCCGATTTTCTCTTGCTTCATCGCAGATATACGAGATAATTTTCTGGAAGTATCGTTCGAATTCAATAGACGTCCGCTCGCTATCGTCACTGATATTCTGGGTTTGTGTCTCCGTACTCTCGGATTCGAAAATGTCCCAACTGACTTTGTGACTTTCCGGATTTCTTTCTCCCCGAAACCTCCAGTACATCAGCACTGCAAGGGGAGATAGCGCAAAAATTATCCCCGCTAGCAGTGACCAGTTGATGGATCCAGCCGCAGCAGTGAAGGGCATGGCAAGACGACTGAGATCGCTTGCTGCGATTAACGCGGCGCCAAAGGGGATAAACAACCCGGAAAATGCAACCAGTTTTCCAAGTTTGGACGCACCACTCGTTGTTTCGCTTTCCACGACCTTGAGACGTCCCGACACCTCTTCTTTAATGCTCTGTAAATTATCGTCGGCGGCCTCAGGATCTAGGGCATCGATCAATGACTCCAAAAACACACGACGCAACGGATCACCATCATGTGCCCAGGCATCGAAAAGAAAAAATCGTGTTCCACCCTGAAGATGATGAGGTACTAGTCTGCGCCGCAGTAATGCCACTACCGTCGACTTTCCTGCGCCCCAACCGCCTTCCAGCCCTATGGTCAGCCCACGCGGAGTGTCGGCAATTAAGTGATAGAGCGCATTCGCTACGTGCTCATGGGTTTTGTCTACGAAGCCGTCATTATCAGCAACCTCTTCATAATTGAGTACAAAGTGGTAACCATCCGCGTTGGCCCTATCACTCATAATTGCTCCTTGCTCTGTATACTGTCCCCACCACTTAAACCAGACTACAGTCCTGGCTGAGCGGTTAACTACTTCCCAAATCCGAGAGCCGGAAATATATTCCCGCAACCCATTACTAATTTGAAATTAACTTCGAACCTAATCGTTCAGGTACCACTCCGACATCCCATCCAGACTCACCTTCACCATCTCCCAATCCGGCATCGCACGGCCCAGCAAGCGATAGAACTGCGCACTGTGATTGTGTTCTTTCAGGTGGCAAAGCTCGTGGATGATCACGTAATCAATACACCGCGTTGGAGTCTTGATCAGATGGGGGTTCAGGGCAATACGACCGCTCGGTGAGCAGCTACCCCACTGGGTTGTCATGGGGCGAACAGATAGGACTGGTGTTTCCTTGATCCAGGATAATCGTTCGGTAACCGCCTCAAGCCGACGGTGAAATACGATCTTCGCGCGATTCTGGTACCAGCTATCCAGTGCCGCCTTCACGGTCTGTTTGTTCGGTGATGCAAGGCTGATGCAAACCTTGCCCCGCAAGAGTTTGACCGGTTCAGGTTTCTTGCTTTTTTGCACCTTCAGCATATAGCGACGACCGAGATAGAAAACGGTCTCGCCACTGACATAGTCCCGCTCCAGAATATCAGCGCGACGGGCCTCAATGTCCCACAGGTGTCGACTGACCCATTGAGCGCGCTTGAGGAGCGCTTGTTTGGCCTCGGCAAGCGAAGTCTCGGGAGGAGTCTCCACTTCCACCAGGCCATTAGGGTGGACATGGATGCGCGCTTTGCGGGAGGGGTGCTTGGCTTTGTCACTTCCCTGCCGCCACAGAAAATCCAGTCGGCGATCACCATACTGAACACTGTGTGTCGGCGCCAGAGCCGCGATATCAGTCACGCTTCAGGCCCACCCGGACGATATGTACTATCTGGTCGAGTAGCTCATTGGCCTTGTCGAGGCCGAAGCGCTGGAATAGCGTGGGTAGCAGTGACTTGCGGATCCCCTTTTCTACTCCGGTGGGGTTCAGGGTGTTCTGAGCCACCGCCGTATGCACCGTCTCATCAATGTCTCGCGCCAGAGTGATCAGTGCGTCTGGGTCGGCCGCCATGGTGGCATCGACTTCCTCCTCCCCGGCAACCAGACGGAACAAGCCAAAGTAGGCCTTGGCATGGGGGCTATCAGCCAATTCATCGGGAATACCCGGGGTGCAGCGGGTCTTCACCGCCTCCTCAAACTCCTGAAACAGGGCGTGCTGCCTGACCGGGTGATCAAACAAGGCCTCCGCCTCTTCTATCGCCTTCTTCAGGAGCTCAGAGAACACCTTCTTGGCATAAGGGTCGTCCTCGAGATCCTGTTCGATGGTTTTCTTGGTGCGAGTGCGGATTGTGTCCGCTTGATTGCGGGTTTTTTCGTCATCCCAGTCCTCGGGGTCAGTACCCAGCTTGGCCACGTCATAGGTGTCCTCGCCCGCAGTGATCTCCACACCCACGACATCGCGATCCACAAGTTTGCGGATCTGCTTCTCGTAGGCACTGAAATCCACGGTCTCCTGGGCATCCTGACGGGCGACCTTGCGCAGCTCAATGAACCATTTAAGGTCGCGCTTGTAGGTGTTGATCATGTCCTCAGTAAAGGACTTGTCCTCAAAGAATGACCGGGAGGAGCGAGCTACCTGCAGGCACATTCCGAACTCCGTGAGTGCGCTATAAAAATCCTCGCGCACTTCCTGACGGGTGTCGTACTCCACGTCATCCGCATCCGTGGCATATTTCGGCATGAGCACCCGGCGGTAGGCTTCCATGTCCTGGCGGTTCTTTACTTCACTGAAGAACGCCCAGACGCGCTTGTGCAGCTGTGGTAGCTGCTTGTACTCAGTCGAGACGTTGGTGTACAGGCCTTCGATATCGTCGACATCGAAGCCGCCCAGCTCCTCCAGGTTCCGGTAGGTCTCGATGGCAGTATCGAGCTCCTTGAGGATGCCCCGGTAGTCAATCAGCAGGCCATGGGCCTTCTCTTCATGCAGGCGGTTGACCCGGGCGATGGCCTGGATCAGGTTGTGACCCTTCAGTGGCTTATCGATGTAGAGCACCGCGTTGCGAGGCACATCGAAGCCGGTCAACAGTTTGTCCACGACTATCAATAGATCAGGTGGACCGTCTATCCCGAAATGTTCGATGGTCTCCCGCTCGTATTCGTAGGGATCTCCGGTGACATTGTCCTTCCACCACTGTTGGACTTCCGGTAGTTCAGCCTCATCGACTTCACTGTGGCCCTCGCGGGTATCCGCCGGTGATATCACGATACGAGAGGTCACCAGTTCAGTTTCATCCAGAAAGCGCTTGTAGCGGATGGCTGACAGCTTACTGTCACAGGCAACCTGGCCTTTCAGGTGGGTGCCCAGTTTCTTGAAGTTTTCACTGAAATGCAGGGCTATGTCCCAGGCAATCAGGCGAATACGGTTCTCGGCGCCGTAGACAGCGCCACGCTTGGCATACTTGCGCTTGAGGTCGGCCTTCTGGCTATCGTTCAGGCCATGAGTAATGGTCTCAAACCACTTGTCGATGGCCTGCTGGTTGATATCCAGGGCCGGCTGGCGCTCCTCATAGAGCAGCGGCGCCACAGTACCGTCATCCACTGCCCGGCGCATGGTGTAGGCGTGGACAATGGGACCAAAGGTCTCCTCGGTTTCCCGGCGGTCCTTGTTCATCAGTGGCGTGCCGGTAAAGGCGACATAGGCGGCATTGGGTAGCGCCTTGCGCATGCGCTGGTGGTTCTCTCCGCCATGGCTGCGGTGGCCTTCGTCCACCAGCACCAGCAGGTTTTCGCTGGGGTTGTGGCAGGTTTTGAGCTTGATAGCCGAGAGGAATTTCTGCACCAGGGTGAAGATGACGCGCTGCTCACCCTGGCCAATCTGGTGGGCCAGGTCCTTGCCGGAACCCATGCGGGCCTGGCCCGCCTTGCCGCTAGCGATAGAGTGCAAGCCCAGGGCCCCTGCCGCGGCAAAGGTCCTGGACAGCTGCTTCTCCAGATCCACGCGGTCAGTGACCACAATGACCCGGCACTGGCTCAGAGATTCGTGCAGTACCAGCAATTTGCTCAGGAACACCATGGTGAAGGACTTGCCAGATCCGGTGGTGTGCCAGATCACCCCGCCCTGGCGGGCTCCTTTGTCATCGATACCGGTTATCTGGCGTAACAGGGCCTCGATGCCGAAGAACTGCTGGTAGCGGGCAATGATTTTGTCGTGCTTGTAGTAGAGAATGTAGAAGCGCAGCAGGGACAGCAGCCGCTGGGGGCTGAGGATACCAATCAGCAACTCGTCCTGTTCGTTGGGCAGTACCGGCCCCGCCCAGAGTTGCTCGAAGTAATGGCGCACTTTCGCGGGTTTGTCGGCAAACAGGGCATCGATCTGCTCTGGAGCTAAGGGGCGGTTCTTGATTGCCTCGCGTTCAGTCTCACTGATGTCCTCTTCTTCCCACTTGGACCAGAACTTGCGCGGAGTCTTGGTGGTGCCATAGCGACCCTCAGTCTGACTTACCGCCACCAGTACCTGGGCAAAGGCAAACAGGTAAGGTATTTCCTGTACGCCCTGGTTGCGGATCATCTGGCTGACGCTTTCGTCGATCATCGACTTGTTGGGGTTACCGGAAGCAGCTCGCTTCGCTTCGATAACCACCACAGGGATGCCGTTCAGAAAAGCCACAAGATCCGGGCGGCGATGTCCGGTAGCAGAGGCATTCTGAACTTCCATTTCCTCAGTGACGATGAAGCTGTTGCCTTCGATGTCGTGCCAGTTCACCAGAGGAACCGTCGTCGAGTGGCGCTTGCCGTCTGGCATGAACTCGTTGACAGTGATACCCAGAGTCAGCATATCGTGCACGGCTTCATTAGCGGGCATCAGGCCTTCGGCCAAACCTGGTGAAGCCAGTGTGGTCAGTATCTGTTGGATACCCTCGTTGGACAACGGATAGGTCTTGCCCTTGTAGTCGAAGCGATGCAGACGCAGAAACTCGATCAGTACGGGACGCAGCAGTACCTCCCGGGTGGAGTGGTCACGCAGTGCCATCACTTCCACAGGGGAGCGATACTCCCAGCCCAGACGCATCAACATGGCCAATGCGGGGATATGCGAGGCATACAGCTCGCTGGTGTTAGGCGTATAGGTGTTCAACGATAGCACTCCTTGCCAGGGTTAGTAGAGATTTCAGGCAGGGACTGCATCGCTCTGCTCTTCATCGACCTTGACGCGGCGCTTGCCGGTCAGGAGTTGTTGCATCAAAGCTTTCTTTTCTTGCTTAAAGCATTGAAGACGTCCCTGATATATTTCTATCTCAATATCAGCTGCCTCCAATACACGAGCAATCGCGTTCTGCTCTTCAGTAGAAGGAACAGGTATGACCAGGTTAGAGAATATTGATATCCAGTGTCGCTGATGACCCCCAACGACAAAGCGAAGCAATTGCATAGCTTCATAGATGTATTTCATCGAATACCCTGATCTCGCGGTGAGTAGCTTCATTGCGCTTGATTTCACTTTGAACGGAAAGTCCACAAGCCGGCTAGCTGTTGTGAAATCATCAAATATGATAACTGGAAGGTTGTTATCGTATATTCCGAAATGCTCGTTCGTATAACCGAGAACGAAAGTTTTTCCAGCTGTCAGTACTGGAGTTGCGTATTCTTCCGAGTACTCGGTTGATTCAACCAAGTATGGTGTTGGTTGTCGGTAGTCGAGTATTTCGCCGAGTTCAACTTTTTTCCACTCCCCCTCAAACCCCGGCAACCGCTTCTTCCCGGTTAGCAACTGCTGCATCAGGGCTTTTTTCTGCTGCTCGCTGTTGGCCAGAAGCTGCTCTGTCGTGGCTATGGCATCGTCCCAAGTGGAGAGGATTCTGGCGATTTTGCGTTGTTCAGCAATTGGAGGAACAGGAACTCTAATAGATTTAACTAGTGCACCACTTAAGTTGCTCTGGCCCGCAGAATTGCTCAGTCCGCGAATACTGGCATACCTACTCCGCAGATAATTAAAGTAAAACTCCGGGCTACTTTGTTCATCCAAAATGATTGCTGCACAGTTCTGATTGATCGTTGCCTCAAACTTTAATAACGCTACTTGGCCTCTGGTTTTTCCTTGGCCGATCATTGCGAGCAATATAGTACCTGCAGGTACTAGTTTGGCAGACGAGTTAGCAACGCCAAGTTCTGATATGTACTCTTTGGTGTCCTCGGGGAAAAGTACGCAGTTCTGAACCTCTGTAGTTCTAATCCAAGGCACATCTCCGCCTAACCAATATTCAGCCTTCTCCCGACGGGGCGTACCACCGGATGTCACTCGAGCGATTTCAGAAAGGGGCTGAACCAACCATCCTTCTGCAACTCTCACCCTTTACCTCCGGCACCAGCCGCTCCTAGCTTCCTGTCTCCCGCGGCACTAGCACTTCGCTGTGCGTCGTAGCCTAGCTCCTTCAGGTAGTCATCCATTTCCTGCTCCAGTGCCTCCAGCTTTGCTTTTAGCTGCTTACGCTCTTCCCGCACTGCCATCAGGTCGATTTCTTCCTCTTCTTCAAAAGTATCCACGTAGCGTGGGATGTTGAGGTTGAAGTCGTTTTCGCTGATCTCTTCTGGTGTGGCTAGATGGGCGTATTTGTCGACGTCATTTCTGTTCTTGTAGGTCTCGACAATCTTCTTGATGTTGTCCTCTGACAGGGCGTTCTGGTTTTTGCCGGGCTGGAATTCACGGCTGGCGTCGATAAAGAGGACGTTGTCGTCTTTCTTGTCTTGTCGGAAGACCAGGATTGCGGCAGGGATGCCGGTGCCGTAGAAAAGTTTTTCCGGCAGGCCGATGACGGCGTCTAGCAGGTTTTCTTCGATCAGTTGTTTGCGAATCTTGCCTTCGGAGGAGCCCCTGAACAGTACGCCGTGGGGGACGACCACGCCCATACGGCCGGTACCGGGCTTCAGGGTCTCTACCATGTGGGAAATGAAGGCGTAGTCGCCCTTGGTTTTCGGGGGGATGCCGCGACGGAAGCGACCATGGGGGTCATCGCCGGCGCCGTCGTGGCCCCACTTGTCCAGGGAGAACGGGGGATTTGCGGCGACAATGTCGAACAACTTTAGTCTGCCGTCCTTATCCAATAGCTTCGGGTTGCGGATGGTATCGCCCCACTCGATGCGGTGATTATCCACGCCGTGCAAGAACATGTTCATTTTGGACAGAGCCCAGGTACTGCCAATGGCCTCCTGCCCGAAGAGCGCGAAGCGCTTGGAGCCATCGAAGGCATTCTTGATCTGGTTGGCACATTTCAGCAGCAATGAACCGGAGCCACAGGCGGGGTCGCATATCTCATCGCCCTCCTTCGGTGCCAGTAGTTCGGCGATCAGTTCGGAGACTTCGGGTGGGGTGTAGAATTCACCGGCTTTTTTGCCAGAGCTGGCGGCGAACTGTTTGATCAGGAATTCGTAGGCGTTGCCGATGATATCCAGGCGACCGATGCGGCTGGGGCGCAGATTGAGTTCGGCTTTATGAAAGTCCTCTAGGAGGGCCTTGAGGATCTCATTCTTTTGCTTCTCATCACCCAGCTTGTTGGAGTTGAAGCTGATGTCCTGAAATACGTCGCTTAGTTTCTGGATGTTTGTCTCTTCGATGGCGTGCAGGGCCTTATCGATGCGCTCGCCATTGCCCGGCTCATGCCGGTGCTCATACAGGGCGTAGAAGTTGGCATCCGGTGGCAGCACGAAGCGCTCATTCTTCATCAGCTCCCGGATCAGTTCCGGGTGGTCGCCGTGTTCGCTCTGGTACTGCTCCCAGTGGTCCTGCCAGACGTCGGACAGGTACTTCACGAACAGCATGGTCAGGACGTAGTCCTTGTAGATGCTGGGGTCCACCGTGCCGCGGAAGGTATCGCAGGCCCGCCAGACGGCCTGGTTAATTTCTCTCTGATTCACACTATCGTTCATTTGGTTTCCTTGCGTGTAGTGCAACTTATTCAATCAAGCTGCGAGCGACCAGCGCTAGCTGCTGCTCACGGTTACGGATAAGCTGTTTTGTGATCTGTTTCTCGCGCCGCGCTGTTTCCACCAGGTTTACAATGACCTGCTGCCGCTCCAGGCTCGGTATGGGCAGTGGCAACGCTTCGAGAACCTGGCGGCGGATGCTGGTAACGACACTGCCCTCCGCCGATTGCTCAAAGTAGCGTTGAGCGGGGCCTTCATTGAGGTACCAGGCCAAATACGCCGGCAATACGAGACCACCCTTTACCCGCAACAGATAGAACTGAGGCGCACACACGGCTCGGGCCGGCACCTGATCAAGATGCACAGCCACGTTACGGTTGCCGCGCGCGATAAAGAGAACATCACCACCCTGCAGCCAGTTGGGCTGCTTGCGACCCGCAAGGGAGGTACGTAGCAGCGCCCCCCAATCGACACCGCGCTCAGGATCAACGTTCTTGATCTGGACCACCGACACCTCTCCACCCGGCGCATCGTTAATCGCGCCACGGAAGGGGTAGCCAGGGCGAGTCTCTGTCACATCGCCAAGCCGAGCCACTGTTACTGCATCATCGTTCATGCTGCATATTAGTATCCATGCAGCGGCTGCTGTCAAGTTCTTTTAATGCATCATTGCGAATGCTGCAATATTTTTTCAAGGCACTCCGTGCCTTTAAGTGGGTATTAAAGCGGACTTATTGGCGGTAACTTCGGCTCTAGTTAGGTGCGTATCTTTCTGTTTTTATTATAAATATGAGCATAGACAAACCGGACATAGAAGCGGACATCAGATCGGCACCGGATCGTGGTGAGAATACCGCGGCCATGGAGCCCCTGCTGGTTAGCGATAGTGCTCCCCGGCGGGAAGTCCTAACCGAGCTCGCCATGTAATGAGCCGCGAAGTCCGCCGGGTTCAGCCGCAGCCTGCCCGCCAGGGCTGTCAGTGCCCTGCCCGAGCGGGCTCGTTCTATGAACTGCTACCACCCAACCTATTGAGGGACACGACACCCACCCGGTCGATATCGAGCGCACCCTGCAGAATGACGACAGTGATGAATCGCTCAAGCCTGACCAGTTTGAGAGTGTGCGGTTAATAATGATCAATACCCTGTAAGTTACTCTGTGGGTGTACATTTTCAATACTCGTACACGATTGCTGTACTTAATTATTTTGTGTACGAGTCCGCCCGGAGCTACGGAAAACTAGGCTTATGTATTTATGAGATAAATCCGTGGGCAGGCCATTTGTACACTTTATGATTTAGTACATATTTATTGTACACTGGCATTTAATGGACGAAATTGGTGCGGGAAATGGAGAATCAGATTCTTGAGAGGGCGATCACTGCGCTCACCGCAGAGGTCCCACTAAAGGTCGCGATCAGAGACCGAGAGGTTGCTATTGGGAGATACCGCGCAGATGCGCTTATTGAACTTGGCGATGATGCATTGCCCTACGTGGTTGAAATAAAGCCGAGAGCCGCTCAGGCGAACCTAGGCGCGATGGCAAATCAATTGCGCCTCCTACAAGACCACTATGGCGTAGATAGGGGCATGCTCGTCACCGACTATGTAAACCCGAACCTTGCGGAGCGATTGAAACAGTTGGAGCTCCAGTTTATGGATACCGCGGGTAACGCCTATATCAATACGCCAGGGAATTTCATCTATGTCCGGGGAAACAAGCTTCCTCAGGAGTTCACAGCGAAGGAGGCAAATCGGGCTTTTGAGCCTACCGGCCTGAAGGTTGTCTATGCCTTCCTGAAAAACCCGAAACTGGTAAACCGACCCTATCGCCATATCGCGGAAGTCACCGGCGTCGCCAACGGCACCATCGGGTGGGTGATGAATGGCCTGAGAGAAGCGGGATACTTGAGAGATCTTGGCCGAGACAAGGGAAAACGCCTGGTAGAACTCGAAGGCCTGTTTCGGCGCTGGGTCGATGCCTATCCCCTGAAGCTACAGAAAAAGCTGAACCTGGGTACGTGGACCGCCGGGAATCCCATTTGGTGGGTCGATGTTGTGATAGAGGAATTTGGTGCAGTTTGGGGCGGAGAGCTCGCCGCAGACAAACTGACCCACTACATTCAGCCGAAGGACGCGACTGTCTACCTACCGAAGGAGCGCTTCAAAGAGTTTGTGAATGGCGTACGCTTGCGAAGAGCGGGAAAAGACCCGGACACCGAGGAAGGCGTTGTCAGGATATTCGACATGTTCTGGACGCCAGATAATCAATGGGAAGAAACGACCGACCCGATACTCACCTACGCGGACTTAACAAGCACGGGTGATCCGCGCAACCTGGAGGCAGCGAAGCTTGTTTACAAAAGGTACATCGATAGACATCTGCGGGAAGCTGCTCAGCGGGGAGGTTGAGCTTTACCGCGCCGTCGATAAAGCTGCTTCCCAGTTAAACATTCCCTATCTCATTGTCGGAGCCATGGCCAGAGACATTGTGATGGCGTATGGCTTCGGTGCTGCGATTGAGCGCGCGACCCGGGATATTGACTTTGGCATCCAGGTGGCTTCCTGGTCAGACTTTGACAAACTGCAGAGCCAGCTTATTGATCAAGGCTTCTCCCAATCCACAGAACCACAGCGCTTGATCAGCCCAGAGGAATGGGACCTGGATATTGGCTATATCGATCTGGTTCCCTTCGGCGCGTTGAGTGACGCCGGCGATCTAATTGCCTGGCCTCCAAAGGGTGAGATCAAAATGAGTGTGCTGGGTTTTGCCGAGGCACTTAATAACGCGACGCACGTGAGGATTGATGCCGACCCTGAGCTGATAGTGCCAGTGGCCTCCCCGCCGGGAATGGCGCTTTTGAAATTGGTCGCATGGGCAGACAGGGACATTGCTTTGCGTCCGAAGGATGCGCAAGACCTGCTCTACCTCATGAACACTTACCTTAAAATCGATGCAATGGTGACCGAGGCCTATGAGTCCGGGGCCATGGACCGGTTCGACCACGAATTTGATCCGGTGGGCGCTTACCTACTGTCTCTCCATGCAAAACAAATCGCTGCGCCTGCAACGGCTCATCGTATAGCTGAAATTCTGCAAGATGGGGTACTCTCGGAAGCCTTGTTGTTAGACATGTCCAGAGGGCGCGATACAGATTTAGTGGCCACGCAACTAGATGCGTTCAGACAGGGTTTTTGCTCGTTGTGATGAGAACCATCGACGTTATCTACCGCAGGTAATGTCCCCACCGCTTTCGGATCTCAGTCTCAGAGGGTGTTTCGCTGATCTGGAATTCCGGCAAGCGACCATCAAAATAGATATAGAGATAGCCCCAGTCGTAATCCTCGATGAGGGACTCTTCCCTAATCCCCGTTGCTGGCCAGGCGTGTTTTTCGTAGTCAGACATAATTTTATTCAAACGGTCGCCGTAGTCTTGCTGGATAGCTTGCTCACTGATTTGGTGGGCTTACCTCGGTAGTCCTTTCGTGTCTCTCGGCAGCCGTCCTTATAGCTTGAACAGCCCCAGAAAAATCCGTGCTTGCCTTTGGTTCGGCGGAGCTGCCCAGCGCAGCCATCACCGGTACAGGGGTAGCTTGTTGGTTTTGCTTTACCCTTGCTTGATGCACGCGGCTTACGGCCATGTTTTGTCTTTGGTGTTGGCTTGGTAGAGCGTTTCAGAGCTGCTGGGATAGTAAGACTACCGGCACCCTCTTCCACCAGATGCTCCACGTGGCCCTGTATGCTGCTCATAAAGTGGTTAAGCGTCTCGTCACCTTCAACGATCTGGCTCAGGTTGAGTTCCCACAGCGCCGTCATATCCGGCAGGGTCACAAACTCCGGTAGCGCATCGATCAGGGCTTTGCCGAGATCGGTAGATGTCACGGTCTTGCGGTGCTTTTCGAGGTAGTCACGCTTGAACAGCGTATCCAGGATGGTCGCTTGGGTAGCCGGCGTGCCGAGGCCATCGGCCTCTTTCAGCACCTTGCGGATCAGGGGATCTTCCACGAACCGCGCCACGCCGGTCATCGCATCGAGCAATGAGGCCTCGGTAAAGGGTTTCGGTGGTGTGGTGGTCTTTTCCTGCACGGCTGCATCCAGCACTGATACAGCATCGCCGGCGGTGAGTGTTGGCAGTGGCGGCCCGCCCTGTTCCTTCGGGTCCTGGTCTTTCGGGTCAGGCTTTGGTGAGACCGCATGGCGCCAGGCGTACCAGCCAGCGGTGGTTTCCAGCTCTTGCTTGGCGCGTAGCAGCTCATTGCCAGCTGTAGTGAGTACCACGACGTCTAAGCGGGTTTTCTCCAATTCTCTCGGTGGCAGGAACTGCAGCAGGTAGCGGTGGGCCACCAGGCTGTAGATGAATTGTTCATCACTGGACAAGCTGGCGGCAGACTGGCTTTTGGTGGTCGGGATGATCGCATGGTGCGCCGTGACCTTCTTATCATTCCAGCACGGCCCATAGCGAGTCAGGTCCACTGCATCCGTCAGGGGCGCCAAGTAATGATCGCGCCCCAGTGACTGGCCGATCGCTTCGCGCACCTCACTGGCCTGCCCGTGGTGCTCCTGGGGAAGATAGGCGCAATCAGAGCGAGGATAGGTCAGCAGCTTGTGTCTCTCATATAGGGCCTGGGCCACATCGAGGGTGCGACGGGGCGTCAAGCCGCGCAGCTTTGCTGCCGTCTTTTGTAACTCGGGCAGAGAAAACGGTAGCGGTGCATTGACCTTGGCGGGCTTGCATTCGAAGACCGACACTTCGCCAGGCTGGCCGCTGATTGCCTTCGCCACCGCTTCCGCGAAAACCCTATCGACCACCCTGCCCTCGGGGTCCAGACAGGCCTCGGCCCGCTCGCCCGGTACCCATTGCGCGGTGAACTCGCTGCCTTTAGCGCTGACCGTGGCCTGCACGGTATAGAAGGGATGCGCCACAAAGTTCGCGATCTCCCGATCACGGCGTACCACTAGGCCCAGTACCGGGGTTTGCACCCGGCCCACGCTCAGCACACCAGAAAGACCGGCCTGGCGCCCGGCCAGGGTATAGAGCCGGGTCAGGTTCAGGCCATAGAGCCAATCCGCGCGGGTGCGCCCAATGGCCGCATCGCGCAGTCCCCGGTAATCCTGATTGTCCTGGAGATTTCTGAGGGCACGGAGTACCGCCGGCGGGTTGAGGTCACTGATCAAGGCCCGCTGTACAGGCGTATTGCCAATGCCGATGTGCTGTAGCACCGCATCAACCAGCCACTGGCCTTCCCGGTCGGGATCACCGGCATGCACAATGACCGTGGCCTGCTTGGCGTACCGCTTGATGGTGTTGTAGAGCTCACGGGCTTTGGGGGCAAGTTTCAGGCGCCATTGATCGGGCACGATCGGCAGGTGTTCCAGCGCCCACTTCTCATAGGCGGGGTTATAGTCCTCCGGCATGCACTGACTGAGCAGGTGGCCAGCGCACCAGACCACGACGTTGCCGTCACCGGAGACTATGTGCGTTTTGTGGCGCTGCTGGGGGCCGGGGAGCACCGCCGCAATAGCGTGACCCAGGGAGGGCTTTTCGGCGACAAAGACTCTCATCGCCGTTGATGCTTCCTGTCGTCAGGCAATCGGCGATCGCCTGTATTGGGGTATTCCACACGAATCGTTTGCGGGCTGCTCACACGCATCCTGACATCACCGTGTTCGAGGGCCTCGATCACGATTATCGTATCCTCGCCAATGCACAGAGCCTCGCCCGGCTTGCGTCTCAGTGTCAGCATCCCTGCCACTCCCATCATCCGTAGCGTGACACCACTTCCAGGGCGTCACTGTTCCCTGAAGATGCCAGTTGCCAGTGGAACTCTTCCAACGCACTGATCACGGCATCCGGATCGACCGCCTCCCCGAGAAGGTTCTGTACTTCGCTGCGTGAAACCTGCCGGGTGAAGGCCAGCAGTGCCGCGACCTGCTGCGGCTCCAGTTCAAGCATGAGTGTTGTACGCTGCATAGACCAGCCTCCTGGCTACATTTGATGTCACAAACCGCGCTGTTTGCCATGACGCGCGGTCCGCTGGAAACGTCATTTCCGACAGGACTATTTTGCGGGATTGAAATCTCGGGGCACACCCTAAAACCATCGCCCTGCCCTGCCGCGTGTCGTGCTATGCTTGAAAAGACGACACACCGGCACGGAGGGCGGTGAGATGACGGTAAAAGACTTGTTCTGCGGACTCGCGCGCGCTGGCGGCAAGGCGCTGAATGGTATTGGTGCGGCGGCAACTGAAGTGCTGCGGCATGTTGATATCCCCGATACTGAAGATGACCACCGCCCGGGTGCAGTTCAAAAAGAGTATTTGGACTCACCTCATGGTGATGGCCGCAATGGTCTAAGGGTTTTCTCCAAGCCCCACGATACTCACGACGTGCACAGCTAATCATCAAGCTTTTCCTTTTGTAGCGGCCTTGGTTGCTATCTGTCCAGCCGCTTGGCCGCCGGCAGCTCCAATTGCCCCAGACCTCTGGCTATGCCCTTCCATTAAGCCAGATGCTCCAGCGTGGTATCCCACCCAGCCCACTGCTGTGAGGTAGAGGATAGGGAACACGATGTACAAAAACCGCGATATGTAGAGCAGGATCAGTGACTGCGTAGCACTGGTGCCTGAGGCAAACACACCGAGACCGCCTGCACTGGTGAGCAGATGCATCAGGTTGTTGTCGGTCCAGAAGGCCACGGCCCAGATAAAGGTCAGAAAGTGAAAGCCGAAGTAGATGATGCTCAGGGTGATGAGGCTGCGCAGGGAGTAGCGCCCAAAGATCAGCAGAAAGGGCAGCGCAATCACCATCATCATCAGGGCCAGGGGCTGAAACAGGCTGATGCCATTGCGCATGGCGTAGCCTTCACCAATGGCGGCCGGGGCTTTCAGGGCAGAGCCGACAAAGGCCATGCCTGCCACGCCCACATCCCGGGCCGCTTCCCCCATGATCAGATAGGCACCGTGGTTGAGCATGGTGCCGGCTGTTTGTAGCAGAACACTGTCGCTATTACGCCAGTCAGCAAAGCGGCCCTGGCGCACCTGCTTGGCCCCATCCCCATAGGTCACCGCCAGTGGCATGTCGGAGCTCACCGCATCCGTGGTGCGTTTGACCGATAGGTATTTGCGCAAAAACACGTCCTCTCGCTCGCTGGTGTTCAGCGACACGGTCGAGGTGCGCTCCACCAGGTTATCGGCGCTGTAGATCATCTCGTCCCGCAGGTCCGCCGGCAGGTAGTCGAGCACCCGGCGGCGCAAGCCGAGGGTGCTGTTAGCCCACCAGTCACTGCAGTCCGGGAAGCCCCCGGCACTGGCGTACTGCTCAAAGCCCGCATCCCGGGCCGAATCAAAACTCCACTGGGGATTGGGCACAGAGCTGTGATAGCGGTCATAGAGGCCCGAACCTTGCAGGTAGGTCGATCCCAGCCAGGTGACCTCAGCTTTCTCCTCCGGGGTCAGACTGCCCATACCGGTCCGGCTCAGGCGCGCGATCGACGGCTGCCAGCAATCGCGCTTGAACTGGTCAAGCTCCCGGTTCAGGTCGGGATCCTCGAGATTGGCTTCGGCCAGTCGGTAATCGATGGTTGCGACATCGTAGCTGCAGGGGATCGCTGCCACCGAGGCCGCAGTGACGGCTTTACTCAGCCAGTGCATCATCGCCCACCACAGGGGGATCGACCCGGTCTGATCGCCCATTGCCGCCAGGGTGGTGTCGTAAGTGGTTCCGGTGTTGGTACCGGGGATGGTCTCGGCGGTCTCGGTACAGCGCAGGGCCGGCTTGTTGTATTCCATGTCCGCCAGGCGCACCTCCAGCAGCGGGATGCCCGCAAAGATCAGCACACCCAGCATCGCTATGAAGTCCGCCTCGATCTTTTTGAGGGACTGAATGGCGGCGCTGCCCTCATCATCACCACCCTTATGGCTGTCCAGACAGTTGCCGAGCACCATGGCGATGATCGGGATGAACACGATGCCGGTATCCACCAGCACCGCCCAGATGCCCTGGTAGAGAATCCAGCTGAACAGCGTGGTCACAAACTCGAAGTAACTGGCGATACCCATTGCGTGGCTTCCCCTCCCCTGCCCGCTAACCGGATCCGAATCCGCGGCTGATGATGATCAGGACTTCCACCACTAACAGGCCACCGATGAGGACCGGGCGCATCGCCGTCCACTGGGGACGCTGATCTGCCGTGACGCCGAGGGCGCGCGCCAACGCGCCCTGCCACCCATACCAGGCGGCGATCCACAGCATAATGCGCAGTAGCTGCAACCATCCGCGCCAGGGAGTGAGTGCAGTATGGAGCTCACCGACCTGCTCTCCCGGGGCCCGGGGGTCCATACCGGACCACCAGAGCAAGAAGGTGACGACGAACAAGGCCAGGGTCAGGACCAGTAACCAGCGCAGCGTGCCTGTCAGCCAGCGCAGGCTCATTCTTGTACCGCGCCGTCCCGGAAGCCGGATTGCGGGACCGGCTCCACCTGCAGCACCTGGCTGCGCAGTTGCTGCCGCGATAGCAGCGCTGCCGGCATGCTGGTGGACACCCGCTGACGCACATCCATCTCGTAGAGCAGGTTATCGACCTCCTGTTCCAGCTCCGCGACTTCCAGGGCAATGGCTTCACGGCCCACTGCCACGTTGGCGACATTGGGCTCGTCCATGCCGGCCAGTAATGCCCGACGGGCCATGAGCGCGCGCTCCATGGTGCGCGCCAGGGCCATCTCCCCGGCCAACCGCTCAATCAACTGGGGCTGCAGGTTCTCGTCCTCCTCCCGCAGGGCTTCGATCACCGGGCGTGTCAGTTGCATACTCATGCCACCAGAGACCTCGGCCAATTCGTCAGCACTTGGCGGCGTGGGACTGGAGACCAGCAGGCCCAGCTCGAAAGCGATCTGCTCCGCCAACCAGGCCACGGAGTGGTTGAGGCCCATGCCCGCCTGCACCTCGATCTTGCTACAACCGGCACAGGTGCGGATGGCCTTGTCTCCCAGCACCTGTACCGTCCAGTCGGCAAAGGCCTGGGGTGAGGCCCACTCCTCACAGATAGGGGCACCGTCGCAGGTGCTTACCGTGCTGGTGGTGTCGTTGGGCGCTCGATTGAGGAGCATGTTGTAGCCGGCCTTGGCGGCATCCTCGATGGGCTCGATGGGGGGCTGGTTCTGGCCCCCGCGACGCGCGCCGGCAACCCAGACCACACCGGCATCCACCCCGTCGGTATCGGCCCGGGCCTTGGTGTCGAGGATCTCCCCGCCGTTGTTGGACTGTGTACCCCACCAGCCTCCTTTGGCGACGCTCTCCCAGCGGTCATTGCCGATGGCCTCATCCATGACCCCGACCAGTTCCTCGCAGGAGGTCTTGGCGATATGAAATTCTTCAGAGGCCTGCAGCACGCCGTTTTGCAGCAGGTCGTAGAGCGCGGGATTGACCCGCTGGATCACCAGTGCAGGGAGACTCGCCACCGCCGCAGTGGCGGACTGGATGACATTGCCCATCAGATCCTGAAAGCTGCCCTGGATGCCTGCAAGCTGTTCACTCACCGACACGTTCATGTCGAAGTTGCCGCAGATGAGATCGGTGTTCCAGGCCACATCACCACCGAGGCGCAGGGTCTCGACACGGTTGCTGGGCGGCCGGGAGATCGGCTCGCCGCCACCGATGCCGTAGTAGATGGTGTCATCGCGGGCGCCGGCCTGCAGGCTGAGCAGCACCAGCAGCAATCCCAGCATCCTGTGTTGTTGGCGGTACAGCATTGCGGTCTCCTATAGGGTCAATATCAGCACCGCCCCGGCGGGCTCGCAGCAGCGGTAGGGTCGCCACACCTGCCAGGCATTGCCGCGCACCTGGTTCAGTCGCCCGGCATAGGGATCGTGGGGATAGAGGGTGTCGTCGATATCCGGCAGCACCCGACAGGACTGCATCGAGGGGGTCAGTTGCTGGTACAGCGCACTGCCCGTCCCCGATGGCGGCCACTGCCCCTGGGCCGGGGTGCTGTAACTGTCGAGGGGCAGGTAGATATGGGGCTGGTAATCCTGACTGACGATATCCATCGCGCGGATCGCCGCCACCAGGGCGCTTTTGTAGTCGTGGCTTTGATGGGTGAAGCCGATGCGCGGGTAAAGACCCGCAAAGGTCGCCGCGCCGCGGCCGACCCGTTGCAGCACATTGGCCAGTGCCAGGGGCGTCTCCACCACCGGATTGCGCCAGGCCGGATCGAAGGTGCTCACAAAGTAGGGCATCATCGGCCAGGTCTGGGGCGTACAAAAAGGCAAGGCCTCGGAACTGACGGCGGCGAGCGCCCAGTAATCGATGACGCCCGGTGAGCCGATGACATCGGCGTGCTTGAATTTGAGGGCCTGCTCGCGATCGATCGCACCGCCCTCATCACTCGCCCCGCCCTCCTCCGCAAAGCTGGTCGGACTGGCCATGTGGTTCGCCTCGGGCCAGCTGGTGTTGCCGATAAAGGGATAGGCCGATACCACAACCTCGGGGATGTAGTGCTGTGCCCGCACCGAGTAGTCGAACTCACAGCCCAGGGGAGTACAGGTCATCCACAGACACAGGCCGATCACCTGGTAGGCTTGGCAGGTCAAATCCAGGGCCGCACTCATAATGCCCGCGGAACTGATGGTGGCAGTGTCCGCCTGGGCCGGCGGGCTGAGCGCGCTGAAGGAGAGGCTCAGCGTCAGGCAGAGTACGAGTAGAACTGTACGGCCAGCTTCAATGATCCGCACGGTAGGCCCCCACTTTGCGCAGCGCCTCGGCCACGTCATAGACGCCATAAACCACGTAGCCCGGGGCCACCAGCACGGCCGGTAAGCAATGGGATGGACTCCTCCTCACCTAACCGGCATCTACGTGCCAAAATG
>OJHH01000039.1_pt1 | contig 29355 bp, 35 predicted proteins | sample 1594911 | NCBI WGS metagenome assembly OJHH01 (sample SAMN05416787, study PRJEB24817) | seawater metagenome | isolation source: Sea water | place: Canada:Atlantic | collected 2013-11
AGATGTAGAGAGGTCTCGTGGGCTCGGAGATGTGTATAAGAGACAGGTATAGTAGAACGCGCGCAGCATTTTGCCGCGGCGCATAAATTCTGCCCGTAGTAACTTATAGTCGATGTCGAACCCAAGTGCCTTGGCCGCAGCGTATAGGTTTGATCCATCAATGAAGAGCGCAAGCCGCTCGTCACGATAAAACATAAAATGTCCTTTCGGGTAGGTGTCCTGCTGTGGCGGTAAGCGTGTGAGTGGTGTAAAAAGTGCAGGACAAAGCCGACTCTACGGGAAATATACCATGCCGCAAGCCCACACTGTATATAATTCGGGCAAATTTGCGCTTATTGCCCTTGGAAGTAACGCATCTTCGCCGTGGGGTGACCCTACGGGAACTGTCCTAAAAGCCATATTCGAAGTCGCGGGTCGGTTGGGTGCGGATGCAGTGCAAAGCCCGCTTTACCGAACGCCTGCGTTTCCAGTGGGCGCGGGCCCTGATTTTGTGAATGCAGCGATTCGCATCCCAACGGGTTTGGATGCGCAAGATGTGCTTGCCATATTGCATCAGATCGAGGCCGAAGCCGCCCGCACACGGACCCTACGTTGGGGTCAGCGCACGCTTGATTTGGACCTGATCGCGCTGGGCAATCAGGTCTGCCCTGATCTGCCGACTTTCACCCATTGGCACGGCCTTGCGCCCGATTTGCAGGCGAAAACTGCGCCTGATCAGTTGATTTTGCCGCATCCGCGTGCGCAAGATCGGTCATTCGTGTTGGTCCCGCTTGCAGATGTGGCGCCCGATTGGGTGCATCCGGTGTTGGGCCGATCCGTGGTTCAAATGCGCGATGCCCGCCCCGCCGATGAGGTGCGCAGCGTTGTTCGTCTGTGATGCGCCTCCTTGTCAGTCTGGCCCCTTGTCATTCTTGGCTATCGGCGCTATCTGACGCCTTTAATAATGACCCCCGTCCGATTGATTGGAGAACGCCAATGGCCCGCGTTACCGTAGAAGACTGCGTCGATAAGGTTCCGAACCGTTTTGAACTTGTGATGCTTGCAGCCCACCGTGCCCGTGAAATATCGGCTGGTTCCCCAGTCACCGTGTCCCGTGACAACGACAAAAACCCTGTCGTGTCCCTGCGTGAAATCGCGGATGAGACCCAGCGTGCCGATGATCTGCGCGAGCGTCAGATCGAAGCAAACCAGACTCAAATCGAAGTTGATGAGCCTGAAGAAGACAGCATGTCCCTGTTGATGGGCGCTGAAACTGACAAGCCTGTCGAAGACGACATGTCTGAAGAAAAATTGTTGCGCGCCCTGATGGACGCCCAAGGCCAGCGTTAATCGCTACTAAACATAGGCGCGGACCAGATGACGACGACAGTAGATGATCTGATCGCTCTGGTCCGCGCTTATAACCCCCGTTTGAATGAACCACTGCTGCGTGATGCCTTTGCTTATGGCCAAGACATGCACGACGGGCAGTTCCGTCATTCTGGCGAGCCGTATTATACCCATCCCGTTGCTGTCACGACCATCCTTGCTGAACAGCAAATGGATGACGCGACCCTTGTGACCGCGCTGCTGCACGACACTATCGAAGATACGAAGGCGACATATGCCGAAGTGTCCGAACGTTTTGGCGCTGAGATTGCCGAGCTGGTTGATGGTGTGACCAAGCTGACCAACTTGCAGCTTACCAGCACCGAGACCAAGCAGGCCGAAAACTTCCGCAAACTGTTCATGGCAACCAGCCGTGATCTGCGCGTGACGCTTGTTAAACTTGCTGACCGTTTGCACAACATGCGCACGATCAAATCCATGCGCCCAGATAAGCAGCTCCAAAAGGCCCGCGAGACGATGGATATCTACGCCCCGCTTGCTGGCCGTATGGGTATGCAGTGGATGCGCGAAGAGCTAGAGGATCTGGCGTTCCGCGTCTTGAACCCTGAGGGCCGCAATTCCATCATCCGTCGCTTTATCACGTTGCAGCGTGAAACAGGCGACGTGGTCGAACGCATTACTGCCGATATGCGCGTCGAGCTGGAAAAAGCCGATATCACCGCGACCGTCATGGGCCGTGCAAAAAAGCCGTTTTCAATCTGGCGTAAGATGGAGGAAAAAGAGCAAGGTTTCAGCCGGCTGTCCGACATTTACGGGTTTCGGGTGGTCACCGCGACTGAGGCCGATTGCTACCGTGCGCTGGGCGCGATCCATCAGCGTTGGAAATCTGTGCCCGGTCGGTTCAAAGGCTATATCAGTCAGCCCAAGTCGAACGGATATCGGTCGATCCACACAACAGTGTCGGGCCGCGACGGCAAGCGGGTCGAGGTTCAGATCCGCACCCGTGAAATGCACGAAGTTGCCGAAACTGGCGTTGCCGCCCATTGGTCATACCGTAACGGTGAACGTGTCGAAAACCGCTTTGCCGTTGATCCAGTGGCGTGGATTGCAGGCATCACAGAGCGGCTTGATGACAGCCACGGCCATGATGAATTCCTCGAGGCGGTTAAGCTTGAAATGTATCAGGACCAAGTGTTCTGTTTTACCCCCAAGGGCGACGTGATTAAGTTGCCCCGCGGGGCGACACCTATTGATTTTGCTTATGCTATCCACACGCGGATCGGGTCTGCTTGTGTTGGGGCCAAGGTTGATGGCCTGCGCGTGCCGCTTTGGACTCGCTTAAAGAACGGTCAATCGGTCGAAGTTGTCACCGCCGAAGGACAAACGCCGCAAGCCACGTGGATCGACATCGCCGTGACTGGCCGTGCCAAAACAGCGATTCGCCGTTTCCTACGTGAACAAGATCGCGGCCGGTTTGTGCGTTTGGGCCGTGAATTGGCCCGCGTTGCGTTCGAACAGATCGGTAAAAAAGCGACGGATAAGGCGCTTGCAACAGCTGCAAAAGAAATGGCGTTGGAAGATGCCGAAGAAATGCTTGCGCGTCTTGGATCAGCCGAGATTACCGCCCGCGAGATCGTCCGCCGGATCTATCCAAAGCTGGCCGAACAGCATGGCGATGAGATCGAAGCAAAGCGCGCGGTTATTGGTCTTGAAGCCGACCAGCGGCATCAACGCGCCCGTTGCTGCCAGCCCGTGCCCGGCGAACGCATTATCGGGATCACATATCGCGGACAGGGTGTTGTCGTACACGCCATCGATTGTGACGCATTGGCCGATTTTGAGGATCAGCCAGATCGTTGGGTCGACTTGCATTGGCAAGAGGGCACACATAGATCGGTCAATACGGTTACGTTTGACGTGACGATCACAAATGACGCCGGTGTATTGGGCCGTATTTGCACGCTGATCGGTGAACAGAATGCAAATATTTCGGACCTACGATTTATTGACCGTAAACCAGACTATTTCCGCCTGTTGCTTGATGTAGATTTGAGCGACCATGAACATCTGCACCGTGTAACCACGGCGTTGACCGCAGACAGTAACGTGTCGTCGCTTGAGCGGCACAGAGACCCCGCCCTCGCTAGCGCCTTGCGCAGCTAAGGTACGCAAAGGACAATTCGGTTGGTATTTAAACGCAGGGAAAGACGATCAATCGGCGAGATCGTCGGCCGTTCGCTTTATCCGCGTGGCGGATGGGTGCGTGCGTTTGAATACGTTAGGCATCGGGTCCGCAGGTTGCCCGATACCCCTGAAAAAATATCGCGCGGGATATGGGCAGGTGTATTTGCGGCATTCACGCCGTTCTACGGCCTACATTTCTTGATTGCAGCGGTTATCGCTAAGCTGATGCGCGGCAACATATTTGCGTCATTGATGGCGACGTTCTTTGGTTGCCCGCCTACCTATATTCCGATTGCGATCGCATCGCTTGGTACGGGCTATTGGATGCAGGGCCTCCCGTTTAACGCCGCGACCTTTGGGTTTGGCAAAGATATCCCTGCCGATTTTTGTGGGATCGGTTGTCGCTTCGCCGACGCGTTCACTGATATCACGCATAACGTCAAAGCGATCTTTACTGATGAGCGCGCCGATTGGCATGGTTTGCAGGGTTTCTACGAAGAAGTATTTTTTCCCTATATGATTGGCTCTGTCATTCCGGGCGTTATTGCGGCGACTGTTTGCTACATCATTGCGGTACCTGTGATCCGTGGCCATCAGAAACGGCGGAAAAAGATATTGCGTGCTAAGTTGGGCCAGCTGAATAAAAAGTCGCTGCAAGCGGGTGACGACAGCGCATAAGCGGGCTAGCTTTGGCTCGTAATGCTGCCCCAACCGGAGGTTCCGATGACTGCTGATAAACTGCGCCTTGGCGTCAACATCGATCACGTGGCAACCATTCGCAATGCCCGTGGCGGTGATAACCCTGATCCAGTGCGTGCCGCGATCATGGCCGAGGCCGCTGGTGCCGATGGTATCACCGCCCACCTGCGCGAAGATCGCCGCCATATCGTTGACAGCGATATTGAGGGGCTGATGGCTGCGCTGACTGTGCCACTGAATTTCGAGATGGCCGCGACTGCCGAAATGCAGGCAATTGCGCTGCGTCATAAGCCGCATGCGATCTGCCTCGTCCCTGAAAAGCGCGAAGAACGTACGACCGAGGGCGGCTTGGATGTGGCGGGCAATGACAATGCGCTTGCGGATTATATTGCTCCGTTTCGCGACATGGGTGCCCGTGTGTCGATGTTTATCGCCGCTGACCGTGCGCAAGTGGATGCGTGCCTACGGATTGGTGCACCCGTGATCGAATTGCACGCTGGTGCCTACGCCGATGCATGGGCAGAGGGCCGCTGGGACGACCGCGATGTTGAGCTGGCTAAGATCGCGGATATGGCCACATATGCGCATGAACGCGGTCTTGAAGTACACGTCGGTCACGGGCTGACCTATGATAGCGTTGGCCCCGTTGCCGCACTGCCGCAAGTGGCCGAACTGAACATCGGGCATTTCATCATCGGAGAGGCGATCTTTCAGGGACTTGGTCCTGCGATAGCTGAGATGCGCCGCCACATGGACGAGGCGCGCGCGTGACCGGATTTGAGTTTGGCTTATTCATGGTGGCTTGGGCGATTGCAGCGGGATCACCCGGACCTGCGACGCTTGCGATTGCTGGCACGTCGATGAACCGTGGCCGCGCAGCTGGGATCACAGTTTCCGCAGGTATCGTGTGTGGATCTGCCACATGGGGGCTGGCTGCCGCGCTGGGCTTAAGCGCGTTGATGGCGGCAAATGCGTGGGTCATGGAAGTCATGCGGTATTTCGCTGCGGCCTATTTGTTATTCCTAGCGTTCAAGGCAATGCGATCCGCGTTGACGGACAAGCCCATGATGGCGGTGGCTGCAGGTCAGGGCGGATTGCCCCGCTTGTATGTCAAAGGATTGTTGATCCATCTGACCAATCCAAAGGCGGTGTTGGGCTGGGGTGCGATGTTTGCAATTGCTGTACCGGTTGGCGCATCGCAAATCGCGGTATTTGAAACCTACGCGGCGCTTTTGTCGGTGTCGTGCTGTGTATTCTTTGGCTATGCGGTTCTATTTTCTACAGGTGTTTTCGCGCGTGGTTATCAGCGCCTGCGCCGCTGGTTCGAGGGCACATTTGCAGTGCTATTTGGCCTTGCGGGTCTTAAAATTCTGACGGCGCGGCTGACATGATCCAGCATGTTGTGATGTTGCGGTTGAAGCCAGCCTATGACGAAGAAGAACTCGCAGCCGCGATGGACGGCTTGGCTGCGCTTGATATTGTGGGTTTTGAAGGTTTTCAACATGGCCCGAACCGTGATGTCGAAAGCAAGACACCTGATCACCCCTATGGTTTCATTTGCGGCTTTGATGATCTGGGCGCGCTGAACCGATATGCAAGCGATCCAACCCATCAGGCACTGGGCGCGCGGTTGTGTGCACTCTGTATTGGCGGAGGTGACGGCATTATGGTGATGGATTTAGACGTATGATTATCGGAATTGGTACAGACCTTGCGAATATCGAGCGTATCCAAGGCACGCTTGATCGGTTTGGCGACCGGTTTCGCAACCGCGTGTTCACCGACATTGAACAAGCCAAGGCCGAACGGCGCCGCGATGTGGCAGGCACATATGCCAAACGCTGGGCCGCCAAAGAGGCCTGTTCAAAGGCGCTGGGCACCGGACTTGCGATGGGGATTTCGTGGAAAGATATGGCCGTTAGCAATATGCGCAGCGGTCAGCCAACGATGGAAGTCACTGGTTGGGCCAAGGACAGATTGGCCGCGCTTACGCCCGCAGGCCACCGCGCTGTGATCCATGTAACACTGACGGACGACCATCCATGGGCGCAAGCGTTTGTGCTGATAGAGGCCGTGCCAATTGACGCATAGGTTGACAGGGCAGGGTCGGGGGCGCATATCGCCTTGATGAACGAACGAGGGATTATTTTCGATGGCTGAAGAAACAGGTGGCCTGATGGCCGGCGTTAAGGAAACGGTGAAAACCGTGGTCTATGCGTTGATGATCGCAGGCATATTCCGCACGGTCTTTTTCCAGCCATTTTGGATTCCGTCAGGATCGATGAAAGAAACGCTATTGATCGGCGATTTCTTGTTCGTGAATAAGATGGCCTATGGCTATTCTTATGCATCTTGCCCGTCTATTCGCATTCCGCAATTGGGTGTGGATGTTGGCGCTGACGACTTTTGTGGTGTGTTCAAGGGCGCTGATAAACGTCTGTTTGGCAGCGAGCCGGAGCGGGGCGATGTCGTTGTGTTCCGCCACCCTGTCACAGGGCGCGATTTCGTTAAGCGCCTGATCGGCTTGCCGGGTGACCGCGTGCAAATGCGCAGCGGAAATCTGTATTTGAATGACGTGCAAGTACCCGTCACCGATGGTGGGCTGTTTGTTGAAACCTACGCGGCCCAAGGGCGTTTTGGATATAAGCCGAGTTGTGCAAACGGAGTAGTCGGCTTGGGGGCCGCTTGTGAAAAGGAACGTCGGATCGAGACATTGCCAAACGGCGTGACCTATTCGACGCTCAACGTCGGCGACAGAGCGTTGGACAATACGGGCGTCTTTACTGTTCCTGCAGATGAATTCTTCTTCATGGGTGATAACCGTGACAACTCCACTGATAGCCGTGTGGCCCAAGCGGCCCGTGGTGTTGGTTTCGTGCCGCGCGAAGATATCGTAGGTCGTGCTGACCGCGTTGTTTTCTCTGCTGCGGGTCGGTCAATGCTGGCATTTTGGAAATGGCGCTCAGATCGTTTCTTTAAGGCGCTTAATTGAAGCTCTCGGCAGACCTTCAAGCCTTTGCAGGGCGGTTGGGGCATGATTTTGCCAAGCCCGAAATTTTGGTGCGCGCCGTGACGCATTCGTCGATGACATCGCCACACCGTGACGACAACCAACGCCAAGAATTTCTTGGCGACCGCGTGCTTGGGCTTGTCATGGCCGAGGCGTTGCTTTTGGCCGATGTGAACGCTGCCGAAGGGCTGCTTGCGCCGCGTTTCAACGCGCTGGTGCGCAAAGAAGCCTGCGCCGATGTGGCCCGCGAAATTGATCTTGGTGCCGTGCTGAAGCTTGGCCGATCCGAGATGAAATCAGGTGGCCGCCGCAAAGAGGCGTTGTTGGCCGATGGCATGGAAGCCGTGATCGCAGCCGTCTATCAAGACGGTGGTTTTGATCCCGCCCGTGCGATGGTCCTGCGACTCTGGGGTACCCGTATCGTTGACGTGGCCGAAGACGCCCGCGACCCGAAGACGGCGTTGCAAGAATGGGCTCAAGCCCGCGGCGAAAACCCACCAGAATATATTGAAGTGGCCCGCTCTGGCCCCGACCACCAACCGATATTTACGATTGAGGCGCGCCTGTCCTCAGGACCGTTCGAGGCGGCAACCGCCGGGTCCAAACGCCAAGCGGAACAAGCCGCTGCGTCTGCCCTTTTGAAGAAAGTAGAACAACAATGACCGTCCAGCCGACCAAAGCCGGTTTCGTCGCCCTGATTGGTGAACCCAACGCGGGTAAATCCACGCTGCTGAACCATATGGTCGGCGCGAAAGTCAGCATCGTCACCCACAAGGTCCAGACTACTCGCGCCCGTATTCGTGGCGTCGCGATGGAAGGCCACAGCCAGTTGGTATTTGTCGACACACCGGGCCTGTTTAAGCCAAAGCGCAGGCTTGACCGCGCAATGGTTAAGGCCGCTTGGGGTGGAGCGGCTGATGCGGATGTCGTCGTTTTGATGATCGAAGCACATCGCGGCATGTCCGAAGGCGTAAAGGCGATTATTGAACGTCTGAAAGAACATGCAGGTAATTCGCCTGTCGCCCTTGCGATCAATAAGATCGACAAAGTTAAATCTGAAAAGCTGCTTGGGCTGGCTGACGAGATGAACGAGGCATATCCGTTTGTGCAGACATTTATGATTTCTGCAGAACGCGGCCACGGCTGCGACGCGTTGCGCGGTTGGCTTGGGCATCAGGTGCCTGACGGCCCATGGTTGTACCCCGAAGATCAGATCGCTGACTTGCCGCTGCGGATGATTGCGGCCGAAACGACCCGCGAAAAGTTGACACTGCGGTTGCATCAAGAATTGCCGTATCAGTTGACGGTCGAGACGGAGAATTGGGAAGACCGCAAAGACGGTTCTTGCCGGATCGACCAGATCATTTATGTGATGCGCGACGGACACAAAGGTATCGTGCTTGGGAACAAGGGCGAGACGATTAAGGCAGTCAGCACCGCTGCGCGGATCGATCTAGAAGAATTCCTTGACCGCCGCGTGCATCTGTTTTTGCAGATCAAGGTCCGACCCGGTTGGCTTGAAGAAAAAGAGCGCTACTCTGAAATGGGCTTGGACTTCAAAGACGGCAATGTATGAGGCTAACGGCGGATCTTTGGGTCTCTGCCTATCTCACACGGCTAAGGCTGGTTGAAATTCCTGCGTTTGTCGTGGCCCGTGGCGATGCCACGGCGGGCGCTGTTCTGGTGAAGCTCAACACGCTGGACGGGCAGGCGAGTTGCTACCAGCGATCCTTTGATCTGATGACAGGCGACCGCAAATGGGTTGTCCTAAACGAAGGTCCAGAAAGCGATGTTGATGCGTCCGTTACAAAACAGCGCGGCTTTGACCCTGACCTTTGGGTGATTGAGGTCGAAGACAAACAGGGACGTCACCTATTGGATGAACCTGGATTAGAATGAGTATTTTGAACAAAGCGAGGCATGGTTTCGGCTTTGGCCCTCGCTTTGGCTCAAATACTTCTGCCTGTGGCTCTATCATTTCGGCACTTGCATCCGCCTGTATGACGCGATGATAGTTCAAGCATGTTAAGTTGGACCGACGATGCGACTGTTCTCACGTCTCGCCCTTTTGGCGAAACGTCGGTCATTGTCGAAGTGTTTTCCAAGGATCAAGGCCGCCATGCAGGCGTTGTGCGTGGGGGCGCAAGCCGTAGAATTGCGCCCGTTTTGCAACCAGGTGCCCAAGTGAACGTAACTTGGAAGGCACGTCTAAATCAGCACCTTGGAAGTTTTGCTGTTGAGCCAGTGCGCAGCCGCGCGGCCCAAGCAATGGGTGATCGTTTGGCCTTGGCTGGACTTAATGCGGTTAACGGATTGCTGATGATGGTTTTACCCGAACGAGAGGCTCATGCCCCGCTGTATGACCGGACCATTGGATTGCTAGATCTGTTGGGCCAGTCCGACGTTTGGCCGCTCGCTTATTTGCGTTGGGAGCAGGCGTTACTTGAAGAAATGGGTTACGGTATGGATCTTTCAGCCTGTGCTGTGCGCGGTGTGAACGAAGATCTTGCATTTGTGTCCCCGAAAACGGGTCGCGCAGTAAGCCGTGACGCGGCAGGCGTTTGGGCGGACCGTCTGCTGCCGCTTCCTCCAGTTTTGGCTGGCAAAGGCGATGCGGATAATGATCAAATTCTTATCGCGCTGCGGACAACAGGCTTCTTCGTTGAAAAACGGCTTCTTCGGGGGCTGGGTGACAAACCGATGCCCGCCGCCCGTCAACGTTTGATTGATGCGATCACCCGTCAGGGCGCCTGAAACAGCATTTCGCGCCCATTGTCGTCGGACAATATCAACGTCCCGCCCAAAACCTCGACCAATGTCATGGCACGCAGTGCATCAAAAAACTGCGCCTCTGCGGTCAAGTCCGGACAAGCCATGCGTGTGCTACCAATTTCGCCTGCGCTAAACCACGGATAGGGGGCGGCTTGCTCGGTAAAGTAACGGTTGCATGGTCCGTGCCCAGAGATTTTACCTGCCGTCGACACGTCGATTGTAGCCCTCGCTGCAAAGGCCACCCCATCGATAGATTGCAGCGTAAACACGGTGACATTACCGGCGAACGCAGTGACGCTTTCATCGGTCTGGCAGGCAGTCGTCATGATAAACGCCAAAGCGATCAGGTATTTCATGGGCCCAAGATATGACGTTTCGTCAGCTTAGTCGAGCAAACGTCGTGCGATCACTTGGGCTTGAATTTCAGCGGCACCTTCAAAGATGTTCAGGATCCGCGCGTCACACAGAATGCGACTAACCTTGTATTCAAGCGCAAAGCCGTTGCCGCCGTGGATTTGCAGGGCGTTATCCGCGCAAGCCCATGCCACACGTGCGCCCAACAATTTGGCCATGCCCGCCTCTAGATCGCAGCGCCGGCCATTGTCTTTTTCGCTCGCGCTGAAATAGGTCAGTTGTCGCGCGATCATGATCTCGACGGCCATCATCGCAAGTTTGCCTGACACGCGCGGAAAGTCGATCAGCGCTTTGCCAAATTGCTTGCGGTCGATCGCATACTGCATGCCCACATCCAGCGCCGATGCAGCGACCCCAATGGCACGCGCGGCTGTCTGGATGCGCGCGGATTCGAACGTCTGCATCAGCTGTTTGAACCCTTTGCCGGTCTCGCCGCCTAACAGGTTCTCGCCTTTGACCTTAAACCCGTCAAACGCCAATTCGTATTCCTTCATGCCGCGATAGCCCAAGACCTCGATTTCGCCGCCGGTCATACCTTCGGTCGGAAATGGAACTTCGTCTGTCCCAGGTGTCTTTTCGGCCAAGAACATCGACAGCCCGCGATAGTTGGTTGTGTCAGGGTCGGTTCGCGCCAAAAGCGTCATGACCTGCGTGCGGGCCGCGTGCGTGATCCACGTTTTGTTCCCAGTCACTGACCAATCGTCGCCTGATTTCACTGCGCGTGTGCGCAATGCCCCAAGGTCCGATCCGGTGTTTGGTTCAGTAAACACAGCTGTTGGCAATGTCTCGGCGCTGGCCAATCGCGGCAACCACTTTTGTTTCTGTTCTTCTGTGCCGCCGCAGATGATCAGTTCCGCCGCAATTTCGGACCGCGTTCCGAGCGACCCGACGCCGATATATCCGCGCGAGAGTTCCTCGGACACGACACACATCGATGATTTCGACAGGCCAAAGCCGCCGTATTCTTCTGGGATGGTCAGGCCAAAGACGCCCATTTCGGCGAGCTCTTCGATGATCTCCATCGGGATCAGCTCGTCCTTGAGGTGCCAGTCGTGCGCGTATGGCTCGACCTTTTCCAAGGCAAAGCGGCGGAATTGTTCGCGGATCATCTCTAGTTCATCGTCCAGACCGGATGCGCCGACTGTGATGTTGGCGGCTTGTTCTTGCATCAGCTCTACCAGACGCGTGCGGACGGCTTGGGTGTTACCCGTTTGGGTTAGGGCAGTGATCGCAGGGGTGTTCAGGGTGGCGGCCACATTTGCGCCAAGCCCCATGTCTTGTAGGCGCACAACTTCGCCTTGGTTCATTTGGATGCCGCCGGCGATCTGCAGCAAGTATTCGGCAAACGCGATTTGATGGATCAGTTGCTCAACTTCGCCAAACTTGTCATCTGCGATCAATCGATCCGCCCAGCCTTGCATTTGGTGCAGCGCTTGCGTGTACGTCGCCAGCCATGCAACGCCGTGTGCCGCTGTTTGATTGGCCTCGATCAATGCACCAGAGATACGGTCATCTTCGGTGACCATCGCGCGCAAGGTGGATTTTGCTGCGTCCAACACGCCGTCGACAATTGGCAAGGCCTGCGCGGTTAAGCCGCGTAAGTCGGTCAGGATCAGGCAGGGTGTTTGTGTCATATTCAATCCATCATGTGGCATTGCGGGTCTCCGGCATTGTGCAGGTGCAGAGATATCGCCTTCGCACCTGCAGCGCAATAATCATTCGTCAAAAACGTAAATTGTATACGAAAGTGTCGCAGTGGAAATTGGATGCATCCGGCAGCGCAGCGGCGTAAAGACGTAACATGGACTTAATTTTGACCCTCATGACCCCGGCGGCATTCGTCACCGCCTTGTTGATCGGCCTATTTGCGGGCTTGGTCAAAGGCATTGTTGGCTTTGGTATGCCGATGATCATGATTTCGGGCATGTCCACTGTGTTGTCGCCCGAACTGGCGCTTGCCGGGTTGATTCTTCCGACATTGGTCAGCAACGGGATGCAGGCGTTTCGTCAAGGCGTTGCTGCTGCGTGGGGTTCGGTGTGCCGGTTCCGACTGTTCCTTGTGGTCGCGGGCGTGGTTTTGACTGGCAGTGCGCAACTGGTGTTGGTCTTGCCGCCCGCAGTCTTGTTCCTGTTTATCGGGGTGTCTGTTGCGGGGTTTGCGGTGATGAAGCTCGTTGGTTGGCAGCCAAAATTGTCCGGGGACACACCGTTGCTCGAGGCTGTCGTTGGCGCGTTTGCAGGGTTCACTGGTGGGCTGTCTGGCATTTGGGGGCCGCCGACCGTGGCCTATTTGACAGCGATCGATACACCCAAAGCAGATCAAGTCCGCGTGCAAGGCGTAATCTATGGCTTGGGCGCGCTCGCATTGTTTTTCGCGCATATGCAAACGGGGATTGTGCGCGCAGAGACGATCCCGTTTTCGGTCATTTTGGTCATCCCTGCAGTCGTCGGTATGCGCATCGGGTTCCGGTATCAGGACCGTATCGCGCAGGCGACGTTTACGCGGCTGACATTGATCGTATTGCTGGTTGCTGGGCTGAACCTGATCCGGCGCGGCCTGCTAGGATAACAGTTCTGCGAAGTCGCAAATCGCTGCGAGTTCGGGGACTTGGTCGGGCGGCAAAATTTCGAATGTGGTGCGATAAAGCACATCTGCGCCGCTAGCGGCCTCCATCTGCCAAACCCCCGTGACCAATTCATAGTCAAAGTCGAATTGGTAGAATGTCAGCGACGCGTTCGCGCCGGATATGTTGCTGCTAAAGCTTTGGGACGTTGTGCCAAGCTCGCCCATTTCAGGATGGGTTATGGTCATCGTCAGGTTCGCAATACCTAACGGATTAGCAGCCTGTGCCTTAACCCCAAACCCGATGCCCAACGCCGCAGGCACCCGCCGTTTGGTGGATACAAAATCAGGCTCAACATCAAATAAATACGTGGATCCTGCAATCGTGTCCGGCGCAGGTGACGTGCCAGTGGTTGGCGGCGCGCAGATTATGCCTGCCATATGAAACGCGATCAGCGGGCTGACCGTATCGGGCTCTTGCGCCAACCCCATCACTGGGATCAATGCAAAGAAAAAGGCGCGCCACATGAACATGGGCGCACCTTAGCAGTCTTTTCGTGGGCGTGAAGCCTTAGCCGATTGCAGCGGCTTTGACGTCGTCATCAATGAACGGGATGTATTTTTCAAAGTTGTCGCTGAACATCGAAACCAGCTTGGATGCCTGTGCGTCATAGGCGGTTTGGTCTGCCCACGTGTCGCGCGGGTTCAACAACTGATCATCAACACCGTCGCATGTGACAGGGACTTCAAAGCCAAAGTTGGGGTCTTTGCGGAACTTGTTTTCAACCAATGACCCATCAAGCGCAGCAGTCAGCAATGCGCGTGTCGCTTTTATCGGCATCCGGCTACCAGTGCCATATGCGCCACCAGTCCAACCCGTGTTGACCAACCAGCAAGTCGCACCGTGGGACGCGATTTTCTGGCGCAGCAGATTGCCGTATACTTCTGGGCGGCGCGGCATGAATGGTGCGCCAAAACAGGTCGAAAATGTAGGCTCTGGTTCTGTGACGCCGCGTTCGGTGCCCGCGACCTTGGACGTAAAGCCCGATAGAAAATGGTACATCGCTTGCGCGGGAGTCAGGCGGCTGATCGGCGGCAACACGCCAAACGCATCACATGTCAGCATAATGATGTTTTTCGGGTGGCCACCCAGCGCAGTTTCAGACGCGTTGCCGATGTAATTTAACGGGTATGCGCACCGCATATTTGCAGTCAGGCTGTCGTCGTTGAAATCCAGCTCAAGCGTTTCAGGGTCAAAGACCATGTTCTCAATGACCGTGTGCGGCATAGAACACGTCGCGTAAATCTCTGGTTCCGCCTTTGGGTCCAGACCGATGGTCTTGGCGTAACAACCACCTTCAAAGTTGAAGGTACCGCGATCCGACCAGCCATGCTCGTCGTCGCCAATCAACACGCGGGTTGGATCGGCAGACAATGTTGTTTTGCCAGTGCCAGACAGGCCAAAGAAAACGGCTGTATCAACGGGATTACCCGGGGCGTGGTTGGCCGAGCAGTGCATCGGCATGATGCCTTTCTCGGGCAGCAAGTAGTTTAGCAGGCCAAATACAGATTTCTTGTTTTCGCCAGCGTATTCTGTGCCGCCGATCAAGATCAGTTTTGCATCCATGTTCAGCGCGATCACTGTTTCAGACCGGCAACCGTGTTTGGCAGGATCAGCCTTAAACGATGGGCAGTTGATGATTGTAAAATCGGGAGCGAATGTGTCCAGCTCCGATGCTTCAGGACGACGCAACAGGTGGCGGATGAACAGGCCGTGCCATGCCAATTCCGTCACAACGCGGACATCAAGGCGGTGTTCGGGGTCGGCGCCACCAAACAAATCTTGGACGTTATACGTGCCGCCCTTCATGTGTGTCAGCATATCGGCGTAAAGAACGTCGAACTTTTCTGCTTCCATCGGCGCGTTGTTTTCCCACCAAATTTTGTCTTCGACAGACGGAGTGCGAACGACGAATTTGTCCTTCGGAGACCGGCCGGTGTGCTTGCCCGTGGTCACAAGGAACGTTCCACCTTTGCCTGTCACACCTTCGCCTGCCGCGATGGCCGCATCGTGCAATTTAGCCTCGGAGCGGTTGTAATACACATAACCCAGCCCGGTGATGCCTTGATCTTCAAGTTTCATCTTTGGGTTGACCTGACCTTGGTCCATGGGTTCGCTCCTGAAAGTTGGGGGCACGGTGTGGCCCCGATAGCTACCCATAACATCATGCTTTTGTTAGCTGAAACCCCGCTTGTTAGACGTTAGCGCAATCAAACGAGTGTTAGCGCAATCAGTCGCAGGCCCAGTCGCTATGTGAGGCATTTTAGTCATTACTTATCACTTATCGGGACAAATAAGGCAGGGCTTTGGGTGTGATTCGCACTTGAGGGTTGATTCGTGGCCTGAATTTGACGAAAAAGGTAAAAAAACAGGCAAATAATAATTGAGCAGTAAGGGTAAACTCCCATGTCAAGAATTGCATTGGTGGATGACGACAGAAATATTCTGACGTCTGTCGCGATGACTCTCGAAGCCGAGGGCTTTGAGGTTGAAACATATAACGATGGTCAGTCCGCGTTGGACGGATTTAACAAGCGGATGCCGGATATGGCTGTGCTTGATATCAAAATGCCCCGCATGGACGGGATGGATCTGTTGCAGCGTTTGCGCCAGAAAACATCCATGCCGGTGATCTTTTTGACATCGAAAGATGACGAAATTGACGAAGTGTTGGGCCTGCGAATGGGTGCCGACGATTACGTCAAGAAACCGTTTTCACAGCGTTTGCTCGTTGAACGTATCCGCGCGCTTTTGCGCCGTCAGGATGCGCTTGCAGGCGAAGCGATCGAGGAAACCGAAGAAACAAAGATCATGGTACGTGGCGAATTGATCATGGATCCTTTGCGCCACGCAGTGAAATGGAAGGGGAACGACGTTTCCCTGACGGTCACCGAATTCTTGTTGTTGCAGGCTTTGGCTCAGCGGCCCGGTTTCGTGAAGTCGCGTGACCAGCTGATGGACGTCGCCTATGACGATCAGGTTTACGTAGACGACCGCACCATCGATAGCCACATTAAGCGTTTGCGTAAAAAGATGCGCAATACCGATGAGGAATTCGCGGCGATCGAAACGCTTTACGGTATCGGTTACCGTTACAACGAAGAATAAGCGATGACAGTGGCCCCCAAAATCGACATCCACGATCTGGAGTCTGTGCGGGCTGCTGCCAGAACACCTGATGTGCTGCTGGGCGACGATTGGGTCGCGCCACAGCCTCTTGGCGAAAATGAACTGGGTGACCGACGCAGGCGGCGAGGTTTTTTCGCTCTGCGCCGGTCTCCGATAGCGCGCAAAATCATTACGTTTAATTTAATCGCGATGATGCTGCTTATCGCAGGTGTGCTTTATATCAATTCGTCGCGCGACACCCTGGCCTATCAACGCGCGATTGGGCTGGTGTCCGAAGCAGAACTTGTCGCGGATGTGTTCGAGGCCAAGTTGCCCGCAAACGCGCCCGTTAATTTGATCAGTGGTGATGGCATTGACGTGCAAGAAACGCTTGCTGGATTGAATTTGAACGGTGGCATCGTCGTTAGCGTATATGACCCACAAGCCAATTTGATCGCTATGTCTGAAATGAGAGGCGAAATCGCGAACGTCACTGGCTTAACCGATATCGGTGGCGGTACGTTTCTCACCGATTTGTTGACATCTGCATGGAACGCGGTTGCGTTGGTTTTGGGGTCTGAAGGACAAGCCGACGTATTGTCTGTAGGTATTATTGGTGACGCGGCCGCTCACGTGGGTGATGCCATCATCGGCGGCACACATTTTCATACGGTCACAGAAAACAGGAATACACGCTATTTCGTGACAAGCCCGATTATGCAGGGTGCCACCGCTGTCGGCGTTGTGTCCGTGCAGGGTGCCGCTGGAGAGCTTGATGCGCTTGTCCGCCGCGAACGTGAAAAAGTGTTGCGGCTGTTTTTGGTGGGCTTAACAATCAGCATTGTTCTTAGCCTTATTCTCGCGTCGACGATCGCCAATCCATTGGCCGATCTCGCTGCCGCCGCTGAAATTGGGCGTGACAAAAACGCCCGTAAAATGTCGCCGACCCGCGTGCGGATTCCAGACCTTAGCGCCCGCCCTGACGAAATTGGCCGTCTATCTGGCGCCCTGCGCGGCATGGTGTCCGCGCTGTACGAACGTATTGAGGGCAACGAACAATTTGCCGCTGACGTCGCCCATGAAATTAAAAACCCACTGGCATCCTTACGATCAGCCGTGGGAACCATGCGCGTTGCTAAACGCGACGATCAACGCGAGACATTGCTTGAAGTGATCGAGCACGATGTGCGCCGCCTTGACCGTCTGGTTAGCGACATTTCCAACGCATCACGGCTTGATAGCGAGCTGGTCAAAGAAGAAGAAGAGACCTTTAATCTTCTGAAAATGCTGGGGAATCTCAATGAATTCCTTGGCCGTGAAGCACAAGCCAAAGGCATCGATTACATTTCTGACCTACCCGATGAGCCGATCAATGTGCAGGGACTAGAAGGTCGGCTTGCGCAGGTGTTCGTCAATCTGATCACCAATGCCACGTCGTTCTGCGAAGATGGCGATGCGATCCGCGTTTGGGCGCGCCGCCGCAAAAACCGGGTTTTGATCGTCGTCGAGGACACCGGCCCCGGCATTCCAAACGAAGCCCTGACGAAGGTGTTCAAACGCTTCTATTCAGAACGCCCTGAAGGCCAATTCGGCAACAACTCCGGTCTAGGGTTGGCGATTTCCAAGCAGATTGTTGAGGCCCATGGTGGCGTTATCTGGGCTGAAAACATTCGTCCGTCAGATGCAGATATGACGTCTGAACCGCTTGGCGCGCGTTTTGTTGTTGGCCTGCCGGTTTAACTGGTGATCACCCAAACAGTGCATGCCACTTGTGTGGCAGTGGGCGACCGCGCGGCTCTGTTGACAGGTGCAAGCGGCACTGGAAAATCTACGATCGCGCTCGAACTGATGGCATATGGCGCGACTTTGGTCTCTGATGATCAGGTAGTGCTCGTGGCTGAGAGTGACGTCATCGTTGCATTCGCCCCCGCAACCATCGCCGGATTGATCGAAGCCCGCGGGTTGGGCGTCTTAAAAGCACAGGCAAAAGCCAGCGCTACAATCGTCATGGTCGTGGACTTGGACGTTTTGACCTCTGACCGCATGCCAGTCCGACGCGTCGTCACGTATTTGGGATGCGACTTGCCCTTGTTTCATCGCCCCGACGGGGCCAGTTTGGCACCAGCGATTTTGCAACTTTTACGCGCGGGGATAAGCGACAGGTGACTGACCCAACAGATATATCTACAGACAGCCGACCCAGTATCGTGTTGGTAACTGGCCCGTCTGGTGCTGGGCGATCCACGGCGATCAATGCGCTGGAAGACCTTGGATATGAGGTCATCGACAACCTACCACTGTCATTGCTGCCGCGTCTGTTGGATGGACCACCGCCGAGCCGTCCGCTCGCGCTTGGGCTTGACGTACGCAACCGAGATTTTAGCACCGACGGCTTGATTGCCGCCATTGACGGTCTTGGCGGGCGCAGCGATGTGGTTGCACAGGTCCTGTACATGGACGCGTCAGAAGAAGAGCTCGTCCGCCGTTATTCAGAAACGCGTAGGCGTCATCCGCTTGCTCTTGCTGGGCCTCCTTTGGCTGGTATCCAAAAAGAGCGGGAACTGCTGATGCCGATCCGCGCGCGTGCGGATGTATTAATCGATAGCACCGGACTGACGGTTCACGATACCCGGGCCGAAGTCGACAATTGGTTTGCGCCGTCCGACGGGCGGTTCTTAGGTGTTACGGTTCATTCGTTTTCGTACAAACGCGGCCTGCCACGTGGCCTTGATATCGTTATGGACTGCCGATTCTTGCGCAATCCGCATTGGGATGCGGCCCTGCGGGCACTTGATGGGCGTGACGCGGCTGTTGCTGCATATGTTGCTGCCGACCCGCGTTTTGATCCATTCTTTGAGAAAATCAAAGGATTGGCCGATTTGCTTTTGCCCGCCCACAAGGAAGAAGGCAAAACGCATTTGTCCATCGGGTTTGGATGTACCGGCGGGCAACACCGTTCCGTCACAGTGGCCGAAAGACTGAGCGAGGCCCTTGCGCAGGACGGTTGGCAGGTGTCTAAACGGCACCGAGAAATGGAACGGCGCGACGCACATGTCGTGGGGAATAAAGGGTTGCACTGTTGATCGGAATTGTGATCGTCGCGCATGGTGGCTTGGCGGGTGAATACCTGTCTGCAGTGGAACACGTTGTGGGCCAACAGTCAGGTATGCGTAGCATTTCGATTGCTCCCGATGATGACCGCGCCCTGAAACAAGACGAGATTTGCAACGCGGCCGATGCGGTTGATACTGGCGCTGGGGTCGTGATTGTCACGGATATGTTTGGTGGATCACCGTCGAATTTATCACTTCGTGCCTGTAGCCCACAAAATCGGCGTATAATCTATGGCGCGAATTTACCGATGCTGATCAAGCTTGCAAAATCCCGGAATATGCCTGTCCCGGACGCCGTCGCTGCGGCGCTGGATGCCGCCCACAAATACATAAATAGCCATAGCGTTGGGCAACCCTAATATGACAACCCGCACTCTCAAAATCGAAAATATCAAAGGGTTGCACGCCCGCGCATCTGCGAAACTCGCTGCTGTTGTAGAAGAGTTTGACGCGCAAGCAACCGTGTCCAAGGATGGTATGGACGCTGACGGCGACAGCATCATGGGCTTGTTAATGTTGGCAGCGTCGATCGGAACCTGTATTGATGTTACCACGTGCGGGCCTGATGCAGGAGCCTTGGCGGACGCTATAGCAGCTCTAGTTGCCGATAAGTTTGGCGAGGGTGACTAGCCCCTTCTCCCATGGGGATTGACCTATTGACCGACGATGGCACGCTGATCCCCCGCGTTTATGATCGCCGTAGCCTGACCTATTCAAACACATTTGATAGCCAGGTAAAGCGCAACATCATTCGCGTGATTGAACTTTTGACAGGCAAAATCAGCATTGCCCGACGCGTGCGCCGCTTCGAAAAGCAGGGCACATTTAGTGGGCAGGCTTTTTGGCGCGCGACGTTGGATGTCATGGGGATCGACCTTTTGACGCCTGCTGATCAACTTGCGCATATTCCCCAATCGGGTCCTGTGATCTTTGTCGCCAACCACCCGCACGGGTTGGTGGACGGCATGATCCTTGCTGATCTTATTGGCCGCGTACGTGACGATTACCGGATCCTGACGCGGTCATTGCTGACCGGTATCGACGAAGACGCCGCCAGTTATATGATCCCTGTGCCGTTCCCACACGAACCCGAAGCACAGAAAAAGATGGTCGAGATGCGCCGCGCCGCGATGGAGCATCTCAAATCTGGCGGCTTGGTCGCACTGTTTCCATCGGGCATTGTCGCCAGCTCTGACAGTATGTTCGGTGATGCAGTCGAGCAGGAATGGAATGTGTTCACCGCCAAGATGATCCGCATATCTGGGGCGACTGTGGTGCCATGTTTTTTCCCTGGATCAAACTCTCGGGCTTATCAGGTCGCAAACCGAATTTCCGCGACCCTGCGCCAAGGCTTGCTGCTGCACGAAATCGTGCATGCGATGGACAAGCCGCAAAAGCCGGTTGTGGGCGTGCCCATTGATCCGGCAGAGGTCAAGGCACGCGCAGGTGATCCACGTGCGTTCATGGCGTGGCTGCGGGACTGGACGTTGGCACTGCGCGACTAGCGCGTCGGCACAGGCACATCGCCGCGATAATCGTAAAACCCGCGCTGCGTTTTACGACCCAACCAGCCTGCTTCTACATATTTGGTCAGTAACGGGCAGGGGCGATATTTCGTGTCTGCCAATCCGTCGTGCAGCACGTTCATGATCGCAAGACATGTATCCAACCCGATGAAATCCGCCAGCTCAAGCGGCCCCATCGGATGATTGGCACCCAGTTTCAGAGACGTATCAATCGACTGCACCGACCCCACACCTTCGTATAAGGTATAGATCGCCTCATTGATCATCGGCATCAGGATGCGGTTAACGATGAACGCAGGGAAATCCTCAGATGCGGTGCTGGTCTTTCCAAGCTTGGCAACAACCGCTTCGCAGGTTTTGAACGTCGGCTCATCTGTCGCGATCCCACGGATCAACTCAACAAGTTGCATAATCGGGACGGGGTTCATGAAATGAAACCCCATAAACCGTTCAGGACGGTCGGTGCGCGCGGCCAGCCGCGTGATCGAAATGGACGATGTATTCGACGTCAAAATAGTGTCGGGTTTCAGATGCGGAACGAGGTCATCAAAGATGGCCTGCTTGACGGTCTCTCGTTCGGTTGCGGCCTCGATAATCAGATCGGTTTGTCCAAGGTCAGTCAGCGTTTGGGTGGTCCCAATCCGCGCCATGGCCTCGGCTTTTTCCAAGGGCTCAATCAAGCCTTTGCCAACTTGACGATCAAGGTTGCGGTCAATCAGTGCCACGGCGGCGATAAGGGCATCACCGCTGATGTCTGTCAGTAGAACTTCATATCCGGCAAGGGCAAATACATGTGCAATTCCGTTGCCCATTTGCCCTGCGCCCACGATGCCCACACGTTCAATTGTCATGTCACAAACCCTTGCTTAGTTGGATGTACCATATGCCCCATGCGGGTCGCCGTTCAAGGCGAGAGAGTCGTTAAAAATATTAACAAAATGAAAGTTTAGCGAATTCGCAATGGATTTCGGCGAATCTATCAGTTGAAGCAGCAATCGGTGGAAACCATGAAGCACGAAACAATTGATGGGGCAGGACTGACATATGCGCCGTGTCGCTATGGCATGTCGCGGATCATGTTCCGTGGGCCTAAGCGTCGGCTAGATAGCCCCTATTTTGCGTTCATTGGCGGCACTGAAACATATGGAAAGTTCATAGACCGCCCGTTTCCAGCATTGATTGAAAAAGATATCGGTCGGCCTTGTGTCAACTTTGGCTGTGTAAATGGTGGTGTTGATGCCTTTGTTAACGATCCGACGATCATGGCAGCCTGTAACAAATCGGACCTAACAGTCGTTCAAATCATGGGCGCGAATTTCTTGTCGAACCGGTTTTATTCGGTACATCCGCGGCGCAATGATCGGTTTCTGCGTGCCTCGACTGTGCTGCAGGCGATCTATAACGAGGTGGATTTTTCTGATTTCACATTCACCCGTGCGTTGCTTGGAAAGCTGCATGGCCTTTCACCGGAACGTTTCGATATTGTCGTAACCGAATTGCGCGAAGCATGGGTTGCCCGGATGAAAAATATGCTGCTTCAAATCGGCCCAAATGCGGTTTTACTGTGGTTTGCGCGCGCGGAATTATCTGATGATCCTTGGAATGCCACACCCAATCCGCTGCAGGTTGATCCGTTGTTCATCACGAAATCTATGATCGAAGAACTTCGCCCACTTGTTCGCGATGTGGTACAGGCGATACCGTCGGATATCGCCAAACAACAAGGCACAAAGGGCATGTATTTTCCGCCAATGCAGGCTAAGGCGGCATCCGAAATGCTTGGTGTGGCTTGCCATTCGGAGGCAAGCAATGCGCTGATGCCGCTTATCAAAACGCTGCTGTAATGAAAAAGGCCCGCCGCGTTTCTGCGGCAGGCCCTTACATTGTAATTTGAGCGACGTTTACAGTTTGCTTGTCAGCTCGGGAACCGCGTCGAACAAGTCTGCAACCAAACCAAAATCGGCAACCTGAAAGATTGGTGCTTCTTCGTCTTTGTTGATTGCGACGATGATCTTGGAATCTTTCATGCCAGCAAGGTGCTGAATGGCGCCAGAGATACCAACAGCAACATAAAGATCGGGGGCAACAACTTTACCCGTTTGACCAACTTGCCAGTCGTTTGGTGCGTAACCCGAATCAACTGCTGCGCGTGATGCGCCGACAGCAGCGTTCAGTTTGTCAGCCAAGGCTTCGATGATTTTGAAGTCTTCTTCTGACCCAACACCACGACCACCGGACACAACCACACCCGCAGATGTCAGTTCTGGACGATCAGACGATGCGACGGCATCAGATACCCACTCGGACAAACCTGGGTTTGCAACCGCGCCGATTTTCTCGACGGATGCAGACCCGCCGTCCCCAGCGGCATCAAAACCAGCGGTACGGATCGTCATGACCTTTTTCGCATCAGTTGATTTCACTGTCTGGATCGCGTTACCCGCATAGATCGGACGCTCGAATGTATCGGCGTCGATCACGGCGGTCACTTCGGAAATGACCATCGCGTCCAACAACGCTGCCACACGTGGCAGAATGTTTTTGGACGCCGCAGTGGAAGGGGCCGCGATGTGATCATAGTCACCCGCAAGCGATACGATCAGATCGGCCACAGGCTCGGCCAGATCGTTACCGTACGCCGCGTCATCGGCGCAAAGCACTTTGGACACGCCAGCCAGTTTGGCCGCATCATCAGCGGCACCGCCGCAACCAGCGGAGGCGCACAGAACTGTGACGTCGCCTAGGCCTGCAACTGCAGCCAAGGCTTTTCCAGTCGCATCAGCGTTCAATACGCCGCCCGCAACTTCAGCAATGAGAAGAACAGCCATTACACAGCCCCCGCTTCTTTGAGTTTCTCGATCAATTCGTCAACGGAGCCAACAATGATGCCCGCTTTACGCGTTTCCGGCTCTGTGGTGGTGACAATTTGCAGGCGCGGCGTGACATCGACGCCGTAGTCGGCAGGCGTCTTTTCATCCATCTGCTTTTTCTTGGCCTTCATGATGTTCGGCAAAGATGCATAACGCGGCTGGTTCAGGCGCAAATCAACTGTGACGATTGTTGGCATCTTGACCTTGATGGTCTGAAGACCGCCGTCAACTTCGCGTGTGACTGTCGCGCTATCGCCATCCACGTCCAGCACAGATGCGAATGTGGCTTGTGACCAACCTAGCAGGGCAGACAACATCTGACCCGTCGCGTTCATGTCGTTATCAATCGCCTGCTTACCGGCAAGAACCAGACCAGGGGCCTCTTCTTTCACGATTGCAGCCATAATCTTGGCAACGGCCAAAGGCTCAATATCAGTGTGAACATCGTCTGTCGCAATAACCAAAATCGCGCGGTCAGCGCCCATTGCCAAGGCAGTGCGCAGCGTTTCTTGGGCTTGCTTGACGCCGATGGATACGGCAATAACTTCGTCGGCTTTGCCAGCTTCACGCAGGCGGATCGCCTCTTCGACAGCAATTTCGTCGAACGGGTTCATCGACATTTTGACGTTTGCAAGATCAACACCTGAACCGTCCGCTTTGACACGAACCTTCACGTTATAGTCGATCACGCGTTTGACGGGTACGAGGACCTTCATCGCGGGTTTCTCCTGTTAGAATCTGAGCGCATTATTTCTTAAGCCGTGATTACCTTGCTGCACGTGCAGAAAACAGTGCAAAATCGACGCAGACTGGTTCAGGGACGCCACGTTTATGCAAAATCAAGTTTATCGGTTCGCACCCGGCACCCAAAGCACGTCATTTTTGCCGTCATCATTGGCAATTCGGGACGCTTGGAAAAACCAGTCAGACAAGCGGTTTAGGTATTTGACCGCGCTTGGGTTGACTGTTTCAACGGTTGATAACTCTACCGACAACCGTTCGGCGCGACGTGACACCGTCCGGCACAGGTGCAAATGTGCGGCCAATGCTGAGCCACCGGGCAGGATAAAGCTGCGCAGTGGTTCTACAGCTTGGGTCATAACATCGATCTCAGATTCCAAACGGTCCACCTGCGCGTCCGACATGCGCAGCGGTGGGTATTCAGATGCGGCGTCCAGTTCCATATCGGGGCGGCATAGGTCAGCGCCCAGATCAAATAGGTCGTTTTGGATCATCGCTAGTTGCCCATCGATGTCGCCAGCGGCATGAAGCCGCGCCATGCCAACCGTCGCGTTGGTTTCGTCCACGGTGCCATATGCAGTCACGCGCAACGCATATTTGGCCACGCGGCTGCCATTGCCCAATGCGGTTTCACCGGAATCACCAGTTCTCGTGTAAATCTTGTTTAAAACAACCATGGGTCAGTTTCCTTTAGCGTAAATAGACATAAAGTAAGATCAACGCGACGGCGACGGCCTGTGCACCGATCCTGTACCGCATGATCCGGTTGGCGTGCTTGCGGTTGAAATCGCCGCCCTTGCCAAATGTGCCGATGCCAAACGCAAGGATGCCCAGCACGATCAGCACCGCAATTACGACGAGAATGAAAAGCGGATCGTCTGCCATGGTTATGGTCCTCTAATATCTTGCAATCGGATGTAGCAGGCACGCGCCAAAAGGAAAAGGATCAGGCCCGCGAGATGACTGCGTCAAGCAGTCGCGTCGACAGAATACGCCGTAAAAGCCCCATAAGATAGGTCGGTGTTGTGACGTAATACCGCGCCCTCGGGCGTTTGGCCGTCGCTGCGTGGATCAGTTTTTTGGTAACTGCACTGGCGGGCAGCTCAAATGTATCCGGCCCGCTGTCGGTATAAAGCCGTTCGCGCAACGCGTCATATTCCGCTGCACGCGCCGATCCTTTCCAGTCGATCCACTTTTCGAAATGCGGGATCGCGTTTTGCCGGATGTCGGATGTTATTGGCCCCGGTTCAATCAAGATAACCTTGATTGGTGTGTCCGCCATTTCAACCCGCAGCACGTCGGTCAGCCCTTCAAGCGCGAATTTTGTGGCAACATATGCGCCCCGCCATTTCAGCCCAACGAGCCCAAGCACGGATGAACACTGGATGATCCGGCCATGACCTTGGGCGCGCATTACGGGGATCACGAGGTTGGTTAGTTCTTGATAGCCAAAGACATTGACCTCGAAAATGGCGCGCAATGCGCCGCGCGGCAAATCCTCGACTGCGCCCGGACAGGCAAATGCGCCGTTGTTATATAGCACGTCCAATGTACCGCCCGTGGCCGTTAAAACTTCTGCCAATCCAGATGTAATGCTGTCGCTGTCGGCATAGTTGATCAGCGGGCTGTCAAAATCTTCGGCAATCAGGCGGTCGCAATCGGCTTGTGCGCGGCAGCTTGCAAAAACGCGAAAGCCCAAGGCGCGAAAGCCGATGGCCGCGTCATAGCCGATCCCAGAAGACGAGCCGGTGATAAGAATTGTTTTTTGTGTCATGGAGCCGTTGTGGCGCGACCATGTAAGGGAGGCAAGGCCTTAGCCGGGTGTCAATAGTCGCGAAGACATCCAACCGATCTGATTGGTGGTTGTGACGCGAATGCGTGCCCATCCATCGGCGTTGACCTCGATCACTTCGGTTTGGGTTCCGCGCGTCAGCGTATCGAGCACATCATAATTGGTGCTAGGGCCAGAGCGCATGTTCACACGTCTGCCCGAAACCTGACGCAGATCAACGAATGTTTCGGGGGTTACTGCAGCAGGCGGCGCGGCTTCAATCGATGCGGGGATAACTTTGGCTTTCTCGATTGCGTCAAACGGAACTGTTTCAACGACAGCGCGGGTGACGATAGGCGCATCAAACGGAACGGCCTCCAGCGATTTGGTTGCAATGACAGCTTGTGTGATCGGGCGTATTTCGGGCTCAAACTCAGATCCGCCGGACATCACGTAGAATCCAAAGCCCAGCATCAAAAACGTGCCAATTATAAATTTACTCATTACCGCTCCCCCCGGGGTCGAGAATCAACTCGCGTGCAAACTACCTCTACAGATTGTTGCTAACTTTTGATCAGGGGAAATCTCTGCGTGGTTCCCCGTATCTGATCTTTACGCGCAACGGCGGCGCGGATACACCAATCCAATGACCGAAGAAACGACAGCCCCAGAAACCGGACCGACGGAACTGACCGAGCCATTGCGCCGGGCCATTGGTGACCGCTATCTGACCTATGCGCTGTCGACGATTATGCACCGCGCGCTGCCTGATGCGCGTGATGGCCTAAAGCCCGTTCACCGCCGAATTTTGTATGCCATGCGAGAGCTAAAGCTGGCCAGTAACGGTGGTTTCCGTAAGTCCGCAAAAATTTCTGGCGACGTGATGGGCAACTATCACCCGCATGGTGACGCCGCGATTTACGATGCTATGGCCCGCTTGGCCCAAGATTTTAACGTCCGCTATCCGCTGGTTCACGGCCAAGGTAACTTTGGCAACATCGACGGCGATAACCCTGCGGCTGCCCGATATACCGAAGCCCGCATGACCGCCGCCGCTGAGGCGCTGATGGAAGGGCTGACCGAAAACGCAGTTGATTACCGTCCTAACTATGATGGAACGCTCGAAGAACCTGTTGTGTTTCCATCGGCATTTCCGAACCTTTTGGCCAATGGATCGACTGGAATCGCGGTTGGTATGGCGACGAACATTCCGCCACATAACTTGCATGAACTGCTTGATGCTTGCTTGCACTTGATCAAATCGCCCAATGCCCGCGATGAAACTTTGCTCGAATATATTCCGGGCCCTGATTTTCCAACCGGAGGCACTATTGTCGAGCCACGTGAAAATATCGCAGAGGCGTACCGCACAGGGCGTGGCTCGTTCCGTCTGCGTGCCAAGTGGGAAATCGAAGATCTGGGTCGCGGTCAGTGGCAAATCATCGTCACCGAGATCCCGTATCAGGTTCAGAAATCCAAGCTGATCGAAAAGCTGGCCGAGGTCATTCAGACCAAAAAGGTGCCGCTGCTTGCGGATGTACGTGACGAATCTGCCGAAGATATCCGTGTCGTCCTCGAGCCGCGCTCCAAAACCGTCGACCCTGAAATGATGATGGGTATGCTGTTCCGTAATTCCGATTTGGAAACGCGGTTTAGCCTGAACATGAACGTGCTAATCGACGGCCTGACGCCCAAGGTTTGTTCTGTCAAAGAAGTGTTGCGCGCCTTTCTTGATCACCGCCGCGACGTTCTGATCCGCCGTAGCCAGCACCGGATGGACAAGATCGACCACCGGCTTGAGGTCCTCGAAGGCTTTATTGTCGCGTTCCTCAACCTCGACCGTGTGATCGATATCATCCGCTATGATGACGAACCCAAGCGGGCTATGATGATTGAAGATTGGTCGCTGGATCATCCGCGCGCGATGGACGAGGCCGACTATAAGTCGCCAATCATCGCTGGTGCCGATTCGGAAACGTCCCTGTCCGAAGTGCAGGCCGAAGCGATCCTGAACATGCGCCTGCGGTCCCTGCGCCGTCTCGAAGAGATCGAGCTGGTCAAAGAACGCGACGCGCTGATGTTAGAGCGCGCCGAGTTGGAAGACCTGCTTGAAGGTGAAGAAATTCAGTGGGCCAAAGTGTCCGAACAGTTGCGCGAGACCCGCAAACAATTTGGCCGCAACAGCGTTGGCGGTGCGCGTCGCACCCAATTTGCCGAGGCTGCCGAAGTCGTGGAAGTCCCGCTTGAGGCGATGATCGACCGCGAACCGATTACGGTTGTTTGCAGCCAAATGGGCTGGGTCCGCGCCATGACGGGCCACATCGACCTGACCCGCGAACTGAAATTTAAGGACGGCGATGGGCCACGCTTTACTTTCCACGCAGAAACCACCGATAGGCTTTTGGTCTTTGGCACAAACGGGCGGTTCTACACTGTTGGCGCCTCCACATTGCCCGGTGGGCGGGGTATGGGCGAACCGCTGCGGCTGATGGTTGATCTGCCTAACGAATCCGAAATTGTTGACATCATCGTGCATCAATCCGGCATGCGGCTTTTGGTGGCGTCTGATGCGGGTAACGGCTTTGTCGTGCCAGAAGACGATGTGATCGCGCAAACCCGTGCGGGCAAACAGGTACTGAACGTCGGCGACGGCGTGGCTAAAGTTTGTAAGCGGGTCAACGGTGATCACGTTGCTGTGGCATCCGAGAACGCCAAGCTTTTGGTCTTCGCACTTGATGAGTTACCCGAAATGGGTCGCGGCAAGGGTGTGCGTTTGCAGAAATACAAATCTGCACGCGGGCGCCAAGGCACGCTGGAAATTGACGGCGGCCTGTCCGACATCACGACCTTCCCGATAGCAGATGGGCTTTCATGGCCGATGGGCGGCGGTAAAACCCGCACCGAAACCGACATGACTGAATGGAAAGCGGCGCGTGGCGGCATCGGCAAACGGCCTCCATACGGGTTCCCGAAAAACAATAAATTTGGCTAAGTTACCTCTTTGGTTTTCAAATACCCCTGCCGTTCGTTGGCGGTCGAGATTCACCAAGCCTCTTGCATTTTGCCGTAATCCGTCATACATCGCCCGCGATATTGGAACGGCCATGGTGGCCTCTCACAATTATAGGGTGCTAGCAAAATGGCTAAGGCAAAGTTTGAACGTAATAAACCGCACGTTAACATCGGCACAATTG
>OJHH01000045.1_pt1 | contig 28627 bp, 20 predicted proteins | sample 1594911 | NCBI WGS metagenome assembly OJHH01 (sample SAMN05416787, study PRJEB24817) | seawater metagenome | isolation source: Sea water | place: Canada:Atlantic | collected 2013-11
TTTACACACCGTTACAGAACAAGCTCATGGTAATCAATTTCACGGAGGCAGGATCTGCGCGAGTTCTCAGATTCTGGCCACGGACGGATCACAGGGTGCGCCGTGGCCTGAGGTTTTATTCCACACCGTGGGTCGCGAGAAACTCGACGAAGGCAGACTCGTCCATCACCGGGACACCCAGGTTTTCGGCCTTCGTCAGTTTTGAGCCGGCGGCTTCGCCGGCAACGACACAGGAGGTCTTGCCGGAGACGCTTCCCGCCACTTTTGCCCCCAGGGACTCCAGTTTTGCCTTGGCGTCGTCCCTCGTCATGTCCGACAGCGACCCTGTCAGTACCCAGGTTTCGCCCTTCAGAGGCTTTTCACTGGCCGTGATTGCTTCACTCTGCCATTGAACCCCTGCGTCTTTCAGCGCCTGGATGGTTTCCTGATTGTGGGTCTGGTCGAAGAAGCTACGAATGTGGCCGGCGACAATGGGCCCAACGTCGGGCACCGACTGCAGGGCATCCTCATCAGCCTCACCAATGGCTTCCAGCGTGCCAAAGTGGCTGGCCAGGGCCTTGGCGGTTGCCTCGCCCACTTCCCGGATACCAAGGGCATACAGGAACTTCCAAAGGACCGGGTGACGGGAGCGATCAATGGCATCGATCAGATTACCTGCGGATTTCTCACCCATACGTTCAAGGCCCGTCAAATCAGCCTTCTTTAACAGGTAAAGATCCGCAACCGTAGTGACCAGTTCCCTGTCCACCAGAATATCAATCCACTTGTCTCCGAGCCCTTCTATGTCCAGTGCCTTGCGGGAGGCATAGTGCCGGATGGCCTCCTTGCGCTGTGCCGGGCAGAACAGCCCGCCAGAACAGCGGGCCACCACTTCACCCTCGATCTGCACAATATCGGACTGGCATACGGGGCAGGCGTCCGGAAGCTGGACCTCACGGGCATTGTCAGGGCGCCGTTCGGCCACAACCTTGACCACTTGGGGAATCACATCCCCTGCCCGTCGAACGAACACGGTGTCTCCGATGCGGACACCCAGTCGTTGGATTTCGTCCATATTATGCAGAGTGGCATTGCTTACGGTGACGCCTCCCACAAATACCGGCTTGAGCCGGGCGACTGGCGTGATCGCGCCGGTACGGCCGACCTGGAATTCCACGTCTTCAATGACCGTCAGCTCTTCCTGCGCCGGGAATTTCTGGGCGATGGCCCAGCGGGGGGCACGGGAGACAAACCCCAACTGCTGCTGCAATGCCAGGCTGTTTACCTTGAAGACAATGCCATCGATTTCATAAGGCAGGCTGGCCCGCTTATCCATCAGCTCATTGTAAGCCTGCAGACAGTCCTTCGCGCCGGTCGCCCGACGCATCTCAGGGTTGATCCGGAAACCCCAGGCACTAACCTGTTGCAGCCCCTCCCAATGGGTGGCGGGCAGCCGGCTTTCGTCCTCAAGCGCGACACTGTAGGCGCACAATTCGAGTGGTCGGCGGGCTGTCACGGTGGGTTTTTTCTGTCTCAGACTGCCTGCGGCGGCGTTGCGGGGGTTAACAAACGCCTTCTCTCCCTTGTCCGCCAGGCGTCTGTTCAGCGCTTCGAACCCTTCCCGGGGCATATAGACTTCGCCCCGGACCTCCACCAGTTCAGGAACGTTGTCACCACGAAGCCTCAGGGGCACCGACGGAATAGTGCGAATATTGGCAGTTATGTCCTCACCGGTATAACCATCGCCGCGGGTGGCGGCGCGGGTCAGAACGCCGGACTCGTAATGAAGGCTTACCGCCAGTCCGTCCAACTTGGGCTCGCAGACATACTCAATGTCGTCGCTGGCCTTGAGCCGGTCTTTCACCCGGCGATCAAAGTCCCTCAGTTCTTCGTCACTGAACGCATTGTCCAGGGAAAGCATGGGGATACGATGGACCACCTCCTCAAAGGTGGTTTCCACCGATGCCCCCACCCGACGAGTGGGGGTATCAGGCGTCACAATATCGGGATATTGCGCTTCCAGGTCCTGTAATTCCCGGAACAGCCGGTCGTACTCGGCATCCGGCACCCGGGGATCGTCCAGAACATAGTACTGATAGTTATGCTCGGTGATGGTATCCCGGAGTTCTCCGGCCCGGCTGATAACGTCGGGAGAGGCTTTGGTCATTGTCTGGGGGATCGTTGCTTGCGTTCAAACTCGCGGATGCGTTGGCGGCAGTGCTCAATGGTTTGCGGGGTCATCACGCTTCGCCGCTCGTCCTTCAGTTCACCGCCAAGATTGCGTACCACGCACTGCGCCGTTTCCAGCATGAACTCGAAGGCTTGCATGGAATTGGTGGGCCCGGGCATGCTCATAAAGAAACTGATCCCCGGCGTGGACAAGGCTGGCATATCCTCGGGTTTGAAGGTACCGGGCTCTACGGCGCTGGCCACGCTGAACTGCACCGGGCTGGTGGTGTCAGACTGCTCGTGGCGATGGTAGATGTCCATATCGCCATACTCCAGGCCGCAGGCTTCGAACAACGCCTTGAGTTTGGTACCCGCAAAATTCTGCTCGCTTTTTGCCAACACATTGATAACGACCACTTCCCGGGCTTCCGGCCGGTTGGCGCCTGCGAGGGGCTGCCCTGATTGTCGTGCCGTGGTTTCCCGCTTTGCGGTGTCCTCCTCCACCTCGGTGGTTACAGTGGGGGGCGCTGCTTCGTCGTCTGGGCCAGTATCCGCTATATCGGCTTCAGGCTCTTCGTCAACCGCCCCCCAACCGGTGTCGGAATCGTACTCAACATCAGTGGGTTCACTGGCAGCCAGATTTTCCGCTTCCGGTTCGTGCTCTACCGCCGGTTCTTCGGCGTCGTCCTTGCCCTTAACGCCCGCGCTGCTGACCACCGGCCTGGTCGGTTTGGGCTTGGGCCTGGCGAACCGGCTCTTTTCAGGCTTGACGTAGCCGCGTTCTTCCAGCGTGTCCCGTGAAATGGTGCGCGCCCCACCATTGGGGAGCTCAGGGTTGAAATCCTGCTCCAACGGGGAATCGTCGAGATCATCCGCGCCCATGCCAGAGGAGATCGCGATTGATTCCTTGCGGGCGCGCCTCATCCGGCGCAGACCATCAATCACAATACCGAGGATAACCAGGGTGCCGATGGCAATTAACCATTCCCTAAGAGACATAGTGGTGCTGTCCTGTTTGCAGATCAGATATCGTTGCTACTCTAAGAAAAGCCTGTAATGAATACAACGCAAACACAGTCCAGATGGCAGTTTTGTCATTTTTGCACAAACCGTGACCGCCTGTCCGCCAGCGACGATGCATCACGCTTCAGCCAATGCGGCAGCCTCGTCTACATCGACGGATACCAGCCGTGAGCATCCTGGCTCATGCATCGTGACCCCCATCAGTTGGTCGGCCATTTCCATGGCGATCTTGTTGTGGGTAATGTAGATGAACTGTACCTGTTTTGACATTTCCTTGACCATGTTGGCGTATCGCCCGACGTTGGCATCGTCCAACGGAGCATCCACCTCGTCCAGCATACAGAACGGGGCCGGATTAAGCTGGAAGATAGAGAACACCAATGCGATGGCCGTCAATGCCTTCTCCCCACCGGAAAGCAGGTGAATGGTGCTGTTTTTCTTGCCCGGCGGCCGTGCCATGATGGCAACGCCCGTTTCCAGCAGATCCTCCCCCGTAAGCTCAAGGTAAGCATTGCCGCCACCGAATACTTTCGGGAACAGCGCCTGGAGCCCCCCATTGACCTGGTCAAACGTCTCCTTGAAGCGCTGCCGGGTTTCACGATCAATCTTGCGTATGGCGTTGTCCAGGGTTTCCAGCGCTTCCATCAGGTCTTCATGCTGACTGTCCAGATAAGTCTTGCGCTCGCTCTGAACCTGGTACTCCTCGATGGCCGCAAGGTTGATGGCACCCAGACGCTGAATCCGGGAGCCGATTTTCTCCAGGTCTTCGGCCCACACTTTCTCGCTGGCATCGTCAGGTAAGGTGGACAGCACTTCCTGCAGGCGGACATCCAGTTCCTCAAGCTGTTCCAGATAATTGCTGGCGCGAATCTCCAGTGCCTGGGACTCCATTTTCAGCTTCTCGAGGCTGGCGCGGACGTCCTGGATGGTGTGCTCTATACGGCTGCGACTTTGCTCCCGATCGCGCACCTCCTGATCAATTTCTTCAAGCGCGTCTCGGGCGGCGCCCAACTTTTCCTCTTCAGCCAAACGCCTGTCCAGAAGGCCCTCCAACTGCATTTGTAAGTCTTCGATGGGCTCTTCGGCGTTTTCGCGGCTTTCACGTAGAATGTCGAGGCGTTCGTCCAGGCGTTCTTTCTGCAGCTGCATTCGATCAATGGTCTGACGCAAGCCATCACGCTGGCTGTTCAGGGACTGAAGCTGGAGCTGTAGCTGGTGGGCATGGTCGCGATCGTGCCGAGCCTCCTGACGAAGCCGGTCAAGGTTTTCACGCAGTACGTCCCGACGTTCAAGCAGTCGTTCCTTCTCTTCATCACTGTCTTCCGTCGATGCCAGGGCCTGCTGCCACTCCTCCCGGGTTTCCAGCAGTTGCCCCTGCTGCTCCTCAAGATTCATGGACACGTCCGTGAGATCGTCACGAATGCGCTGCAGCCTTGCATCAATCTGTTCCGCACGCGCTTTCAGGCCGCTGATCTTGGACGACAGAGTAGCGAGTTGCCGATCGGCATCCGCCAGCCGGCCCTGGGCATCGTCCCTGGCGGCTTCCGCCCGTTCTGATTGTTCCAGCAATCGGTCAAGATTGTCGGTGGCGACGTCCAGCGAGGCTTCCGCCTGCTCCAGCTCTCCCGCCAATGCAGTGACTTTCTTCTGGCGCTCGATTACGCCAATCTGGGCCGCATCGGAATCGGGCATCAGCACCCAGTCAGCGGACAACCAGGCGCCCTCGGGGGTAATGACGCTTCTGCCCGGCGCCAAACCTTTCTGCCGTTCCAGCGCGTCCTCCATGGACTCCGCGACATCAACAAGCGCCAGTATGGATGCCATGCCCCCGGCGCCGGATACTTTGCTGCCAAGCCCCTCAGATGGGTTATTAGCGCTGGAATCACTATTCACCAGGGCCAAACCTCGGGGAGCACCAGCCATGTTGGAGTGCACAGCCCCCAGCCCCGGTACGCTCAGCCCCTGGCTGAAGCGCCCTATTACTTGCTCTACCGCAAATTCCCAGCCATCGTCGATACGAAGCTGTGTGGCCAGTCGTGGACTGTCGCTGAGGCGGTGTTCGTTGAGCCAGGCCTGCAAGGTGTCGTCCTGGCTGCCCATTTGTTCGCCCAACAGGGCCTGCTGGGATTCAAGCGATGCCCTCAGACTCTGGACCTGCTGGCGTGCGTCCGTGGCGGCCTGCTCTGCGTCCCGCTGATGATGACGTGCTTCCTGGAGTTCGTCCTGGACAACGTTGATTCGCTCCGCGGCTTCTTCCCTCTGCAGCTCCAGGGTTTCCTGCTGTTCCAGCAGGTCGTCCAGTTCCGCCCGATCAACCTGTCCTTCAAGCAGATCCTGTTCTTCTCGAAGCCGTTGTTGACGGGTGCGCAGTTGTTCAATGGCATTTTCCTGGGAACGGATACTGGACTGGGCCAGTTCCGCCTGCCGACGTGCATCCGCCGAACGGGAACTGAAGTCTTCCCAATTGTGCTGCCACTCGCTCATGGCATCCTCGGCACTCTGGAGCTTTTCTCCGGATTCCTCCGACTTCAGGACCAGCGCCTCCTGCTCCGGCTCCAGCATATCCAGTTCTTCCTGGATACCCGCCAGTTTCTCTTCATCCTGTTCCAGTTCCCGAGCCAATTCGCGCTGATTGGCCATGGCCTGGTCCAGTTCCGCTGCCGTCTGGCGGCTGCGCTCTCGTTGGTGCTCAAGGCTCTGCTCAATGCGGGCGATGTCAGCGCCAGCTTCGTAGTAACGTGCCTGCGCCCGATTGAAATGTTCGTTACGTTCCTGATGGCCGTCCCGCAGGGATTCCAGTGCCGTTTCCAGGCTGACACGTTCAGACAGCTGCTTCTCGAGCTCGAGCTCGGACTCCCGGATGCGAGTGCGCCAGGTCTGAAGATCAGTGTCCAGGGACTGCCAGCGCAGCACCGTCAGCTCGGCCTTTTTCTGGCGCTCTTCCTGCTTGTAGGCCTTGTATTTTTCTGCAGACTGAGCCTGACGCTCAAGGTGTTGCAGCTGCCTGCCCAGCTCGTCCCTAAGATCCGTCAGGCGTTCCAGGTTCTCCTGAGTCCGGCGGATGCGGCTTTCGGTTTCCTTGCGACGCTCCTTATACTTGGAGATACCCGCCGCTTCCTCGATATACACCCGCAACTCTTCCGGCTTGGCCTCAATCAACCGCGAGATCATCCCCTGTTCGATGATGGCGTAGCTCCGGGGACCCAGCCCGGTCCCGAGGAAAAGGTCAGTAATGTCACGCCGCCGGCATTTGGAGCCGTTCAGGAAGTATTCCGACTGCCCCTCGCGTGACACACGGCGGCGTACCGAGATTTCGTTGAAACGCACGAACTCGCCGGGCGCTGAGCCGTCGCTGTTGTCGAACACCAGTTCTATGGAGGCCTGGCCGACGGGTTTGCGCGCACTGGAGCCATTGAAGATAACATCCGACATGGACTCGCCACGCAGATACTTGGCAGAACTTTCACCCATCACCCAGCGCACAGCATCGATGATATTGGACTTGCCACAGCCGTTGGGGCCCACGACCGCCGTCATGTTAGACGGAAACGGCACCGTGGTGGGGTCAACGAACGATTTGAAACCGGATAGTTTGATGGACTTCAGGCGCATATCAGGCGCTCACCTCTTCCCTGAGAATACTCAGTACCTGTTCACGCTGGTGTTCGCCAAACTCACAGATGGCGGTTTCAAGGCCGGCGGCGTCGTCACGCACCGCTGCATCCGCAAGTTGCCGGAAAAAGCGCCCGGTTTCTGCCAGCTCGTCACGAAAGTTTTCCAGGGCCACGAAATAAGTCCGGCTGATGGCGGGGCGGAAATTTTCCAGGGTTTCCTCGAGGAACGGATTCTCCACCAGCCCATAGGCGTAGCGCATTACCCCGAAACCGGCATCAATCACCTGCTCGGCGGCATCTCCGCCGGAGGAATTGAGCGCATCGATGACGGCCTGAAGCTCTCGCACCTGGCCCATCACGCCAGACAGTTCGCTGCCGGACCAGCGTTCCAGCACCTTACGCCCCAGCATGCACAACAAATCGATGTAGATATCGTAGAGGCTATTGACCAGTTCCGGAGTTAAACGGGAAACCACCGCACCACGGCGAGGAAAAATATCAATCAGATGGCGGCGCTGAAGAATCAACAGTGCCTCGCGCACGGAACCACGACTGACATTCAGTTCCCCGGCAACTTTCAGTTCCTGGATTCGCTCGCCCGGCCTCAGGTCGCCGGTCACAATGCGCTGCCCCAGGTGCTGGGCTATCTGTTCGGAAAGACTCTCGGGGGCCTGAAACCTCATAAAACTTGTCGCTCACTCGCTACTGGCAGCAAAGAATAAGCGCAGAAGTTTACCACAGGCACCCGTGAGCCCAATCCCCTTGTCGGACATTTTAACGATCCGGTCATGTCGGCAAACTTATGCCGGAAACTTGACTCACTCAGCGCCAAGGCTGTCCCACTCCCTGAAAAACTATGAGCATAGATGCCATATACAACTGTTATAGCTTGTTATTTCTTTTATTGGCTCAATATATGCTGAGTTAAGGAAAAACAACTTAACAGGCAGCTTTGAGTGAAACAGATTCCGTCAATCAACAAGTCCGGACCACAGCCTCAGAAACTCGCAGCCCTGCGACAAGCGCACCGCGACTGGAACGAATCCCCGGATGTGCTGACAAGGCTGACCCGAAGACTGTCCACGACACTCAGCCTGGAAACGCAACTGGCGATTCTGGCTGACGAGATCGCCAGCGTGGTTCCTTACGACTGTCTGACTTACCGGCACACCATAGCGTCACGGGACTTTGTCTACGTAACTGGTATGGGCGGTCCCCATCGCTGTGACTATCGACTCAATCTTGAAGGTGGCTTTTACGGCACGCTTTCTCTCAGCCGTCGACAGAAATTCACGGAACAGGAACTCGAAGGCATCGAGTTGATGCTTGCGGCCGCCATCTGCCCTGTTCGCAATGCCTGCCAGTTTATTGCCATCGAACAGGCGTCTCTGACGGATTGCCTGACAGGTGTTCCCAACAAGCGTGCTATGGTCGAAGCGCTGTCCCGTGCCAGCTGTCTTGGCGACAGGCATGGAGAGCAGCATTCACTGATCCTGTGCGATCTGGATCATTTCAAACAGGTGAATGACCAATACGGCCATGTCGTGGGGGATCACATACTGAAACTGGCGGCCGCAGAAATTGAAAAGGCCGTCAGGAATTCCGACAGCGTGTACCGCTTTGGTGGAGAAGAGTTTGCTATCCTGCTGGCCCATACCGACGAGGCAAACGCGCGTGACGTTGGCGACCGTATTCGCGAATTCATCAACACCATTGTGGTGAACTGCGGGGATACCAATGTCACGGTTACAGCGAGCTGCGGCGTAGCCATGAGACTGGCAGACGAGACCGCCGACCAGTGGCTCGCCCGCACCGACGAAGCGCTGTACCGGGCGAAAGCCCACGGTCGCAATTGCACACGGGTTTTCGCCGCTATCAGTAACTGATCAGCGTTTTCCAGATTTTGCTGGTGGTTTGCCTGATGATTTCCGGCCCGTCGAAGGGCCAGCACTGTCGACTTGCCATCGCGCGCCACCCGATTTGCGTGGCCCCGTCCCAGACTGTTTGCGGCGCTTACGATCAAGGGTCTTTTGCTCGGACGGCGTTTTCGCCGGAATCTCCACCGGCTTCAAATCCACGGCTTTGCTCAGTGAATCCACGGCCTTCTGGTCCAGCTCTTCCCATTTGCCAACGGTCAGGCGGCTTGGCAGGAAAACTGGCCCATAACGCACTCGCTTCAACCGGCTGACCCTCACACCCTGAGACTCCCAAAGCCTACGAACTTCTCGGTTACGGCCTTCCAGAAGCGTCACATGAAACCATTGGTTGATCCCCTTGCCTCCGGCCTCGCTGATGTCCGAAAACTTTGCCATGCCGTCGTCGAGCAGCACCCCTTCAGACAGCCTTTTGATCATCGCTTCATCCACTTCGCCAAAAACCCTGACCGCGTATTCGCGATCAATCTGACGCGACGGGTGCATCAAACGGTTGGCAAGCTCGCCATCGGTGGTGAACAGCACCAGACCGGTGGTATTGATGTCCAGTCGCCCAATGGCGATCCAGCGGTGATCACGGAGCCGGGGAAGACTGTCAAATACGGTCGGCCGTCCCTCCGGGTCGCGGCGAGTGGTGACTTCGCCTTCCGGCTTATTGTAAATGAGCACCCGCCTGACCACCTCAGCACCGGCTGTTATGTCCAGGCGTTTGCCATCCAGCTCAATGCGATCGTCGACTGTGGCTTTTTGTCCCGGCTCAACGGGTTTCCCATTGATGTTCAGGCGACCGGCCTCGATCCAGGACTCAACTTCCCGACGCGATCCCACGCCGGCACGGGCCAGTAACTTCTGTATGCGCTCCGGGCCGGAAACGGTGGTTTCATCCGCCTGCCGTTGTTCGGGTTTCTTGGGGCGATTGGCCGCCATGGATCTGTCCTTAACGAGTGGCTGACGCCGATGGCATCAGTGAAGTGTTTGTCCTGGCGCGTTGTCGGGATTGGAGTCTTCCCCATCGCCACCAGTGCTCCGGGCCGGAGATTCGAATTCGATCTCGGCCTGCATGTTTTTTTCGATTTCCCGACCGATTTCTTCCAGATCCCGGATTTCTGACAAGGGCGGCATCTGATCCAGACCCTCCAGATTGAAATAGTCCAGAAACTGACGGGTGGTTGCATACATGGCGGGCCTGCCGGGCACATCACGGTGCCCCACGACCCTCACCCATTCCCGCTCCAGTAGCGTACGAACAATATTGCTGCTGACGGTGACACCCCGAATGTCCTCAATTTCACTACGGGTGATGGGCTGGCGATAGGCAATCAGTGCCAGCGTCTCCAGCAGCGCACGGGAGTACCTTTGGGGCTTTTCCTCAAACAAGCGCCCTACCCACGGAGCAAATTCTTCCCGCACCTGCAGCCGGTAACCACTAGCTATTTTCTTCAGCTCGAATCCCCGCCCCTGGCAAGACTGTTCCAGCAAGACCAGCACATGCTCCATTACCTGGCGAGCCGGGCGTTCACCTTCTTCAAATAGATCCCGCAATTGGTCGACCGATAAGGGTTTGCCGGCTACCAGTAACGCAGCTTCGGTTATCGCCTGTATTTTCCGGAGATGTTCCTCGTTCATACCGCTCTCGCCCTGACATGGATCGGGCCCAGCACCTCGGCCTGGACCACTTCGATCAGTTGCTCCTTGACCAGCTCCAAAGTCGCTAGAAAACTCACCACAACCCCCAATCGTCCCTCCTCCGGCGTAAACAGGCTTTCGAACGTCACGAACTGGTCATCCCGCAGGACCGACAATATTGACGACATGCGTTCACGGGTGGATAAACGCTCACGCTCCACATGATGGCTGGTAAACAGGTCTGCGCGTTTGAGCACGCCCTGCAGCGCAAACAGAATTTCCCGCAAATCCACGTCGGGATGGGGCTGACTGGAAGGCATCCGGGGCAGCGCAGCAGAGGCAACAAAATTGTCCCGCTCAAGCCGCGGCATATCGTCGATATCCTCGGCAGCCTGCTTGAAGCGCTCATACTGCTGGAGCCTGCGTATCAGCTCCGCCCGTGGATCGATATCCTCTTCATCCTCGGATTCCTGTCTCGGCAGCAGCATCCTGGATTTTATCTCCGCCAGCGTCGCCGCCATAACCAGATACTCTGCCGCCAGTTCGAACCGCATGGCTTCAACGGCGCCAATATAGTCCATGTACTGCTTGGTGATCTCGCTGACATCGATGTTGAGGATGTCCATGTTTTGACGACGGATCAGATACAGCAACAAATCCAACGGCCCTTCAAAGGCCTCAAGGAATACCGCCAGGGCATCGGGGGGAATATACAGGTCACGCGGCAGATCAACCACCGGCTTACCCGAAACACGGGCAAGTGGCGCCTGCTCAGCGGGCGTCCCAGGTGCCTCAACACCCTCATCCGCCGTCGTAATGCCTGTGGTTTCCTCTGTCATGCTCTCTCCAGAGTCGTCAGCGCCAGGGCTCAGCGGTAGTTCAGGCCCATGGCTGTACGAACTTCCTCAAGGGTATCCCTCGCTGCATCCCTGGCTTGCTCGCAGCCCTCTTCAATAATGGCATGAACCAGATCAGGGTTGCCTTCATATTCGCGAGCACGCTCATGCAGAGGGCGCTGCTCTTCAATAATCGAGTCAATCAGCGGTTTCTTGCATTCCAGGCAACCAATGCCCGCCGAACGGCAGCCGGTTTGCACCCATTCCTGGGTATCCGCATCGGAATAAACCTGATGAAGCCCCCAAACTGGACACTTCTCCGGTTCGCCCGGATCGGTGCGACGTACCCGCTGGGGGTCGGTCTGCATGGTACGAATTTTCTGGGCGACGCTGTCAGGCTCTTCGCGCAAGCCGATGTAGTTGTTGTAGGACTTGGACATTTTCTGGCCGTCCAGTCCCGGCATCTTCGATTCCGGTGTCAGCAGGGGCTGGGGTTCAGGAAGGATCACCTTGCCACCACCTTCGATATAGCCGTACAGCCGCTCACGGTCGCCCAGGGAGATGTTCTGTTGCTCTTTGAGCAATGCTCGCGCCGTTTCCAGGGCTTCCATATCGCCTTCTTCCTGATAACGCTTCTTCAGGGTGCGATATAACTTGGCGTTCTTCTTGCCCATCTTGATGATGGCACCCTCTGCCTGCTCTTCAAATCCCGGCTCACGGCCGTAGATGTGATTGAAGCGGCGAGCGACTTCACGCGTGATTTCCACGTGGGAAACCTGATCCGCACCCACGGGTACGCGGCCGGCCCGATACATCAGAATGTCCGCGCTCTGCAACAGCGGATAGCCGAGAAAGCCGTAGGTAGCCAGGTCTTTCTCGCGAAGTTTTTCCTGCTGATCCTTGTAGGTAGGTACACGCTCAAGCCAACCCAATGGGGTAATCATCGACAACAGCAGATGAAGCTCCGCGTGTTCCGGCACCTTGGACTGAATGAACATGGTTGAGGACCCGGGATTGACGCCTGCTGCGAGCCAGTCAATCACCATATCCCAGACGCTATCCTCAATGCCGGTGGGGTCATCATAGTTAGTGGTCAGCGCGTGCCAGTCGGCAACGAAAAAGAAGCATTCGAATTCATGCTGGAGTTTGACCCAGTTCTTCAGAACACCATGATAATGGCCAAGGTGCAACTTGCCGGTGGGACGCATGCCGGACAAAATCCGTTGCTGGGAATCGACAGAACTCAAAGCATGAACTCCTTTTATTTATAGGGAACAGCCATCATATTGCAGGCTGACCGGGCATTATAGTCTTATGTGTGGCCCGCGTTAAGAAGGCATTGAAAAACCTGCGCTGTCGCCAGAAAACAAAAAGCCCCCGACAGTCCGCATGGCAGACCCGGGGGCTTTCCTTCACCGGCGGTATTTTACCAGCCAGTCACTTCCTTCAGCGCCTTGCCGATTTCAGCCAGGCTGCGCACGGTTTTGACACCGGCGTCGTTCAGCGCAGCGAATTTTTCATCCGCCGTGCCCTTACCACCGGAGATAATCGCACCGGCGTGACCCATACGCTTGCCAGGAGGCGCCGTTACACCCGCGATGTAAGACACCACCGGCTTGCTGACGTTGTCCTTGATGAACGCAGCGGCTTCTTCCTCAGCGGTTCCGCCGATTTCGCCGATCATCACAATGGCTTCTGTCTGCGGGTCGTCCTGCAGCAACTGCAGGATATCGATGAAGTTGGAACCCGGAATCGGGTCACCACCGATACCAACACAGGTAGACTGGCCGTAGCCGAAATCGGTGGTTTGCTTGACCGCTTCGTACGTCAGGGTACCTGAGCGGGACACAATGCCCACTTTGCCCGGCTTGTGAATATGGCCCGGCATGATACCGATCTTGCTCTCACCTGGCGTGATCACACCCGGGCAGTTCGGCCCGATCATGCGAACACCCTTGCGATCGACGTACTCTTTTGCGTAGAGCATGTCGATGGTCGGGATGCCTTCGGTAATGCAGACGATCAGCTGGATGCCAGCATCCGCTGCTTCAACGATGGCGTCTTTACAGAATGGAGCCGGCACATAGATAACGGTGGCTTCCGCACCCGTCTTCTCTACAGCTTCCCGTACAGTATTGAACACAGGAAGACCAAGATGCTCTGTACCGCCCTTGCCGGGGCTTACGCCACCAACCATTTTGGTGCCGTACTCAATGGCCTGCTCAGAGTGGAACGTACCCTGTGCGCCGGTGAAGCCCTGGCAGATAACCTTGGTGTCTTTGGTGATCAGGATGCTCATTATTTACCCCCTGCGGCTTTAACGACTTGCTCTGCCGCATTCGACAGACTGGTGGCAGCAATGATGTTCAGGCCACTGTCGGCGAGGACCTTTGTGCCAGTTTCGGCGTTGTTGCCCTCAAGACGAACAACCACAGGCACCTTAACACCCACTTCCTTAACGGCACCGATGATGCCTTCTGCGATCATGTCGCAGCGCACAATGCCACCAAAGATGTTGACCAGTACGGCCTTTACGTTGGCATCGGACAGGATGATCTTGAAGGCCTCGGAAACCCGCTCCTTGGTAGCACCGCCACCAACGTCCAGGAAGTTCGCGGGTTGACCACCAGACAGCTTGATGATGTCCATGGTACCCATAGCCAGGCCAGCGCCGTTGACCATGCAGCCAATGTTGCCTTCCAGCGCAACATAGTTCAGTTCCCACTTGGCAGCTTCGGCCTCACGGGAATCTTCCTGGGAAGGATCGTGCATTTCGTGAATTTTCTTCTGACGGTACAGCGCGTTACCGTCTACACCAATCTTTGCGTCCAGACAGTGCAGGTCACCGGCCGGCGTGATGACCAGCGGGTTGATTTCCAGTAACGCCAGGTCCCGGTCTTCAAACAGTTTCGCCAGACCCATGAAGATCTTGGTGAACTGACCGATCTGCTTACCTTCGAGGCCCAATTTGAAAGCAAGCTCACGGCCTTGGTACGGTTGCGCGCCAACCAGCGGATCAACTTCGGCTTTCAGGATCTTTTCCGGCGTTTCTTCGGCAACCTGTTCGATCTCAACACCACCTTCGGTGGAGGCCATGAACACGATGCGGCGAGTACCGCGATCTACAACCGCACCCAGATAGAGTTCCTGGTCGATATCGGTAAGGGACTCAACAAGAATCTTGCTGACTGGCTGGCCGTTTTCATCGGTCTGGTACGTCACCAGGTTCTTGCCGAGCCAGTTTTCAGCAAAGGCACGGATTTCGTCTTTGCTCTTGACCAGCTTTACACCGCCAGCCTTACCGCGGCCACCAGCGTGTACCTGAGCTTTCACAACCCAGGCGTCGCCGCCAATTTCGTCAGCAGCAGCCACTGCTTCCTTGGGGGTATCGCAGGCAATGCCTTTGGATACTGGCAGGCCATATTCAGCGAATAGCTGTTTGCCCTGATATTCATGCAAATTCATAGTTAATGTCCCGCTTTCTGATGGAGGATAACCACATACGGAAATTGAACCCGCGCTGTGCGAATTCGGTTCGATGTGCCGGGGATCACCTCAGCACATCCTTAACGCGACCGAAAACCAGCCGTATTAATAGCAGCGGGGCGCCGTCATTGGCGCCCCCGTTTCCTGGCTCGCGTTACTTCTTTTTGCGACGGTTGGCGATGTGAATCGCTCCGCCGGCAACACCCAGAGCCGCTTCATGCACAGACTCGGACAGAGTCGGATGTGCAAAACAGGTCAGGGCGAGATCTTCGGCACTGGAACCAAACTCCATGGCAATAACGCCCTGGGCTACGATTTCAGAGGCCTGGGGACCCACCACATGGAAACCGACAATGCGGTCCGTTTTCGCGTCGGCGATGATCTTGACCATGCCGGTCGCCGCATTCGCTGCCATGGCTCGACCATTGGCGGCAAACGGGAAAGTACCCACATTGTACTCTTCACCTTCCGCTTTCATCTCCTGCTCGGTCTTACCGACCCAGGCAACTTCCGGCGAGGTATAAATCACGTTCGGGATGCAATCGTAGTTAACCTGAGGCTTGTGCCCGGCAATACGCTCGGCAACCATAACGCCTTCTTCGGACGCCTTGTGGGCCAGCATTGGGCCACGAACCACGTCACCCACCGCCCAGACACCAGGCGCTTCAGTTTTACAGTTATCATCCACGAAGATGAAACCGCGCTCGTCCATCTTTACACCGGAGTCTTCAGACAGCAGGTTATCGGTATATGGGCGACGGCCAACAGCGACGATCAGCTTGTCGAACTTGGCTTCCTGCTTACCCTTGGAATCCTCATAGGTCACGTTAACCAGTTTGCGCTTGACTTCCGCACCGGTCATACGCGCGCCCAGCACAATGTTAAGACCCTGTTTCTGGAACTGTTTCAACGCATCCTTGGCAACCTGCTGGTCAACGACTGGCAGGAAAGTATCAACAGCTTCAAGTACCGTCACCTCTGACCCCAGGCGAGCCCATACGCTGCCCAGTTCCAGGCCGATAACACCGGCACCAATCACGCCGAGACGCTTGGGAACTTCGGTGAACTCGAGAGCGCCCTCAGAGTCCACGATGTGCGTGCCATCGAACGGCGCAGGTGGAATCTGAACAGGACGTGAACCCGTGGCGATAATTACATTTTCCGCCTCGTAGGTTTTGGTCTTGCCATCCTTATCGGTCACTTCCACGTTGCGGTTGGCCAACAGCTTCCCGTGGCCATAGATCGGTGTAACGCCGTTGGACTTGAACAGGCCACCGATACCACCGGTCAGCTGGTCCACGATGCCTTCCTTGCGCTTCATCATCTTGGCGATGTCGAAGCCGACTTCCTTGGCGATAATGCCCTGCTCGGCAAAATCGTGGCTGGCCTCCTCATATTTGTGGGAAATCTCCAGCAACGCCTTGGAAGGAATGCAGCCCACATTCAGGCAGGTACCGCCAAGCCGGTTCTTGCCTTCCTTGTCGGTCCAGGACTCGATACACGCGGTTTTCAGGCCCAGCTGAGCCGCTTTGATGGCGGCAACATAGCCGCCCGGGCCAGCGCCAATGACGATTACGTCGTACTTGTCAGACATGTTTTATCCCGTTATCCAATTCGTTAAGTGTCAGCTCAGACGTCCAGCAGAATACGCGCCGGGTCTTCAAGCATTTCCTTGATAGCCACCAGGAACTGCACTGCTTCCTTGCCATCGATCATGCGGTGGTCGTAGGAAAGCGCCAGATACATCATCGGCTGAATCTCGACCTTGCCGTTCACAGCCATCGGACGCTCCTGAATCTTGTGCATACCCAGGATGGCGGTCTGTGGCGGGTTGAGGATCGGAGTGGATATCAGTGAACCAAAGATACCACCGTTGGTGATGGTAAAGGTGCCACCGGTCATATCCTCGATACCGAGCTTGCCGTCTTTGGCCTTGGTTCCGTACTCGACGATTTTCTTCTCAATGCCGGCCAGGCCGAGCGCATCAGTGTCACGAAGCACAGGCACAACCAGGCCGCGATCGCTTGAAACCGCGATACCGATATCCTGGTAACCATGGTAAACCATGTCGTTGCCGTCGATGGAGGCGTTGACCGCCGGGAATCGCTTCAGGGCTTCGGTCGCCGCCTTGGTAAAGAAGGACATGAAACCGAGCTTGACCCCATGACGCTTCTCGAAGCTTTCCTTGTACTGCTTGCGCAGCTCCATGACCGGCCCCATGTTCACTTCGTTGAACGTGGTAAGCATGGCAGCCGTCTGCTGGGCATTGACCAGTCGCTTGGCGATACTGGCGCGCAGACGAGTCATTGGAACGCGCTTCTCCGGACGCTCGCCGGAACCAACATCCACCTGCGGCATATCGCCGGCTGGCTTCGAAGCCGGGGCTGAAGTAGCACCTGAAGACTTTCCAGTATCTACATGATTCTGAACATCTTCCTTGGTAACTCGTCCGTCTTTGCCTGTGCCCTCTACGGCATCCGGATCAATGTTGTTCTCCTCCGCCAGCTTACGAGCCGCCGGGCTGAGGATGGCATCGCCAGAGCGCTTGGCCGGTGCTTCAGAGGGCTTTTCCGAAGCCTCTTCCGGCTTACTTTCCTCTTTCTTGCTGTCATCCTTGGCAGCAGGCTTGGATTCACCAGCCGCACCTTCCTTGAACTTACCTACGACTTCACCGCTTTCTACGGTGTCGCCTTCGCCCTTGAGTACTTCCTCGATAACACCATCCGCCGGAGCTACCACCTCGAGTACGACCTTGTCGGTTTCAATATCGACAATCAGTTCGTCACGTGAACAGGCTTCACCAGGCTGCTTGTGCCAGGTCGCGACTGTTCCCTCTGCGACCGACTCTGGGAATACGGGGGCTTTTATTTCAGTTGACATCTCGGATCCTTAGTTCGGTAACTCGTCAGATTTCAAACGCGTCGTTAACCAGTTTTTTCTGCTCTTCAATGTGAACCGACATATGGCCACACGCCGGCGCAGCAGAGGCGTCACGACCGGCATACTGAAGATACAGTTTGGGATTATGGCGATGCAGAGCATTACGCATATGATGCTGGCTGCAGTACCAGGCCCCCTGGTTCATGGGCTCTTCCTGGCACCAGACCACGTGCTTGAGTTTGCTGTGCTGGCTCAGAAGCTCGTCCAGATCGTCTCCCGGGAAAGGGTACAGCTGTTCGATACGAACAATCGCAACGTCATCCCGCTCGTCCGCTTTTTTGCGCTCCAACAGGTCGAAATAGACCTTACCGCTACACAGAATCAGACGAGTCACTTTCTTCGGGTCGGAAGGCTCTTTCTCCGGAAGGACCGTCTTGAAAGTCCCCGATGTCAGATCATCCAGGTCCGAGGTGGCTTCCTTATGACGCAACAGGCTTTTAGGCGTAATCGCGACAAGAGGCTTACGCAGCGGCCGCTTGACCTGACGACGCAGCATATGGAACACCTGTGACGGCGTGGTTGGCACGCAAACCTGAATGTTATGTTCCGCGGACAATTGCAGGAAGCGCTCCAGCCTCGCGGAGCTGTGCTCCGGGCCCTGCCCCTCGTATCCATGGGGCAGCAACAGGGTAAGACCGCAGAGGCGGCCCCACTTGTGCTCACCACTGGTCAGGAACTGGTCAATAACCACTTGAGCGCCATTCGCGAAGTCGCCAAACTGGGCTTCCCAGACCACAAGACCGTTGGGCGCCGTGGTGGAATAACCATACTCGAACGCCATCACCGCCTCTTCCGAGAGCAGGGAGTCGTAGATTTCAAACTTCGGCTGGTTCTCGGAAATGTGCTCCAGGGCAATATGATGGGCGCCGTCTTTCTGGTTGTGCAGCACCGCATGGCGATGAGAGAAGGTGCCACGACCAACATCCTGGCCGGTAATCCGGATGGGGTGTCCTTCGTTCAGAAGCGTGGCGTAGGCCATTACTTCACCGTAGCCCCAGTTGATCGGCAGCGCGCCGGCGGTCATTTTTTCCCGGTCGCTGACAATCTTGGACACCTGACGCTGAACACTGAAGCCTTCCGGCACGTGAGTCAGTTTCTTGCCCAGCTTCTGGATTGTCTTAAGGGCAACACTGGATTTGCACTTTGCAGTCCACTCATGGCCCAGATACGGCGTCCAGTCGACATACAGATCCTTGTTAGGCTCCTTGACCAGGGACTTGACCACGTGGTCGCCCTTATCCAGCTCGTCCCGGTAGTCGAGCTCGATCTGCTTGGCTTCTTCTTCACCGATCACACCGTCTGCAACCAGCTTTTCCGCATAGAGGTTGCGGGTGGTTGTCAGCTTGCGGATCTTTTCATACATCACCGGCTGGGTTGCGGCCGGCTCATCCGCTTCGTTGTGTCCGCGACGGCGATAGCAAACCAGATCGATCACCACATCGTTCTTGAACTCGTGGCGGTAATCCATGGCCATCTGGGTCACGAACATGACCGCCTCGGGATCGTCCGCATTCACGTGCAGGATCGGGGCCTGGATCATCTTGGCCACATCGGTGCAGTATTCCGTGGAACGGGCGTCTTCCTGCTTGCTGGTGGTAAAACCGACCTGGTTGTTGATGACGATATGAATAGTACCGCCAACACCATAGCCCCGGGTCTGGGACATCTGGAAGGTTTCCATCACCACACCCTGCCCGGCGAACGCTGCGTCACCGTGCATAATAATGGGTACACACTGGGTGCCGTTCGGGTCTTTGCGCCGGGTCTGGCGGGCACGGACAGAGCCTTCAACCACCGGAGACACAATTTCCAGGTGCGACGGATTAAACGCCAGCGCAAGGTGGATTTCGCCGCCCTCGGTCATGACGTTGGAGGAGAAACCCTGATGGTATTTGACATCACCGGAACCGGAATCCGCGAGTTTCTTGCCTTCGAACTCATCAAACAGTTCTTTCGGGTTCTTGCCGAGCGTATTAACCAGAACGTTCAATCTGCCCCGGTGGGCCATACCCAACACAATTTCCTTGGCGCCGTAACTGCCGGCTCGCTGGATCAGCTCATCCAGACAAGGAATCAGGGTCTCGGCGCCTTCAAGGCCAAATCGTTTCACGCCTGGGTAGCGGGAACCCAGATATTTTTCAAGGCCTTCGGCTGCGGTCAACCGTTCCAGCAAATGCTTGCGGGTTCCGGACTCGTAGTTGGGGCGAGAACGAACCGGTTCCATGCGTTGCTGGAACCAGCGTTTGATACGAGTGTCCACAACGTGCATGTATTCTGCACCAATGCTTTCACAATACGTCTGCCGTAGGCCACCAACGATATCCCGAAGCTTCATCGTTTCGGAGCCGAAATTCAGTGAACCGGTCTGAAATTCCAGATCGTAGTCGGCTTCCGACAGCTCGTGAAAGGATGGATCAAGATCCTCAACCTGCGGGCGATTCCAGACGCCAAGTGGATCCAGCTTTGCTTCCTGGTGGCCACGAAAACGGAAGGCGTTGATTAACTGGAGAACACGGATCTGCTTTTTGTCTGCATCAACCGTAGCACTGGCAGGTACACCGCTGCTGGTGAGGAAGCGCTGATTGCGGGATATGTGTTCGAATTGCTGGCGGATGGACGAATGGTCTATATCGCGACCTTTGTAGCCATCCACGCTGGGAAGTTTATCGAAATAGCTGCGCCACTCTTCGGGAACGGCATTGGGGTCTGTCAGGTAGGTTTCGAAAAGCTGTTCAACATAGGCGAGATTCCCCCCTTGTAGGTGGGAAGTCTGCCACAACTGCTCCATTATGCTTTCGTGCATTTTGAATAGCTCACCTTGGGCTGGTGCGGGGAGCTGGCTATGGTCGGCCAGGGGTATGTCTGAGTCAATACGGGTTTTTACGGGATCGACTGTGGCCACCACACCCAACATGGATGTTTTCCGTTCCCCGGTGGTTATTATACTCAGCAAACCGTCAGGAGCCTTTCAAGCTCCCGTCACGGCCTGCGTAGTGTGCACCCTGCTAAGACTTTTGACTATAAGCCTTTGGTTGAAGGGCCCGCATCGTTGCGAGCCCTTCCGGGTGCGAGCCTTGTCAGCACAGTATAGCGTCTGTTTCAGATTCTGCTTATGTAGCCCGCTGTAGCAGAAGGTTCCGAATGTGACCAATCGCCCGTGTCGGGTTAAGGCCTTTTGGACAAACGCTGACACAGTTCATGATGCCCCGACAGCGGAATACGCTGAACGGATCATCCAGATTGGCAAGACGCTCCTCCTGTGCGGTATCCCGGCTGTCGGCCAGGAACCGGTAGGCTTGCAGCAATCCGGCCGGACCAACGAACTTGTCCGGATTCCACCAGAATGAGGGGCAGGCCGTGGAACAGCAGGCACAGAGAATACACTCGTACAGGCCGTCCAGCTTTTCCCGGTCTTCCGGTGACTGGTAACGCTCAATAGCAGGCGCCGGATTGTCGTTGACCAGATACGGCATAACCTTCTCGTACTGCTTGTAGAACAGGCTCATGTCTACAACCAGGTCACGAATCACGGGCAGGCCCGGCAGCGGACGAACAACCAGTTTGTTGTTCTTGAGCACTTCCGACAGCGGCGTGATACAGGCAAGACCGTTCTTGCCGTTCATGTTCATACCGTCCGATCCGCACACACCTTCACGGCAGGAGCGACGGTAGGCCATTGAGGGGTCTTGCTCCTTGACCAGGTTCAGAACATCCAGAACCATCAGGTCCTTTCCTTCCGGGACATCCAGCTCAACGTCCTGCATATAGGGCGCATTGTCGGTTTCCGGGTTGTAACGGTACAGGCTTACTAACATTGTTCAGTCTCCCTTAGTAAGTCCGGATCTTCGGCTGGAATGTATCCACCGTTTTCGGAGCGAAGTTTACATCACGCTTTCCAACACGCTTGTCCAGCGGGAAGTACAGCGAATGCTTCAGCCAGTTCTCATCATCGCGCTCGGTAAAGTCGTTACGGGCATGAGCACCACGGCTTTCCTTACGCTCATAGGCTGAAACAGCCGTTGCAAGGGCAACTTCATACAGGTTGTCGAGCTCAAGGGCTTCAATACGCGCTGTGTTGAACGCATTGCTGGTATCCGCGAGCTTGGTATTGCGCACACGCTTGCCAATCGCCTCCAGCTTTTCAAGACCTTCTTCCATGCTCTTGCCGTCACGGAACACACCGAAATAAAGCTGCATGCAGTTCTGTAGATCCTTGCGCACTTCGGCAACGCTCTCACCTTCCGATGCGCTGTTCAGACGGTCAAGGCGCGCCATGGCGTTCTTGATGTCTTCCTCACTGGCGCCGTCGACTTCAAAGCCGCCGCGAAGCTGCTCTTCAATGTGCAGACCAGCAGCACGACCAAACACCACCAGATCCAACAATGAGTTGCCACCCAGGCGATTCGCCCCATGCACGGAAACACAAGCGGCTTCACCGCAGGCAAACAACCCGGGAATCGGCGTATCGTTGCCATTTTCATCCTGAGTCAGGGCCTGACCGCCTACGTTGGTCGGAATCCCGCCCATCATGTAGTGACAGGTCGGCACAACCGGTACAGGCTCTTTAACCGGGTCCACATGCGCAAAGGTACGTGAAAGTTCACAGATACCCGGCAGACGCAGGTTCAGCGTTTCTTCCCCGAGGTGGTCCAGCTTCAACAGAACGTGATCCTTCTCCGGGCCACAGCCACGGCCTTCAAGGATCTCAATAACCATTGAGCGGGCAACAACGTCACGTCCAGCCAGATCCTTGGCGTTCGGTGCGTAACGCTCCATGAAGCGCTCACCCTCGGCATTGATCAGGTAACCGCCCTCACCCCGGCAACCTTCGGTCACCAGAGTCCCGGCACCGTGGATGCCCGTAGGATGGAACTGCCACATCTCCATATCCTGCATCGGGAAACCAGCACGGAGCGCCATGCCAATACCGTCGCCGGTGTTGATCAGGGCGTTGGTGGTGGAGGCGTAGATGCGCCCTGCGCCGCCGGTCGCCAGCACTGTCGCCTTGCACTTGATGTATGCCACTTCGCCGCTCTCGATTTCGATGGCGACAACACCGACCACTTCGTTTTTACTGTTCTTGACCAGATCAACGGCGTACCACTCGTTCAGGAAGGTGGTTCCGCCCTTGAGGTTCGCCTGATAGAGCGTGTGCAGGAGTGCGTGCCCGGTACGGTCTGCAGCGGCACAGGTACGCGCCGCCTGAGCGGGATTGTCCGGCCCTTTGGACTGACCACCAAACGGACGCTGGTAAATACGGCCCTGCTCGGTACGGGAGAACGGCAGCCCCATATGCTCGAGTTCGAAAACCGCCTGGGGACCCACGGAACACATATACTCTATCGCGTCCTGGTCACCGATGTAGTCGGACCCCTTGACGGTGTCATACATGTGCCAGCGCCAGTCATCATTGGGATCGGCGCTGGCGATCGCGCAGGTAATACCACCTTGGGCAGACACAGTGTGGGAACGGGTCGGAAATACCTTGGTGATACATGCGGTATTGACGCCAGATTCTGTCAGTTGCAGGGCGGCACGCATACCGGCACCGCCGCCACCGATAACAATCGCGTCATAAGACATGGTCTTGATGTTAGCCATTAATTAAAGCCCCCAAAGAATCTGAATGCCCCAGACCAAATACACGAACATGGCCAGGCCACACAGTGCCTGTACCAGGAAGCGCGGCAAGGTCGCCTTGATGTAATCCGTTGTCACTGTCCAGAGCCCCACCCAGGCGTGCGCGCCAATCGAGAGCAATGCAAGCAGGGTAAAGATACGGAACCAGGTCTGGTCGAAAAGCGCCGACCAGCTGTCGTAATTAACGTCAGTGGTCAGGATGAATCCGAAAAGAAAAACTGTATACAGAGCAAGTACGTAGGCGGTAACACGCTGGATCATCCAGTCGAAAACACCGCTGCGCCCGAGATTCGTTACGCTGTTCACCATACCCAGACTCCTGCCAGAAGGATGAGAATAACGGAGATCACGACTGTGGCTTTCGCCGCGAGCCGGCCACTTTCCAGCTCTTCGCCGATGCCCATGTCCATCAGCAGGTGCTTGATACCCGCAACCAGGTGGTACAGCAAGGCAGACAGAATGCCCCAGGTAATCAGCTTCGCAAGGAAGCTGTCCAGCAAGCCACTAACCCGACTGAAGCCCTCTTCCCCGGAAAGGGAAAGCTGAAGCCCGTACAACATGAAAGCAACACCCACAAAAATGATGATGCCACTGACGCGATGCAGTATGGACGTGATGGCTGGCAGCGGAAAATGAAACTTGCCGAGATCGAGATTTACTGGTCGTTTGCTATTCACAGCGCTCTCACACTCTCTCTTGGTTCCGCGGGACCGGAAAAACCGGATGCGGATGGTTGGTATGTAACGATCGGCATGCTGGACGGATCCGGCACACGATGTGTTCAGGAGGGAGAAAAACCGGCATGCGCTCTTCTAAGATCTGGCGCTGCGGCCTGTTATATCCCCGATTCCGGGCTACGGATTATAAGGAGTACCCCTTTCAATTACAAACGCGCAACTCTGCCAGAGCCCGTAAAATCAGGCTCCAGGACCCGCTATAAAGAGGATTGACAAATTCAATTCGACCTCGAAAGCGGCCGTATTCCGGATTTCCCTGATTTACAGGAACCGTCAAATAATGGGTTTTATTGCCTCCTCCATTGACAAAAAAAGCCAACGCCCTATATTTTGCCGCCAGTTTTGCGATAATACGCGCCTTCTAGCGCTTCCAAATGCTGATAAATAGGAGAGCACCATGACCGACAGGAAAGCCACGCTTTCGGTGGGTGACAAGTCCATTGAGCTACCGGTTTACTCAGGCACCGTCGGCCCTGACGTCATTGACGTGAGAAGCCTTGTCCAGGAAGGCGTCTTTACGTACGACCCTGGATTTGTTTCCACCGCAGCCTGCGAATCCCAGATCACCTACATCGACGGAGCCAAGGGCGTTCTCCTGCACCGGGGCTACCCTATAGAGGAGCTGGCAGAAAACTCGGACTACTTGGAGGTCTGCTACCTCCTGCTCAACGGCGAGCTGCCGACAGCGGAAGAGAATAAGCGCTTCCATGACACCATCAAAAACCACACGATGTTGCACGACCAGATGCGCAACTTCTTCCAGGGTTTTCGCCGTGATGCGCATCCGATGGCCATCATGTGTGGTGTCGTTGGAGCCCTGTCGGCCTTTTATCACGACCAGATGGACGTCACCAACGTCGAGCAGCGGGAAATCACCGCCCACCGCCTGATTGCGAAAATGCCGACCATTGCAGCCTGGTGTTACAAGTACAGCATCGGCCAGCCGTTCATGTACCCTCGCAACGACCTGACCTACTCTGAGAACTTCCTGCAGATGATGTTTGGTGTTCCCTGCGAGGAATACAAGCCGAACCCGATCCTGGCCAAGGCGATGGACAAGATTTTCATCCTGCACGCCGATCACGAACAGAACGCGTCGACCTCAACCGTACGCCTCGCCGGCTCTACCGGCGCCAACCCCTACGCGTGTATCGCCTCCGGTATTGCAGCGCTGTGGGGCCCTGCCCACGGCGGCGCCAACGAAGCAGTTCTGGACATGCTCGCGGAAATCGGGGACGAGTCCAACATCGAGAAATTCATCGCCAAGGCGAAGGACAAGGACGACCCATTCCGCCTGATGGGCTTTGGTCACCGGGTCTACAAGAACTTTGACCCGCGCGCCAAGGTAATGGCCGAAACTGCGCATGAAGTTCTGACTGAGCTCGGCCTGGAGAACGACCCTCTCCTGAAGATCGCACAGCGTCTCGAGAAGATTGCCCTTGAAGACGAGTATTTCGTCCAGCGCAAACTCTACCCGAACGTGGACTTCTACTCCGGCCTGATCCTCAAGGCCATCGGCATTCCGACGTCCATGTTTACGGTTATATTCGCCCTTTCGCGGACCATTGGCTGGTTCTCACACTGGAACGAAATGGTCAGCGGCGACTACCGCATTGGCCGGCCGAGACAGCTCTACACAGGCTCCGAAGCAAGAAGCTACCCCAAGAAGTAGCTCCCGGATAGCCGAAATCGAAAGGCCGCTGCATCAGCGGCCTTTTTTGTGCCCTCACATTCTGCAATGATTGATGCCTACTTCGCGCTAACACCAACCACGTCTGGAGAAACAGTGATGAACGTAACTGCCGCATTTATCGGTCTCGGCGTAATGGGCTATCCAATGGCCGGCCACCTGGCAAACGCCGGCCTTACAGTCCAGGTATGGAACCGCACTCACGCCAAAGCAGAGAGCTGGGCGAGCCAGTATAAAGGCAAGGCCTGCGACTCTATCGCCGCCGCCGTTGCTGACGCAGACTTCGTATTTACCTGTGTGGGTGCCGATGTAGATCTGGAAAAAGTCTATGAAGGCCCTGAGGGCATCATTGCCAACGCCAAGCCCGGCGCCGTGCTGGTCGACCATACAACTGCTTCGGCAGGCATTGCAGAGCAACTGGGCCAGCTTGCCAGCGCCCGCAACCTTGAGTTCATTGACGCCCCGGTATCCGGTGGCCAGCAGGGTGCGGAAAACGGCCAGCTTACCATTATGTGTGGTGGGGAGGCCGACCCTTTTTCGCAAGCGAAACCGCTGATGGAGCATTACGCCAAAGCCCTGAACCACATGGGACCGATCGGCAGCGGCCAGAAGACGAAGATGGTCAACCAGATCGCCATCGCCGGACTGGTTCAGGGCCTCTCGGAAGCCCTTCACTTTGCCGAACAGGCGGAACTGGATGTCCGCAAGGTCGTCGACGTGATCTCAAAAGGAGCAGCTCAATCGTGGCAGATGGAAAATCGCTCAGGCACCATGATTGATGGGGAGTTCGAGCACGGCTTCGCTGTCAACTGGATGCGCAAGGATCTGGCAATCTGCCTCGAAGAGGCGCGAAAAAACGGCTCAAGGATTCCGGTCGCCGCACTCGTTGACCAGTTCTATGGAGATGTTCAGCAGATGGGGGGAAGCCGCTGGGATACGTCTTCACTGATACAACGGCTGCGCAAGAAACCCTGAGGTTCGCTTTCAAACAACTGGCAGGATAGGTGTCGAGCCCAACCTGCCAGTCATCCTATAGTCACTTCTCTTTCGGCTGCCATTTGCCGTTCACAAACCACGCAGACCAGCCTGTCGCTTTGCCGTCCTTTTCCGACATCACATACTGCTCCTTGCTCTTCCGGCTGTAACGGATAACCGTCGGATTACCTTCCGGGTCACGCTCCGGAGCATCCATCAAGTAACCGTACTTGGGATCAATTTCCTTTCGGTGAGGTTTGATCTCCATAACCAGCGGCGGACGCGTCTCCCGATTCTTGGGAAACTTGCTGGCAGCCAGGAACAATCCGGAAGCGCCATCACGCAGCACATAGGTGTCTTCAACCTTCTGGCACTGCAGCTCAGGCATCGGCACCGGATCCATCTTGGGAGGCGCAGGCTCGCCGCTTTTCAGCAGCTTGCGTGTGTTCTTGCATTCGGTGTTGGTACAGCCGAAGTATTTCCCAAAACGCCCGGTTTTAAGCTGCATTTCGGAGCCGCACTTGTCGCACTCCAGGGTTGGACCTTCATAACCCTTGATTCGGAACGTACCCTTCTCCACTTCATAGCCGGAACAATCCGGGTTGTTACCGCACACATGGAGTTTGCGACCTTCGTCCACCAGGTAACTGTCCATGGCAGTTCCGCATTTCGGACAACGCCGCTTCTTGCGGAGCAGACGGGTTTCACCTTCGCCATCGACATCTTCGTCCGCGCTGACAACCTCGTCACCGGACACCAGGTTGATGGTCGTTTTGCACCGTTCTTTAGGCGGCAGGGAGTACCCTGAACATCCCAGGAAAACGCCGGTACTGGCCACGCGAATCTGCATGGGGCGACTGCAAGTCGGGCACGGAATGTCGGTCTCGGTCGGGGTATTCGCCCGCATGCTTCCGTCTTCGCCACTCTCGGCGGTTTCCAGTTGCTGACGGAAACGACCATAGAAATCATTGAGCACCTTTTTCCAGTCCACCTCGCCACCGGCGATGTCATCCAGCTCACCTTCCATTTTGGCGGTGAAGTCAAAGTCCATCAGGTTCGGAAAGGATTCCGACAACCGTTCGGTGACGATCTCGCCCATTTTTTCAGCGTAGAAGCGGCGATTCTGCAAACGGACGTAGCCGCGATCCTGAATGGTGGAGATAATCGATGCGTAGGTGGATGGCCGCCCAATACCCTGCTTCTCCAGCTCCTTGACCAGGCTCGCCTCGGTATAGCGCGGCGACGGCTTGGTGAAATGCTGGCTGGGATCGAGCTTCTTCAGTGTCAGGGTTTCGTCAACCTTGATGTCAGGAAGCGCGATATCTTCATCTTTCTTGGCCGACTGGGGCGCCACTTTGAGGAAACCCTCAAACTTGATGATTCGCCCCCGCGTACGAAGCTCGTAATCACCGTTGGCAACCACAATGGACGTGCTCAGGAATTCAGCATCAGCCATCTGGCAGGCAATAAACTGGCGCCAGATCAGGTCGTAGAGCTTCTCAGCATCTTTCTCCAGGCCGCTTATATCGGCCGGCCTACGACTCACATCGGTCGGACGGATGGCCTCGTGGGCCTCCTGGGCGCCCTCTTTGCTACCGTAAACCCTTGGTTTCTCCGGCAGGAATTTATCACCGAACTGCTTTTTGACAAATTCGCGGCAACCGCTCACAGCGTCCTGGCTCAGGTTGGTCGAGTCGGTACGCATGTAGGTAATGAAGCCGGCTTCATAGAGGCGCTGGGCCAGCATCATGGTTTTCTTGACGCTGAACCCCATCCGGTTGCTGGCCGCCTGCTGCAGCGTGGACGTAATAAAGGGGGCGGAGGGACGTGAGCGCGTCGGCTTGTCCTCTCGTTTGGCCACCTTGAACGTGCCATCTTTCAGGCGGTCAACATGTTCGACACTCTGTTTCTCACTGACTGGACGATAGGCTTTATCGTCGCTGTCTCTTATACACATCTGACGCTGCCGACGAATAGA
>OJHH01000048.1_pt1 | contig 28440 bp, 30 predicted proteins | sample 1594911 | NCBI WGS metagenome assembly OJHH01 (sample SAMN05416787, study PRJEB24817) | seawater metagenome | isolation source: Sea water | place: Canada:Atlantic | collected 2013-11
TGAATTTCGTCTACAGATGTGATCCCTTGCACCGCAACGCACATCGGCCTATATGAGCGGTGAGAGGTTGGCGCGGGCGAGTGCCTCGCCAACCTGGTCAGGTCCGGAAGGAAGCAGCCACAACGAGCCCCACTTGGGTCGATGTCCAGCCTCTCACCTTATTCACGCGCAGCCACAGGAGGGTTGATCATGTCTGCAATCACACACCTCTTGGCAGGCGCGCGCTAATTCTGATCCGCTCCGCTCGCCGTTTTTGGGCCGCTCGTAAAGCGGCAATGCATATCCCCATGCGAGGGCATCACAGATGACATCTGAATTGACACGCGCAGACCTAGGCTGGTCGGCGTTTTATACATCCCAGCTTGAGATTGAAGAAATCGAGGCCGCGACGCCAGCACGCGTCAGCGCCGTGCACCGGACCCAGATAGCGGCTCTCACCGAAACTGGCCCGATCAGCCTCACGCTTGATCCGGGCATGTCGTCGGGTGAAATTGCGGTTGGCGATTGGGTTCTATGCGACCCTGATGCGGCTCGCATGATCCGCCGTTTGGACCGCCAAAGCACGTTGCAACGTGGGTCTGACTATCATCACGGCGAACGCCAGTTGATCGCGGCAAATATTGATACGCTGTTCATCACTACATCTTGCAATGCGGATTTTAACGTGGCGCGACTAGAGCGGTATCTTGCGCTTGCACATGATGCAGAGATTACGCCGGTCATTATCCTGACCAAAGCCGATCAGACAGATGACGCTGATGGCTATACAGTTCAAGCAGGAGCTTTGGGGCGCGATCTATCGGTGGTCACACTTGATGCACTGCACGGCGATGTCGCAAGTGTGCTGGCCCCGTGGATTGGGAACGGGCAAACTGTCGCCCTTGCCGGATCATCAGGTGTCGGAAAAACCACGCTCGCCAATGCGCTGACGGGCGACAATGCAGCGACCCAAGATATCCGCGAAGATGACGCGCGCGGGCGGCACACAACGACAAAGCGCTCGTTGCACCATCTGCCAACGGGTGGCTGGCTGATCGATACCCCCGGAATGCGTGGCCTTGGTGTGGCTGATGTTGCCGCAGGAATTGCTGCAACGTTTCCCGAGATTTCTGAAGTCGAAGGCAATTGCCGGTTCCGCAATTGCGAGCATATCAGCGAGCCGGGATGTGCCATTCAGGCTGGCATTACGGCAGGGGATATTGACCCCGAACGCCTTAAGCGGTTTCAAAAGCTGGTGCGCGAAGATGCGCAAGCCACGGAAACAATCGCGCAAGCCCATTCACGCGGCCGAAAGTTTGGTAAAATCGTCAAGGCAGCGCAGTCCCGTAAAAAGCGCTAGCAAGATGGGTTAAAACCCATCCTACGCAGTACGCGCCCATTGCATTTGTGCAGCGGTCTCAATCGCACAAGGTCGCGCGGTCCGCAGTCGAAGCAAGGCTGCATCGGCATCCTCACTCGCTGCAATCATGATCCGCAACACGGCCATGCCAGAGCGCCCGCAGCCCCCACGGCAATGCACCAAGACACGACCGCCGTCAGACAAACGCGTCACCGCGTTCGCGATCACGTCATCCCAATCCGGACCATCATCCACAGACGGCGTTCCAAAATCAGCCATTGGCAGGTGACGCCAATCCACGCTCGCTTGCGCAAGGCTTGCGCCCAAACCAGCCGCACCCTTTGCAGCCAGTTCGGCCTGCTCAACCAAAGTGACAACAAGATCAGGCTGCCATGCAATAACGTCCCTCATATCGCATACAAAGTCGCCATCGAGACCCGGCATCGGAGACAGTGCAATCACACCGCTACCCATCGCCACTTCATATATTGTGAAATCCGACATTCTGGCCCCTGCCCTGTTCTGCGCAATCTTCAGACAGTGACCTATAAGATAGCCTCCGTAAACACGGTAGACGTGGCCACCTGTGCGCCGTACCCTCACCCTTGGCCCCCGAATCCAGATGAAAGCGCCCATGACCGACACCCCTGCCTATCAAGTCCTTGCCCGCAAATACCGCCCAGAGACTTTTGTCGATCTGGTTGGCCAAGACGCAATGGTCCGCACTCTGCGCAATGCGTTCGCGGCAGACCGGATCGCCCAAGCGTTCATGATGACGGGTATTCGCGGCACAGGAAAGACGACAACGGCGCGGATCATCGCCAAGGGAATAAACTGCATCGGCCCTGACGGGACTGGCAAACCCACGACCGAGCCATGTGGGATATGCGAACACTGTGTCGCGATCATGGAAGGCCGCCATGTCGATGTGATCGAAATGGATGCCGCGTCGAATACTGGCGTCGCCAACATCCGCGAAATTATTGACAGTGTGCATTACCGTGCGGCCTCGGCCCGTTATAAGATCTACATCATCGATGAGGTTCACATGCTGTCCACAGGCGCGTTCAACGCCCTGCTGAAGACGCTTGAAGAACCGCCCGCGCACGTCAAATTCCTTTTTGCGACGACAGAAATCCGCAAAGTACCCGTGACCGTCTTGTCGCGGTGTCAGCGGTTTGACCTGCGCCGGATTGAACCAGAAGACCAAATCGCCCTGCTGCGCAAAATCGCCATCGCCGAGGGCGCAGAAATCTCTGACGATGCGCTGGCACTGATTACGCGGGCCGCAGAAGGCTCTGCGCGCGACGCGCAATCATTGCTCGACCAAGCGATCAGCCACGGCGCAGGCGAAACCACCGCCGAACAGGTGCGTGCGATGCTTGGACTTGCCGATCGTGGCCGCGTGCTCGATTTGTTTGACATGATCCTTAAGGGCGAAGCCGCTGGCGCGCTTACCGAATTATCTGCGCAATATGCTGACGGGGCCGATCCGATGGCCGTGCTGCGCGATCTGGCCGAGATTACCCATTGGGTGTCCGTCATTAAGATCACGCCCGAAGCTTCCGAAGACCCAACCATCAGCCCAGACGAGCGGACACGCGGTCAAGCCATGGCCACTGACCTGCCGATGCGCGTCATGAGCCGGATGTGGCAAATGCTGCTCAAAGCATTGGAAGAGGTCGCAATGGCCCCCAACGCAATGATGGCAGCCGAAATGGCTGTGATCCGGTTGACACATGTCGCCGATCTGCCATCCCCCGAGGAACTGGTCAAAAAGCTGAAAGATGCGACACCGCCTCCAACCAGCGGCGGCCCATCTTCGCGAGGACCCGCACCAAACGGCGGAGTGGCGCAAGCTCAATCCCACGCGCAGACACCAACACACAGCGGCCCTTCCGCTTCTGGCGCGCAAACCGCAGTGGCACTCGCGCCTGACGCGCTGGCACATTACGCGCGGTTCGAGGATGTCGTTGAGCTGATCCGCCAGCACCGGGACGTCAAACTGCTGGTAGAGGTCGAAACGGGTCTGCAACTGGTCAACTACCAACCCGGCCGGATCGAAGTGAACCCGACAAGCGATGCAGCACCCGATCTGGTTGGACGGCTTGGGTCGCGGCTTCAGTCTTGGACAGGTAACCGCTGGGCGATCACGGTCGTAAACGAAGGCGGCGCACCCACAATCGCGCAAACTCGGGACGTCAAAGAAAACGCGCTGCGCAAATCAGCAGAAGATCACCCGCTGGTCCAAGCCGTCATCGCCGCATTCCCGCGCGCCAAGATCGTCGACATCAAAACCGAGGCCGACAAAGCCCAAGACGCGATGGTTGAAGCCTTGCCAGAGGTTGACGAAGAATGGGATCCATTCGACGACGCCTAAACCTTGTGTAACAGCACAGCTGCACATATCTTACGGCCAACACGTAAATGGAGACACCGATGTTCAAAGGTATGAGCGGTCTTGGCGACATGGCCAAGATGATGAAGCAAGCGCAAGACATGCAGGGCAAGATGGCCCAAATGCAAGAAGACATGCAAAATATCATGGTCGAAGGACAGTCCGGCGCGGGCCTTGTGAAAGCAACGGCAACGGCCAAAGGCGAGCTGAAAAGCCTCGACATTGATCCGTCGATTTTCAACGGTGATGACAAAGAAGTCGTCGAAGACCTGATCCTTGCGGCGATCAAAGACGCGCAGCAAAAAGCCAATGATCGGGCCGCTGAAGAAATGCAAAAGATGACCGAAGGGCTTGGGTTGCCACCGGGCATGAACCTGCCGTTCTGATATGACGCAAGGCACCCAAGACTTAGATAACCTGATCGCACTGCTCGCGAAATTACCGGGTCTTGGGCCACGCTCAGCACGGCGCGCGGTCCTTCATCTGATCAAGAAACGCAGCCTTGTCCTTATCCCCTTGGCCGACGCCATGCATAAAGTCGGGACAACCGCACGCGAATGCCTGAATTGTGGCAATATTGGCACCACGGATGTCTGCGATATTTGCTCGGCGGACAAACGCAACATCGGGCAGATTTGCGTGGTCGAAGACGTCGCTGACCTTTGGGCGATGGAGCGTTCAGGCGTGTTTAAAGGGCGCTATCACGTGCTTGGCGGGACACTTTCGGCGCTTGATGCGGTTGGTCCAGACGAGTTGCGCATTCCAAAACTGCTCGACCGGATCGCCTCCGAATCCATCACCGAAATTATTCTCGCGCTTGGGGCAACCATCGACGGTCAAACCACCGCGCATTACATCGCAGACCAATTGCCTGGCGTGATCGTGACGTCACTTGCACAAGGTGTTCCTGTCGGCGGTGAACTCGATTATCTGGATGACGGCACAATTACTGCCGCTTTGAACGCACGTAAACCAATTTGACACTGGAAACGGGGCCAATAGCCCCTATGTAGCGTATTAACTGTAATGAATTGAATGTTGCGCGATATTCGCGCGCGGAGACCCGAGATGCCCAAACAACCCGCTAACGCCCCTCTTAGCTTTGACACAGAACGCGGGTCGGGTCGGTCAAAATGGGTCGCAGGCCTTCTTTTGATCGGGGTTGGCGCTTGGATGGGAAGCGGGTTTGTCGCACCCGCCGAAGAAGAAGCTGTCGTGACACCTGTGGAATCCACGGTGCGGCTCATATCCGTCGCTGTTGCCTCTTCACGGGCAGAAACGGTTACACAATATTTCGTCGCCGAAGGCCAAGCGATACCGGACCGAATGACCTCCATTCGCGCCGAAGCAACCGGACAGATTGCCGAAGTCATGGTCGAAAAAGGGACTAATGTCGGCGCTGGCCAACTAATTGCCCGTTTTGATGTCACCCGTAACGAGGCGGATTTGACGCGCGCGCAAGAGGAATTGGCGCGCGCCCAACGCGATTTTGACAACTCCGAAACGCTCGTGGAACGTGGCGTCGCGACCAACGACAGGCTTAGCGAGAACCGTGCAGCCCTTGCCAACGCGAATGCTGCGGTAATCAACGCCGAGCAGTCACTGGCAAATTCTGAAATTACTGCGCCCTTTGCAGGCCGTCTCGAGGCGTTGAATCTGAACGCAGGTGAATTCGTGTCTGCCGGATCAGAAGTTGGTCAAATCGTCGACAACTCCCCATTATCTGTGACAATTCAGGTGCCGCAACAATCTTTGCGCAATATCAAATCTGGTCAGGAGGCCAAGGTCACATTCATCACAGGTGAAGAACGCGACGGCATCGTTGCCTTTGTGGGCACCAGCGCCGATCAGGCCACGCGGACATTTCTTGCTGAAATCACTGTCGAAAACGAAGACGGTGCGGTCCCTGCCGGCGTCAGTGCCGAAATTCGCATCCCAATTGGCGAAGCGGTCGCGCATTTCATGTCACCCGCAACTTTGTCGCTTGGGTCTGATGGCACTTTGGGTGTGAAAACCGTCAATGCTGATGACGTCGTGGTCTTTTCCGAAATCAAAATTGAGCGCGCGCAAACTGACGGTATTTGGGTCAGCGGCCTGCCTAATTCAGTCGACATCATTACCATTGGCCAAGGTTACGTAAATAACGGTCAAACAGTTGACCCTCAGCCAGAGGCGACGCTCACGGCGGAGGCGTCCCAATGAACACGCTCATCGACGCCGCATTTTCACGCACACGCGTTGTTTTCCTAGCCTTTGTCGCGATTCTGCTTGTCGGTGCATATGCGTACAACGGCATCCCGAAAGAAAGCACACCTGAGATTTCGATCCCGATTGCTTATGTGTCCACCGGCATTGATGGCATTTCGCCCGAAGACAGCGAGCGCCTGCTAATCGGTCCGCTGGAGGCCGAGCTTGGATCTTTGACTGGCCTAAAGACCATGACGTCCCACGCGGGCGAAGGTTTCGGCAATGTGCAACTTGAATTCGAACCGGGCGGCGACGTAGACGAAGCGATCGATAAAGTCCGCGAAGCCGTTGACCGTGCCAAGGGAGACCTGCCCGATGATGCGCGCGATCCCACTGTGACCGAGATTAACACAGCGCTTTTTCCAATCCTTACAGCAATTCTTTCTGGCCCTGTTCCCGAACGGACGCTCAACGAGCTGGCGACCAGCCTGCAAGACGACCTTGAAGCCCTGTCTGGCATTCTTGAAGTCGACGTGGGCGGATCGCGCACTGAATTATTAGAAATCCTCATCGATCCGACGGTGTTCGAAACCTATAACATTTCGTTTGACGAACTCATCGGGCAGATCAGTCGCAACAACCGTTTGATCGCCGCAGGTGCCATCGAAAGTGGCGCAGGGCGCCTTGTACTTAAAGTCCCGGGCTTGATCGAAAACATCGCTGACGTCATGGAAATGCCCGTTAAAGTGCGCGGCGATACCGTCGTCACATTTGCCGATCTGGCGACAATCCGGCGCACTTTTGAAGACCCCACCAGCTTTGCCCGTATCAATGGCCAGCCGGCCTTGGCGCTCGAGATCAAAAAACGGTCAGGGTCGAATGTCATCGACACTGTTGCCGACGCAAAAGTGGTTATCGCCAAGGCGCAAGCCAGCTGGCCTGACAGCGTTTCGATCAACTACCTTCAAGACGAAAGCAAGCAAGTCAAATCCATGCTTGCCGACCTCGAAGCGAACGTCATCGCGGCCATCTTGCTGGTTATGATCGTGATCGTTTGGGCGCTTGGGCTACGGTCCGCACTTCTTGTCGGTTTGGCCATTCCCGGTGCATTTCTCACAGGTGTCGCGGCGTTATGGTTCTTGGGCTACACCATGAACGTCATCGTGCTGTTCTCATTGATCTTGGTCGTCGGCATGCTTGTGGACGGGGCCATTGTGACGGTCGAACTGGCCGACCGAAACCTGCAGGAAGGGGCCGAACCAAAAGCCGCCTATGCGGACGCGGCCAAACGGATGGCATGGCCAATCATCGCATCCACCCTGACCACATTGTCGGTGTTTTTCCCGCTGTTGTTCTGGTCGGGCATGATCGGGGAATTCATGAAATTCCTGCCGATCACAGTAATTCTGACGTTGACGGCATCGCTGTTCATGGCGCTGATTTTCATTCCCGTCACAGGGGGCATCATCGGTAAAAAACGGCCTTTGTCATCACGCGACAAAGCGACTTTCTATGAAACCGAACAAGGCGATCCGCGCAATTTGCCGGGTCTAACAGGCATGTACGTCCGCGTGTTGAACTGGTCGATCCTGCGTCCTGGCGTCACTGTTATCTTGGCGCTCGTGATGCTGCTCGGTGGGTTTAAGGCATATGGCGAGCTTGGTAACGGCGTCACATTCTTCCCCGACCAAGAACCTGAATTTATGCAAGTGCAGGTCCGCGCCCGTGATAATTTCTCGATCTATGAACGTGACGCGCTGGTGCGCCGCGTTGAAGAGCGTCTGTTCGATGATCCGGCAATTGCGTCCGTTTATGCGCGGTCTGTCGCAGCCCAAAATGAAGACGCCGAGATCATCGGCACGATCCAACTAGAGCTGACCGAATGGGATACGCGTCGCAAGGCCGCAGTCATTACCGAGGATATCCGCGCCGCAATGTCCGACATCGCAGGCATTGATATTCAGGTCGAAATCGCCGCGGGCGGTCCTGCTGGCGGCAAGCCCATTAGCATTAAAATCATCTCAAACGACAATGATGCCCGGCTTGAAGTGACCAGAAAAATACTCGGTATTATGGGCGATATTGGTGGATTCACGGACGTGACTGACACCCGCCCACTGCCCGGCGTTGAATGGCGCCTGCGCGTCAACCGGTCCGAAGCTGCACGCTTTGGTGCCGACGTGTCACTGCTTGGGCAAGCAGTACAATTGTTGACCCAAGGGATCACAGTTGCAGATTACCGCCCCGACGACGTTGATGGATCAGTCGACATTCGGGTGCGTTTCCCATCCCAAGACCGAACACTGGAAGAACTCCAGAGCCTGCGCGTTCCAACGTCGACGGGCCTTGTTCCAATCACTAACTTTGTGTCGTTTGAACCTGCTCCACGCAGCGGCACAATCAACCGCATCGACCAGGAACGCGTCGTCAGCGTTGAATCCAATGTCGGCCCCGACATCAACGTAAACGAAAAAACCTTGGCTTTGCGCGCAGCACTTGAAAACATGGATACCCCCGACAACGTCACGTGGTCCTTTGGTGGCGAGGCAGAGGAACAGGCTGATACGATGATCTTCCTCGGGGGGGCGTTTGCATCTGCGATTGTGTTAATGTTCGTGATCTTGCTGACGCAATTTAACAACTTCTACCAAGCCTTTGTTGTTATGTCGGCAATCGTCTTTTCAATCAGCGGAGTGCTGATTGGGCTGATCATCACCGGTCGTCCGTTTGGGATCGTTATGGGTGGGATCGGTGTGATCGCGCTGGCCGGGATCGTTGTGAACAACAACATCGTTCTGATCGATACTTACAACGAACTTAAGAAATCTGGCCAACCCTCACTCGAGGCAGCGCTGCGCAGTGGGGCACAGCGTCTGCGGCCCGTGTTCCTAACGTCGATCACAACGGCACTTGGCCTCATGCCAATGGTCATCGGGTTGAACATCAACTTTTTCACACGCGAAATCGTCTATGGGGCACCGTCGACACAGTGGTGGACAGAGCTGTCCAGCGCAATTGCGGGCGGGGTGATCATTACCATGGTCATCACGCTGGTCGTGACACCTGCCATGCTAATCTGGGGTGAATTGATGGGCCGTCGCATTCGACGGATATGGGCGTGGTTGTTTGGCCGAGGATCAAACACCATACCCGCCGAATAAATAAAAACGCCGCCTTGGGATCAAACCAAGGCGGCGTTTTTCGGTTTTGCTATCGGACGACTTATTTGTCGTCGTCACCATCTACATCGTCGGGCAGGTTAAAGAAGCTGTCAGCATCTGACACGTCTAGATTACCCGCCTTCGTTTCCAGATCATCTTCGTCGTCACGCGGATCAGCAAGGCTGAATGTCGTAAGACCGGCCAAGGAACTTGGCATCTTTGGCTCGGCTGGCATGCCAAGGGACTGCTCGGTGCTGACCAACTTGCGACGCTCATCATCAGACATGACGCCGCCTTCTTTGGCCTTCTTATCATTGGCCTTTTGCACGGCAGCATCCAGCTCGATCTGTTTGCACAGACCCAAAGCTACCGGATCAATTGGGTCGATGTTGTTGATGTTCCAGTGGGTCCGCTCGCGAATTGCCTGAATGGTTGGCTTGGTCGTGCCAACCAGCTTGGACACCTGAGCATCCGACAGCTCTGGGTGAAACTTGACCAACCAATAGATCGACGCTGGGCGATCCTGACGCTTGGACAGCGGCGTATACCGTGGGCCGCGACGCTTTTCTTCGCCCGCAGCTGCTGGGTTAAAAAGCAACTTCATCCGGTACTTAGGATCAGCCTCTGCGTTGTCGATTTCAGCTTGAACCAGCTGTTTGTTGCTGATCGGGTCAAAGCCCTTAACACCAGTTGCCACATCGCCATCAGCAATGCCCTGAACTTCCAGCTCGTGTAGGCCACAGAAATCAGCGATCTGCAGAAACGTCATTGTTGTGTTGTCACAAAGCCAGACGGCCGTGGCTTTCGCCATAATTGGTAGATTCGACATCTCTGTCTCCTGTTGTCATCAGACATAGCTATCCAGCGCCCTTAATTTGGGCTGACCCCTTATTGGGCCGGTTCGCATTGTCGGGGAACTTGGAAGCCTTATAAGGGGGCAAGTACGTTTAGGAAAGATCAAAATGTTACGCCTGATGACCGCCCTTTTTCTGCTCGCCAGCCCCGCATCCGCGCAGGATCAGGCAGGCACGTTTGACTACTACGTTATGTCCCTGTCGTGGTCCGCCAATTGGTGCGCATTGGAAGGGGACGCACGGCAATCCCCGCAATGCGACGACACCACTGAAAACGGTTGGATATTACACGGGCTTTGGCCGCAATATGAACAGGGCTATCCAGCCAATTGCCGCACGACTTTGCGCCCGCCATCGCGCAGCCAAACCAGCGAAATGGCCGATATCATGGGCTCGTCAGGACTTGCATGGTACCAGTGGAACAAACACGGCGTCTGCTCTGGCATGGACCCTGTTGATTATTACGCCCTATCACGCGAAGCCTATAGTCGGATCAATCGGCCCGAAGTATTCCGAAAACTGTCCAAAACAGTCACCCTGCCCACATCCTTGATCGAACAAGCCTTTGTCAAAGATAACGCTGACCTTACCCCAGATGGGGTCACCGTGACGTGCAAAGCAGGATATATTCAAGAGGCCCGCATTTGCCTGACCCGAGACCTTGAATTCCGGGCCTGTGGACGCGATGCTGTCCGAGACTGCACCCTAACTAACGCCCAATTTGACCCGATGAGGTAGACCCATGAAATTAATTATCGACACTGATCCAGGCATCGACGATGCGATTGCAATCGCACTGGCCCACGCGTTGCCACAGGTTGACCTTATTGGGATGACAGCGGTGTTTGGGAACACGCATGTGGTCCAATCTAGCCGAAATGCACGCTATCTTGCTGACCTACTTGGCTTTAACGTACCCGTGGCCCAAGGGGTCGCCCTGCCCTACGGCGCTGACAGCTACGCGCCGTCAGACTACGTGCATGGCCCCGAAGGCTTAGGCGATTTGACGAACATCCCGCAGATCGGTCAAAACGACCCGCGCGACGCGGCACAATTCTTGTGTGAAATGGCAGCCAAACATGCCGGTGAATTGGTTATCTGTGCGATAGGTCCGCTTGCGAACATCGCAGACGCAATCGCGCTTGACCCGTCGTTCGCCACAAATGTTAAATCACTGGTTATTATGGGCGGTGCGTTCAAGCACGCAGGCAACGTATCAAAATACGCTGAGGCCAACATCATCCACGACCCCATTGCAGCTGATGCGGTTTTTGGATCAGGCATGACCATCACAATGGTCGGGCTCGACGCCACAATGAAGACATTGCTGACACCAACAGACTTTGATGACCTTGAAAAAGTTGCGCCAAAGATTGGCGGGTTTATAAAACGGATCTCGGATTTCTATCTTGGATTTTACCGCAGTGTCGGTGTCATGGATGGCTGCCCAATGCATGACGCGTTGGCCGTGCTGGCCTGTACCGACCCCGACAAATTCACGTTTCAGATGACGGGGATCAAGGTTACCCAATCGGGCGACGAAATCGGCGCAACAGTTGCTGACACCACGCGCAAACCTGTCGCTGTCGCCATGGGATGTGATGCTGTTTGGGCGGTCGATCTGATGAAAACGCAGATCGGTGGGCTAGGCTAATCTCGCTCCAAGATCCAATCCAAGCAGCGCTTGATCCGCGCCCATCGCGGTCTTGCCTGCGCGTTGAACGCGCGTCACTGCAACGGCACCATCTGCACAAGCAATCGTGAACCCATCCAAAACCGTCCCCGCATCGCCGGTTCCATTTGCGATACGCGACGCCAACAGTTTCACCCGCTCATCGCCGACCATGCACCAAGCCCCCGGAAACGGGGACAGCCCACGAATTTGGCGATCAACCTCGACGGCAGGACGTGTCCACTCAACGCGCGCCTCTGCCTTGTCAATTTTCGCCGCATAGGTCACGCCGTCATCCGGCTGCACCTGTGGTGACAAATCAGCAAGCTGCGTTATGGCCTGCACAATCAACCCAGCGCCCATTTGTGACAGCCGATCATGTAATACACCTGTGGTCTCGGCGGCGCCAATATCCGTGGCCTCAAGCAGCAAAACTGGACCAGTATCCAGCCCCGCCTCCATCTGCATGATGCACACACCCGTCTGGGTGTCGCCCGCCATAATCGCGCGGTGGATCGGTGCGGCACCACGCCAACGCGGTAACAACGACGCATGAATATTCAAACATCCCAATCGCGGCGCATCCAAAACAATCTGCGGCAAGATCAAACCGTAGGCAACCACGACCGCGACATCGGCGCCCAACGCCGCAAATTCAACTTGTGCATCACCGTCACGCAATGAAACCGGATGACGGACAACCAACCCCAAAGCCTCGGCACGCGCCTGCACAGGACTTGGGCGATCCTTTTTACCACGACCCGCAGGGCGCGGTGGCTGCGAATAAACCGCAACAACATCGTGGCCCGCAGCCACTAGCGCATCCAAAACTGGCACCGAAAAATCGGGGGTCCCCATGAAAATGATCCGCATCGCGTTCCCTCTTTGGTTGACACATATCCCCGCCCCAGACTCCGACACCGATCTTAGGTGCGCAGCTTTGCGGCCCTTTTGATCAGCATATCGCGCTTGGTACGGCTGAGGTGATCAAAATACATTTTGCCCGCAAGATGATCGATCTGGTGCTGAACAGACGTCGCCCAAAGACCAACAAACTCGTGGCGGTCCCAGACTCCATCAGCGTTCATAAACCGGACAGTCACCGCGCGCGGGCGGGTGATCTTGGCACCGACACCGGGCAAATTCGGAGACGCTTCCTCGTGTTCGCGGGGCTCAACGGAGCTGTGCAAAATCTCTGGGTTGGCCAAACGCATCGCCTGCCCGCGTTTTGTGCTGGCATCAACGACCGCCAGAGCCATCCCAATCCCTAACTGCGGGGCAGCTAGACCATAGCCAGGCATCGCGTCCATCACACCGATCATCTCATCCCAAATGGCACGAATATCATCGGTGATCTCGGTCACAGGGGCGGCAGGGGTACGCAGTGCTTTGTGCGGGTACATCACAAATGGGCGGTGTGTCATGGGGCCTCCGGATAATCAGTGCAAAGAATGCCGTCCAAGTGGTCGCGCTCATGCTGGACACAGGCAGCGGCAAAACCAGTGAATGTACCGGTCTGCGGGGCACCATCCAGATCTTGCCAACGCAAGGTCACCTGCGCAGGACGTGCAACGCGAGATGTGCGATCAGGGATCGAAAGGCAGCCTTCAGCCATCACGACAATCTCTTCAGAACACTCAACCATTTCTGCGTTCACAAACACCTGCGGATCGGGTGTGCCATCTTTCCACGTCGCATCCATCACAAAAACGCGCTGTGTAATGCCCACCTGAGGGGCCGCCAAACCGCGCCCCGGTGCAGCGTACATTACTTCTAACATGTCCTTGGCGATCGCAGCCAACTTTGCGTCAAATACCGTCACAGGCGCACAAACAGCGCGCAACACCGGATCTGGCACAAAGCGAAGCTGCAAATCAGTCACGGGCCATTTCACGCTTCAGCTTTTGCATCTTGCGGGTAATCATCTGGCGCTTCAGCGGCTTAAGGTAATCGATGAACAATTTGCCGTCCAAATGGTCGATTTCGTGTTGAACACATGTCGACCAAAGCCCGTCAAACGTCTCTTGGACAACCTTACCGTCCAAACCAGTCCAGCTAACCTTAACGGACGTAGGGCGTTCAACCTCAGCGTATTGATCTGGGATCGACAAACAGCCCTCATCATAGACCGACAGCTCGTCGGACGACCAAATGACGGACGGGTTAATTAACACCATCGGCTCTGGCGTTGCGGCTTCTTCTTTGGCGCAATCCATCACCAACAGGCGGGTCATCACGGCGACCTGTGGGGCGGCCAAGCCGATACCCGGCGCGTCGTACATCGTCTCCAACATATCATCGGCCAAACGGCGCACATCATCGGTCACGTCAGCCACAGGGGCGACGGTCTTTTTCAGGCGGGGATCGGGATGGATCAAGATATTGCGAATAGTCATATGCCACGATCTAGCGCTTGCATCCTTGTCGCGCAAGCCGCACCAGTATCTGAATGATAACGCCGGAGAGACCCAATGAGCTTTGACAACATTCCCGATCGCCGTGGCACCCATTCCAGCAAGTGGGACAGCATGGAATCCATCTATAGCGTATCCCCCGATGACGGCATTGCAATGTGGGTTGCGGATATGGAATTTCAGCCGCCGCAATGCGTACAAGACGCGGTCAAAGCGATGCACGACCACGGTGTTTACGGCTACTACGGCGACGAAGGTGACTACCGCGCAGCAATCCAGTGGTGGATGTCCGAACGCCACGACTGGCAGATTGATCCGTCATGGATTTTCACAACTCACGGTCTGGTCAACGGCACAGCCCTTTGCATCGATGCCTATACATCCGTAGGCGACGGGGTCGTCCTGTTCACGCCTGTATATCACGCATTCGCCAGAGTGATAAACGCCGCAGGACGACAAGTGGTGTCGTGTGCGTTGGCCAACAATGCTGGCCGCTATGAATTCGACTTTGACGCCTACGATGCTCAAATGACCGGCAACGAACGGATGCTCATTTTGTGTTCGCCGCACAATCCCAGCGGGCGCGTTTGGACCAAAACCGAACTGCAAGCTGTCGCAGCCTTTGCCAAACGGCATGACCTGATCTTGGTGTCGGACGAAATTCACCACGATCTGACCATGCCTGGCTACACGCACATTCCGACGGCCCATATCGACGGCATTACCGACCGTCTCGTGACAATGACCGCCACAACCAAGACGTTCAATATCGCAGGCGGCCACGCAGGCAACGTGATCATTGAAGACCCTGAACTGCGCGCACGGTTTGGTGGGCGCATGGCGGCGATGGGTATCTCGGCGAACAGCTTTGGGCTATTCATGGCAACGGCCGCTTATTCGCCAGATGGGGCCGCATGGGTTGATGACCTGCGCGCGTATCTCGATGGAAACCGTCAAGTGTTCGACGCGGGCGTGAACGCCATTCCGGGCGTGAAATCAATGGCCCTCGAATCGACCTATCTGGCTTGGGTGGATTTTTCCGGCACAGGTATGTCGATGGAAGAGGTGATTGAACGCGTGCAGAAAAACGCTAAAATCGCGGCAAGCCATGGGCCGACTTTCGGGCGAGGAGGGGACAATTTCTTGCGCTTCAACATTGGTACAACACGCGCGCAAATCGAAGACGCCGTGGCGCGCTTGCAAGTCGCCTTTAGCGACCTGCAATAATTTAATTCGTGATTAGGCCCGCTGGCACGAAGTCAGGGCGCTCATAATCAACAGGGGCTGCATCTGTTACAAGGTGCAGCCATTTGAATTCGAAAATGCGCTCTTCACGCTCAACGGATGATCCGACGATCAGGCACTGATACAGATGGCGGGCACCGTCATAAATTTCGACGCGGCCACGCAATTTTTCTGCCACATCTATATCAAGCGAAAACCCCGCATCCCAGAAACGGCGGATACGGTAGACATTATCGCCGTCATGCACGCACAAACGGTCCTTGCGCTTTAACGCTTCTTTGCGGGCAGCTTCCAATCCTTGGCGCACGGCCTCTGGCAAAAAGTCATTCATCGGTCGTCCCCTTTGGCCCAATAATGGGCCCCAAAGTATGAAGATCAAGTGACAAAATCCGCCGCAATGCAGCGAAATTGCGCAATACCCCTATGAATTAACGGCTGCCTTGGGACGCAAAACATGCGGACGGGACGCGTCATAAAGCGCGCTATCGGGAAATCCGTGGTTTTCAGCCAAAGCAGGACCGACAAGAATCAGTGCAGTGCGCGTAATCTTGGCGGCCCGTGCTTTTTCACGCACATCCATCAGCGTACCCCGAATAATCAGTTGATCCGGCCACCCAACGCGGTAGATCACCGCAACCGGACAATCCGCGCCGTAATATGGGACCAATTGGCGCTCAATCTCGCGCATCGCACGAATACCAAGGTGAATAGCCAACGTGGCACCGGTTTTGGCAAAATTTTCCAGCGTTTCGCCCGCAGGCATGCTCGTTGATTTCATCGACATACGCGTCAGGACGATCGACTGCGCAACTTCTGGCACCGTTAGTTCAGTCCCCAATGCAGCAGCTGCGGCGGCGTAAGCAGGCACACCAGGGATGATCTGATAATCAATCCCAGCAACCTTCAACCTGCGGATTTGCTCGGCGATTGCACCATAAAGCGACGGATCACCAGAATGCACACGCGCGACGTTTTGGCCCTTTGCATGGGCCTCAACGATCTGGCCATGGGTTTCATCCAACGTCATTGGGGCGGTATCCATGACCAACGCACCTTCGGGGGCGCAGGCAACAACGGCCTCTGGAACCAGTGATCCCGCATATAAACACACAGGGCATTCGCCGATCACGCGGGCGGCTTTGATGGTCAAAAGTTCCGGATCGCCCGGACCCGCACCTATAAAATAGACTGTCATTTAGGATGCCTCCTCGGGCATATATGGGTCATCGCGCTTGGCGGTCAGATCACCATCAATTTTGCGGGCATAACCGCGCGGTGTGAACATACGAGGGCCCTCACCCATTTGGGCAAGGCGCGAATTACTGGACCCGATCAGAACCACGGTCAGCATATCAACCTCGTCAACTTCAAGCTGATCAAGGCGGCGATAACGCACATGTTCCTCTGGGCGGCCCAGCGAACTGGCAAGCATCACAGGCGTGTCGGCTGGGCGGTGTTGCAACAAAATATCGCGGGCCTCGGCCAGCAATGTACGGCGGGTTTTCGACACCGGATTATAGAACGCGATGACGAAATCGCCCTCAGCAGCAGCGTGCAAACGGCGGATAATATCATCACGCGGGGTCAACAAATCGGACAAGCTAATCGTACAGAAATCATGACCCAACGGCGCGCCGGCTCGGGCGGCGGCGCCCTGAAGGGCGCTCACGCCGGGCGAGCAAACAACGTCAACGCGGCGAGCGGCGTCAGACACGCCTTCCTCGGCAGCGGTTCGGTCCAACAATTCAAACACCAACGCGCCCATCGCATAAATGCCCGCATCACCCGAACAGACCAAAGCGACGTTCTTACCCTTGCCCGCCTGTTCCAACGCATAGCGGCACCGGGCCTCTTCCCCGCCCAGCGGGAAATCAGACCGTTCCTTGCCAACAGCCAAAGGACCAAGCAGATCAATATACAACCCGTAACCCACAAGCTCCTCGGCCTCTGCGACCAGTCGCGACACCTCTGGTGTACGCCAAGCCGCTTGACCGGGCCCAATACCAACAACCGACAATCGACCACGGGCGCGGCCCTGCGATGTAACCAAAGGCTCAGGTGCAATCGCAATCGCACAGGTCGCATTGGCCGTCTTTTTCTTAGCAACCAACAAATTGGCATCCGGCCCTGCTTGGGCCAGTGCTGCCGCCTCGGACACGCCGTGGGTCCCCACTTCGGCAAAAACAACATCAGATGGGTTTTCCAAACGCGGTGTCTCGGCCTCCAAGACATCCGCCTCAAACAATCGCAAAGGAGCGCCCAAGCTCGTAGCCAACTGAATGATCGCAGGCTCGTCCGCCTTAAGCGTAATGGTATTCACAGAATGGATCGACGCAGGTGTGACATTCGCCGCAACAAGAACCTCTTGGACCAGTGCTGCTAACTCAGCTGGGTCGCAATCACGCGCACAGCCAACGCCCAACGTCAAACGCTGCGGGGCAAATTGCAAATGCGCTTCGCCCAAATCGGCGATACGGTCCATCGTTGCTGAAATCTGCAACGTGTCGCCAGCAGGCAAATTAGCAAGCCACGGCGCATCGCCAACGACCTTAGCACCGCCACCAGACAGCAGCGCAGCCATGGCACCCTTTGCATCACCACGGTTGACCAACGCCCAGCCAGCAGGCGGCTCATCCAAGGCAACACCCAAGGCAACATCCCCAGCCGTTGTGACAGCAGCGACAGCGCCCAGCGCGTCCGCAATTTGCGCCGCCAGCTTATTGGCACCGCGGTGTCCGCCTAACAACGGCACGACAACTGCGCCATCATCAGACACAGACAACACCGGAGGTTCCGCTAATTTATCCAGCAACAATGGAGCAACAGCGCGGATCAAAATGCCGCTCGCACAAACGCCAATCACTGGAACACCAGCGGCAAATAGATCACGGGTGTGATCCAATGCATTGGCGAAAAACGCATCAGCGGTGTCCACACGGCCCTTGCGGCCATGGACTTTCGCGCCAAGCAGTGCTGCAATTTTATGTGCAACAGGCTCTCCCGAACGGGATAAAGTCAAAACTACGGGCATTAAAGCTATGGGGGCTACAGCCATGGGTCGGCTCCTTTAGTGAGCAAAATCATCGAAAAATAGGGAGCAATTTCAGGGGCATCGGCCAAGGGGACAACCACCTCTTGCGGCAGGGTCGCTCGCTCGACGTACACCGCACGGTCGGTCAGACCTAAGACTTCAATCACACTGCGGATTTTGGCCATATGGCGACCAACTTTCATGATCACGACGCTTTCGGCACCATCAATGCGAGCGCGGAGTTCATCCTCAGGCAACGGCCCGGGCAATACAGTCAGCCGCTCATTGCGGGCAGCAAGCGGCATGCCGGCACTTGCGGCACACGCAGTGATAGACGTGACACCAGGAACAACCTCGACGCGGTACTTATCCGACAAACGGGCAAACACATACATGAACGAGCCATAGAAAAACGGATCGCCCTCGCACAAGCAAATAACATCCTCACCAGCATCCAAGGCGGCGGCGATATCAGCAGCACCCTTGTCATAAGCGGCCTGTGCTGGGGCACGTTCCACGGTCATCGGCACATCCATGACAATCTCGCGGCATGTCGCGGCAATCAAGTCAGCCGCAATAGAGCGGGCAAAACTATCACCCCCAGCCAACGCGGGATATGCCACAACCGATGCGTTCTCGATCAGCCGTGCCGCGCGGAGCGTCATTAAATCAGCAGCACCTGGACCAAGACCAACGCCGTACAATTTACCTTGGGACGGAGGGTGGGGCCTCGGCGTCAGCCGCACGTCATCAATCGTCATCGTTTCACAAGGCTCCATTGGGTGACAGGCATCGCAGGACGCCAACCAGTTAAACGACCAATCGGCTCAGCACGACACACCGAAATACGCACAAGATCACCACCATAAGCAGTGTGCAGCTCCATCAGGACGGCTTCGCTTTCCAACGTAACAGCGTTGGCCACAAGACGACCAAGCGGGCGCAAAGCAGCCCACGCAGCCTCAAACGTCTGATGGCTCAAGCCGCCACCAATGAAAATTGCATCCGGTGCAAGTAAACCGTCCAAGGCGGCAGGCACAGTCCCGTCAACCAATTCCAATTTCGGCGCACCAAGCGCCAAGGCATTGGCCCCCGCCATCGCTCGCCTGTCGGCGCGTGGCTCAATGCCAATCGCACGGGCGTAGCGGGCAGCCCGCATCCACTCAATAGCGACCGACCCAGATCCGCAGCCAATATCCCACAACAATGCACCACGCATCGGCATCAGTTTGGCCAATGTGGCCGCGCGGACCTCTTGCTTGGTCATGGTGCCATCGGACTGGAACAATGCATCGGCCAATCCGGGCACACGGGGCAACAGTGCAGCATCAGGCGCCGCGATACACTCTACAGCCAATGTATTAAACGCAGGCACATCGTGGTCCCAGCTTTCGGCCAAACCATCAAAGCGAAGCTCGTCTTTGCCGCCCATCGCGGCCAGCACCGTCATGGATGATTTACCAAACCCACGATCCGCCAAAAACGCGGCAATCTGCGCAGGCGTCTCGGCCCCAGTTGTCAGCACCAACAACCGTGCATTAGGCTGAATGAACGCAATCATCTGCTCAACAGGGCGGCCATGTACGGTCAGGGTTTCGACGTCCGGCAACGACCACCCCATACGGGCAGCAGCCAATTGGAACGCAGACAACTGCGGATGATATACGATTTCAGACGGATCGATTGACCGACCAATGCGCGCACCCACCGAAAACCAAAGCGGATCGCCGGTGACCAAAATCACAGCGCGACGACCACGCATACCTTCAATCGCCTCGATCATAGCGTCGAACGGGGACGGCCACGCAATACGCTCCGCGCCGATCCCATCAGCCAACGCATGGTGGCGCTGACCGCCCAAGATCACCTCAGCAGCCTCAACCACAGCGCGGGTTGCGGGGACCAAGCCATCCAAACCGTCTTCGCCGATACCCACGATATGTAACCAAGGGGCGGTCATAGCTTATCTTCCGGTAATCCGGCAGCCAGCGCGTTCACCGCAGCCGATGCCATTGCCGACCCGCCGCGCCGACCGCGCAATGCAACAAAGTTGCAACCACGCGGATTGGCAGCCAGTTCAGCTTTGCTTTCAGCAGCACCAATAAAACCAACCGGAAATCCAAGGATCACCGCAGGCTTCGGAGCACCCGCATCGATCAATTCAAGCAAATGAAACAACGCCGTTGGCGCATTGCCAATCGCCACGACCGCGCCGTCAAGATGATCTACCCAAAGCTCCACCGCAGCAGCGGACCGCGTGTTGCCAATTGCCTTAGCGCGATCAGGAACGGATGGATCATTAAGCGTGACAATCACCTTATTGTCGGCGGGCAAATACCGGCGGATAATGCCTGCGCCGACCATCTCGCAATCACACAAAATCGGCTTACCGGCCTGCAAAGCGGCATGACCCGCGCCATAAGCACCCGTTGACCATGCAAGCCTGTCGGCCACTTCGATCATACCGCAAGCATGGATCAACCGCGTGATAAGCGGATGCATGTCCGCCTGAAACCGGTCCAGCCGCGCCTCTGCACGCACAGTCGCAAAGCTGGCCGCATAGATCGCGCTTGGGTCTTTTTCATATGTGCGCACTGGCGTGAGCTTTCTGCATGGTGCCGGTGTTAGAGCCTCCGGCGGGAATATTTAGAACAAAGCGAGGCGTTAGGACCGTGCTAATTTGCGTGCGCTTTCGGGGCCATGTGGGTGATCGGCATGTGGATAAACCGCGTGCGCATGATCGTGGTCATGGTGATGATGGTGGTCATCCCCTTGCCCGTGGTGGTGATCGTGGTGGTGATGATCATGCGCCACCTCAAGCCGGCACACACCCGTACAGAACGTATCACACATCGCGCAGTCCGCCACGTTGGAGCCTGGCGCTGACGCGCCCTGCCCTTCTACGTGGTGGTGGTGCGATTCTTGCACGGCGCCGACTTCGGCTTCAAAGCCCAAGACTTGGGTGCGGTATTTGCACAATACGCAGGTCGGCGGCGGTGAGTCGGAAAACGCTGGGTGTTTTTCGCGCATATCGGCTGGGATCGTGACCTCTTTGCCGCCGTCCATTGCCAGCACTTGGGTCCGGTAGGCGCAGGTGCCGCAGTTGGGCGGCGGGTTCGTACCCGTCTGCTCAATAATTCGCTCAGCAAAGGTTTCCAGCACCTTGGGGTGGTCGCCCAAATAGCCTGCCTTGATGAACTGAATGTCGGCGTGCTCAGCCGCGACTTGATCAGTGAACCCATAAATACGGTCGATCAGAATGCCGGAAAATAGGAAATACGGGAATACGATAACTCGTTTATAGCCCAGTTTGGCCGCATGGGTCAGGCAAGGCTCAACCAGCGGGAACGTCACGCCGGAATAGCCGACCTCGTGCCAGCCAAAGCCGATGCCTTCGTGCAGCATACGCGCAATTTTCGCGACATTGCCGTTGGCATCAGGATCAGACGCGCCACGGCCAATGACAACAAGGCAGGTATCGTGCAATGACACATCACCATGCTTGGAATTGCCAGCAGCGACGGCATCATTAATCCGGCTCGCGGCGGCAGCGATCATCTTAGGATCAACGCCCAATTCGCGACCATAGCTGACGTTCGCGCCATGCTGCGTGGCATAGGTGTTCAACACCGTTGGGATGTCGTTTTTGGCGTGCATGGCAGCGAACAACATGCCCGGAACCGCGAGAATGCGGTCGCAACCCGCTTCACGTAGGCGATCAAGACCATCACGGATCACAGGGTTCGCAAATTCCAGATAGCCATAATCGCACAGCCAGTCGTCAGGCAAATACGCAGGTAGTTTCTGCGCCAGTGTCGCGAATTCATCAACCGCAGATTGGGACCGCGAACCGTGTCCGCAAATCATAACACCCGTTTTCATGCGGTTTCCTCTTCCAGCTCTTCTTCGGCTTCTTCTTGGGCATCGTCGCCACCTTTAAGAGCACCCCAAATCCCAGCCAAGATCGCCAGACCAATCGCAGCACCACCGACCCAGTGGTCGTGACCTGCAATTTCAATCAAATGCCCCGGATCGGCAGCCGCAGCTCCGCCAGTCAAAATGAACAATACTGTCAGCATATAACGCATGGCGTGGTCCTTTTTCATATCACAGCCAGACGGCCTGCGCGCACGCAAGGTGGGAAGGTCAACGACAAGACGCTTCGGTCCCCAATATAGGTCAACCCTGCGCCTTCAACCTGTCTGGCCAATTGGCTTCGTTGGTGCGTGTATATGAGGGCTTCGGATTACCTGCAAACGGTTAAACGGCATCGGGCAGTGGATTCCCGACACGCAAACCGCCTGTGCATGAATGCACCAATCTTGCGCGCTGGGCGGGGTTTGCGTTCGCACACATGCAGGCTACCTATTGATCAACTTACAAAACAAAGGAGATCCCGATGGGTCAGCTTGTAGACGGCGTTTGGCATGACGTTTGGTATGATACAAAATCCACTGGCGGAGCGTTCAAACGCGCCAATGCCAAATTCCGCAATTGGATCACGGCAAACGGGGCCGCGGGGCCATCAGGGACGGATGGTTTTCCAGCGCAATCAGGGCGTTACCATCTTTATGTGTCTTACGCCTGCCCTTGGGCACACCGGACGTTGATCTTTCGGGCACTAAAAGGGCTGACCGATCACATCAGTGTCTCAGCGGTGCATCCGGACATGCTGTCAGACGGATGGACTTTTGAAACAGATAATCATGGGGCAACAGGCGACACGCTGTTTGGGCTGCCATTCGCACGCGATATCTATGTGCGGGCCGACCCGACCATGACGGGGCGCGTCACCGTGCCAATCTTATGGGACAAAGAACGCGAAACAATTGTGTCCAACGAATCGTCCGAGATCATTCGGATGTTCAACAGTGCCTTTGACGAGATCACAGGCAACACGGACGACTACTGGCCTGCCGAATTGCGCGAAGAAATGGCCCCTGTGAACGACCGGATATACGACACCTTCAATAACGGGGTCTACAAATCCGGCTTTGCGACATCTCAGGCAGCCTACGATGCGGCAGTGCACCCGCTATTTGACACATTGGATTGGATCGAGGCGCGGCTTAGCGGAAACCGCTATTTGATGGGCGACGTCATCACAGAAGCAGATTGGCGGCTATTCACCACACTGATCCGGTTCGACCCAGTCTATCACCTACATTTCAAATGTAACCGCAACCGGATCGTGGATTACCCGAACCTGTGGGCCTATACCCGCGAGCTATACCAGTGGGCCGGTGTCGCCGACACGGTGAACATGGACCATATCGTGCGGCACTATCACTATAGCCACGAGACAATTAATCCACACCGGATTATCCCTGTGAACCCTGTCCTTGACTACGCAGCGCCGCATATGCGCGGCTAGCAGCCTGCGCATAATGATGTACAATCGCGGCCAAGTCATCTGGCGGGGTCGCGGTTTCTACAAATGCCCGTACGTTGGCGCATAACGCAAAGATTGAACCGTCCGAAAAGAACGTCGTGTCCGTCACGAAAACTACATTTGCCGCAGGTTGACTAAACTGGGCAAAGTCAGCGACCGTCAGCGCGCTGCCCTCAGACAACACCAGATCAAGCACAATCGCGTCAAACTCTTCAACCTCAAGCAAAGCTAACGCCGCTTGGCCTGTTTGCACGTGGCGCACGCGTGCGCCCAACCGTTTAACATGACGGGTCCAAACCTGACTTAGATCGTAGTTGCTTTGCACGATAAGAATGCGCATGAATGCTCCGGTTACTTATTACCCACTTCGTCAGAAACGGGGACTTGTTAACACTATATAAACTCTGTCCGCCTTAAATCCTAACGAAGCGTTAACACCTACACAGACCTGACCTAAAAGACAGTTACGCGCCCCAACCTTCCCGATTCTGGCAATTTTCCGCTTGAAAAAACCACCTTAAACAACAGGCCCACACATGACCACTTGGATTACAATTTGCGACACCTGCAAACGCGACGACTGGGATACATCCGGTAAAACCACAACCGACGGAGAAGTGTTAGCGGCTTTGGTCGAAACCGCGGCTGCCGGTGCAACAGATGTGCGCACGCGGCGCGTTTCCTGCCTGATGGGCTGCAAACAAGGCTGCAACGTCGCGATCCAAAGCCACGGCAAACTGTCCTACACGATAGGCAATTTTGAACCGCTAGAAGACGCTGCCGCAGGCATTGTTGATTACGCGACCAAACACGCCGCATCTGAAAAAGGCCAAGTCCCGTACCGCGAATGGCCACAAGCAATCAAAGGCCACTTTGTGAGCCGCCATCCACCGATTCCAGATGCAGACGTCTGATGCAAACCAATAATAGAGACCACGGCGGCGGGTTAGACGCAGCCATCGCGCAATTTGGCGGCAAGCGTGCTGACTGGCTGGACCTGTCCACAGGGATCAACCCCGTGCCATACCCTGCGCCCGTATTGCCTGCCGACGCATGGACAGCCCTGCCTGACAAATCCGCCTATGCGCGATTGATCGGTTTTGCGCGCAGTTTCTGGAACGTCCCAGACGGCGCAGCAATCCTGCCGACGGCTGGCGCAAGTGCGATCATCGCGGCGCTTCCACGGCTTATCGACGCAGGCGAAGTCGCCATTCCGGGGCCAACTTACAACGAACACGGTGCCGCATTTAAGGCCGCTGGTTGGACATTGACCGAGGCTGGGCGCGATGCAATTGTCGCGGTGCATCCAAACAATCCAGACGGGGCACTGTGGACCGCAGATCAGTTAACAGCGCCGATCCGCATCGTTGACGAAAGCTTTTGCGACGTCATGCCTGACGCATCCCTGATGCATCTGGCCACCCGCCCCGGCACTGTGGTCTTAAAAAGCTTCGGCAAGTTCTGGGGACTGGCTGGCCTGCGCCTTGGCTTTGCAATCGGCGATCCAGACATCATCGCCAAATTGTCCGACGTGCTCGGCCCGTGGAACGTCTCTGGCCCAGCCCTATGCATCGGGGCCGAGGCCTTGGCTGATCCGGCTTGGGCTGATGACACCCGCACACGGCTGGCCACAGACAGCGACCGGCTTGATACGTTGATGGCCTCCAAAGGCGCGCCGCTTGTGGGCGGCACAACCCTGTTTCGCCTATACGAAGTCGCCGATGCCAAAGCGGCCCAAACGCAACTTGCGCAGCACCATGTCTGGAGCAGGACCTTCCCCTATGCAGATAACTGGTTGCGCCTCGGACTGCCTGCCCCCGACCGCTGGGACCAGTTGGAATCCGCATTTTGACGCTTGTGATCGCCATGCTTCTCGACGCCATCTTTGGCGAACCCAAGGCGCTCTGGGACCGCGTCCCGCACCCTGCCATTCTCATGGGACGGCTGATCGGGGCGATGGATAAACGGTTCAACACCGGACACGCACGCCGCATTAAAGGGACCGCAGTGATGCTGTCGCTCTCCCTTGGCGCGCTTGCGCTTGGGGCCATCGTGCATGGGCTATTGGGGGGGATCGCAGACATTATCATCTGCGCAATCCTTCTGGCGCAAAAATCTCTGACCCAACATGTCAAAACCGTCGGTGACGCGCTGCGCCTCTCCCTCGGCGATGGCAGACAGACCGTCGCAATGATCGTCGGGCGTGATACGGGCGCAATGGACCAAAGCGCTGTCGCGCGCGGCGCAATTGAAAGCGCCGCTGAAAACCTGTCAGACGGGATCATCGCACCTGCGTTCTGGTTCGCCCTTGGTGGCCTACCTGGGCTGCTATTTTATAAAATCACCAACACCGCCGACAGCATGATCGGCTACAAAACTCCGCGCCACCTAGACTTCGGCTGGGCGGCAGCGCGCCTTGACGATGTGGTCAACTGGATACCAGCACGGATCACAGGGCTCCTAATCTGGGCGCTGAACCCAAACACATCGCTCGCCACAATCCGGTCAGAGGCAGCCCTGCACAGATCCCCCAACGCAGGCTGGCCAGAGGCGGCAATGGCGCGCAACCTTAATATCGCATTGTCAGGACCGCGCATCTACGACGGTCAACTGACCGACGACCCCTATGTGAACCCGCTGGGCAACCGTGACCTTGGGCCAAGCGACATCGACCGCGCCGTGCGCGTGCTTTGGCAGACATGGGTGGCAGCACTTTGCGCAGCCGCTATCATCGGGTTTGTGTGCCTGTGATCGCCCTGCTAGGCTGTCCAAGCACAACCTAAGGATCAGACCCATGCGCCTCGCTCTCGCCCTTTCGCTTTTGACGACACCCGCGTTCGCGCAAACCTGCGGTGGGCCCCTGCCCGCGTTCCTCGACGGGATCAGAGCCGAGGCAGCCTCTATGGGGCTTGACGCATCCGCGACCCAACAAATTCTTCAGGGCGCGGCAATCGACCCAGCCGTGCTGCGCGCAGACAGATCCCAAGGCGTGTTTCAAAAAGATTTCATCAGCTTCTCGCGGGCGCTAATCAGCCGAAACCGGATGGACAACGGGCGCGTCTACGGCAACCGCTTTGACCGCACATTCGATTCAATCGAGGCGAGATTTGGCATCCCGCGCGGGGTCATTCTGGCGTTCTGGGCATTTGAGACCGATTTTGGCCAAGTCCAAGGCAACTTCAACACGCGCAACGCGCTGGTGACACTGGCGCACGATTGTCGGCGGCCCGAATTGTTCCGGCCACAATTGCTGGCCGCGATTGAACTAACGGCATTGGGCGGCATGAACCCTGCCACGACCACTGGCGCATGGGCAGGCGAGATCGGCCAAGTCCAAATGCTGCCCAAAGATATCATCGAAAACGGCATGGACGGGGATGGCGACGGAGTTGTCGACCTCAAAGGTTCCTCACCCGACGCGCTGATGTCAGGGGCCAACGTGTTGTCGTCATTAGGTTGGCGACCAAACGAGCCGTGGTTGCAAGAAATCAACGTACCAGCCAATCTGGACTGGGCACAAACCGGCCTGAACACACGCAAATCGGGCGCACAATGGGCGGCCTTAGGCGTCACTGCACGCAGCGGATCAATCGCATCCAATCTTAAGGCGGCCGTCCTGCTGCCCATGGGACGCAACGGGCCCGCATTCCTCGCCTACCGCAATTTCGACGTCTACTTTGAGTGGAACAAAAGCTTCGTCTACGTGACCACTGCGGCCTATTTCGCAACGCGACTTAGCGGGGCACCCGTCTACGATGCAGGCAACCCAACACCGCCGCTGACCGGACCCCAAATGCAATCACTGCAAACCAAACTGACCGCACGCGGACACGATGTGGGCGGGATCGACGGTATCTTAGGGGCAATGACACGCGCCGCTGTGCAAGCAGAACAAACCCGCCTTGGGTTGCCCGCAGACGCTTGGCCAACCACGGCGCTACTCAACGCGCTATGATCCGCGCGCAATACCACTTTCGCAAAGTGGGCAACGACACACATATCTGGCGGGTTGAACCCTTGCTCAAACGCAAGTTCACCCCGTTTGATATGATGCTCAGCAAGATCGAAGAAATCTACGAACCCTATTGGTACAGCGACGTACCACCGACTTGCATCAGCGTGATGGAACACGCAGCCCAAGTCATGCGGGCCGACCTCAGCTATCCGATCCTGATCTGCGAAGACCACAAAATCATCGACGGGATGCACCGCGTGATGAAAGCCTATAGCGAAGGCAAATCCACAATTCGGGCACATCAAATCGACCTGCCCGCGCCAGACTACAAAAACACGCATCCCGACGACTTATCGTACTAATTGGGGCGTCAAGCCACCATCGCAGCAGCTTTCTTCAAATCAACAGACACAAGCTGCGACACACCCTGCTCGCCCATCGTGACACCAAACAACCGATCCATCCGGCTCATGGTGACAGCATGGTGCGTGATGATCAGGAAACGGGTTTGCGTGCGGCGGGTCATTTCATCCAACAAATCACAGAACCGCGTCACGTTGGCATCATCCAACGGGGCATCAACCTCATCCAGCACACAAATCGGCGCGGGGTTCGCTAAGAACACGGCAAAGATCAACGCAAGTGCGGTCAATGTCTGCTCACCACCCGACAGCAGCGACAACGTCGACAACTTCTTCCCCGGAGGTTGGCACATAATCTCCAAACCAGCCTCCAGCGGATCATCGCTTTCGACCAAAACCAGCTTCGCCTCGCCGCCGCCAAACAAGTGGC
>OJHH01000051.1_pt1 | contig 28122 bp, 30 predicted proteins | sample 1594911 | NCBI WGS metagenome assembly OJHH01 (sample SAMN05416787, study PRJEB24817) | seawater metagenome | isolation source: Sea water | place: Canada:Atlantic | collected 2013-11
CCTCCATATAGGTCGATCTAACTATACAGAGTGTCTACAAGTCATGGGTATCTCGGAGTGCTAACGCCCGCATTTGCGGCTGGTTTGGAGCGCAGCGGAAAATTTGTCCGACAACAGCGCTTTGTTATCTTTTTACTCCATCAGCCTAAACCAGTCTCCAACCGTTAGCTTGAGACGAACAACTTCGTCAGCTGCAAGGGGGCTACAGTGAGCAATAGGTCCACGGAGAAGATTTAGGCTGTTCATTACTCGATTAAACGCTTTCTGGCTATTAAATATATCACCAACGTGATCCCAATTTTTCCTAACAATCTCTCCCAGCTCACCAAACGTTGTATAATCTATTTCGTGATCTGCTCGCTGAGAAAAAGCTGAATCTATCTCTCTCTGAATATTGTCAGATACATTCTTCTTGATAGGATCTGGTATCTCGGCCTTATGCCACCAGTCATCCCCTAGTTCTGCATTCATTTTTTCTTGGATCATTTGTCTTATAGATACTTCTAAGCAGTAGAATAGCTCGTAATGAACTGCCATTTCTCTGGCCTGAACTCGTATCATATGATCGAACTGAGGGTAATACTCTTCGTCTTTGTCCTTTTCTGGATCAAAGTCTCGTCCTAGATCAAGACGAAGCTCCTTTTCAATATAATCGAGAGAACGCTCTGCCATTTGATTGGACATTGCAAATAGCTTTAATTTTTCTTCCATGTTATTTACTCAACAGATTGTCTTTGAGGCTTCTAAAGATGGCATTAAATACGGCGATATCATCTGTTTTTGGAAGAACTATATTGATTGTGTAGGACAAATTAAACTTCAAGTCATCTTCTTCAGCACCATTGCCCCCGCCAGGGATTACAATATTTTCATTCTGAGTTTGTTTATCCTCTTCTGCCACCTTTGATTTTGCTGAAAAATCTGCATACGTTTTTAAAGCCTCAAATGTTCCGACTATTGCCCTAATCGTTGCATGACCTTTCTCTAGACCAGTTAGCTCAATAACGAGCCCTTCAAGATCTGCCCTGCTCAATGAGTGTACATATTCATTTCTAGAGTATAGATCTGCATATCCTGTTTTAATTGCTTTTGCTATAGCTGCTTTAGATGTTGAAGCATTAGTGCTCCTGAATTGCTTGTAAATTTCAGTTGGCGATCCATCACTAGCTATTAGCCCAATTCTTTTTGCGAGAGGAATAAATGCCTTGGCGCTTCCGCCACCAAATCCTAGCTCTGTTGCCAAATAATCTTGAGTAAAACGATCAGGCGTGGCTGCGACTTTAATTTTGTCTAATATCTTTGACACCAATCCCGTCGCTGTAATATATGGTGGTTTTTTTGCAGCCATGATTTCTCCTTGAGTTGGCACTTAGTGTTTTTAAAGATAACATTTGTATATCGCGCACGCGCGCTTTGCCAAAGCTGATATTCGGCACTTTTTGATAACGGATTGATACAGAATAGAAAGTTGAGACATATCCGATTCCCTTCTGAATAAAGCGAGTTTTTCCTATTATCCAAAATAATAGGACCTCGTTATATCCTTCTTACTGCTAGCCCCTTGTTTTTCAAGCATTTTCCGGCGACAAGCTGGATAACGAGCATTGGACGAGTATAAACCGTGGTCGCGATTTGACAACATTACGTGGGGAAAGCCAGCCCATCGGACCGATTACAGGGAAAATAAAAGGATAATTTACGCGCCTTCCCAAAGCAGGGAAGGCAGGTATAACCATTTGAGTTTAATGGTGCCCGGAGCCGGGGTCGAACCGGCACGGAGGTTACCCTCCGAGGGATTTTAAGTCCCTTGCGTCTACCAATTTCGCCATCCGGGCATTTTTGAGGATGGGCTTTACTACTGATGTTCTCTGAAGGTTGCCAGCACGCTGTGCTGGTCCTTGCGGTCGCTCTCGGCTCCTGCCTTTCGCGACACTTGAGCATCCTGCTCATCGTCTACCAATTTCGCCATCCGGGCATTTTTGAGGATGGGCTTTACTACTGATGTTCTCTGAAGGTTGCCAGCACGCTGTGCTGGTCCTTGCGGTCGCTCTCGGCTCCTGCCTTTCGCGACACTTGAGCATCCTGCTCATCGTCTACCAATTTCGCCATCCGGGCATTTTTGAGGATGGGCTTTATTACTGATGTTGTCTGAAGGTTGCCAGCACGCTGTGCTGGTCCTTGCGGTCGCTATCGGCTCCTGCCTTTCGCGACACTCGAGCATCCTGCTCATCGTCTACCAATTTCGCCATCCGGGCATGTTCGAGGATGGGCTTGTTCCGGTTGTTACTGCTTTCGCTTACGCAATTGACGATTGATGGTCTGGGGGTTTATCGGGCTGGACGATCAAACGGCGGTGTTGCGTTTAACGGTTGAAAATGGAGGCGCGGGTCGGAATCGAACCGGCGTTAACGGAGTTGCAGTCCGCTGCATGACCACTCTGCCACCGCGCCTTTTGGATGCGGGATTGTACCCGACGAGATTTTCAAAGAACAGTAAAGAAGGCGGGTATTCTATGGATTGATCGGCGATAAGCAACCTCTTTTTCGCTGCGGGGGGAATAACGCCGGTATTGCGTCACCACTCACCCTCAGGTGACTTTGGACAACTCCGGCCAGGCAGCTTTCAGGTAAATCAGCATCGACCACAGGGTCAGCAGTGCTGCCACGTACAGCAGGGCGATGCCCATCAGATCCAGTACCGGATACAGCACCGGATCAATCGCCAGCAATATGGCAATGGCGATCATCTGCAGGGTCGTTTTCACTTTCCCCAGGTAGGACACCGCCACGCTGGTGCGATTGCCCAGTTCAGCCATCCACTCCCGCAGTGCAGAAATCACGATTTCACGGCCGATGATGACCAGGGTCGGCAATGCAAACAGCACATTGGCATGGGATTCCAGCAGCATGATCAGGGCCGAGGCCACAATCAGTTTGTCCGCTACAGGGTCGAGAAACGCGCCGAATGGGGTGAACTGGTCGAGTTTTCGGGCCAGGTAGCCATCGAGCCAGTCGGTACCGGCGGCGATACCAAAAATGGCAGCGCTGGCGAGGTGACGACCTTCCCAGGGCAGGTAGTAAACACCAATAAAAATGGGGATAAGCGCGATACGTAACAGGGTGAGGATGTTAGGGAGATTCCACATGATAGGTTTTACTGCAGTCCAGGCGGTGGAGACCCGCCCAAGTTACTCATTGTGGAGGGTGCTGTAAATAGTTTCGGCCACTTTCCTGCTGATACCGGGCACGCGCATCAGTTCGGCAACACTGGCCCGCACAACCTCCTGGGAGCCCCCGAAAAACCGCAGCAATTCCTTGCGCCGTTTTGGGCCAACCCCGTCGATCCCCTCCAGCGTCGAGGTACGGCGCTTGCGATCGCGGCGCTGGCGGTGACCGGTAATGGCGAAGCGGTGGGCCTCATCGCGGATTTGCTGGATAAGCAGCAGGGCCGAGGACTGGGCTTCCAGTTCCCGCTCGAGGCCATCCTGCGACAGCAACAGGGTTTCAAAGCCCGCCTTGCGGGTGGGCCCCTTGGCGACGCCCACCACCTGCACGCCAATCACACCCAATTCAGCAAGCACCGCGACCGCCTTGCGCATCTGCCCCTTGCCGCCGTCGACCAGCAGAATATCGGGCAGCTTGCCCTCCTCTTTCTGAATGCGGGTATAGCGGCGCACCAACGCCTGCTCCATGGCGGCGTAGTCGTCCCCGGCAGCGACATCTTTGATGTTCATTCGCCGATAATCCGATTTCAGCGCCCCGCCACTATCAAATACTACACAGGAAGCGACTGTAGCTTCCCCACTGCTGTGGCTGATATCGAAACATTCGATCCGTTCGGGCGGCGCCGCCAGTTGCAGCAGTTGCTGCAAGGCCTCCAGTCGCTGCTGGGTGGTCTTGCGTGAGGCAATGCGACCGTTCAGGTTCTGGCTGGCGGTGCGCTCGGCCAGTTCGACCCATTGCGCCCGGGTGCTGCGACCCCGGTGCTTGAGGAGCACCCGGTGGCCGGCCACCTCGGAAATTGCCGAAGCCAGCAACGCGCTGTCGGGCAATGCATGATTGACGACAATCTCGCGCGGAAAATCACCCCGGCCGCTGTCGCGCAGATAGAACTGCGGCAGAAAATCTGTCAGCAGCTCGGTAGCATCCGCTGCCAGCGGTACCTTCGGGTAATAGCTTCGGCTGCCGAGGATTCGCCCCTGGCGGATATAGAGCACGTGCACACAGCACTGGTCACCCACCAGCATGGCGGCCACCACGTCGATATGGTTGCTGCCGGATTCCACCACCTGTTCGGCCTGGATGGTGCGCAGCGCCACCATTTGATCGCGCAGCAACGCGGCCCGCTCAAATGCCAGCGCCTCTGCGGCCACATCCATATCGGCTTCCAGCTCGCGGATCAGGTTGTCGTTTTTTCCCTCGAGAAACATTTGAGTGTGTCGCACATCGCGCTGGTAATCCTCCGCAGAAATCAGCTCCACACAGGGGGCGGTGCAGCGATTGATCTGGTATTGCAGGCAGGGTCGGGAGCGATTGCGAAAGAAATTATCGTCGCACTGGCGCACTCGAAAAGTTTTCTGCAAAAAGTTCAGGCTGTCCCGAACAGCCTGAACACTGGGGAATGGCCCGAAATAACGGCCGCCCTGTCGCTTGCTGCCCCGATGAAAGGCCAGCCGGGGATAGGTATCCCGGTCGGACAAAAACAGGTAGGGGTAGGATTTGTCATCCCGCAGCAGAATATTGAATGGCGGCCGGTTTTGCTTGATCAGGTTCTGCTCCAGCAACAGCGCCTCTATTTCCGTCTGGGTAATAGTGACATCGATACTGGCGATGCGACTCACCAGAGCGGCAGTTTTCGGGGTCAGGCCGGTGGTTCTGAAATAGCTGGCAACCCTTTTGCGCAGGTTTTTTGCCTTGCCCACATAGAGCACGGCCCCGTCCTCACCCATCATCTGATAGATGCCGGGACGCTGGGTCAGTTGCTTGAGAAATGGCTGATGGTCGAAAGGCATGGGGCCATTGTACAGCGGATCAGATCAGTTCGGAGGGGTCTACCAGACCGTATTTTACCGCTGCCAGGGTGAGTTCAACATCGTTGCTGACACCGAGCTTTTCATAAATACGGTATTTGTAGGTATTGATGGTCTTGGGACTGACATAGAGGGTTTTTGCCACATCCTTGGCGCGGATACCGCTGGTAATCAGCGCCGCGATCTGCAGTTCACGTTGCGAGAGACGCGATAGCGGTGAGGTTTTGCCGCCGGATTTCATGCCATTGGCCACCATCATCTGGGCCAGCTCCGGGTTGACATAGATGCCACCGCTCAGGGCGGTTTCCACCGCTGCCTTGATCTGGTCGCTGTCCGCTTTTTTGGTGATATAACCGCAGGCACCCGCCTTTAACAGGGACGCCGGGTAAAAGTCATCATTGAAGGCACTGACCACGATAACCCGGGTTTTCGGGTAGTGAGACAGAATGCGCTCGGTGGCTTCCAGCCCACCGATACCCGGCATCCGCACGTCCATGAAGACAATGTCGGGGGACAATTCCCGAACCCGGGTAATGGCCTCTTCGCCGCTGGCGGCCTGACCAATCACGGTGATACCCGGCACTTCTGCCAGCAACTTGCAGATCCCCATGCGGATAAGATCGTGGTCGTCGACAACCAGGACGGTGTTGAATGCCTCGTTAGTGGTCATTGCGGAAACCCTGAAATTCCATCTAGCCTACCACCGCGCTTTTCGGTTGACCATAAACCACGTTGCGAAAAGTCACGTTCACTCGCGGACCCACAGCTGTGGCGAGTTTCGGCAGCCGGTGCCGCCAGTGGTGTTGTAATGCCCCGCTCATCAACAGCAATGAACCCTGCTCCAGTTCCAGCGTTCGCATCGGCAAGTCCTTCCGTGTTTTGTGTCGCAACTGAAAAGGCCGCACCGCGCCCAGACTCAAGGAGGCTATCAGCGGGTTTTCTCCCAACTCCGGTTCGTCGTCACTGTGCCAATCGACACTGTCGCGGGCATCCCGGTACAAATTGAGCAGAGCACTGTTGAAACGGTGCCCCACCGCTGCCTCAACTACCTGCCTGATCTCAAGTAGTTCCGGCAGCCAGGGAGTGGCTTTGAACTGGCGCCCGGAGTACTGGTAGTCGGCACCGGCGTCGCCATACCAGGCATTGAGACGGGGAATTTTCAGTCTGCGACCGGCGATGACAATCTCGCTCTGTTCCCAGGCCACTTGCTCCATCAGTACCGCCAGCCACCGATCCGCCGACGGCGCAGCTATCAACTGCGGCCAGTAGCGGAGGGCGCCACCGGGCAGCTCGATATCGAGCGGATCGGGATTGGCGGCAAACAGGTCGGATTGATTCATGGCTGAACATTCAAAGGGGGGTTTTCACTGGGGAGGGGTATATCGTCGGCTCGATTTCCAGCGCCACGGCAAACTTTTGCTGCACCGAGTCGCTGATTTCTTCTGCCAGTGCCAGTAACTCGGCACCGGTGCCACCACCAAAATTGACCAACACCAGCGACTGGCGGTCGTGAACGCCCACCCGGTCGCGCATCACACCGCGCCAGCCGGCCTGTTCGACCAGCCAGCCAGCGGCCAGTTTGACGGTCCCATCTGCCTGGGGATAGCACACGATATCGGGAAACTGCTGACGCAGTGCGGTTGCCTGATCCTCCGTCACGACCGGGTTTTTAAAAAAACTTCCGGTATTCGGCAGACTGGCGGGGTCCGGCAGTTTGCTGCGCCGTATCTCACAGACCGCCGCAGAGACCATGGCGGGCGTCAACGAGGCTGCATCGCAGCCTTCCAGGGCCTGTAGCAGGGCCGGATAGGTCAGGCGCAAATGCGGCCGGGCAGACAAGGATAGCGTGATGGCGGTAATCACATATTGGTTGCGACCCGCCGCCTGTTTGAACAGGCTGTCCCGATAGCCAAAACGGCAGTCTGCGGCCAGCATTGTATGCAACTCACCGGTGGGCAGGTGGACCGCCTCCAGCGAGTGAAACAGTTCGCTCAATTCGATGCCATAGGCACCGATATTCTGAATGGGTGCGGCACCGGCCAGGCCCGGAATCAGGGACAGGTTCTCCAGGCCGTACCAGCCCTTTTCTAGGGTGTGCAACACCAGTTGATGCCAGTTTTCCCCGGCACCGATGTGAACATTGCGCTGCTCGCCCAGCTCTGAACCGGGAGCCAGGGCGATGCCCGGAATGGCTATTTGCAGCACCAGCCCCGGCAGGTCGTCGGCCAGCACCAGATTGCTGCCACCACCCAATGGCGTTACCGGGATATTTTTCTGGCGGGCCCATTCCAGTGCTTCGAACAGGTCTTCGCGGGTGTTGATGCGGCAGAAAAACTCTGCCGTGGCAGGCAGGGACAGCGTATTGAAGGGTTGCAGCGAAACGGCGGCCTGAATATCAAGCATTAATCCAGTTGCCCGCGCAGATGAGCCAATAGACCACTGGTGGCATCCTCCACCAGATCCAGCACTGCTTCAAATCCCTCATCGCCACCGGCGTAGGGGTCAGGCACCTCTTTCAGGGGGCTGTTGCCGAAATCGAGAAACAGGCCGAGATGACCGGCAAACGCCGGCAGTGCCAGTGCCTGCAAATCCCAGAGGTTCTGCTGATCCATGGCGAGTAGATAATCAAACGCCAGGAAATCCTCAGGCCGCACCTGACGCGCCCGCAGATGACTCAGGTCATAACCGCGCTTCAGCGCAGCCGCACTGGCTCTTGAGTCTGGCGACCGCCCTACGTGCCAATCACCGGTACCGGCGGAGTCGACCAGAATCCGGTCCTGCAAACCGGCCTCGGCCACCCGTCTCTCAAAAATTCCGTGGGCGGTAGGCGATCGACAGATATTGCCCAGACAGACAAATAACACACGCAGCTGTTTCATGCTGAGGCACCCCTGAAAATCGCGATAACCCGCTGCAGATCCTGCTCGGTATCGACGCCGCCGGGCACATCGGCCACGGCTCTGGCCACGTGAATCCGCTCACCGTTCCACATGAAGCGCAACTGCTCCAGGCACTCCAGCGCCTCAATGGGTGCCACCGGCCATTGTACGAACCGGTTCAGCAAACCGACCCGGTACGCGTAAATACCGATATGTCGCATCGGTTGCAGGACGACAGACATGGCTGCCACCCGGTCATCAGAAAAATCCCGTGGCCAGGGCACCGGTGCACGACTGAAATACAGCGACATGCCCTGACGGTCCGTAACAACCTTGACCACATTGGGGTTGGCGAAACTCGCTTCGTCCGTGATCGGTTCGCAAAGCGTTGCGATACCTGCGCCGGGGTTATTGATGAGGTTTGCGGCCACCTGGTCGACGACTGCGGGGGGAATCAACGGTTCATCGCCCTGAACATTGACCAGCACGTGATCCTCGGCAAAGCCGTGCTGGGCCACCACTTCCTGCAAACGGTCAGTCCCGGACGGATGATCCGGAGACGTCATGCAGACCTCACCGCCAAACCGGGTCACCTCATCGGCAATCTGCTGGTGATCTGTGGCAACAATCACCCGGTCAGCGCTGCTCTGCCGGGCCTGCTCGTAAACCCGTTGGATCATGGTTTTGCCGGCAATATCCTGCAGTGGCTTGCCCGGCAGGCGAGTGGAGGAAAAACGGGCGGGAATCACAACAGTAAAGGTCATAGCAACTCAGTCATTTTCTGGGAGTACTTTTTTTGTGAGTACGTTCTACGGGGTGGAATTTGCCGTTTCAGTCAGGCTACCGACATCCCGTATCAATCGTTCGATAAATGGCGGATCGGGTTCGGCCTGCACATCCAGCACCCAGACATGATCACCGCATCCGGCAGCGCACTTTACCGCATCTTTTGCCGTGATAATAACCGGCAGATTATCCTCAAAACACAACTCCTCGCCCGTAAACCGGTGGTGATCCGGCAGCGGGTGAAGAATCGGCTCGAATCCCAGTGACGTGAGGGTATGGGCAAATCTGGCAGGATTTCCGATCCCGGCAACGGCATGTACCCTGCGACCGTGGGACCAGTTCTCGACACCCACCGATTCACCAGAGGCCAGGTGCCGAAAGTGAACGGGCGAGAGCTTGAAGGCACCCTGGTGGGGAATCCTCAGGCTGGCCACCGTTTCGTTTACCACCACGAAATCTGCCGTCTGCAACCGCGATAACGGCTCCCGCAGTGGCCCCGCAGGCAGGCAATGGCCATTGCCCGTGCCGCGCTCTCCGTCCATCACCACGATTTCAATATTCCGGGGCAATCGATAATGCTGCAAGCCATCGTCGCTGAAAATCAGGTTGCAGCCGGTCTTTTCCAACAGATATCGGGCCGCCCGATAACGATTCGGATCCACCACCACCGGACACAGCGATGACAGCAGCAAGGGCTCGTCACCGACATTATTCGCTGTAGAGGTGTCGGTAACCTGCTGCGGATAATGGGTTGCGGAACCGCCATAACCACGGCTGATAATACCCGGGCGGTAACCCTGCGCCTGAAAAATTACCACCAGCGCGGCCAGTAACGGGGTTTTTCCGGTGCCGCCGACGCTGATATTACCCACCACAATCACGGGGATAGGCAGGGGACAAGGGGGTTTAATCCGCCGGTAATAAAAACGCCGGCCACTGCTGACAGCCCGGAATAACCAGGATAACGGCAGCAGCAACAGGGCCCAGCTCATCGGCCGATACCAGGCCCTTTCCAGTGACAGACGGAGATTCATGGCCGCGGCGCCCGGTCAGATAGCCTGATGGGGCTCGTCACTAAATTGCTTTTGATGCAACTGCGCATAGCGACCGTTCATGGCCAGCAATTCACTGTGGGTGCCCTGCTCGATAATGCGCCCCTGGTCCATCACCATAATACGATCGGCGTTTTCAATGGTGCTGAGGCGGTGGGCAATGACGAACGTGGTGCGCCCTTTCATCAACTGCTCGAAGGCTTTCTGGATGTGGTGTTCCGATTCGGTATCGAGAGCCGAAGTCGCCTCATCCAGAATCAGCACCGGGGCATTCTTCAGCAATGCGCGGGCAATCGCCAGCCGCTGCCGCTGGCCGCCGGACAACATGATGCCCTCGTCACCGATCTGGGTATCAAAACCGTCCGGAAGACGATCGATAAACTCCAGCGCGTGTGCAGCACCGGCCGCCTCGCGCACCGCCGACAACGGGTTTTCACCCAGCGCACCGTAGGCAATATTGTTGTAAATCGTGTCGTTGAAGAGCGTTACGTTCTGCGACACCAGGGCGATATGACTGCGCAGGTTGTCGAGGGTGTAGTCCCGTATATCCACACCATCCAGCAGGATCGTTCCTTCACGGTGGTTGTAAAAACGGGGAATGAGATTCACTAACGTGGTTTTGCCACTCCCGGACTGCCCCACCAGCGCAATCACCTCGCCAGGCTTGACCTCCAGATCAATTCCGTTCAGTACGTTGCCAGCTTCTTCGGAGTAGGCAAAACTGACATTTTTGAACTGAAAATGCCCATCGACACGCGTCTTCTCGACCGTGCCAAGATCCGGCTCATCGGGTTCATCGAGGGTGGAAAAAATTGTGCCCGCCGCCGCGATGCCCTTCTGAATATTGCTGTTCACCTCTGACAATTGGCGGATCGGTTTGGCCAGCAAGGCGGCTGAACCGAGAAACTGGACAAACTCGCCACCACTCATGTTGGCCAGCACACTGGGGTCCAGTGCCAGCCACATCAGCAACGACAGGGCCATCGCAACCAGCAACTGGATTACCGGGGTACTGATGCCCTCCGCCACGGCCATTTTCATTTGCTGGCGACGGTTGTAGTTACTGGCACTGTGCAGACGTTCACGCTCGTATTCGACACCACCGAACAGGTGCATTTCACGATAACCACTGACTGCCTCCTGGGTCACATGGGTCACGTTACCAACCGATGACTGAATGCGGCGACTGAGTAACCTGAACCGATTGCTGATATAGCCCACTACCCCACCAATCAGCGGCAGCACGACGACAAAAATGGCCGCCAGACGCCAGTTCAGATAAAACAGGTATGAAATCAGGCCAATCACCAGTGCACCCTCACGGATGATGACTTTCAGCGAATTGGTAGCGGCGTGGGTCACCTGGGCCACATGGAAAGTGATACGGGAAATCAGGTGGCCTGACATGTTGGTATCAAAAAAACGGCTGGGCAATGTGGTGTATTTGTTGAATAAATGGGTGCGCAGATTGTGCACCAGAATCTGAGTCACATAGGTCATGCAGTAACCGCCCACAAAAAACCCGATGCCGCGAGTAACCGCAATCATGAACATGATCACGGGGATAATCCAGCGGCTCTCGGCGAGGGCGTCATCCCCACCCAGCAAACCGGCCAGCCAGGACGTCGAGCCTTTTCCCATATCGGTCATCTGGCTTGGCAACGCCGTCGATTCTCCGGAGATGGTGTTGATAACGTTAACGGTATAGCCGAACAGGTCTATAAACGCCACTTCCATGGCAGAGAACAACACCAGACCCACGATGCTGAGCAGGAAAATACCCCAGTAATTCTTCAGATAGGAAAGTAATCGCAAATAGACCTGCAGACCGGACATCTCAGGGTGTTCGGTATCGGGAACGGTGGTGGCCACTATGACTCCTCAGGATTCGCCGTCGGGCTGTATGGTAGTGATTTTCAGATGAACAAAGCCCATTCTACCTGCAGCATCCATCGCTGTAACCACCGCCTGGTGGGTTGCATTGGCATCGGCGGTAATAATCAGTGGCAAATCGGTATTGCCGGCAGAAACATCCTGCAACGCCTTCATCAGGGTATCGGTTTGACGGTTAATCAATAGCTGTCCATTGACGCTGTAGGCGCCATCCCTGTCGATCAACACTTCGATCTGGTCGGGTGGCAGCTCTGCCAGAGAGCCGTCGGCTTTCGGCAAATCAAGCACCAGATGCGATTCCCGGGTAAATGTCGTGGACACCATAAAAAAAATCAGCAGCAGAAAAACCACATCAATCAAGGGTGTCAGGTTGACGCCATTGTTGAGTTTTCGCTGCCTGCGGAACTTCACCCGGCGCTGGCCTCATCGCTGCGCATCACCCGGTCGCCGTGAATTGCATCAACCAGTTTAATGGCCTGATCTTCCATTTCCACAACCAGGCTATCGACCCGCCGCTCAAAGAAACGGTGAAACACCAGGGCCGGAATAGCCACTGTCAAACCCGCTGCCGTGGTGATCAGTGCCTCGGAAATACCACCGGCAAGCACCCCGGCATTGCCGGTGCCTTCGATCATGATCGCCGTAAACACCTTGATCATGCCGATAACGGTGCCCAGCAGACCGAGCAATGGCGCAATGGCGGCGACGGTTCCCAACGGAGAAAGATTTTTCTCCAGATTGTGAATCACCTGGTTGGCGGCTTCCTCAATGCTGTCTTTCATGACCTCACGACCGTGGCCAGAATTGCTGATACCCGCCGCCAGAATAGTGCCGAGTGGTGATGAGCTGCGCAACTGATGAAGGTTCTCCTTGCTCAGTTGATTCTGCTTCATCCAGTGCCAAACCTGGCCGAGCAACGTAGGCGGCACCACCTTGCTCCGGCGCAGCGTCCAGTAGCGCTCAAAGGCAATGGCTATCACGACGATAGAGGAAAGCAGAATAGGCAACATCAACCAGCCGCCAGCAATGATCAATTCGTACACATTTATCCCCAGACCTTAATATCGGCCAAAACTTTACCATAATCAGTGAATGGCACAGTAACTGTTAAGCGTTGGATACACCCAATCTGGCTGCCATTTTGGTATTTACGGGACGTCGTTCAAAAAAACGACGGGATTCGCCGGTGTCAAAACCAATAGCGACGGGCCTCCGTGCGCTGCGCCGTCGTGGAAAATTCGCCGTTGTCCTGCCAACGAAAGATCAATGCACCCTGCTCTGCGGTATTCCACACGGTTGAGCCCTGCTTCAGATAGCGCTGCACCACCGGCTCGGCAGGATGACCAAAATGGTGTCGATAGGCCGCGGAAAATACCACCTGCTGCGGCCTAACCACCGCCAGGAACTGTTGCGAAGATGAGGTTTTACTGCCGTGGTGAGGTGCTACCAGCAGGGCAAACTGCTTTTTCTCTGCCGCCACCTGCTGCAATTGTGGCAGTAAGCGGCGCTCCACGGATGCATCGATATCGCCGGGCAACAGAATCACCTGGTCGAGATAGCTGATCGCCAGTACACAGGAATGATTGTTGTTGTTTTTCTGCCGTGAATCGGCGGGATGGAGGACGCGGAATTCTACGTCGTCCCACTGCCAGGACTGCCCTGCACGGCACTGCTCAGGTGCAGGAACTGTCTCTTCAACGGCAGGGCTGCCAGCCAGCCACATGGCCGGGCTGTAATGGCGCAGCAATCCGGCAACACCACCGGCGTGATCGTTATCACTGTGACTGACCACCAGCGCATCCAGCCCGGTCACTCCCTGCCTCCGCAGAAACGGCGCGACCAAGGCACTGCCCGCATCGTAACCCCCGGCATAACCCGGCCCCGTGTCATAGACCAGTGTGTGCCGCCTGGTCTGCACCACTATAGACAACCCCTGCCCCACATCGAGAACTGTGACTGTCAAAGGCGCTTGACGGTCAGTCGGCAGATAAAACAGGGCAACTGCCAGAGGAATCGCCAGATAGCGACCGGGAACACCTCTGGGCAATAGAACTAGCCCCGCGATACAGATCATCAGGAACAATGACAGCCCCGTCAGAGGCCAGGGCGAATAAAGCGGCAACCACGCCGGGACTGTGAGCTCACCTGTCAGGGTGACAAACCACTCCAACTGTTTTCCCGCCACCCACCACAGCCATTCAGCCACAACCGGGCTGAGGGGGATAATCACCACACCGAGCAGGCAGAGCGGCACAACCAGAAAACTGACCCAGGGAATGGCCACGCTGTTGACCAATGGCGAGAACCAGGCCACCGGTAGCTGCCAGAAAGCCAATGGCAAAATCAGCAGGAGGAACATCAGCCACTGCACCCGAAAAAACAGCCGCCATTTCGGGACCTGATTCACAGCCGGAACCAGCCACAACAATCCCGCTACCGCACCGAACGATAACCAGAAACCTGCACCCATGATGGCCAGAGGGTCGATTAGCGCGACACCGACCAGCGCCAGGCCAAATATCATAGCCCTGCCAATGTAGCGATTTGCCAAAAGTGCAACCAGTGCGGCCATCACCATGATCAATGCGCGCTGTGTTGGCAGGCTGAACCCGGCCAGCGCACTGTAGGAAAGCGCAAAAACGAGGGAAAAGACGGCCCCCGAGTAGCGGGCATTGACCGGTCGACAGATCAGGGTAAAACACCTGGCCAGCAACGAACCGGTGCCGTAGCCCATCGCCGCCACGAAACCGATGTGTAGGCCCGAAACCACCAGCAGATGAATGACGCCCAGCAATGAGAGGCGATACCACAAATCCTTTGAGATAAGCGACCGGTCGCCAATCGTCAAGGCCGACATCAGCGCCTGTGCGTCCTCGTTGACATGGCTCCCGGCAATCTTTTGTTGCAATTGATAACGCAACCGGTCGAGGGACCAGCGCTGCTCAAGCAGCCGGTTCTGCGAGGATGCCCTGACATAGCCCGTGGCTGAAAAACCCTGCTGAATCAACCATGCCTGATAATCAAAGCCACCGGGATTGATATAACCTCTGGGGCGCCGCAGCCGGACTTGCAATTGCCAGATCTGCCCGGGTTGCGGAGACGCCTGTTCGCCATACCAACTGAGCCGGAGTTTCCGCAACTTGAGATTGGTCGAGGCTTCATCCAGGCGCAGATTAAACTGCACCCGGCGCCCATCGCGCACCGGGATTCCGTAAACCTCGCCAATGATAGTGAAATCCGTGGCGGTGAGCTCATCGGGTAACTGATGCCCCAATGTGTCATATCCCCAAAAGCAGCCATAGACCAGACCCAATAACAGGAAAGTGGACGGCACCCAGAACCAGCGCAGCAGGAAACCGGCCAGCATAAACAGCAAAACCACCCATAGAGGCGGCAGATGGGGCCAGAAAGCGACGCTGAAGATACCAGCGGCAAACAGGTAGGGAGATAACATTCGGGACATCCTTGTCACCAATCACCTTGCGGGTGGCAGATTATTTGCCCAGTATAATTACCCGCTGGACCATTGCCAGCGTTCCCATTGTCGGCGATCCTTCACAGGTACGCTGCTCAAGCTGGTGTTTCGCCAGCCAGCTTGGCATTGATGGGCGGATAACAAAAAAAGCGGGAACCAATTTGCTAACCATTTTTGGCACAAACCATGGGTAAACACGACAAGCCTGTCAAAGTGGGCCTGGTACTATCGGGCGGGGGAGCAAGGGCCGCCTATCATGTCGGCGTTCTGAAAGCCGTCGCCGAGACCTTGCCGAAAGACGTCAAGAACCCCTTCCCGATTATCTGCGGCACCTCAGCCGGGGCCATCAACACCCTGGCAATTGCCGGACGCGCAGGACCGTTCAGCCTTAGAATCAAAAAACTGGAAGCCATTTGGCGCCAGCTGGATGCGGACAAGGTTTATCGCACAGACCTTTTTGGCGTACTTAAAAACAGCTTTCATATGTTGCTGTCTTTTTTTCACAGTGGCTACGCCCTGGGCAAACCAAAAGCACTGCTGGACAACACCCCGTTGCGGGAGTTACTGGATAACTATGTGCGGTTTCGCCATATCCGGGAAGCCATTAACACTGGGGAACTCGACGCTGTCAGTATTACAGCCATGAGTTACAGCACGGGCAAATCGGTAACCTTTTTTGAAGGCTCCGACGTTCACGAACCCTGGGCTGTTTCCCGGCAACTGGGCCTGCGCACAGAGCTGTCCATTGACCACCTCATGGCTTCATCTGCCATCCCCTTTCTGTTCCCGGCGATTCAAATCAAAGACCAGTTTTTTGGTGATGGCGCTGTCAGACAACTCAAGCCGATCAGTCCCGCATTGAACCTCGGCGCGGACAAGGTGTTTGTTATCGGCGTCAGCGATTCACCCAATGGAAAAAATCGACCACCACCCATTGATCACTCGCCGTCTATCGCCCAGATCGTTGGGCACTTGCTTAGCAGTGCCTTTATCGACAGCATCGAAAGCGATCTGGAAACATTGAGAAATATCAATCGTCTCAACGAACACCTGTCTGAAAGCGAGCGGGAAAAACACGGCCTGACTGACCTGAAACCAGTAAAATTTCTGGCCATCCTGCCCTCCCAACCCATCGACAAGATCGCCTGTGATTATCTGAATGAATTACCCGGCAGTATTCGCGTGTTTCTTCGGCTCACCGGAGCCACGACCAGCGGAGGTGGTGTGAGCACAGCCAGCTACCTGCTCTTTTCAAAGGGCTTCTGCCGCAAGCTTCTGGAACTGGGCTATCAGGACGGGTTAGCGCAGCGGCAGGAAATTTTGCGCTTTTTCGAGGAAGAATGATGCCCGGTGAATGATTGTCAGTATCACGAACGGTAATCATTGCTTTGAAACTTACAGCTTGTAAGATATGTCCAACGTAAGAATTCAACATCAGGAGGCTCAAAAAGCCATGGCATACGAAAAAGCAGTTGTTTCGACAACAACACTCGACCCCTCAGTCATCAAGGTTCTGCGCAATACCTACGCGCTTCTGGCCATGACGCTGGCGTTCAGCGCCATCATGTGTGGCGTGGCAATGGCGGTCAATGCACCTTACATGGGGCTGTGGACACTGTTGCCGTTCTTTATCTGCCTGTGGATGGTTGAAAAGAACAAGAACAGCTCTGCCGGACTGATCTGGGTTTTTGCCCTGACAGGATGGATGGGATTTACATTAGGACCTATTATCAGTTTTTATCTGGCAACTTCCGGTGCAGAGCCGGTAATAACTGCGCTCGGCGGGACCGCATTGATCTTCCTTGCCTGCTCCGGTTACGTACTGGTAACCCGCAAGGAACTGTCGTTTATGGGCGGCTTCCTGATGGTCGGTATTCTGATGGCTTTCGTTGCCGCCATCGCCAACATTTTTCTGCAAATCCAGGGCTTGGCCCTGGCACTGTCGTGCATTTTTCTGCTGATCTCCTCCGGGGTCATCATGTGGCAGACCAGTGCTATTATTCATGGCGGTGAACGCAACTATATTTCAGCCACAGTCACTCTCTATGTAATGATTTATAACGTGTTCACCAGCCTTTTACACCTGCTCGGCATGAGCAGCGATTGATCTCAGGTGACTGAAACGACAACACCCGACCATCTGACAAAACTTCCTGCCTGGTCAGAAAACCTGGCCAGGCAGGAAGCCGCCAAAACTGAAATGCCGCTGACCGATGCCCACCTTGAGGTTATTCTGTTGGCACGACAATTCTATGCCTCCTACGGCTTTTCTCCTTCCATGCGGCCCCTGATTAAATTCATGGCCGAACACCTGGAGATCAGCAAGGCACGAAGTATCTACCTCATGCAGCTGTTCCCGCCAAGCCCGGCTAAACGGGTCGCCAGGTTGGCTGGCTTGCCACCTCCGAAAAACTGCCTGTAACACTTGCTGTAATCATGGAGCATTCATTATGACACTAGCCAAAGAGCACTGTGAGGCCTGTAGCGCTGATGCCCCCAGGGTTGACGATGCACAAATAGACTCTCTGATGAAACAGATTCCCGGTTGGGCTGTGCTGGATAGAGACGGTATCAAACAACTTGAAAAGAGCTTCCACTTTAGCAACTTTCGGCAGGCGCTCACCTTTGCCAATCACGTTGGCGAGTTGGCCGAAAAAGTTCAGCATCACCCCGCCATACTAGTCGAGTGGGGCAAGGTGACAGTGACCTGGTGGAGTCACAAGATCCGAGGACTGCATCGCAATGATTTTATTCTGGCGGCCAAAACCAGTGAGCTGGAGACAACTGACTCATCAAATGCAGTGTAGCCCCCGGCTCAAATAAACTGGAGCACAGAGTTTGCTCAGGGTGCCCATTTCGCAAAACGCTGCGCACCGTTTTCGGCACTGATCAACAGTTCATTGGACGATTCTTCACTGCCAGCGCTTGTCAAACCGGGATGCCGTTCAATAACACCCATCAGGATTGAACGCTGGTCGACTGTTACATCCACATAGAGAATGTGCTTGCCCTCTGCCAACGCCGCCTGAAAACGCCTGAAGCGGGAATTCGGCTGTTGAATGCCCCACATGCCACCTTCCCAGGTAATCAGGCCCATCACCACAAATGCCAGCATGGCAAACGGAATCCAGCCAATTGACGCAGTGGCGCCGGAGAAAATGGCAAAGGACATCACCAAAACCGCACTCAGAAAACCGAATACACCAGCGACTGCTGTTGCCCGAATCACATCTTTTCGCAACAGCGGAGCAACGTCATTCAGGTGATGGTGTGCCAACCCGTCATCATCGAGGCTCAAAACATGGATTTGCGGCCTGGTCATACCATGACCTTCCAGCTCACGCTCAACAACACTCAACTCGTCCAGCTCATCGCTGATAAAGTAATAGCGTCTCATACACTCTCCTCCAGATAACCAGGAAACCACCCGACCACCCCAGCTGTTTACTGCTTACTACAACAGACTCGTTGGGGTTGATTGCTACCTGAAGTATAGGCACGAATTCTTTTTCCACGAGCAGAGAACGAAAGAAAAATTGATATCAAAAGGCTATATCAGAACCCGGGGTGGCCCGCTATTTTCATCTAAAGAGAAGCGCATTCAGGCCGAGCGATGATTTCCAAAACATTCTTCAGCTGTTATCCAGGCTCCCGTCTACGACTTGTTCCAGAGCATGCCATGCCAACTATTCACTGTCTTTAGACAGGGGAAGGAGGTGAAGATACTTTCTCTTCAATCTGAGCCACGATCCCCTCTAATTTTATCAATAATTTTGTACAATATCCGTCAGGTTGTAACGCCCCCAGCCCAAAAGCCTATAACTTCAATTTCAATCTGTTTTTGCTTCTGAAAAACCGTACCTTTTTGGAGCCGGATGTTTTACATTAAGTTGACACATTTTGATCAGCCGCAGTAGCCGAGGTAACAATGAACTATCAGGGAAGCCCTATGGCCTTTTCCCAACTTCTTCAAGACTGGGAGAAACGGTCAGCCGAAAATGCTGATTTACTGCCCACGTCAATCAGCGTACACGAATCAGATCAGATCAAACTTCTGGCTCTTTCCGAAATGTACCAGCTGCCTGCCAACGAGATAGCAGCACATTTGCTGAACGTTGCTCTGGAAACACTGGAGGCTGAAATGCCGTATATACCAGGCTCCAAGGTTATCCGCGTTGAAGAGGGTAGTGAGGTATATGAGGATGTTGGCCCGATGCCACGCTACCTGGAAGCACAGCGTCGATTGAGAGATGCGAGCAATAAGTAAGCAGGAACACCTGCTTTTCCAGGGTCAGCAGTGATCGCAGTTTGACTGTCCACCTCACCTTTTAATGCATAGCCCTCCCTGTGCAAAGGGCTGTTTCAGTATCCAGTATCCCCCCCCCCCGATGGTGAGGTAATCAGTGCAAACCATTAACCCCGATAATTATCAGCAGCAGCTTGACGAAAAACTTACGGAACTACATGCCACCTTCCTGGATATTCCACTTCCTGAAAACATAGAGGTCTACCCGTCAGAGCCACTGCACTTTCGGATGCGCGCCGAATTTCGTATCTGGCACGAGAACGGCCGGGCGCACTTTGCCATGAATGAGCCAGGGCAGAAAACGCCCTATATCATCACGGAGTTTCCAATTGGCTCTGTACTGATCAATCGCCTCATGACTTCGCTGATCACAGAGATCAACGCGTCTTCGATATTGAGCCGGCGTTTATTTTCAGTGGAATTTTTAACCACGCTGAGTGGCGATGCATTGATCACATTGCTCTATCACAGGAAACTGGATGACGAGTGGCAGTCGACCGCAGCGGCGCTACAACAACGTATCGGCGTTGCGGTGATCGGCAGAAGCCGTAAACAGAAACTCACCCTTGAGCGGGACTATGTCCTGGAAAAATTGCAGGTCGATAACCAAGATTACCAGTATCAGCAGGTTGAAGGTGGTTTTACTCAACCCAATGCCGGCATCAACCAGCAAATGCTGGCCTGGTCACTGGACAAGACCAGGGGCGGTGGTGGTGATCTTCTGGAGCTGTACTGTGGAAACGGTAATTTCACCTGTGTTCTGGCACAAAATTTTAATCGTGTGCTGGCAACAGAGATCTCCAAAATTTCAGTGAAGTCGGCAACAACCAACCTGCACAGCAATGCAATTGATAATGTCACCATTGTGAGGATGTCCAGCGAAGACTTCTGTCAGGCGCTGGAAGGTGTTCGCCCGTTCCGCAGGTTGCAGGATATCGATTTGCAGAGATACAGGTTCAGCACCATTTTTCTGGACCCACCAAGGGCCGGCCTGGATAACCTGACGCTTCGACTGGCCATGAAATTCGACAACATTCTCTATATTTCCTGCAACCCGCTAACCCTGAAAGAGAACCTTAAAGTCTTTGGCAGCAGCCATCAAATTGAACATTTTGCGGTTTTTGACCAATTCCCCTACACCCATCACCTCGAGTGTGGGGTGTTATTGAAGAGGACCAATTCGTAACGCGCAGGCGCAATCACCGGAAATTAAAAACCCGTGCTGATAAACCCTGTTGCGCTTAACAGCTAAAGTTGTTTGAATCTCTCGAGTCTCAACAAGATATTCGCCAGACTATAAGCCTTATCCGAACCCCTGCTTAGGAACCTATGAATGAAATACTGTCTGCTCGCACTAGGACTCTTGATCACTCCCCTGCTCTATGCCTCACCCGATAAAATCGCTGAAAACTGCTCTGAATGGCTAGACGCCCGCAAGCAGAATAGTCACGGGCCGTCTCTCAACTGGTTACAGGGTTTTGTGGCGGGTTATAACGAATACAAATATGCCGGAAAGCACCCTCAGGGGGTGTTGGGCACCCAAAAGGACAGCGAAGTGGCAGCATGGATGGATAGCTACTGCCAGAAAAATATCAACAGCAACCCGAGAGCAGCGATCGAATCCATTATCGAAACGCGCCAGCATGTCAAAAAAGGGTGTCCTGTCAGAAAACAAAGCGGTCGGCCCTGCATACCCGCCGAGGAAGAGAAGCAGCCGGAGCTCAATCAGTAAAGCTGGAACAGCAGCACTTGGTGATGATGATGCAGACCATCGATTGGTAGTGGCTGATATGAAATGCTTACTACCAGCGGTAGCGGCAAAGACAGACAGAGATAGTGGAAAGGAGATAAAAAAAGCAGGTCTGTTTTGGTACCGGATTTAACCGGCCGGGCTCCAGAACAGACCTGCTATTTTTAGTATCTTATTATTGCTGATTGTTCAACCAGATGGAGTGCTCAACACTACCTTCCACCATGCCTTCAGGCAGAATCTTTTCCTTGGGAAGAGGAACCGCTTCTTCGGAAGCTTTCTTTCTTGCTTCTTCATTAGCAATTCTTGCTGCTTCAATCGCTTTCAACTCTTCTTCTTTGGCCTTGGCTTCTGCTGCGGCTTTTTCTTCAGGAGACAACGCTGCGGCTGCTTCTGCTGCAGCTTGCTCTTCGCTGACACCATTGTCCGAGCCGCCACATGCGGCCAGACCCAATACTAATACCGAAATACCAAGTAATTTTACAAAATTCATGTCGACTCCCTCTGGGTATTGAACAAAAAACGGGCACAACTGCCTGAGGATAGGGAGTCTAATGGGCCTCCCGACAAAAATCTAGGCCTATCCCCCCCCTGAGGGGCACTGATTGTTGGTAACGGCACCATCCGGACGATTTTCCAGTGGAAAATACTGGTGTATCAGACAGAAAACAGTCTTCTTGCCACCCATACCGCTGATCAAGGGATTTGCACTTGCGGCAAATCTCGTGTTTTATTGCGGCTGTTTTACCGGGAAAGCCTATTCAACCCGTCTATAACCCGTTCGATATAATCAACACTCTGGATAGTTAGTCACGCTTATGCAACCCATCAAAGCATCTCTCATCGGACTGGCAACTTTCTTTATCTTTTACCTGTCCATGCTCAGCATGCAGCTTCCATGGATGTTGACTGCCGGTATTCTCGGCTTGCTGATGAACACGTTCATTTCCGGATTCAGCGCCCTGTACAACCTCCGGGATGGCATGCTGACGGCCCTTTCCTATAGTGCACCAATGGCCGTTTTTTCAGCCCTGACCGTCGGCGATCTGGTACTACACGGCAAGAGTGGACCTTTCATTTTCTGGTGTACTAGCGCATTCATCACGCTCTGTTCAGGTTTTCTGGGGGTTGCTGCCATTTATCTGTTTCGCCTGGTCCGCGGTAAAAGCAACCAATAATATGGTCATCAATGCCCGGAACTCAGCAATAACGTCAAGACTTCGTTTGTATGTTCCCCCGGAGGCGATGCGGTGAATGATATTGTGATAAAGCAACCGGCTGTTTACTCCCCCCTGCAGGTCGGATTGGGGTCATTTTTCGGTGGGCCCATCGCCATGACATATTTTTTGTGGGACAACTTCCGCACCCTGGATAAGGCACCGGCTGCCAGGAATACGCTGGCGTTTGGTTTTTTATTTATCGTGGCATTACTGGTTTTCACGCCGATGCTGCCCGGCGAGCTTCCAGCTATCGCAGTGCAATTCATCTATTCACTGGTGGCGCTGCAAATGGTCGTTACCTGGCAACTGCGCAAGGATGCTATCACACACTCCATTCGTTACTGTTTTCAGTCAAACTGGCGCGTACTGTTATTCTGTATACCCTTCTATTTCACTTGGCTCGGGGTGTGCCTGTTGGCTGCCAAAATAAGCTAAACACAACCGTCGAAACACCAGACAATATCGGAGTATGAATTATGGCCGTTTATTTAATTGCTGATGTCACCGTGACCGATGAAGCATGGATAGCAGATTACGCTACTAACGTGCACGATATCGCCCACAAACACGGCGGCAAGTACCTGTCCCGCAGTGCCAATATCAGTACCGTTGAAGGAGAGCCGTGCAAAGCGGACATGATCGCCCTGGTTGAGTTTCCTGACATGGCGGCGTTACAGGCATTTATCAATGATCCCGAATACAAGGCATTCCGGGAGTCAAGAATAAAAGGCAGCATCAGCAACTTGCATGTGATTGATGACTCCGACGCGGCAAAGACCATTCCCTATTTGCCAAAAGGCTGACCATTCAGCCCGCTCGCCTCGCACCAGTCACTCCGTACCAGTCATCACTCTTTACCAGCCAGAGCCAGAGCCCCAGCACAACTTGCCGGGGCCGCAGGTTCTCAGCCACGCGGCTGCCTTGATCCCGGCTGCGGGTCGTCATTGCTTAGCTGCTTCTGTGATTCGACGGCGTGTGAAACTGTGCCAGGTTGGCCATCCGATTGGGGGATGATTCGACACACGGGCCAATTTTGCTGTTTCAGCCCCTGATTACCCTGTTGGATTGTTTTGTAAAACGACTGGGGTTTTGCATACAACTTACTCATAATCTAAAACTCCTTTTCAAATCTGACCTAGCCAAAAAGCGTGGCAAAATAACGAAACTCAATAGTATGAGGAGCTTCGCCGCAGTTCTGATAACTGGTGCACAAAATGCTCTTTAATCAGTATAGGTCTTCCCTTGTTGCAGGCTTATTTCATTTTCATGTTGATTTCGGTAGAGACTCATTACCCAGACAGACGCCATCGACTCAATCAAACTCCGGGTTGGTATCATCGGCGTGCACAACACGCAATTACTCTTTATGTAGGTTACCGCAGGACAGCCCCCGGGAATATAAGGACTTTTTCACCCCTTTACAAATGGCATTGATGCAAAACAGCCCGGCACCAAAAAAAGGCCCGCCAACTAATGACGGCCAACCGGATAGAATAACGGCTCTTCACCTTGCTCAGGCTGAGAAGGTTTCTGCAAAACCCTGCTGGCGGCATTCACCGCGAATTCCCGATACTTTGTTTCGATTTCTTCCCGCTCCCGGTCATAGCGCAGTTTATCGCGGGTGCTGAGCTTCTGCCATTCATCCAAAATTGGTATGTGCGCAGTGGCTTCCGTCAATTGAAAAAATACCTGGTAGTGCTCCCGCTCATGCTCGGGAAGATCCAGTTGCGCAGCCATCATACTGATACGAATCGCCCCTTCAGTGAGCGTGACCTGATCGGCCACGATGGCCGAGGCAATCACATGTATACTCTTTCGGTAGTGGGCTTTGCGGTCCTCCTGCTCTGCTGCCAACGCTTTTTCCCTGGCATTTTGTGTATTTTTCAGTTTGCGCAGTTGCAGGTAAAGGTATAAGGCATAGCCACTCAAGCCAATTAAAATAACCAGCGCCAGACTCGTGATCAGTTCCATTACAAACTCCTCTGAAAGATGTGCGACCAGATACCGGATCGCAGTCGTCCGATAAACCCGCTAGCGGGCAATTATTCCGGCTGATGAAGGCTGGCCCGCAATGAGACATCATCCTGTTCGGTGGCCTGCTCGACCAGATTATCGGGTAGTGAGCGCTTGGTACGGGCGCCCAGTTTTTTGATGTCATCAAATTTCTTGATCAGGTTGCCCCTGCCATCGACAAGACGTTTACGGGTTTGTTGCCAGGCCTCCTGACTCCTGTCGATATGCCGACCGAGATCATCAAGGGATTCCACAACCAGCACCAACTGGTCATACAGTTTGCCCGCTTCAGCCGCAATCTGCTGGGCGTTGCGGTTCTGGTCTTCATAACGCCAGATATTGTGAATCGTTCGCAATGTTGCCAACAGGGTGGAGGGACTCACCAGAATAATGCCCTTGTCATAGGCATCCCGAAAAAGTGTATGGTCATGCTCCAGCGCCAGCATAAAGGCGGCCTCCACCGGCACGAAAATCAGCACAAAATCCAGGCTATTCACGCCTTCGAGTTGCTCGTACGCTTTGCGGCTCAGGCCATTAATGTGGGTGCGCAGGGAAAGAATATGCTGTTTCAGACAGCGCTGTTTCTCGTCGGGCAGCTCTGCTCGACAATAACGTTCGTAATCCGTTAATGACACCTTCGCATCCACCACGATGTCCCGCTGATCCGGCAGGTGAATAATGACATCGGGGTTTCGACGATTACCCTCCTCGTTCTTCAGGGCCACCTGGGTTTCATATTCCCGCCCCTTGGTTAGGCCGGACTGCTCCAGAATCCGCTCCAGAATGACCTCGCCCCAGTTCCCCTGGAATTTGCTCTCACCCTTCAATGCATTGGCCAGCAGAACGGCGTCTTCCCCAACTTTCTGGGCCTGCTTCTGCAGCTCGACGATTTGACCCACCAGCTTGTTGCGCTCGGCGTTTTCCTTGTCATAGGCATCCTCAACTTTTTTGCGGAAATCGTGAATCTCCTTTCTCAGCGGATCGATACTGCTGTTGAGTGTCCGACTGCTCTGCTCTGAAAATTTTTGCTGTTTTGCATCAAAGATGCGATTGGCAAGGTTTTCAAACTCCTGAACCAGTGACTCACGGGCCTGCCTGAGCAACTGCAACTGCTCTTCGTAACGGGTCCGTTCACCTTCAAGACGCGCCTCGAGTGAGGCTTTGTCGCGATTGAGCGCACCGAGCTCCGTTTCGCGCTGATGAAGCTTGCTGCTTTGGTTTTCCAGATCTTCTGACAAGCGGGAAATGGTCACATCGGACACTGCACGCTGTTTCTCTGACTGCTGACGGGTCAGCAAAAAAGTCAGTAGAACGCCGACAATAAAGCCAGCTGCGAGCAATAAAAATGTATTCAGGGTCAGAAGCATGGCGTTTCCCGGGTACAAAAAATTTCAGCGCTGTCAAACAACACCATCACAGCACTGTTTTGGTAAACATTGAGGGTTGTGCGATCATGAAAGATGATTCAAGGATAACAAAGAAACCCACCATGATGCGCCCGCTTTTTGACATTGGCCCGCTCAGGGAAGACCTCGGTAACGGCGCGCTGATTCTTACGCCCAACAATCGACTGGCCAGCAAAATCCGCCAGGCCTGGGGCTTTTCGCAACATTCCTGCACTCTGCACTGGTCGGCACCCGAAGTTTATGCCCTGGAACAATGGGTCCATGAACAGTGGCTGCGCTGCTGTGACGCCGGTTTCATCGAGGCAGCAGCGGGTTCCGGACTGAGTACTGCCATGGAGTTATTCCTCTGGGAGCAGGTGGTTGCAGAAGACCGCGAGCGACCCGCCACGGTATTGCCGGCGAATTTTTCCAGATTGGCGAGTAACAGTTATGCCAACATCCAGAACTATCTGGTACCGGATACCCGTCTACAGCAGGAAGCACCACTGCTGTGGCGGTGGATCAGTCATTTTCGCGAAAAGCTCAGGCAACACAGCCTCATCACATCAGCCGATAAGGTAAAAATACTCCAGCGGGCCTATAGCTGCGGGATCCTGCCCGCCATTCCAACCGTAACACTCTGCGGGTTTGATAACCTGACCCCCTTGCACCGCAAACTGCTTGAAGGCATCAGCAATAACCTCGCTTTTAGCGAGACGGAACCCGTTCAGTCGCAGCCGCAACAGGTCGCGCTATACGATGAACAGGCTGAGCTGACTGCCGCCGCCGACTGGGCAGTGGCCCATTATCTGGCCGCGCCTGAAGCCCGCATTGGTATCCTTGTTCCGGAGCTGCCGAAACTGCGCAACAAAATTGCGCGCCTTCTGCGAACCCGCCTGCAACCGGGTTACGGTGCACCGGGGCAGTTGAGAGCCAGCGCCCCCTTTAACTTGTCGGCGGGCATACCGCTCGCTGAAACACCACTGATCGCCTCAGCATTACTACTGTTGACGCTCAATCGGGCCGAATTACCGCTGACGGATTTTTGCCGTATGCTCAACGCGCCCTTTTGGAGTGGCCTGTCTCCCGAACCGAGGGCCAAAGCGGAGCTATTGCTGCGCAAACAGGGCAGAGTCTCTCTCCGTAGCAGTGAATTCCGCCATCTGGTCAGTGAGGTGGAAAAGATCACCGGCTCCGCCATGAGCCAACAATTGTCACAAATGGACGTCCTGCGTCGGGCATTGCCGGCGACTGCCGGATTCTCTGCATGGCTGACACTGTTTCAACAACAGTTGACCACGCTGGGCTGGCCCGGTGAACGTACACTGGACAGCGAGGAATATCAGCAGCGACAGCATTGGCTGGACATGCTGGAACAATACCAGTCACTGGATCAGCTGAACTGCAAGGTAAATCTGAACGAGGCACTGCAACAGCTCCAACAACTGGCCTATGGCACCATTTTCCAGGCAGAAACACCCGATAGCAGCATTCAGGTTCTGGGGTTTCTCGAAGGTGCGGGACTGCATTTTGATCACCTCTGGATCATGGGCCTGGACAACCGCCGTTGGCCACAACCCACAGCGCTCAACCCGCTGTTACCGGTTGGCCTGCAGCGAGAATTTGGCATGCCGAGAACTGACCCCGGGCGAGAACGCGAACTGGCAGAACGGCAACTGGTCAATCTGATGAAAGCGGCGCCCAAAGTCATCCTGAGCTACAGCCAGTTTGACGGTGACCAGCAGCTGCAACCCACCAACCTGATTGCTGGCGTGGCGAAAATCGAACCGGATAAACTGCCCCGGAAAACCGGTCAGGTTACGGATTTTGTCACGCTGGAACCGGTTTCCTGTGAGTTTGCCCCACCGCTCGATACAGCAAAAGAAGCTGTTAGAGGTGGCACCCGTATCCTGAAAAATCAGGCCAGCTGCCCCTTCAACGCCTTTGCCATTCACCGACTGGGGGCAGAGCAACCCCGGGAGCCCTCTATCGGCCTCAATGCCGGGGATCGCGGCTCATTGATTCACGAATGCCTGAGGCAACTCTGGCAACACCTGGAAAATCAGCAACAGTTGCTGGCACTGTCCGAACCGGAGCTGGCTTCATTGATTGACTCAACCGTCAATACTGCCCTGAAACCCTGGCAGATGCGACGGGCAGACCTGTTCGGCAAGGCGTTTACCCGCATCGAACAACAACGGTTGGCAGGGTTACTGAAACAATGGCTAACCGTTGAGAAACAGCGGCCACCCTTCAGCGTGGCCGCACTCGAAAAGCACGAAAATACGCAGTTTTGTGGCTTACCGCTACATTTGGTCATCGACCGGATTGATC
>OJHH01000054.1_pt1 | contig 27634 bp, 28 predicted proteins | sample 1594911 | NCBI WGS metagenome assembly OJHH01 (sample SAMN05416787, study PRJEB24817) | seawater metagenome | isolation source: Sea water | place: Canada:Atlantic | collected 2013-11
CGAGATGTAGAGAGGTCTCGTGGGCTCGGAGATGTGTATAAGAGACAGCAGCCAGCCCCGCCTATGCCAAACCCCGATTGAAAGACAAAAGGGGCATCCGATATGAACGGAGCGGATACAGCATGGATCATCGTCGCCACGGCGCTGGTTCTTTTCATGACATTACCAGGTTTAGCGCTGTTTTACGGTGGGCTGGTGCGGTCTCGCAACGTGCTCAGCGTGTTCATGCATTGTTATGCCATCGCATGTCTCATGAGCCTGCTCTGGTTCGGCTTTGGATATTCCATCGCATTTGGCAGCGGAACGTCAGGGTATTGGGGCGGGGCCGACAAGCTGTTCCTGAACGGCGTGACCGTCGACAGCCTGACAGGCACCCTACCCGAGGTTCTGTTCTTCGCGTTTCAAATGACATTCGCGATCATCACACCTGCGCTCATCGTTGGCGCATATGTTGAACGGATCGGATTTGGCTTTGTATTGCTATTTTCAAGCCTGTGGATGCTGCTGTGCTACGCACCCGTTGTGCATTGGATCTGGGGCGGCGGGTTCTTGGCTGACGGCGGCATATTTGGCGACATCGGCGTGCGCGACTTTGCAGGCGGGATCGTTGTGCATGAAACGGCGGGCCTTGCCGCGCTCATCCTCGCGATCTTCCTTGGGGCGCGACGCGATGCATCAAAACCACCGCATAATCCAGGCATGGTGATGATCGGGGCCGCCATGCTTTGGGTCGGCTGGTTCGGCTTTAACGGCGGATCACAATTGGCAGCAGACGGCGGTGCTGCCATGGCGATCACCGTCACACATATCTCTGCGGCAGCCGGATCACTGACATGGGCGCTTTGGGAGCGGATAAAATTCGGCAAAGCCTCGCTTGTGGGCCTCGTTACCGGAACAATTGCAGGTCTGGCATCAATCACACCAGCATCCGGTTTTGTGACACCGATTGAGGCCCTCGCAATCGGCTCCATCGCAGGTATCTTGTGCCAAGAAGCCGTCATCTTTATCCGCAATAAAATCAAGATCGACGACACGTTGGATGTGTTTGCAGTACACGGCGTCGGCGGAATATTCGGGACACTCATGATCGCAGTCTTTGGGGCTGGCACATGGACGGCACAACTCGGATCGCTGGCAATCGTGGGCGTTTACACCTCAGTCGTGACCGTCGCGCTGATCTATATCTGCAAAGCAGTCACGCCAATGCGGGTCGATCACGAAACCGAAGTCAACGGGCTTGATCTGGCAGTGCACGGCGAACGAGCTTACGACATCACCAGCTAAGTCTTGATATATACCAAATCCACGGGCCGTTCCTCAAAATGGGCGGCCCGTTTTTGGTTAATTCTCACTTCTTTGAATGATTTATGATCACTAAGCCAGACAAAGCAACCATTGAAATTCCGTTCTCTGCTTGTAGAATTACGGCTATGAAAAACGCGATCAGAAAACTTGCCTTTGTTATATCCTTAGGATTCTCGGCCACTTTCTGTTTTGCGTACTACGCCCTGCATTTCAAATGGCGTACCTGTTACAATGAGCTTGGGCGATGCTTCGACAGCGATACTGGCGCAGTATATTTAGAGCAGTCGGGAATAGCTTGGCTGTTCTTGGCTGCGGTTGCGTCTAGCATTGCCGCCTATCAACTATGGCGTTTGACCCGCTGATCCATTGCGCATTCAGACATCTGCCTCTTGCTCAAAATCAACCGTAAATCTCCGTTGCACGGGCCTCAAACGACCGCACGACACGCTGCATAGCCTCATAGAAAAACAAACCAGCTGCGCCTTGTAACAATCTGTTTTTAAATTCAAAATCCACGTTGAACGACACATCACACCCACCGTCGACATCCACAAATCGCCATTGGCTTTGCATATGTTTGAACGGGCCGTCCAAATACGCGGTGTCGATCTTTTTGGCCTCTGACCACAACAAAACGCGGCTACCAAATGTCTCTCGGAACACCTTAAACGAGATCACCAAATCTGCGCGCATTTCCATATGATCACCCCGATCCGTCATCGATTTGATGCGCGCAGCGGCGGTCCACGGCAAAAAATTGGGGTAATTGGCCACATCTGACACAAGGTCATACATCTGCTGGGCAGTATACGGCAGGAACTTCGTCTCAGAATGAGTTGTCATAAGGCGTCTTTCGCGGGTGACTTCACCATCTGATGTCGTAGACTAGGCATGAAAAATCAACCCTTCTATCAACTTCGGGGACGTCATGCCGCACAAACCATATGTGATCGACACAATGATCAGCGCGAAATCCATTGCCGCACGGATCGAAGACCTGTCGCGCGAAATCCAAGATGAATTTGCCGGCACTGACAAACTTGTGGTCGTCGGGCTGCTGCGCGGTAGTTTTGTGTTCATCGCCGATCTGGTGCGCGAATTGGACCTGCCCGTCGAGGTCGATTTCCTCGAGGCGTCATCATACGGCGACGGTATGGAAAGCAGCCGAGAAGTCCGCATTTTCAAAGACTTGCGTGGCGCAATTGAAGGACGAGACGTGCTTGTTGTCGAAGACATCATCGACACGGGCCACACGCTGGCCCACGTGCACGACTACCTGATGACCAAAAAACCATCCAGAATGAAATCCATCGCCTTGCTTGATAAACCGGCACGCCGCGAAGTTGATTACAAACCTGACTGGATCGGTTTTGAAATCCCTGATGAATTCGTCGTGGGCTATGGCATCGACTTTGCCCAACGTAACCGGAACCTGCCTTATGTTGGTAAAGTTCGGTTCACCGAAGAATGAACCTACGCTGGCTTTTGATGGCCAAACGCCTCATGCAAAACCCGCCCAGCATGGGGCGGGTCAAATTTGTGGCAGCAATCGTGCTGTTTTGCATCGGGCTTTACGCCGTCGAACAGGTTTGGGGCTGGCCCGAATGGTTAACGCCCAACAACACACGGGTGCGTATCCGTTAGGCGCTACCGAATTTAGCCAAACGCGCCGCACGTAACCGCGCAAAATCATCGCCCGCATGGTAAGATGACCGCGTCAAAGGCGATGCAGATACCATCAAAAACCCTTTGCTAAACGCGATCTTTTCATAAGACGCGAACTCGTCTGGCGTCACAAAGCGATCAACTGCGTGGTGCTTTGGGGTTGGCTGAAGATACTGACCAACGGTCAGAAAATCGATGTCGGCGGCACGCATATCTTCCATGACCTGCACGACAGACTGACGATCTTCGCCCAAACCAACCATGATGCCCGACTTGGTAAACATCGTCGGATCAAGCTCTTTGACGCGCTGCAGTAACCGCAATGAATGGAAATACCGCGCACCGGGGCGCACCTCTGGGTACAGGCCTGGCACAGTTTCAAGGTTGTGGTTGAACACATCGGGCTTGGCCTCAACAACAATGCGCAGCACATCAGGATCACAGCGAATGAAATCCGGTGTCAAAATCTCAATTGTGGTGTTGGGGGATTGGCGGCGAATTGCGCGAATGGTTTGGGCAAAATGCGCGGCACCGCCGTCTTCAATATCGTCACGGTCCACAGATGTAATCACAACGTGGTTCAAGCCCAGCTTTTTCACCGCATCAGCCACACGGCCCGGTTCAAACACATCCAAATCTTCAGGCGGTTTACCTGTGGCGATATTGCAGAACGTGCAAGCCCGCGTGCAAACCTCGCCCATGATCATCATCGTGGCGTGACCTTGCGACCAGCACTCACCAACGTTTGGACAGCCTGCCTCTTCGCAGACCGTAACCAGATTATTCTCACGCAAAATATCGCGGGTCTTCTTATAGCCTTCCGACATCGGCGCCTTGACCCGAATCCAGTCAGGCTTCTTTGGCTGGGCATTGTCAGGGCGGCGCGCCTTTTCAGGGTGGCGCTGCGCAGGGATTTTCAAGTCACGCAAAGGGTGTTCCGATCATTGTCATTTGACCTTAACTTAGCCTGTCAATCGCGGGCCTTCAACCAAAGCTCGCACATTGCCGGCATGTGCGCCCTGCATCACCCAATCATTTGACCAGAATTACCCAATTCTTCGTAATGACGCTTAAGACGTTGAAGCGCGATACGCAGAACAATCTTGCCTGATCGTGCTGACCAACCCATTGATTTCTCCGTATTCTCAAGGCCTTCAAGCAGGCAGCAACAGTGAAATGTCACATCCGACAGTCCGGGGCCAAGGTCGCGCAATGCGGCCTGCACGCGTTCATGGCCATCATTGGCGCCTTTTGGGTTTCCCGAAGCCGGAACAGACGCCATAAACGTCGCCGCATCGGTGGATATTTGACTGCCCATCTTCGCAAGCTCAAAATCTTCACGCAGCCGCTCACCAGCCACGACCAAATCACGGCTTAAGAACGGCTGACCGTCGCGGTCACGGCGACGGGACAACCCGACAAGTGGGCTTTCAAACGCCTGATACCGGCTGCTGCGACCCGCTTCACCCTCAATCGCATTGATGTCCCACGCATCGTCAGGCCCCATCACGGCGCGGGTATCAGCGAATCCGGATGCGGCGTTCTCGTCCTGCGCGGTCAGGCGGCGCAACGCCGCACGGCCTGAATTGGTGACAAAATAGCGCGCAATGCGCCCCGACGCATCAGGACATGTGATCCATTCTTTTAACGCCATCGCTTGCGCTATTTCGCGGTCCACCACAGCCGTGCGGAGCTGATCACCTTGCGGTGTTTCACGCACAATGACCGCCGTTTCCATCTCGCGCGCGACAGCCATCACCGCACCAGGTTCGGACAGGCGCAGCAAAACGCGCTTTGCTTCTTGGTCAATACGGGCTTGGGTCAATCCTTCGTGTGGTTTCGCCGTGCCAATCTGGCCACGAACGTCAATTGCCTTCGTTTCCATGCCCATTTCACCCATCATGTTCGTGACATCGGACAAGGCGCGCAGCGCATCATCGACCAAAGGATCATCGCGACGTTGCTCAAACCGGCGCACTTGCCGCAAGATCGTCCAAGGATGACAGTCATTCTCGCGTGCCAAGGCCCGAATGGACTGACCACGCTCTGTATGCGCTAGATAATGAACCGCAGCGCGCGGCACCCAGCCTGGGAGGCAAGGGGTGGAATTTGACCCAAGTACGTCGTGCATTGAACCTACCTTTTCATAATACGATCTATTTGACCGCACCGGTTGGTGGATTATTTGTCAATTAAACAACCTAAAAGGGTAATGTTACCCATTCGTTAATTGTTGCTAATCACGTTCATTATTGTTTCCAAATTCTAAACAATGGTAAGCGGACCGTGCGCAGTCAAGCAGCCTCCCGCAACACCCCTAAAGCCCGTGCAAATGTAATCTCAGTTAAACATCTGGGAAAATAAAATGCTTGATATTCAAACACGTATCGCACAACTTCGTCGCCCTAATCTCTTGATCAAGGCTGCGCGCTTTGGCATTGACGACTATACACGCAACACACATTTGCGCCGTGTGTTGCGCAGTGAACCACCTATCAAACCGGCGGCCGCATTGGTTCAGCTGCTCGAAATTGAGGCGGTGATGAACGATGATCGCATAAAAAAGCAGGCCACCTATTCAGTGGCCCGCCATGTCGAAGCATTGATCGCAATCATGGTCGAGGCGCAGACATTACGCGCGACCAGCCACCCTACATAAAGGCGTCTGGCATGCTCGCTTTCTTCTCCGCAACATAGGCGCGCAGGCGGGCCTCGATCTCGGGATCAAGCGTTGGTTGCTGATAGGTATCAACCATCTTTTGCACACGGATCGAAGCAAGGGCCTGCGTATCGCGCGCGCCCTCTTCGTCCCATGTCTCAAATGGTTTGTAATCAAACAAATCGGACCGCCAAAATGCTGTCTTAAAGTTCGCTTGGGTATGCTCGCAGCCCAAATAATGCCCACCAGGGCCAACTTCGGCAATCGCACCCATGGCCTGAGCGTCCTCAGACATGTCCACACCGCGCGCAAAATGGTGCAATGTGCCAAGCTGATCGGCATCCATCACGAATTTTTCAAACGACGCAACAAGCCCACCTTCAAGCCAACCGCACGAATGCAGCATAAAGTTAACGCCAGACAACAGGCCCATCTGAAGGCTGTTTGATGTCTCATATGCGGCCTGCGCATCCGGCAACTTGGACCCACAGAATGATCCGGCTGACCGGTATGGCACACCCAAACGGCGGGCCAACTGCCCTGCCCCATATGTGATGTGCGCAGCTTCGGGCGTGCCGAACGTCGGCGCACCAGAGTTCATATCGATCGACGTCACGAACGTGCCCATGATAACCGGCGCACCGGGGCGCAATATCTGGGAATAGGCGATGCCAGCCAGAACTTCGGCCATAACTTGGGTCAACGTGCCAGCCACGGACACAGGCGCCATAGCCCCGCCCACGATGAACGGCGAAATAATCGACGCTTGATTGTTGGTCGCAAATACTTCCAACGCGCCCATCATGATGCTGTCAAATGTCAGCGGGCTGTTGATGTTAATCAACGACGTCATAACGGTGTTATTCTGTACAAATTCTTCGCCGAACAGGATGTTGCACATATCAACACTGTCTTGGGCGCGGCTTGGTTCGGTTACAGACCCCATAAATGGCTTGTCCGACAACGTCATATGCGCGAGCAACATATCAAGGTGACGCTTGTTCACAGGCACATCTGTTGGCTCGCAAACGGTGCCACCCGAATGGTGCAACCACTTGGACATATAGCCCAGTTTCACGAATTTTTCAAAGTCGGCCATGGTGGCATAACGACGACCACCCTCGGCATCGCGCACAAACGGCGGACCATAAACAGGGGCCAGAACAAGGTTCTTGCCGCCGATCTCAACGTTACGCTCTGGATTGCGGGCGCACTGTGTAAACTGGGACGGCGCTGTGGAACACAACTTGCGCGCCAATCCACGTGGAATACGGACACGTTCGCCGTCGATATCGGCACCAGCGGCCTTCCAACGCGCAAGCGCCTCGGGGTTATCAACGAACATCACACCAATCTCGGCCAACACCGTTTCGGCATTTTCCTCGATCACATCAAGCGCGGCCTCGTCCAAAACTTCATAGTTCGGGATGTTACGCGCAATGTATTTGGCGGTCTCGACGCTGACGGCTGTGCGCTCTGCGCGCCGCGCTGCGCCGCCGCCTCCGCGTGTACGACGGACTGGTGTTGCTGCTGTATCTGACATGAGATGTCCCCAAGAAGTGAATTGCTTACACCCGTTCTAACCGCCCAGCTAACCCGACCACCCATAATTAACGTCGCCTGCGACGCAAAAGCGACATCGGGCAGTCTTGCGCACCGCTGCCTGTCAGGGTTAAACCGCATTATGGATATACAGACACACGAACGCCTTCTGATCATCGACTTCGGTAGCCAAGTCACGCAGCTTATTGCGCGCCGCTTGCGCGAGCTGAATGTCTATTGCGAAATTCACCCCTACCAAGTGGTCGATGACGCGTTTCTGACCGCATTTGCACCCAAGGCAGTCATTCTTTCCGGTGGCCCCGATAGCGTCACTCGGACTGGGTCACCTCGGGCACCGCAATCAGTTTTCGACATGAACGTCCCCGTTCTTGGCATCTGTTATGGCCAACAAACCATGATGCAACAGCTTGGCGGTCAGGTTGACCGTGGGCACGGCACCGCCGAATTTGGCCGCGCATTTGTAACACCACTGAACGAACTTCCCTTGCTAGACGGCTGGTTTATTGAGGAAAAAGAACAAGTCTGGATGAGCCACGGCGACCACGTATCGCAAATCGCACCGGGGTTTGAAGTCTACGGCACCTCCCCCAACGCGCCATTCGCGATCACAGCTGACGTTGCCCGCAACTTCTATGCAGTGCAGTTCCACCCAGAGGTCCACCACACACCAAACGGCGCAAAACTATACGAAAACTTCGTAAAACTTGCAGGCTTCAAAGGCGATTGGACCATGGGCGCGTACCGCGAACAGGCAATTGCCGCGATCCGCGCACAAGTCGGTGACAAACAGGTCATCTGCGGTCTGTCCGGCGGCGTCGATTCGTCCGTGGCCGCTGTGCTGATCCACGAAGCCATCGGCGACCAATTGACCTGCGTTTTTGTGAACAACGGTTTGTTGCGCCAAAACGAGGCCGAAGACGTCCTCAAAATGTTCCGCGAAAACTATAGCATCCCGTTGATCTATGCAGATGAACAGGAATTGTTCTTGGGCGAACTTGACGGGCAATCCGACCCCGAAACCAAGCGCAAGATCATCGGCAAACTGTTCATCGATGTGTTCCAGAAACACGCAAACACCATCGATGGCGCCGAATTCCTCGCGCAGGGCACGCTTTACCCTGACGTCATCGAATCTGTCTCGTTCAGCGGTGGGCCTTCAGTCACGATCAAAAGCCACCACAACGTCGGCGGCCTGCCCGAAAAAATGGGCCTCAAATTGGTCGAACCCCTGCGCGAACTCTTCAAAGACGAAGTCCGCGCGCTCGGCGTCGAACTCGGCCTGCCCGCATCGTTCATCGGACGGCACCCGTTCCCTGGCCCCGGCCTTGCGATCCGTTGCCCCGGTGAAATTACCCGTGAAAAACTCGCCATCCTGCGCAAGGCAGACGCGGTCTACATCGACCAAATCCGCAAGCACGGGCTGTACGATGAAATCTGGCAAGCCTTCGTGGCGATTCTGCCAGTGCGCACCGTTGGGGTCATGGGCGACGACCGGACCTATGACTTTGCCTGCGCGTTGCGCGCGGTCACATCCGTCGATGGCATGACAGCGGACTACTACCCGTTCACCCATGAATTTCTCGGTGAAACCGCCACGCGGATCATCAACGAAGTCCAAGGAATCAACCGTGTAACGCTTGACATCACGTCAAAACCTCCCGGCACGATTGAGTGGGAATAGCCTATATATCAGTGCATTACAATTCGTTCCTAATGTAGGACTGACCATGCAACCGACACTTCGCGCAGCACTTTGGATGATCGGCGCAATTCTCGCGTTTACGTCTATGGCAATTGCTGGGCGCGCTGCAGCCTTAGATCTCGATACATTTGAAATCATGTTCTACCGGTCCTGCGTCGGGTTCATTCTCGTGCTTATCGTCGGGAAAACCTTTGGCACCTTGGGGCAAATCCGGCTGACAAATGTCGGCCTGCACAGCCTGCGTAACTTGGCGCATTTCTCGGGGCAAAACCTGTGGTTCTACGCAATCACTGTGATCCCACTGGCCCAAGTTTTCGCGTTAGAATTCACAACCCCGATCTGGGTGATCATGCTGTCGCCGCTCATATTACGTGAAAAGATCACACCAATCGGAGCCATCTCAGCCGTCATCGGCTTCGTCGGCATCCTCATCGTCGCACGGCCCGGTTCAGCCAGCATCAGCCCCGGCCTCATCGCCGCAGCACTTTGCGCCGTTGGGTTTGGGTTCACCGCGATCTTCACACGTAAACTCACGCGGACCGAGACCATCACCTGCATCTTATTCTTCCTGACTGGCATGCAAGCCGTCTTCGGACTGATCGCGGCAGGATACGACGGCGACATCGCACTGCCGTCGCTTACAACACTGCCGTGGGTGATCGGTATTGGGTTTGCCGGACTGATTGCGCATTTCTGCCTGACAACTGCGCTATCGATCGCACCGGCAACAATCGTGATCCCAATGGACTTCGCGCGGCTACCGATCATCGCTGTGGTGGGAATCATACTATATAACGAGCCAATCGACGGCTTGGTGATCCTTGGCGGCGTGCTTATTTTCGCGGCAAATTATGTCAATATACAGTTCGGGCAGACGAAAGGGGCCAAATAGCAGTGTATTTTTGTTACGGTTTGGCTTCAGTTAGCGCCAACATTGCCTCCGTAATACTACTGACGTGGCGTCATTAATTGACGCAAAGCGCTGCAGCTTTCTAACGTACTTCAACCGAAACTTTTCATGACAGGGATGGAACATGAAAAACCTACTTACAGTTGGTGCAGCTCTTATGCTGACAACAACAGCCGCTTATGCAGGCGGCATCGATCGTTCTGGCCAAAGCGTTGGCACGATCTTCGAGCAAGGCACCTACGTCGAACTTAGCTACGGCTCAGTTATGCCTTCAGTGTCTGGCACTTTCACACACCCATTTGCTGGCGACTTTGCCTCGGGCAATGCCACACCTAGCTACGGCTCGGTTGGCCTCGCATTCAAAACTGACGTCAACGAAAAAGTGTCCTTGGCACTGATCATCGATCAACCGTTTGGCGCAGACGTTAACTACGACACAGCTGGTTACGTTCTGACAGGTACAAGCGCAAACGTCGCGTCTACAGCGATCACAGTTTTGGGTAACTACAAGTTCAACGAGAACCTAAGCGTTCACTTTGGCCCCCGCTACTTGTCTGCAAGTGGCCATTACACGGCTGTTGCTAATGGCGTTCCACTGTACTCGTCAACTTACTCGTCCGGTTCTGGCATTGGCTACGTCGCTGGTGCAGCGTACCAACGTGACGACATCGCATTGCGTGTTGCTTTGACATACAGCAGCGCAATCGATCTGGCGCTAGATGGTACCGTTGGCGATATGAACGCGACAATGCCGCAATCCGTAAACCTCGAATTCCAATCAGGCGTTGCAGCAAACACATTGGTCTTCGGTTCAATCCGTTGGGCTGAATGGTCTGAGGGTCACATCACAGATACAATCGCAGGCGAGCTGGTGTCTTGGGATGACGATGTTGTCACTTACTCATTGGGTGTTGGACGTAAGTTCTCCGATTCAATCTCTGGGGCAATCTCGATTGGCCACGAAAAAGCTCTCGGCGGTGCATCTAGCAACCTGTCCCCAACTGATGGCTACACAAGCCTCTCTGTCGGCGGCACATACACAATGGCAAGCGGCATCGAGCTGACTGCTGGCGTGCGCTACATCTTGGCTGGCGACACAACAACCGAGACCATCGGCGCAGTATTTGAAGACAACTCCGCCGTCGCGATCGGCGTAAAAGTTGCTTACACTTTCTAGGCCTCTCATAAAGTTCTATAAAAGCCCTGCCCTCACCGGCGGGGCTTTTTTGTTGCGCAAGATACGGGTTGCGGCGGCCTCGTGATCACGTAACAAACGCGCATGACCCAACCACAAAAAACCATCTCGGCCCAAGCATGGCTGGAACTGTTGATCCTCGCATTTATATGGGGTGGCTCGTTCCTCGCCGTACGCGTGGCGTTGAATGAAATCGGCCCTCTGACCGCGGTCGCACACCGGACAGGCTGGGCGATGCTGATCCTATGGGCCTACATTATCGTCCGCCGCATCCCCATTCCGCGCGATGCACGTATTTGGGCGGCATTTCTGGTGATGGGCGTCCTCAACAACGTGATTCCATTCTCGCTTATGGCATGGGGACAGCTCCATATTGAAACCGGCCTCACATCAATCCTGAATGCGGCAACGGCAGTTTTTGGAGTCATCGCAGCGGCGATATTCTTTGCCGACGAACGATTATCCCTGCGCAAAGCCATCGGCGTCACACTGGGGTTCTTTGGCGTAGCAACCGCTATTGGGCTGTCATCGCTCGCGAGTTTTGACCTGCGCAGCCTTGGACAGCTCGCCGTGATCGGCGGCACCATATCTTATGCGCTTGCAGGCGTTTGGGCGCGCAAAAAACTGGGGCACTTACCACCGCAAATCGCAGCTGCTGGGATGGTTACAGGCGCAAGCCTCGTGATGATCCCCCTTGCATGGATGGTAGAAGGACCAATTAGCCTAACATTGCAAACGGACACATGGATCGCCATCGGCTACTACGCGGGTATCGCCACTGCACTGGCCTACCTGATGTATTACCGCGTGCTTGCCATGGCCGGATCAGGCAATCTGATGCTTTGCACGCTCATGGTCGCGCCCGTCGCGATTACCCTCGGGGCCGTGGTTCTCGACGAAGCCCTGCCCCTGCGCGCCTACACAGGTTTTGGCTTGCTCACCCTCGGGCTGATCATCCTCGACGGGCGTCTGTTATCCCGTCTAAAACGGCCCTAGCCGCCCGCACACCCGGCGCATCGCCGCCGCGCCCAAGCCTATCCATCGTCACAGCCATCGCCGTATGTTGCGCAGTCGGGTCATCCAAAACGCGCAGTACAGCAGCGGCAATTTGCGCGGCGACACAGTCCTTGCCAACAAACTCGGGGATAACGCGGCTGTCGCTGACCAGATTGACCAACGTGACGGTATCCACCAGCAACATCCAACCGATAATGATCCGGCTCAGCCATGCCATGTCATAGGCAATAACCATTGGCGTATCGTTCGCGGCCAGTTCTAGGGACACCGTGCCAGACGCCGCCAACGCGACATCCGCCGACGCAAACAGCCCGCGCTTTTCGGCGCGCTGATCTGCCGTCAAAATTTGAACAGGCACATCCCACTCAGCGACACCCGCAACAACGCCGTCATACACATTCGCCGTTGTGGGCAATGCAAAGCGCACATCAGGACGGGCCCGTGCGATCAACGCGGCAGCCTGTCCAAATCGCGGCAAAAGGCGCGCAATCTCGCCGCGGCGACTTCCGGGTAACAGCATGACCAACGGACCATCACCTTCCCACGCGGCCACCTCGCCAGTACTTGCAATCGGATCGGTCACCACCGGATGCCCAACAAAGTCACACCGCATACCAGCAGCCTGCATCAAAGGTGGCTCAAACGGGAACAGCGCCAAGACCTGATCAATGTGACGGGCCATTTTTGCGGCGCGTTTCGGGCGCCATGCCCACACCGTCGGGGCGACATAATGCACGCAACGAATATCGGACCCAGCCTTGACCAGCTTGGCGACACGCAGGCAAAAATCTGGGCTATCAATTGTGATTAACACGTCGGGCTTACTGTCCAAAACAGCTTGGGCCATCTGATGCACGCGGGCCTTTAGCGCGCGGTATTTCGGCAAAATTTCGGCCAGCCCCATGACAGACAACTCATCCATCGGGAATCGGCTCACCAGCCCCTGCTCGGCCATCATCGGTCCACCAACACCGTCAAACGTAACATCCGTTAAACCGGTCAGACCCGCCATCAAAGCAGCGCCCAATTTATCACCAGATGCCTCGCCTGCGATGACAAAAACCCGCATCAGGTTTCTGTCTCGGGGCGCACCCAAAGCACTTTTCCAGCCGCATCCATCGCGCCAACAACCGCATCACGGTCCAAAACCATCACACCGCCAGCGGTCACGACAATGCCGTCCAGCCCTGCGGCAATCACGCCGCGCGCAGTAGTAATCCCGATCACTGGCAAATCAGCACGGCGATCTTGGTTGGGTTTCGGGGCTTTGTACAAAATTCCGCCCTGTGCGGTGACACCAGCCAACATCGCATCGGTGCCCTCCGGCCCTTCTTCAGCCAGAACGTTTGCACCTTGAATGACGCAAGCCTGCCCGCGATCCAGATCACCTAGCTTTGCCACAACACCTTCACCCAAAACAGCCTCTGCCATCATGTCGGCATCAGGCTTCAAAGACGTCAACACACCCGCCACAGGCAATAACTGCGGCACCAATTCATGGGCGGCAACCATTTGCATCCCATGAGCCTCAAATAGCTGCATGATCGCGCGCAATGCACCGTCATCGCCTTTTGACATCGCGGCCTTGATCACAGGAACCAGGGGCAACGTCGCGGCATCAATTTGGGCAGGATCAATCAATGGGCGCTGGACCGCACCAGCAAAGCAAACCTGCGTCACGCCACGATCGGTCAATTTCGCCAGAAAACTGCCCAGATGCTCTAGCCGGAACGTCATCTCAACAGGAATATTGGGCGCAAACCCGTCCAACGCACAGATCAACGCATCGGGAAACGCCGCCATAATCGCAGGCGGCAAAGCCCCCATGCCAGCAACCAGCGCCAACATCAACTTGGGGTCAGGAAATTGCGGTCGGTGTCACCCATGATAAACGCGACCATCTGCTGAACATAGGCACTGTCAGTTTCTTCGGCCAAACGGGCGGCACGATCATGAAACGTACCCTCGCCGTCTTTAAGCATCTGAAACGCGGCGCGCATCGCAGTAATATCAGCACGGGCCACGCCTTTTCGCTTAAGACCAATAAGGTTCAAACCATCCAGCTTGCCGCGCGGCCCCATGACCAAACCATGTGGGACCACATCATTCGTGACCATCGACAGCGCGCCAATAATGGCACCCTGCCCGATACGGACCCACTGATGAATGCCGCAAAGGCCGCCAATGATCACGTCGTCTTCAATAATACAGTGGCCAGCAATAGCGCTTGAATTAACCACAATCACGCGGTCCCCGATCTGGGCGTCATGGGCGATATGGCAACCGGCCATAAACAAGCCATCGTCGCCGACGCGGGTCTGTGCACCACCACCAGCCGTGCCAGTGTTCATCGTGACATGCTCGCGAATACGGTTGCGTTTGCCGATGCGCAAACGGGTCTTTTCACCGCCAAATTTCAGATCCTGCGGGATTTCACCAATGACCGAGAACGGAAATACAATCGTCTCATCGCCGATATGCGTGTCACCCGTGACAACCACGTGGGACTTCAGCTCAACACCGGCGCCCAACACAACATCCGCGCCAATGACGCAAAACGGGCCGATCTGGCAGCCATCACCAATGACAGCGCCATCTTCAATCACGGCAGAAGGGTGGATCATCGCCATCAGGTTTTCAAATCCATCATGGCTGTGAACTCTGCCTCGGCAGCAAGCTCGCCATCAACAGTTGCAACGCCTTTGAACTTCCAAACCTTACCACCCGCTTTGCCGCGCGTGGTCGTCAGCTGCATCTCAAGCACATCACCGGGCACAACCATGCGGCGGAATTTGCAGTTATCAATCGCCATGAAATAGACGTTCAAATTCCCGTCCGTCAGCCCAAGACTGGTGCCAATCATCACAGCAGCAGTTTGCGCCATTGCTTCGACAATCGTGACCCCTGGCATAATCGGATTACCTGGGAAATGGCCCTGAAAATGCGGCTCGTTCATGGTGACATTCTTGATGCCAACGGCGGATTTCAGACCGTCAATATCGCGGACCTTATCCACCAGTAAAAACGGATAGCGGTGTGGGATAATTTTTTGGATCAGCTTAATGTCTGCGGTGGTTGGCGTATCGGTCATGTGGTCTGGTCCATTGATAAACTCATGCCCACCACTCCTACCAAACCGTCAACGACGCGGCAAGGATCAGCTACTGCTCAGGTACGGCGCTGCCATCGCCAAAAGTATCATCAATACGGGCAATCGCATCTTGCGTTATATCGGCGGTGCCAAGGCTCAGAAACACAAGCCGCTGGTCCAACACAGCAACAGCACCGCGTTCCAACATCAGCGCACCCAAAACATTGCGGACAAGTTCCAAAAACTGGCGTGGGGCAGCGGCGCGATCTGCTTCAAATGTTGCACTAGCCGCGTCGCGTGTGCGGCGAATGCCTTGGACGCGCACATCAAATTCGGCGGCCTCTTGACGAAATACCTCTGGGTCCAGCGCAGGGCGACGGTCAGTCAACGACTGTTCTTCCGCGGTTAATGCCTTGGTGATTTCGACGTTTTCGGACTGCAATGCGAGTCTGCGTACCTCAAGGTCCGCGACCATACGCTGCCCCATCAATGTGGCACGGTATAATTCTTCGGTATCAACAACCACAACACCAGTCGCTGGGGCCGCTCGCTGGGGGGCGTCTTGGGCTTGCAGATTACCCGCAAGCCCAATCAACACACATCCAAATGCCACAAACCGCCACATCAGAAACTGGTCGAAATTGTCACGTCAAAGTTTTTCGGCGTATCAAAATCCTGCGCGTCCAAGGCTTCGGAAAAGTTGAAACGCAGCGGACCGATTGGCGTGTCCCAGAACACTGACAAACCAACAACTGTGCGGCCTACAAAATCATTGTACAATAAGGTCGTACCTACCGGAGCCGCACGGCCAATGTCCCAGACAGAGCCATAATCGATGAACGCACCACCCGAGATACCGTATTCACTTGGTAAACCAATTGGGAACTCTGCTTCCAGACGGGCAACGGCAAACACGTTACCGCCAAGCGCGTCATCGGTATCTGCGTCACGTGGGCCAACGCCACCGGCCTCAAACCCGCGCATCAGGCGGCTACCAAGAAAGAAGCGATCAGTGATCCGGCTTTGGCCCTTAGTATAATCCAAATAGCCGCCTTCAATCGTGGCACGCAAAGTGACTTCTTCGCTCAGCACCTTGGTTTCAGCAGCGGCCAACGCGGTTGTCTTAATGTACTGCGCATCGCCAAAGCCGAACTCTTGACCGAACCGGAACACAACGCCTGCGTTCGGGTTCAAACCAGTACGGCGCGTGTCAAAGCTGTAGCCATAGCCAATTGACGACCACCCAATACCACCCAGACCAGCATCTTCCGCGATCAGCGCACTTGCGTTCACACCAACATCGGTAATGTCTTCATAGCTATATGCATAGAACAACTGCAAACGACCATTCTCACTCACGGGGAATGTCAGCGATGGCTTAAACCGGAACGTTTCAGTATCATAAAGCGCATTCTCATTGTCGGTCGTGCTGTAATCCAAATTCAACCCAAACCCAAGATCGCGGCCCAAAAACTGCGGCTCTTGAAAACTGAATGTAAGCACGCGGTTGGATTCAGCAGTCGACAGCTTGAAATTCACGCTTTGGCCACGACCAAGAAAGTTGCTTTGACGGAAAGACGCAACAAGGCCAAGGCCTGTGTCAGAATTGTAATTGGCACCAAACGACAGCGACCCAGTGTTCCCTTCTTCAACGTCCACATCGATGATCACCTGATTGGCGGACGACCCTTCACGGGCCGCGACGTTGGAATTAGCAAAGAAGCCAAGCGCACGGATACGCTCTGCGCTTTCGCGGATTGACCTTGGGTTAAACGGGTCACCCTCAACAATGCGAAACTGGTTGCGAACCACGCGGTCAAGCGTCGTGTTGTTACCTTCAATATCGATGCGTTCAACAAAGATACGCTGACCACGCACCAGCTTAAATTCGATATCCAATGCCAGTTCACGGTCGTTGCGTGTGATACGCGGATCAACTTGCACAAAATTTAAACCAAGGCGTAACGCCAACCGTTCCAGACGCGCAATCTCGCGATCAACAAGCGCAGGAGAATAAACAACGCCAGTTCGCAGTTTCAGTTCATTTCGGAATACCTGCGCGTCCGCTTCAGGAATGTCGCTTGTCAGCGTCACGTTTCCAAATGTGAATTTCTGACCTTCTTGGACATTAAACGTCACCAAATAGGCGTCGCGTTCACGGGTCAATGCGACGTCTACGTTCTGCACCTGAAAGTCGACATATCCACGCGAATGGTAGAAATCAGTTAAGGCGCGGCGATCAAATGCGATCCGGTCTTCAACAAACGTATCGCGCGAAATGATGGCACGCAGAATACCCGCTTGCTTGGTCTGCAACACACGGCGAAGGCGGCCTTCGGAATACGTACGGTTGCCAACAAAAGAGATGCGCTCAATCTCGGTCACGCCTGCCTCAACGACAGTGAACACAAGATCAACGCGGTTATCAGAACGGCGAATGATGCTTGGGCGAACAATTGCGTTGATACGGCCTTTGCTGGCGTAAACTTGGGCAATTGCGGCTGTGTCACGCTCTGCTTGCTCGGGGGAATAGACCCGCCGCGCTTGCGACCCGACAACACCCAGCAAATCGGCATCACGCACCTTGGCGTTACCTTCGACGCTGATGCGGTTCACAGTTGGCCGTTCGGTCACATTAATCACAAGGGTGCGGCCGCGTGGGGTCACAACCACAGTTTCAAACAGACCAGAATTACGAATACGCTGCACTGCATCGTTCAATTCGCCAGCGCTAACAGATATCCCGCGACTGATTCCCGCAAAAGACAGGATCGTTCCGTCCTCAACCCGCTGGTTTCCGTCGATTTGAACCGTATTAAAAACGTAGGATTGGGCGTTTGCATTTGTGGCAAATATTGCGCCAAACCCCAGAAACAAAACGAATAAAAGGCGCAGCATGTGCGTTACGTTATGCGCGGCAGCGCGTGTTTGGACACGGTTCATTTTAATCGCCTGTTTTGACATCCCAGTTACCCACTGATTTACCCATTCTGAAGGGCGATGTCAAAACGAACAAACGCGCCACAATGGGCGCGTTTTTGCTTGTATCGTTAGGACTGTAACAGACGTTAGATCAGCGCGATGTATGATCCGGCATAAAGCGCGCCAACAAGTGCGCCGACCATGATCAAACGATCAACATTCAAGCTGACCAGAAAAGACAGACCTTTGTATCCACTGTTTAGCGTTTGCATCTCGTATCACTCCTTTTGCGATACCAAATACCTACCCGCCAATCATGGCGCGAATATGGCGAGCCTATGTCGGCATCATGGGCAAAGGAACAAATCGTTCAACAAAGCAAACACCATCATGCTGCCAATCAGCGCGAGACCCATCATCATCAGCACGTTAAGCGCCTTCTCTGATGGCTTGCGACGAAACACGGCCTCATAGGCGTGGAACACCAAATGCCCACCATCCAAAACAGGGATCGGGAACAGATTGATCATGCCCACAGCAGCCGACAACATACCAAGGAACCAAATAAAGTCCGACGCGCCCTGCGACGCCATCGACCCACTGGTCTGCGCAATCGCCACCGGACCAGACAGATTACAGCTTGAAATTTTACCAGACGCAATATGCCACATACCCGAAAGCGACGCTGACATAATACGGTTCAACATCGACGCGCCATTGGTCAGCGCATCCCACGGGCCAAGCGTTTCAGTCGCGGCAGTAAAGAACGGCTCTCCAGATACACCAATCAGCCAACGGGTCTCAAACCCGCCCTCAGGCAACGGCAAATCGACGCGGCGCGGCGACAACGTCACTTCAACGATGTCACCTGCACGCCAAACATCAAGGTCCAAAGGCGATCCATCAGCGGCCTTTACAGCCGCAATCAGCTCGTCAAACGCAACCACGGGTGTGTCATCAACGGCGACAATCACATCATCTTTGCGCAAACCCGCATCATCAGCCGCAGACCGCGGCGTGATGCCAGACGCTGCAGGCGGCATCAAATATGGGCCTTTAACAGTCATCGACCGGCCACCCCGCACAATATCATAGTCAAGCGTGGCCTGAACCGGCAATTGATCAATAATCGCCTCTTCGCCGCCAAACGCAACACCCTGCACCGCAATCATCTGATCACCAGCTTGCAGCTCGGACACAAATCGCGCTGGCAAATCGCGGCCTTCTTCAAACGTCAAAGGGTCGCTCAGGCTGCCATTCACCATCGACCCACCGGCAAAAATGAGCACAGCGAGGATAAAGTTAAACACAGGCCCCGCCAAAACGGTTAGCGAGCGCGCCCAAAGCGGCGCACCATGCATTGAGCGACGGCGATCCGCCTGTGTCACTTCGCCCGTGTCACCGACCCCTGCCGCATCGGCATCGCCCAGAAACCGGACATATCCCCCAAACGGCAGTGCCGCGATTTGCCATTTGGTGCCGTGTTTATCGGTCCACGCTCCAAGCACAGGGCCAAAACCAAGGCTGAACACCTCTGCATGGATACCGCACCAACGGCCCACGATGTAATGTCCATATTCATGGATCGCGACGATGATCGACAATGCGACCACAAAAGCGACCAACGTAAAGGCAGTGCCACCCAATGACGGCAATACTTGCGAAAAATCCAAAGTTTTATCCTAGTTTAGCGACGGCTTCATCGGCACGAATACGCGACAAAGCATCAATATGCATTACATTATCTAGGTCAATATGGGCATTTTGCAGCCCCTCATTGGCCAACATTTTGTCAATCGTCATTTCAACGATACGGGCCATGTCCAAAAACCCGATACGGCCATCGATAAACATATCCAGCGCATGTTCTTTGGCGGCGTTAAACACAGCCCCCGCAAGCCCGCCGATCTCCATGACATCGGCAGCCAACCGCAACGCAGGAAACCGCACCGGATCAGGGTGCTCGAAACTCAACGACCCGATTTTAGCCAGATCAAGCCGTTCTACAGGCACATGCCCGCGCGCAGGCCAATGCAACGCATAGCCAATCGCGTGGCGCATATCTGGTGGCCCGACATGCGCCATTAGCGCGCCATCGGTAAAACCAACCAGCGCATGGATCAGGCTTTCGCGGTGCACAAGCACTTCGATCTTTGCCGGATCAATCCCAAAAAACTCTTTGGTTTCAATCAGCTCCATGCCTTTGTTAAACATCGACGTGCTATCAACCGTGATCCGCTGGCCCATATCCCAATTTGGATGCGCTGACGCTTGCGCCAACGTGGCCCCAGCGAGATCGTCCAGCGACCAATCGCGAAATGCGCCACCAGATGCGGTAATAATAATCCGCTCAACCGCTGACATGTCCTCGCCAACAAGGGCTTGGAAAATGGCGGAATGTTCACTGTCGACGGGTAAAATCGTGGCACCATACGCCGCCGCAGTCTCCATCAACAACGGGCCCGCCGTCACCAAGGATTCCTTATTGGCCAACGCTAATGTCTGCCCGTGCTCCAACGCCTTCAGGCCCGGAATAAGGCCCGCAGCCCCAACAATCGCCGATAACGTCCAATCAGCAGGACGGCTTGCAGCCTCGGCAATTGCGGCGTCACCACTGGCGACATCCACGGACGTTCCAGCCAACAAGTCCTTTAGATCATTGTGTAATTCGGCGTGACAGGTCACAGCCACATCCGCATTTAGCGCAACCGCGTCCTTGGCAAGCTGGGCAATATTACGCCCCCCCGTCAACGCAACAACATCATAGTCATCCGGCGCGCGCGCGATCAGATCAAGGGCATTTTGCCCGACAGATCCAGTTGCGCCGAAAACAGTAACGCGTCTCAAAAATTGACGCCGGGGATGTTAAACAAAGCCGTGGCAACCAGCATAAACAATGCCGCCCCAAGCAACGCATCAAAGCGGTCAAACAACCCGCCATGGCCAGGAATAAGCGTCGAACTGTCCTTGGCCTTCATCCGGCGCTTTAACGCGCTTTCGGCAATGTCGCCCATTTGACTGGCAAACGACAACACCATCGACATAACGATGATCGAAAGTCCCGCATTGGTGAACAGCGTAAAGACAAAGCCAACAATCCCTGCCCCGACCCAGCCCGCAGTCGTGCCGGACCATGTTTTCTTAGGGCTAATCGACGGCCAAAATTTCGGCCCACCAAAGGTACGGCCAGCGAAATACCCAAAAACATCGGTGATAATGACAACAGACATCAACCAAAGCAGCCAAACAAACCCGAAATCAACGCGGAAATGGATCAAACCGTATCCAGCGACAGGTATGGCCAATGCAAACAGGAAAAACGCAGTGCGCTCAACTTTAAGCTGGCTGGCACCAACAAAAGGGACGATCAAAAATAAGGCAAGCGCCCAAGACTCCGTCACCGCTAACTGCCCAGACATCACAGATGCGGTTAACGCAGTCATCAACATGCCCGGCGTCGGGCGATCAGGCGCGATCATCATCCAAAGTTCCCAGACCATCACCGCAGTGACAAACACCACCAACATCTGGAACCAAACACCGCCAAGCACGATGCCAATGGCACCAACCACGACCATAGCAATGCTCGATACGATCCGAACTGTCAGATCATCCCAGCTACTGGATTTTGCAGGATCAGCCACCGATTACACCGTCACCGCGCCAAACCGACGCTCACGATTGCCATAACGCGACAGGATTCTACCAAACTCCTCAGCCGTGAAATCCGGCCAAAGCGTGTCGATAAATTCATATTCGGCGTAAGCCGACTGCCACAGCAGGAAATTACTGATGCGGGCCTCGCCGCTAGTGCGAATTACCAAATCAGGATCAGGCAAAAACCGCGTATCAAGGAATTTCGCCAGCGTTTCCGCGTCAACATCCTTATGCGACAGACGGCCCTGTTCGACCTCAAATGCCAACCGCTGCGCCGCGCGGGTCACCTCATCGCGGCCCCCGTAATTCAACGCAATCGTCAGATGCACCTTGTCGTTGCCTGACGTATATAACTCGAGGTTATCCATCAACGACACCAGCTTAGCATCCAGCTTTTGACGGTCGCCGATAAAGCGAACACGCACACCGTCTTGGAACAATGCCTTAGCTTCGCGTTCAATATAGCGGCGAAATAGCTTCATCAATCCAGCAACTTCGGATTGGGTACGTTTCCAATTTTCTGTGGAAAATGCGAATATCGTCAGATACTTAACGCCCAAATCGGGACAGGCTTCAACCATTTCGCGCACACGACGCGCACCAGCATGGTGGCCAAACAAACGCGGACGACCGCGCTGCGTGGCCCAGCGGCCATTGCCATCCATAATGATGGCCACATGGTCGGGGCCGCCTTGGATCTCGGTGATGTCCTTGGCCATATTAGCGGCCTCCCTTTGGGTCAGACTTGCATGATCTCGGCTTGTTTCGTCTCAAGGGTCTCATCGACCTTCTTGATATGCGCGTCGGTAATTTCCTGCACGGCGCTTTCCCAGAATTTCTGGTCGTCTTCGCCCAGACCATCAGCTTTCGCCTTTTTGATCTGGTCCATGCCGTCGCGGCGCAGGTTACGCACCGAAACACGGCCGCTTTCGGCGTATTGGGCAGCAACCTTGGTCAGCTCGCGGCGGCGCTCTTCATTCAGTTCAGGGATCGGCAGCATGATGATCGTGCCATTCAGCTGCGGATTGATACCCAAACCGCTTTCGCGGATCGCCTTTTCAACCTTACCAACAAGACCTTTGTCCCACACGTTAATCGTGACCATGCGCGGCTCAGGGACGTTAACAGTCCCGACTTGGTTGACGGGCGTCATGGAGCCATAAGCATCCACCATGATCGGTTCCAACATCGAACCAGACGCGCGACCAGTGCGCAAAGACGCCAGTTCAACACGTAGGTTTGCGATGGCACCGTCCATGCGGCGCTCAAGATCGTCTGTATCAAGCATAAAATCGTCGGACATAAGGCTCTGCTCTCCCCTTAACGGGATCAATTAATTTTGCCTGCTATAACGCAGGTATTCATAGGATGTATAGTCGGTTCACAGACAACTCCAAAGGGAAGTTGTGCAGTTTTTCGTCATTTTGGCGAAAGCGCGCCTAACCGGACACGCGGGTATAGGTGCCCTCGCCTGCCAAAATACCTTTGAATCCACCCGGCTCGTCCAGGCTAAAGACGATAATCGGCAGGTTGTTATCACGCGCCAGCGCAATCGCCGAGGCATCCATGACACCCAGATGCTTTTGCAGCACTTCGTCATAACTCACGTTGTCATAGCGGACGGCATCCGCATGTTTCGCAGGGTCTTTGTCGTAGACGCCATCAACCTTTGTGCCCTTAAATATCGCTTCACAGGCCATTTCATTGGCGCGCAGCGTCGCGGCAGTATCGGTGGTAAAATAGGGATTGCCCGTGCCCGCAGCAAAAATGCAAACGCGCTTTTTCTCAAGGTGGCGCACAGCGCGGCGGCGGATATAGGGCTCGGCAATCTCGTTCATCGTGATCGCAGAAATAACACGTGTGTGAATGTTCAGCTCTTCAAGCGCGGACTGCATCGCCAGCGCGTTCATCACCGTGGCCAGCATCCCCATATAGTCAGCCGTCGTGCGTTCCATGCCTTGGGCAGATCCCTGCAGACCGCGGAAAATATTGCCGCCACCGATGACCATACAAATCTCAACGCCCATATCGTGCACGGTTTTCACTTCGCGTGCGATGCGCTGCACAGTTGGGGGGTGCAAACCAAAAGCGGTATCGCCCATCAGCGCCTCGCCTGAAATCTTCAACATCACCCGTTTATATGATTTTTGTCCGGTCTCGGCCATGTGCTGCCCCTTTGCGCATTGAGATGTGAACCTGTGGTAAAATGCCTGAATTTTGCTCCAGATACAACATGGCTTCGTCGCGGTTTCGCGCAAAAATCTGGATTGTACGGCAAGGTGCGAGTAAGAGCAGCGCAATGATTGCAATTTCACCCACCACACCTGTCTTAATCGCAGGGCCAACAGCGTCCGGTAAATCCGCGCTCGCACTGCATATCGCCAAATCCCAAGGCGGGGTGGTGGTCAACGCGGATGCACTGCAAGTCTTTGGTGGCTGGCGGATACTGACAGCGCGGCCCGATGACGTTGAGCTGGCACAGGCGGAACACGCACTTTACGGGCATGTCCCCTACGATGCACCCTACTCCACCGGCCATTGGCTGCGCGACGTGGCACCCTTGCTGGCTGGCAAACGCCCGATCATCGTCGGTGGTACAGGGCTGAATTTCATGGCACTGACACAAGGCCTCGCTGACATCCCAGCAACACCGCCCGCACTGCGCACCGCAGGCAACGACATCCCGCTTTGCACGCTATTACAACAACTTGACGACAAGGCGAAGTCACGGATCGACACCAACAACCGGATGCGCGTGCAACGCGCTTGGGAAGTCCTGCAAGCCACAGGGCGCAGCATGGCCGACTGGCAAGACGCCACGCCGCCACCATTACTACAGCCCAGCGACGCCGTGCGGATCACGCTCGATGTGCCCGTTGATTGGCTAAACGACCGGATCACACGACGCTTTGACCAGATGCTGGACCAAGGCGCGCTAGCCGAAGCAGAGGCAATGCTACCCAATTGGGACCCATCACACCAATCATCCAAAGCCATCGGCGCACCCGCATTAATCGACTATTTGCGCGGCGACATGACCCTACCTGCAGCCCGCGACGCAGCCATCATTGCGTCACGACAATACGCCAAACGGCAACGCACTTGGTTCCGCTCAAAGCACGCGGATTGGGCCAAAATTGATATTTCATCCACAGATTTGTCCACAGCTATCATCTTCAAATCCTAAATTTAGGATTGTTTATTGAGACAAGGCAGGTCAGTCTGACGACTTGCCAGACACCTAAGGACACGCAATGAACTTGGCCACCGAACAGCAAGCGACTGCCTTAAACCTGACGTCAATTGCGCAGAACGCGGGTGCCGGACGGTGGCGGACGGAAGCCATGCGCAGCCATGCAACACCGCGGCTCATCTACATCACCAAAGGCCAAGGGCGGATCACCGTCGCAGGGCTGACCAGCGGTTACGGTACCAACAACCTGATCTATGTGCCAGCTCATACGATGTACGGGTTTGAAGTCGGGCCCTCCGTTTTTGGGCAAATGCTGACGATCCCTGCGGCGATGGCGGCTGAATGGCCCGATAAGGCAATTCATTTGCGGCTGCGCGACGTGATCGCACAAAAAGAATTCGCGCATATGGTCGAAGCATTAGAACGTGAACTGCGAAGCAACGGACAAAATCATTCGCGCGCGGCACACTACCACCTTGGATTGCTGGCGGTTTTCTTTGATCGGAAGTTGGATCATGTGGCGGCCGACACCCACACCGCGCGGACCAAAACCAGTGCAGCACGGCTTGTGGCGGCGTTCACGGATCTGATTGAACGGGACTACCGCAAAGACCACGGCGTGTCGGACTATGCGACGGCGCTGGGCGTGACCCCGACCCACCTGACACGTTGTTGCAATCAGACCTGCGGGAAATCCGCATTGGCGCTGCTGCGCGACCGGGTAAACTACGAAGCTTGCGTTCTTTTGCGCGAAACACGCACCCCCGTAAACGAAATCGCAGCACAGCTAGGGTTCACAAGCGCGGCCTATTTCGCACGTAGCTTTTCGGCCCAAACAGGCACGACGCCAAGCGACTTTCGCAAGCGCGGTGCTGCAATGCAGCAAAGCGGAATGCTGTCATAGCACACTAAAGCCACGCCCAGCTGCTGGCCCAAAATGTCGCAAACAGCACAAAAATATGTCGTAAAATCACTCAATGTGACGAAAGGGTGCATTGACCTGCGGCCCAAAACAATGCGCTATGGTATGGATCGGAACCGCTTTGAGAGGAGCGTGCAGCAGATAGGCGCAACAATCAGTCCGAAACGCGCTACTCACAAGAAATATTATTTCACAGGGAGAGACGAATGACGCAAGTTGAACAGACAAAGATCCACCCAGCCGCCGTGATGTACGCAAACGAGGAAAAGGCAGGCAAACTTAGCCGCCGTGAATTCCTGTCGCGCACAACTGCACTTGGCCTGACAACTGCCGCCGCTTACGGCCTGCTTGGCATGAACGCACCTGCACAAGCCGCAGCGCACGCGCAAATGGGCGGCACACTTCGCATGGTCATGGAAGTCCGCGCACTCAAAGAGCCGCGCGCATATGACTGGACGCAGATCGCGTACGTCACAGCTGGTTGGATCGAATACCTCGTCGAATATAACTCTGACGGGTCTTTCCAGCCAATGTTGCTGGAATCATGGTCGGTCAACGACGATGCAACGCAATACACATTGAACGTCCGTCAGGGCGTAAAATGGAATGACGGCACTGACTTTACGGCCGAAGACGTTGCACGCAACATCATTGGCTGGGCTGACAAATCCGTTGAAGGCAACTCAATGGCTGGCCGTTTCGCCATCCTGATTGACGCCGACACCGAAAAAGCAATCGACGGATCCGTCGAAGTTGTCGACAGCCACACAGTGCGGTTGAACTTGCCTGGCTCCGACATCTCGCTGATTGCGGGCATGTCTGACTATCCTGCGGCGATCACGCCTGCTGGGTTTGACGCTGAAACCATGCTGGAAAATCCAGTAGGGACCGGCCCTTACCTGCCAGAAATGCTCGAAGTGGGCGTCAAAGCTGTGCTTGTGCGCAACGAAGGTCACGACTGGTGGGGCTACGCCGCTGGTAAAGGCGCCTATATGGATCGCATCGAATACATCGACTACGGCACGGATCCATCTGCATGGGTTGCAGCGGCCGCTGCTGACGAAGTTGACATGTTCTATGAAACTGTTGGTGACTTTGTTGACATCGTTGAAGGTCTTGGCTGGGAACGTTCTGAAATTGCATCTGGTGCAACGATCGTTATCCGTCCAAACCAATTGGCCGAAGTTGATGGCAAAACGCCTTATGCGGACAAACGTGTTCGCACCGCGATTGCGATGGCTGTTGATCCGTCTGTTTGCCTCGAGTTGGGCTATTCCAACCGTGGTGCGGTTGCGCGCGGTCAGCACGTCGGTCCAATGCACCCTGCTTGGGCAGATGTGCCAGCAACTGAATACAACCCTGCTAAGGCGTTGGAACTGTTGACAGAAGCAGGCATGGCAGACTTTGAAATGGACGTTATCTCCATTGACGATGACTGGCGTAAAAACTCCACCGCTGCGGTTGTGGCACAGCTGCAAGACGCGGGCTTTAACGCCAAGCACACGATCATTCCGGGTTCGACGTTCTGGAACGACTGGACGAAGTATCCGTTTTCTTCAACCAACTGGAACCACCGTCCGCTTGATACACAGATCCTTGGATTGGCGTATCGGTCTGGTGAAGCATGGAACGAAGCTGGCTTTGCTAATGCTGAATTTGACGCACTACTTGCAGAGGCCAACTCGATCGCTGATGCAGATGGACGTCGCGTTGTGATGGCGAAACTTCAGGCAATCATGACTGAAGAAGCCGTGACACTGCAGCCATACTGGCGCTCACTCTATCGTCACGCCAAGCCGGGTTATGTCGGTTGGGATATGCACATCGCGTATC
>OJHH01000055.1_pt1 | contig 27604 bp, 30 predicted proteins | sample 1594911 | NCBI WGS metagenome assembly OJHH01 (sample SAMN05416787, study PRJEB24817) | seawater metagenome | isolation source: Sea water | place: Canada:Atlantic | collected 2013-11
GAGGTCTCGTGGGCTCGGAGATGTGTATAAGAGACAGGTAGTTAGGATAATATCCACTTCGCCGCGCGCATGTTGCGCCTTTAGCCGGTTGGTGTTGGACGATATCAGCTTAATGCGTAAACGCGGGTACGCTTTGGCAAAGCGCTGTAATACCAGCGGAATTGCAGGGTAAATAATGTCACTTGGGACGCCAAGCGTGATCTCGCCTTCATAATCGGTCGACGTCATACGGCCATAGATTTCGTCGTTCAGCGCAAGCATCCGGCGGGCATAACTCAGCAACAGTTCACCCATTGGGGTCAACGCGATGGTGCGGGCAGACCTGTCTAGCAAAGCAATGCCAAGCCCTTCCTCCAATCGCTTGAGCTGCATAGACACCGCAGACTGCGTCAGGTTCAAAAACCCTGCTGCCCGCGTGACCCCGCCCACATCCGCAACTGCCACAAAGGACCGCAGTGCCGTTAAGTCCAGATTTCGCGCCATATCAATTATCCTGATGTATTACCTAACAAACATTCGTTTCCCTTATACGTTCAATTTCACAATACATCAAGCATTCAAATATGAAGCGCAAATCACATCACGAAAGGACATGATATGTCAGACCTAAGCCTCAACACTTGCATCCCCCGCTCCCGCATCAGCCTTTGGACACGTTTATCCGCATGGCGCGCCCTCGGACGACAGCGGCGTGACTTGGCCAAATTGGATGCGCAACAGCTTTGCGACATTGGAGTTAGCGCCCAGCAAGCCAAAACAGAAGCCGCACGCCCCGTTTGGGACGCGCCTGCGCATTGGACACGGTGACCCAACCGCGACATTCCGGCACAATCAAGAGGATTTTCGCGACTTGTATGCGGTGATCCTCTTGAAAATAGTGCAAATTCAGCCAATATTGGTTGTAAGGTTGCCGCTGATGGCACCACAGCGCTTACTGGAGGTCTGAAATGGCTCAATTTGATACGATCCGCACGGCGGGCAATGTCCGCACCGCAGAGATCGATGAAGGGCTTCGCGCCCATATGAATAAAGTCTACGGCACAATGTCCGTAGGTCTGTTGCTGACGTTTGCGGCCGCTTGGGCCGTAGGTAATAACGCAATGTTAATGCAAACCCTTTTCACAGGCATGACACGTTACCTCGTGATGTTTGCACCACTCATCATGATTTTCGCGTTCAGCGCGATGATCAACCGGATGTCCGCCGCAGGCGCGCAGCTGTTCTTTTACGTGTTCTCCGCAACGATGGGCGTCTCGATGTCCTATATCTTTGTAGTGTACACAGGGATTTCAATTGCGCAGACATTCCTAATCACGTCGATCGCTTTTGCTGGACTGTCGCTTTATGGCTATACCACTAAGAAGGACATCTCTGGTTGGGGTGGCTTTCTGATCATGGGCGTTATCGGCCTTGTCGTCGCGATGATCGTGAACATCTGGCTGCAGTCACCTGCGATCATGTTCGCTGTGTCCGCAATCGGTGTGCTGATCTTTGCTGGTCTGACCGCCTATGACACACAGAAAATCAAGAACGACTACATCGCACACGCCGCACATGGCGACAGCGAATGGCTGGGCAAAGCCGCCGTTATGGGCGCGATTAGCCTTTACCTTGATTTCATCAACATGTTCCAGTTCCTGCTGATGTTCATGGGTGGCCGCGAATAATCAAACCTAAAGGTTTGAAACAATAGCGGGGCCGGTGCTGATGCACCGGCCCCATTTTTTTGTTGATTGACCAATTAGCAACCGTTCATACGCCACAGCAAAAAGGGCCGCGCATTTCTGCACGACCCTTTTCAAATTCTAATAAGAGGCGATCAGTTACTTGATCTTGCCTTCTTTGTATTCCACGTGCTTGCGTACAACTGGGTCATACTTACGTACGACCATCTTTTCAGTCATGGTACGCGCGTTTTTCTTAGTTACGTAGAAGTGGCCAGTTCCCGCAGTGGAGTTCAGGCGGATTTTGATGGTGGTAGGCTTCGCCATGTCTCATCACTTTCTTGGGTTTAGAGCCACGCGGGGTGCGTGGCACGTCTATCTGATTAAGCTGCCTTTTACCCTCGTACGGTCCCGAGTCAACCGCAAAGCGCCGTAACGGCGGCCAGCGGCGTAGAAAAGTGCGGGTGGTCTGTAAGCCGGATTTTGTCTAGGGCATTGCTGCCCCGAGATGATCATTCATCTGGACTGATTGTTACCAACCAGCCTCTAGCTGCCAACCCGGGTCTCTGTGGTCCAAGCACCCACGCCGCAAGCGACACGAGACCCCTATTTGGCATTGCTCCCGGCGGGGCTTGCCATGCCGTCTGTGTTGCCACATCCGCGGTGGGCTCTTACCCCACCTTTTCACCGTTACCTCCATATAGAAGGCAGTCTGTTCTCTGTGGCGCTTTCCCTAGGGTTACCCCCGCTGGGTATTACCCAGCACCGTGCTTTTCATGGAGTCCGGACTTTCCTCGAGGTGTTACCACCCCGCGACCATCCGACCACCCGCATCTGCCAGCTACGTGCTGGGCGCGTTTGCGTCAACGGGGAATCGGTGTGCCAGATCAGTAAGCAAAGCCATGTCAGCCGCTGATAGCGGCCCATGGGCATGCGGGCGGTAATGCAGGCGAAAGCAGTGCAGCGCCAGATCAACGTCGTCAGTGGCGGTAAAGCCCGCACGCTGCATAAGCGGCACAAACTGATCCAACGGGGCCGGATCAACCGCGGCAGGCCACACAGCCAAACCCATCCGGCCCAAACGCTGCCAGTCGAACCGCGCGCCTGGGTCGATTTTACGGCCTGGGGCCATGTCTGAATGCCCGATAACGCGGTGCGCCGGAATATCCCAACGGGTCATGATGCCTGCGACTAAATCACAAAGGCTATCCATCAGCGGCGCAGAAAACGGCGAATACCCATCATTGGACAGCTCGATCCCGATAGACGCAGAGTTCACATCCGTGACACCCCCCCAACGCCCAGCGCCCGCATGCCACGCGCGCATTTCCTCGGCCACCAGCGATATAATCTCTCCGTCGGGGGCAATCAGGTAATGGGCGGATACTTCGGTGTCAGGGTTGCACAGGGTGCGGCAGGCGGCTGCTGTGTCCGGCATGGCCGTATAGTGAATGACGATGATCGTCGGCACCGCCCCACCCTTGCGCGGCCCAAAATTGGGCGACAAGAAGTTAGAGGGCGGGTGGGTCAGGCGCGTCAGCGGCCTGCTGCCAACAAGAACGGCGCAGGATCCCAGCCACAGGCAAAGCCATCGCCATCAGGATCAAGGCCTTTGCGGTCGCGGTCAGGTCCACCAATAGCCAAGAAATCGCGCTGTGCTGCATCTGGCGACATATATTTTACGCAGTTACGCTGAAATCGGCCTTGGGTCCCAAAGATCGACCGCGCATACCATTCTTGGCCCATTTGGTTGGGTGCATTTAACGCGTATTCAACAATATTGGGGCCAGTATTTGCTGGACGGGTCGGCAATGCAGTTGGCTGGATTTGCTCGCGGGCCGCAGCTAGGGCCGCGCGGCGTTGCGCATCCGACTCGATTGATTCGCGTCCGGAGACGGCGCTAAACTCTTGCTCGTCCGAAATCGCGCCATTGTTGCTTGCGCGTACAGGAGCCGCCGCCACGCTAGCCGATGGGCTTATCGCCGACATCGGCGCGCCAATTGGCGCAGTTTGACCAATGCCAACAGCGGCCAGATCAGTTGCCCCAATCGCACCCGTTTGCACAGGCGCAGGGGAGCCGAATGTCGTGGACCCAGAGGCGGCCAACGCCGTATCCCGGCGGGCACGTTCCATGGCGAAATCGGCAGCGCTGTTAAACCCCGGCCCTGCATTGCTTGCGGGCACAGGCGGGGTGCAGGCCTGCAAAACGACCATGCCGATAACTGCAATTCCAAGCATTTTCACGATATTCACCTATCCTAAACCAACGGTTTTACGGGCTTTACCACCACTTTTGCGGCTTGGCTACAAATCCAGCAGCCTGTTCCAGCGCATAAGCGACATTCAGCAGATCGCCTTCTTCCCACGGACGGCCAATCAGCTGAAGCCCAAGCGGCAAGCCATTGGCATCAACGCCAGCAGGCACCGCAATACCGGGCAAACCTGCAAGGTTGACGGTCACGGTAAACACATCATTCAGATACATCTGGATCGGATCAGCATCGACCATTTCACCCAAACCAAACGCGGCAGACGGGGTTGCAGGCGTCAGGATCGCGTCAACGCCAGCGGCAAACACCTGATCAAAGTCACGCTTAATCAACGCACGGACCTTACGGGCGCGGTTGTAATAAGCGTCGTAGAAACCAGCGGACAGAACATATGTCCCAACCATCACGCGGCGCTGGACCTCGGCACCAAAACCTTCGGCGCGGGTCTTTTCATACATCTCCGTGATGCCGTCGCCAGCGTCCAGCTTGGCGCGGTGACCAAAGCGCACACCGTCATAACGCGCAAGGTTCGACGATGCCTCGGCAGGGGCAATCACGTAATATGCGGGCAGCGCGTATTTGGTGTGCGGCAGCGTGATGTCACGAATGACAGCGCCCGCGTCTTTCAGCATCGCAGTGCCGTCTTCCCAAAGCTTTTCAATCGCAGCAGGAATTCCGTCCATGCGATATTCTTTTGGAATACCAATGACTTTACCCTTAATGTCGCCCGTCAAAGCGGCCTCAAAATTCGGCACAGCCATGTCCATGCTGGTGCTGTCTTTGGGGTCGTGACCACACATCGCCTCGAGCATAATTGCGCTATCACGGACGTCTTTGGTCATCGGACCAGCCTGATCAAGCGACGATGCAAACGCGACGACACCCCAACGGGACACGCGGCCATAGGTCGGCTTGATGCCAGTAATACCCGTGAACGCGGCAGGCTGACGGATCGATCCGCCCGTGTCAGTTCCCGTGGCACCAAGACAAAGATCAGCGGCAACAGCAGCGGCAGACCCACCCGATGATCCACCAGGGGTCAGCGCGCGGTCATCACTTTTCCACGGGTTCACGGCGTTGCCATAAACGGATGTCTCATTCGACGACCCCATGGCAAATTCGTCCATGTTGAGCTTGCCCAACATCACGGCACCCGCGTCAAACAACTGGGTTGTGACAGTGGATTCGTATTCGGGCTTGAACCCGTTCAAAATACCAGACGCGGCCTGCGACGGGACACCTTTGGTGCAAAACAGATCTTTGATGCCCAGTGGAATACCGCACATATCAGGCGCGTCGCCGGATTTAATCCTGACATCAGCGGCAGCGGCTTGTACATTTGCAATATCAGGGGTGTGATGGACAAACGCGTTCAACGCGCCAGCGCCTTCGATCGCGCCCAAATAGGCGTTCGTTAATTCAGCGGATGATACATCCCCTTTGCGCAGTGCGTCTCGGGCAGAGGCAATAGTCAGCTTGGACAGATCAGTCATTATTCAACCACCTTAGGCACAGCAAAAAACCCTTCACGGGCATCAGGGGCGTTTTTCATCACGGCGGCTTGCTGGCTGCCATCAGTCACAACATCGGTGCGGCGTTTTAGGCGCTGCGGAGTAACAGAAGTCATCGGCTCAATGCCATCAACGTCAACTTCATTAAGTTGCTCGATAAAGCCCAGAATGGCGGAAAATTCCTGCGCCAATGCGGGCAGCGCGTCATCTTCAACCTTGATGCGGGCCAATTTGGCGACGCGGCGGGCGGTTTCGGTGTCAATCGACATGGGCGGGCCTCCGGATGGGGGATAAGTTTGACCGCTCGTTTACCCGTGCGGCATTCGCCTGTCACGCGATATTTCAGGCCAAGCCGTACCCACCCACAGGGTCGGGCCACGCAGGACAAAAGGAACACCTTTTGCCCTGTGCGTGGGGCGACCATACTGGCGCCTAGTGGTCGCGAGCGGCCATACCGTCATGGGCTGCCTGCATACCGCGGGCCGCCAAATCGCTGACCTCTGCGGCATGTGTTTGCAACGCGGCAACAACATCAGGGTCATCTGATGTTTGCACAACCGCGATCCCTGTGGCCGTCATCTCGATTTCGGTCACGATGGACTCTGAGTTTTCGAACAATACGTCCAAGGTTTGGCTTTGAATTGGAATTTGCGGATCGCGCTGGTCATCCACCCGCTGGATCATGCCCGCGACATGGCCGACCAACAATTCACGCAGGTCAGGATTGTCAGTCTCTGTCACAGTACGAATACCGTTAGGCAGGTTTTCAACCGTGCGCGTCAGATCTTTGTGGTTCTCGAACATGGCGCGCAATTCAGCGACCTCGACCTCATCGGTATCCACGCCATTTAACATCGGGGTGCCAATGACATTATGTATCATTTTTTCGCCCATCAGGTTCGACATCACGTTATGCATGCCGCCCATCGACGTCAGGCCGACAACCACGCCGCCTGCGATCAGTACGACCGCCCCTAAAGACACCAGTCCAACTGTTCGTTTTTGCATTACGGCCACCCAACAAATTAAACATTTCAAAACGGAAATATGTCGTTATAGACCTGCTATCAAGCGGCATATGCAAAACTTATGTAAAACTTATGCAAATCATATACGCTTTTTAGCGAAGAAATCGCGCAATAACGCCTCTGACGCCGCAGCGCCAATGCCGTCGTAAACCTCTGGCTTGTGATGGCACTGCGCATGGGAAAACACCCGTGGCCCCTGTGCGACGCCACCCGATTTTGGGTCTGATGCCCCGTAATACAACCGCCCGATCCGCGCATTGGAAATTGCGGCCGCACACATCGGGCACGGCTCTAACGTTACGTAAAGATCATAGCCTGACAGCCGCTCTTGCCCCAGCGCCTGACACGCCGCACGGATCGCCAAGACCTCTGCATGAGCCGTCGGGTCATTTAGTTCTCGGGTCCGGTTTCCTGCTTTAGCAACAACGCCTTGCGGACCGACGATCACGGCACCAACAGGCACTTCGCCACGGTCCCCCGCAGCGATTGCCTCGGCCATGGCCGCATCCATATGGCTGGTAAATGTCATAGGTTTTCATGCCTTATCGCGACCTTGCCTTGCAACCCCCCAATTGCGCAGCCAGTGTAACGGCATGACCGACGAAATCTATGATCCGGCCTACGTCGCCGCCCTATTTGACCGCTGTTCTCTGCGTTATCGACGGTGGAGCGCGGTATCCTCATTTGGCTTTGTGTGGCTATGGCGACGCCACTGCGTGGACCGCCTGCGTGGCCAATCTCAGGTCGCCCGCATCCAAAATGGTCAGGTTACAAAACGCGCCCCGAAATGCCCACAAATCGTTGATCTTATGGCAGGAACTGGTGAAATATGGCCACATGTTTTCGACGCATTTCCGCGCGCTCAGATCACCGCTATCGATATTTCACCGAACATGCACGCTCATGCAGTCACGCGTCTGCATCAAACGCGATCCCGTCAGATTACGCATCTCAACGCCAACGCGTTGGACACCGATCTGCCCACAAGTTCCGCTGATATGGTCGTGGCCACATTCGGGCTAAAAACTTTTAACGCCGACCAGCAAACCGTGCTTGCCCATCAAATTGCCCGTATTTTGCGCGAGGGCGGCTGCTTTTCCTTGATCGAGGCGTCTGATCCCAAAGGATGGCTGCTCCGCCCGCTCTACCGTGCCTATCTTGACCGCGCATTGCCCCTGCTGGAACGGGTTTTTCTGCATGGCGCTCAAGACTTTAGCATGATTGGAGCCTACACTCAAAACTTTGGCGATTGCGCCCATATGGCCGATGCTTTGCGTGCCGCAGGCCTGAATGTCACGTATCAACGCCACTTTTTCGGCTGCGCGACCTCTGTGGCGGGTACAAAGCCGATTGCGCCGGACGCGCCCGCCCCGTAAGGCACTATATATGACAAATGACACCCCAAAGGGCGACCGTATCGCCAAAGTATTGTCCCGCGCAGGCATCGCAAGCCGCCGCGTGTCCGAGACAATGATTGAAGAAGGCCGCGTATCGGTCAACGGCAAGACGATCACATCGCCTGCGTTGAACGTGACAGCCGAAGACAAAATCGTTGTCGACGGCAAGCGCGTCGGCGCCCCCGAAGAACCCCGCATCTGGATTTACCACAAACCCGCTGGTTTGGTGACTTCGGAACGCGATGAAAAAGACCGCGCGACGGTGTTTGGCGCCCTGCCCGAATCCATGCCACGCGTCATGTCTATTGGCCGTCTTGATATCAACTCCGAAGGGTTGTTGTTGTTGACAAACGACGGGGAAATCAAAAGAAAACTGGAATTGCCATCCACTGGCTGGCTGCGCCGTTACCGCGTGCGCATCAATGGGTCTGTGTCCGAGGCACGCCTTGACGAGCTGCGCGCAGGCATCACCGTCGAAGGCATCCATTATCAGCCGATGATCGTCACGTTTGACCGCCAGCAAGGCGCCAACGCCTGGCTGACTGTGTCGATCCGCGAAGGTAAAAACCGCGAGATCCGCCGCACGATGGAAGCCATCGGCGTGGTCGTGAACCGCTTGATCCGCGTCAGCTATGGCCCGTTCCAATTGGGTGATCTTAAGCAAGGCGACGTCGAAGAAGTCAAAAGCCGTGTCGTCCGCGACCAGCTTGGCCTTGGCGCCCGACCAGAGCCAGCGCCCAAGCGCCGTGTCGTCAATCGGCCCAAGCGTAACGCACCTGCGGGGAAAAAGCGCTAAGGTTGAACCTTGCCGCTAGCCCCGCGTTGTGCATGTAATGTGGCAACAAATTAACTGGGGAAAACGACAGTGGCCGACTTATTAACGCTCGAAAATGCGACTAACCTGATCATGCTTTGCTTTTTGCAGGCGGTTTTGGGTTTTGATAACCTGCTTTATATCTCAATCGAAAGTAAGCGCGCACCCGTCGCGCAGCAGAAATCTGTGCGTATGTGGGGCATCTTAATTGCCGTCGCTTTGCGGGTCGTCTTGCTGTTCACAATGATCCAGCTGATCGATGCAATGTCCGCGCCGTTCTATATCTTTGACTGGACAGGCGTGATCGAAGGCGGCGTGAACTTCGCCACATGCGTGTTCATCATTGGTGGTATTTTCATCATGTATACGGCTGTAAAAGAGATCGGTCATATGCTGTCGTTTGATCAATTGGATCACGACGTTTCGGGCAAATCCGGCAAGTCCGCCACGCAGGTCGTCGTGATGATCGTGATCATGAACTTGATCTTCTCGTTTGATAGTGTCCTTTCAGCGCTGGCGATTACGGATGTGTTCCCGATCTTGGCAATTGCGATCATCCTATCAGGTCTCGCGATGCTTTTGCTGGCTGACGGCGTCACAAAGTTTTTGGAAAAGAACCGCATGTACGAGGTCCTTGGCCTGTTCATTTTGCTGATCGTCGGTGTTGTGTTGCTGGGTGAAGCTGGCCCTGCGGCGGGTCATGCGATGCACAACGAGGCGCTGAATATCAAAGTCTTTGGCAAGGAAATCATCCCGATGTCCAAATCGACTTTCTACTTCTCTGTGGTCGTCCTTGTCGCTGTGGAAATCATTCAGTCAGGGTATTCACGCAAGCTGAACGCCGAGCGCAAAGCGTTGCAGAAACATTCGTAATTGCGCGCATTCGTGCTTAACTGCCTAGTTTAGGGGGACGACATGTCAAAATCTATCCAACGCGGCGCTTATGTCGTTTTGATCGTCTTGCTATTTGGCGTGACGTCCGGCTGGCTGGGGGCACTTTAAGTATGGCCAAAAAATTTGGTGGTAAATTTAGTCCTGATGGGTCCGGCGCAACCGATGTAGTGACTGATGACCGCGAAGTGGATGCAAGCGCTGGTCGTATTGGCGTGTTGTTTCCGCCTGCGATTGTACTGGTGGCAACGACGTTTTCGGACGGACCTGTGTCTTTGATAGTCGGGCTTGTCGGCGCGGCTGCGCTTGTTTCATCTGCATGGTTGCTTGGCGAAGGTCTGCGCGCCGAGGCGGCATATAATGCCCGCAAGGTCGCCCGCCGCCCGGCAATTCCGCGCAAGTTGATGGCGTCTGCATTGACTGGCGTCGGTGTCGCGCTGGCATCATATGCCCACCATGCAAATATTCCAGCGGCCTTGTTATACGGCATCGCAGGTGTTGCCGTTCACGTCGCTGCATTTGGCCTAGACCCGATGCGCGACAAACGCATGCAAGGCATCGATACATTCCAACAAGACCGCGTCGCCCGCGTTGTGGACGAGGCCGAGTCGCATCTGTCGGTCATGAAAGACCAGATCGACGGGCTTAATGATCGCGCGCTGGACGTTCGCGTTGGCGCATTCCAAGCCGCCGCCCGCAAGATGATCCGCACTGTCGAAGAAGATCCGCGCGACTTGACAGGTGCCCGCAAGTTTTTGGGCGTCTATCTGATGGGTGCTAAGGACGCGACAATCAAGTTTGTCGATGTCTACCGCCGATCAAAAAACAAAGAGGCCCGCACTGATTACGAGGCGTTGCTTGGCGACCTTGAGCAGAACTTTGCGGCCCGCACGAATAAAATGTTGCTCGATGACAAAAGCGACATGGATATCGAAATCAAAGTGCTGCGCGACCGATTGCATCGCGAAGGCGTCAGCATAAAATGAACCGCGAAGGCGGCAGTCTGAAATAGTATAAGGGGGACAATATATGTCTGATACGATCCGCAAAAAAGCCGAGGCCACGCTGGCCGATGTTGAAAAAGTGACTGCCGTTGTGCTGGCAGAACCCAAAGGCGAGCTGGTCACGATGGCCGCTGCTGACAAGCCAACAACCGCTGAAATTAAGCGCCGCATGGCCGAAGTCGACATGTCCAATACACATTCAATTGTGTCCTTTGGCTCTGGCGCGCAAGCTGAACTGCAAGTGATAAGCCAAGCCATGCTGGCTGGCGTGCGCAACAAAGATGTCGGCCCTGCCGGCGACAGCTTGCGCAACATTGTCAGTACCATTCGTGGATTTTCCGTGTCCGAGCTGGACGTGCGCCGCCAGCGGTCATGGTGGGAAAAACTGTTGGGCCGCGCAGCCCCAATGGCAAAATTTGTTGCTAAATTTGAAAATGTTCAGGGCCAGATCGATAATATCACTGATGATCTTTTGCGCCACGAACACGTCCTACTGAAGGACATCGAAAGCCTTGATATGCTGTACGATAAAACGCTGCAGTTCTACGAAGAACTGGCGCTTTATATCGCGGCAGGTGAAGCCAAGCTTGACGAACTGGATACCAAAGTCATTCCAAAGAAGGAATTGCAGGTTTCCAAAGCCGCCGAAAATAAGGCCGTGATGATGGCGCAAGAACTACGCGACATGCGCTCAGCCCGTGATGATCTGGAACGCCGCGTGCATGATCTTAAACTGACCCGTCAAGTGACGATGCAATCCTTGCCATCAATCCGTCTGGTGCAGGAAAATGACAAGTCGCTGGTGACCAAGATCAATTCGACACTTGTGAACACGGTGCCGCTTTGGGAAACGCAATTGGCTCAGGCAGTCACCATCCAACGCTCTGCGGAAGCCGCAGAAGCGGTGCGCGATGCCAATGATTTGACCAATGAATTGCTGACGTCCAACGCGCAAAACCTGCGCGATGCCAACAAGGTTATCCGTCAGGAAATGGAACGCGGTGTGTTTGATATAAACGCTGTGAAAGATGCCAACGCCAACTTGATCGCCACAATCAACGAAAGCCTTGAGATCGCCGATGAAGGCAAACGCAAGCGCGCTGAGGCCGAAGCGGAGCTGAAGAAGATGGAGGCGGAGTTGAAGACAACGCTGGCATCAGCCAAGGCCCGCAAAACTGGCACTGGCGATACCATCGGCACAGCGGCGGGCGAATAAGTGACAATTCGGGGTGGTTCATTTTTTCTGATAGGGCTTTTGGCTCTGGCTTCGTGTACTGTGCCAGCGGCGCCGCGCGTGCAGTCGGCAAATGTAGGGATCGCCCCGCTGGCGCCCGTCGCTAGTACCCCATCGGCGCGAAGCGACGCGTTGCGCACCTATTACACACGGATCGAAAACGGTCTGGTCAGCCGCGGCTTGTTGCGGGTTGACGGCGGCGGACCGGATACACCGTTTACGGATACCCAGCTTGCGCGTAATTTTGTGCGGATTGCATTGTTTGATGAATATGTCAGCGACGGTGGCATTTTGCGTGCACGTCCGACCGCATCGACCCTAAGTAGGTGGACCGGTCCGGTCCGCATGTCGGTTGAATTTGGCGATTCGATTCCCGCTGATCAACGCCTGTCCGACCGTTTTGAAGTCGCCAAATACGCGAAACGCTTGGCGCGTGTTACGGGGCATCCAATCACGATGTCAGACGCAAACCCCAATTTCTACGTCATGTTCTTAAACGAAGGTGATCGTCTTGGATCAGAGGCCCGTTTGCGCCAATTGGTCCCCGGTATCGGCCCAAGCTCGATGCGTGCGATCCTTGGCTTGCCGTCCAATCAGCTTTGCATCGTCGTCGCATTCTCCGCTGCTGGAAAATCCACCTATAGCAAAGCAATTGCCGTTATTCGCGGCGAACACCCTGATCTGCTGCGCAAATCGTGCATCCACGAAGAATTGGCCCAAGGACTTGGGTTGCCTAATGATAGCCCGGCGGCCCGCCCATCGATTTTTAACGACGACGAAGAGTTTGGCCTGTTAACCACACATGACGAGATGTTGCTGCGCATGCTATACGACCCGCGTCTACGCAACGGCATGAGCGCCACAGAGGCGTCTCCGATTGTACGCCAAATCGCAACTGAATTGACGACGGAAAGCGCAAGCTGACCCGACATTTGACCAAAGGAGCCAGAACACATGGGCATTTTCGATTTTCTAACCGGTGAGTTCATCGACGTCATCCACTGGACCGACGACACCCGCGACACAATGGTTTGGCGGTTCGAGCGCGAAGCCCACGAGATTAAATACGGCGCCAAGCTGACCGTGCGTGAAGGACAGGCCGCTGTTTTCATCCATGAAGGCCAGCTGGCCGATGTGTTCACACCAGGTCTGTATATGTTGGAAACCAACAACATGCCGATCCTGACGACGCTGAACCATTGGGATCACGGTTTTAAAAGCCCGTTCAAGTCCGAAGTGTATTACGTCAACACCACCCGTTTTTCCGACCTGAAATGGGGCACGAAAAACCCGATCATGTTACGTGACCCTGAATTTGGTCCGACACGTATTCGTGCATTTGGTACTTATACCGTCAAAGTGTCCGACCCTGCCGTGTTCCTGCGCGAAATTGTCGGCACCGACGGTGAATTTACCATGGATGAGATCAGCTATCAGGTGCGCAACATCATCGTGCAAGAGTTCAGCCGCGTGATTGCATCGTCCGGCATTCCTGTGCTGGATATGGCAGCAAACACGGCTGATCTTGGCAAACTGGTTGCGACATCTATTTCCACCACGATGGCGCAATACGGCCTGGCCATCCCCGAGCTATATATCGAAAACATTAGCCTGCCCCCCGCAGTTGAAGCAGCTTTGGACAAACGGACGTCTATGGGGATCGCCGGTGATCTGGGCAATTTCATGCAGTATTCCACATCTGAGGCGATGACTACTGCGGCGTCCAACCCAAATGGTGGGGGCGGCATGGGTGCCGGTCTTGGCATGGGAATGGGCATGGCGATGGCCACGCAAATGCAGGCTGGCCCTTGGGGGGCGGCCCCAACGCCGCCGCCTCCACCGCCGCCGCCAGTCGAACATGTTTGGCATATTGCCGTTGCCGGTGATGTGACGGGACCGTTTTCCAAGGCCGCGATGGGCCGCAAGGTCACAGACGGTGGCATGACCCGCGACAGCATGGTCTGGACCCAAGGCCAAGACGGCTGGATGCGCGCCGAGGATGTGTCTGAACTGGCGCAATTGTTCACCGTCATGCCGCCTCCACCGCCTGCTGGATAAGTGACATCCGTGGATCAAAGCGCCAATAGCACAATGACTGCTGAACACCGTTTCCCCTGTGAAACCTGCGGGTCTGACCTGCGCTTTGATCCCATTGCACGTCAATTGCAGTGTGATCATTGCGGCAGTGCGCAACCGATTGAAGGCACCCAACACGCGCACGGCGGCATCAAAGAGCTAGATTTTCGCGCCGCTACCGCCAATCAGCTGTCAGAAGAAGAGATTGAGGAAACGCGTGTTTCAACTTGCCCGAATTGTGGCGCAACGACCGAATTTGATGCCAATATGCACGCAGCTGAATGCCCGTTCTGCGCGACCCCTGTGGTCGGGGGCACTGGCACACATCGCCATATCAAACCGCGCGGGTTACTGCCCTTCGCGATGGATGAAACCGCAGCACGTGCTGCCTTAACCGATTGGCTTGGCAGCCTTTGGTTTGCGCCAAATGGCCTGATGGATTACGCCCGAAAGGGCCGCAAGATGAACGGTATCTACGTGCCTTATTGGACGTTTGATGCCGATACCAAAAGCCAGTACAGCGGCCAGCGTGGCACCCATTATTACGAAAACCGCACAGTCATGCGCGACGGCAAAGCCAAGCAAGTCCGCGTACGCAAAACGCGCTGGCGCCCTGCATCTGGCCGCGTTGGTCGGTTCTTTGATGACGTATTGGTGCTTGCATCCAAGAGCCTACCAAAGAAATATACCGATGGGTTAGAGCCATGGGATCTGTCGGCTTTAGAGCCCTACAAGCCTGACTATCTGGCAGGTTTTCGTGCCGAAGGGTATCAGGTTGAGCTGACCGACGGCTTCACTGAGGCCCGTGATTTCATGGACCGCATGATCCTACGGGACGTCAAATATGATATCGGCGGTGACGAACAGCGCGTGTCGGACGTAGATACCGCCGTGGCTGATGTGACGTTCAAGCATATCCTGCTGCCCGTCTGGCTGGCGGCCTATAAATACCGTGGTCGCGCGTTCCGGTTTGTCGTGAATGGCCGCACTGGGCGCGTGCAGGGCGAACGGCCCTATTCGGCTTGGAAGATTACATTTGCCGTTTTACTCGGCCTAATTGTTGCGCTTATTGCCGGATATGTTATCGCTAACAACCAATAGAAATGGAGAGCGGTATGATCCTTTGTGCAGGCGAAGCCTTAATCGATATGTTGCCGTGCGAGGCCACAACAGGTGGCGCGGGCTTTGCCCCACATGCCGGTGGATCGGTGTTTAACACGGCCATTGCGTTGGGCCGCCTGAATACGCCGGTGCAGTTTTTTTCGGGACTGTCATCGGATCTGTTTGGTGACATTCTGCGCGCTGAATTGGCGGCTTCAAGGGTCGACAGCAGCCCCGCGCATATCGCAGATCGCCCATCCACATTGGCCTTTGTCACGCTCACCGATGGCCATGCGTCTTATGCATTTTACGACGAAAACACGGCTGGGCGCATGTTGCAGCCCGCTGACTTGCCTGAAACGCAGGCCGACGCGGTTTTCTTTGGTGGGATCAGCCTAGTCGTTGAACCCTGCGCAAGCGCCTATGCTGCGTTGATGGACCGTGTGTCGGACACGTCTGTCACGATGATCGACCCAAATATCCGCCCTAGCTTTATCACCGACGAGGCCGCTTATCGCGCCCGTCTGACAAACATGTTCGCATCCGCCGACATCATCAAAACATCCGATGAAGATCTGGAATGGATCACGGGAGGCACTGACGCTACTGCCCTGTTCAAAGGCACCAACGTGCAGGTTATTCTACTTACCCGTGGGTCCGAAGGTGTGACCGTTCTGACCCGCAATGGCACCGCCCATGTGCCCGCCAAGAAGGCCAAGGTCGTCGATACAGTCGGCGCAGGTGATACGTTCAGCGCCGGATTTCTGGCCGATTTGCACGCCGCAGGCCTGCTGACCAAAGCAGCCCTGCCCCATGCCGCGATGTCCGATCTGACGAAGGCCGCAGCATTTGGTGCTAAGGTCGCGGCTATCACCGTGTCGCGCGCAGGTGCCAACCCGCCGTGGGCGTCCGAGCTATGAGAGCGCTGATCCAACGCGTCACTCGCGCGCATGTAACCGTCGATGGTCACACAATTGGTGCAATTGAACAGGGTCTTTTGATACTTGTCTGCGCAATGAAGGGTGACATGCCAGCCCAATCCGCGCAGCTTGCCGCCAAAGTCTCAAAACTACGCATTTTCAAAGATGGCGCAGGTAAGATGAACTTGTCGTTGAAAGACATAGGTGGATCCGCACTGATCGTGTCTCAGTTCACGCTTGCGGCCGACACGTCGCGCGGCAACAGGCCGGGGTTTTCCATGGCCGCCCCACCTGACGATGGCCGTGCGCTGTACCAACAGTTTATCGCCGACATGCAAGCGCTAGATATCACTGTCGCAACAGGTGAATTCGGCGCCGATATGGCAGTTGATCTGGTCAATGACGGCCCTGTCACGCTTTGGTTGGACGTCTAAACGCCGACTGACCGTAGCTTGGTCACCACGGTGCCAACCGCAAAAAGTGCAGCAGCTACGCAGACAATTGTCGGGCCCACCGGCGTGTCGAGCATGACCGCCACCCGCAGCCCGCCGACTGCAGAGATACCGCCTAACACCGCCGCCAAGCCTGCCATTTGTTCAGGTGTCCGCGTAAATCCGCGCGCCGCGGCGGCAGGAATAATCAGGAGTGCAGTGATCAGCAACGCCCCCACCACCTTAATCGCCACGGCGACCACGGCGGCCAATAAGAGCGTTAGGATCAAGTGCTCACGGCGCGGGTTTATCCCTGATGCACTGGCCAAATCAGGGTTCAGCGTCGCAGTCAAAAGCGCAGTCCAATGCGACCACAATACCCCCATCACCAAAGCTGCTCCGGCCCAGATGATCGCGACGTCCATGCGTGTCACTGTCAGAACGTCACCAAATAAATATGCATCCAAATCAACCCGTTGACCAGGGATCAGCGTGACCGCCACAAGCCCTGTTGCAAGCGCCCCATGTGACAAAACGCCCAATATCGTGTCAACTGCTTGGCCGCGTCCCGTCAGGCCGTAGATCAAAACAGCCATTGTCAGCGCGACAAGCCCTACGTCAGCAAAGATCGACCAGCCGAACATTAACGCCATTGCCACTCCAAGCACCGCCGCATGCGCCGTTGCATCGCCAAAATAGGCCATGCGTCGCCAGACGACAAAGCACCCTAACACCGCAGCGGCCATCGCCACGCCAAGGGCCGCCAGCCCAGCGCGGATCATAAAATCGTCCAACATTACTGCGCATCCTCGTGATCATGATGGTGGTGATGGTCGTGTTCATGGCGGTAAAGCGCCAGCGCGCCGCCAGTGCCAGTGCCAAATAATTCGCGGTACGCAGGGGCTGCCGAGACGACGTCTGGCGTTCCTTCGCAACAGACATGCACGTTCAACGATCAGAGGCGCTCATGACGACGTGCAGTTCGTGGCTGACCATCAAAATGGCGCAGCCTAAGTCGCGGCGCACGTCTTCAATTTGACGGTAGAACCGTGCCGATCCGGGTTGGTCTAAGCCTTGCGTCGCCTCGTCGAGCATCAAGACATCGGGCTTACCCAAAAGCGCGCGTGCCAGTAGCACCCGTTGAAACTGCCCGCCCGACAGCTGGGTCATTTGCCGATTGCCAGTTTCTGGCACACCTGCTGTCAGCAACGCCTGCATCGCCGCATCCGTGTCGACGCGTTTTGGCAAATCCAAAAACCGGCGCACTGTCATCGGCATCGTGGGGTCGATGTGTAATTTCTGCGGGACATAGCCGACCCTCATGCCCGCCTTGCGCGTCACGACCCCTGCCTGTGGTGTAAGCGCGCCGACTAGTACCCGCAACAATGACGATTTTCCGGACCCGTTTTGCCCGACGATTGTCACGATCTCGCCTGCGGTCAACGCGAGGCTCACGTTTTCAAGAACCGTATTTTGACCATGTCGCAGCGTGATGCCTGTGGCAGATAATAGCGCGGTCATGACTGCACCTGAGGTTGGCAAGACGGGCACAGCCCTTCGGCCTCGATCACAGTCTGTTCAATTTGAAATCCAGTTTGCGCCGCTGATTGGGCAAACTTTCCGGACTGGGCCTTTGCTTCGGCCACGGTGCCACAGCTGCGGCAGATCATGAACGCCGGACTATGCGCGTCTTCGGGATGGGCACAGGCGATAAACGCATTGAGCTGCTCAATCCGGTGCACAAAACCTTGGTCCACCAAAAATCCAAGCGCTCGGTAGGCCACAGGTGGTTTTGACCCAAGCCCCTCTGCATTCAGCCGTGCCAACACATCGTAAGCGCCCATGGCCGCATGTTCTTCCAACAAAATCTCGAGGGTGCGCAAACGCACTGGCGTCAATTGCACACCGCGATTGGCACAGACCGCTTGGGCCGCAGCAAGCGCCGATTTCACGCATTGCGCGTGATCATGGGCCGTGAATCCGATTGGGTATGAAGACATCTTGCGCATCATGTTATGTTATAACACACAACGTACTAACATTTAGCCCAAAGGACAAGATCACATGCGTCTAACAACCATTTTTGCCGCAATTACTTGCGCGTCTCAAGCCGTGGCTGCGCCCAGCGTTCTAACAGACTTGGCCCCGATACACGGATTGGTGTCGGCAGTTATGGGCGACGTTGGTACGCCGACGTTGTTGCTGCCGCCGCGCGCAGATCCGCACAGTTATGCCCTGCGCCCATCCGATGCACGGGCCTTGTCAAACGCGGAGTTGATCATTTGGGTCGGTCACGATTTGACGCCTTGGCTGGCTGACCCGATTGCGGCTTTGGCGAAGGATGCGATATCACTTGAGTTACTTGAAACGGCCGGCTGGGACCGCCGTGAATTGCATGACGACCACGGCGATGACAATGACGATCATGACGACCACGGACATGGCGATTACGATCCGCACGCGTGGATTGATCCTGCGGTCGCTGCCGTTTGGGTTGGGTACATTGCGGACCAGCTTGCCGTCGTTGACCCGGCGAACGCAGCAAAATACCAAGCAAACGCAGGAAGTTACGCGGCTGAGCTTATGCGTCTACGCACCACGCTAAAAGCGCGGCTTGCACCGGCATCTGGGCAGCCGATCATTTGGCCGCACGATGCTTATGGGTATTTTGAGGATGCATTTGACCTGTTGAGCGTTGCCACGATTGCCGATGCTGCTGCCAATTCTCCGGGCCCAGCGCATATAGCGCAGCTGCGAAATCTACCCGACGTGGCCTGCGTTTTGGCCGATCCAGAGATCAGTGACAGATGGACAGCCGTGATTGTGGAAGGCACGGCTGCCAACTCAGGCATGATTGACCTTATAGGGGCTGACGTCCCGCTTGGGGCCGATCATTATATCAACACGCTGCAAGCGATGGCGGATACCGTTGTGAATTGCGTAGGCAAATAACCCCTAGAAATCCGTCGGCGCGCCGCCTTCTTCTTTCCGCTTTGCCACAAAAGATTGCAGTTCCTCACGGATACCTTCGTCCATTTCTGGGGCTTCAAAAGTGTTGATGATCTCTTTGAATTTGTGGTGGGCGCGTTCAGCTGTCCACTCTGCGCCGGCGTCTTCCCATGCTTCAAAGTTACGCCAGTCGGATACAATCGGTCCATAAAATGCGTTTTCGTAACGATCTTGGGTGTGTTGGATGCCAAAGAAGTGCCCGTTTGGTCCGACTTCGCGAATCGCGTCAATGGCAATATCGTCGGGTGTCGTCGCCACGATTTCTGGTTCCATGTAGCGCTGGATCATCTGGATAACTTCGCAGTCCATGATGAATTTTTCGGGACAGGCGATGAGGCCCCCCTCGAGCCAACCCGCGCCGTGGTAGACCATATTCGTGCCGGACTGCACCGCAGACCACAGCGAATTGGAAGTTTCCCACATGGCTTGGCCGTCAGGCACATTGGCCGCGCAGACACCAGATGCGCGCATCGGCAGGCCGTAGAAACGCGCCATCTGCCCCGTCATTTGGGTGGCCCGCATGTATTCAGGTGTGCCAAAGGCCGGCGCGCCAGATTTCATATCGACATTGCTGGTGAATGTCCCGATGACGCAAGGCGCACCGGGGCGGACGTACTGGAACAGGGCAATGGCCGACAAAGCTTCTGCAATCGACAGCGTCACAGCACCCGACATCGTCACAGGCGCCATCGCACCGGCAAGCGTAAACGGGGTAACAACAACAACTTGCCCGCGTCGCACACAACGCAAGCATCCGTCGATCATCGGCACATCGTGCTTAAGCGGCGAGGTCGAGTTGATGTTGGTGTACATATGCGGTTTGGCTTCGAATTCGTCTTCGGTTTGACCCGCCGCGATGCGGACCATCTGCATCACGTCCTCAACACGTTCTTTGCCAAGGCTATAGGCGTGCATGGATTTATCGGTCAGCGTCAGCTTGTCATACAGCACGTCCAAGTGCCGGACAGAGGCGTGGATGTCTTGCGGTTCAACCGGATATCCGCCCGCGAAATGGATACAGTTGAAATACTGCGTCAGCTTGAGCAGATTGGCGCATTGTTCACGGTTGCCCGTTACCTTTTTGCCGATCTCAAGGTCAAAATAATTCGGCGGCGACGATACATTGCCAAACAACATATGTTTGCCACCAATGGTGATCTTACGATCTGGATTGCGCGGCGTGATGTCGAATTGCGCAGGCGCGTGGCCCAACATTTCCATCACCCACTCGCGGCCCATACGCACGTTGGTTCCGTTGACGGTGCACCCCGCTTTTTTGAACAGTGCTAGGGCTTCTTCGTTCAGAAATTCAATACCGATGTCTTCGAGAATGGTCATGGCACCATTGTGGATCGCGGCGACACCTTCGGGATCAAGCGGCTCTGTCGGGTTGTCGGTATTGACGGGAATGCGCCACGGCATCTGGTCGATCACAGATGTCCCTCTGCGGCTTGCGTTCCCTGCGCGGCCACCGCCCCGTTTACGTGGTGTATCACCCATGATCTTGCCTCTTGCTCAAACCAGTTTCATCAAGCTTGGCAGGCCCACGCCGCTTTCGCAGCGCTTTCGCGACAAAATGTGTCGTTTTCCGATGTCAGCCAGCGCTTTGCAAGGCGATCCACGCTGGCAATTCCGCAATTGTTCCCAGCACAACGTCCGCATGCGGCGTAAGATCAGCCCGCTGCGCAGGTCCGGTCAGCACCCCAACACACCTCATACCAGCGGCACGACCCGCCGCGAGATCATGCACACTGTCGCCAACCATGATGCACGCGGCAGGCGTAAGGCCAGTCTGCGCGCAGAACCCCAACAACTGACCCGGCGCCGGTTTGCCGCCAAAGCCACTGTCAAAACCGGCGATGAAATCAAACATATCTAAGACGTGAGCCAGATTGGCGCGGGCTGGTTCCTCTGCATCGTTGGTCGCGACACCAAGCGTCAAACCCATATTGCGCAACGCATCCAAGACGGGCCGCAACGGCGTTGGTTCCACTTGCGGCACATGCATGGTCGCCGCTTTCATACGCGCAATCAGGTCCGGCTTTGCCACATCAGGCAAAAGCCCCAACATTGCATCTGCAACTGTGGATACCGTCTCTGCGATCACGAGACTGCTCGGTAAAAACAGGCCCGTGTCTAAACTATAGCCTAATAGCTCGGCCATCTCGGCCATTCGCGCAGGATCTCCCTCAACTTCGGACGCGATCATGTCCCGCGTCGACGGGCCCCAAGTTGCGTTGAAGTCAAACAAGGTGCCGTCCTTGTCAAAGATGATACCTTTGATCATTTTCTAGTCCTTTTGAGCAGGGTCGTTATTGACACCAAGCAATGCAAGGCGGACGGTGTAAACACAATGCTAAAACTCAGATCTTACCGTTCCCGCCCCATGCATCTTGGTCCTTACCCGTTGGAAAAACTTCAACGGACGGGTGCGTGCGATTTATCGCAACTTGCACCCATGATCGGCCTGTCGTTCAGGCGTGCAGATGACGCTGCCAGTATCGTGAACGCGATGCAGGATTACCAAGCGATGTTGGATGCCACGCGCGATGGCATGGTCAAAAAAGAAGCCGCTGAAATCCCAGATGACCTGCAAGAACGGTCCAACCACTTAAAATCATTTGGATATTTCTGTGACGCGGATATGGTCGGGACATGTGAAATCCCAGCCGCCGCATGGCTAGATGCCTCGCTTATCAATCCTGACGTCGACCGCTTGGCAGCCAAGTTACGTACGATGCAGCCCAAAACATTGGCTGCGGGCATCGACGTTATCATGGCTGGTTTGCGCGAAAGCATGGCGCTGCCTCCCGCAGGTTGCCAACACCACACCCATGCCGTTATCTTTTTATATGCCAACCCGCGTGCCCCCCGATTAGATGAGGATGGCACCGACTGGATCAAAGATGCATTACCGCAACGTAGCTGTCTGCGCGGGATCGAAACTGCTGTGACATTGGCCAGCTATATTCGCACATTGGGACACGACGCACGGGCGCATTCAATGGCTGCAAGCGACGTGCATTTGGGCGCGCTGGCTGTATGCGCGGGCCTTGTTGCACAGCAAGACGGCAGTCTGGTCAATCCGTTCACTGGTGACCGCTTTGGCTTAGCCGCTGTCACAACCACATTAGATTTTGCGGCTGATAAACCAATCGTCGCGGGACAAAAGCCGCCTGCTAGCTACAGGATGGGTACGGGCGACCATGCCAAATCGGCACGCACCGCCGACGTCTATGCCAAGCGAGATTTCGAGGCTGGCCCGCACCCGTTTGAGACGCTCAAACGGGTCGATGATCCTACAACATATATCGACACACCCAATGTGGCCCGCGTTCCCAAACGTGCCAATCTGTTTGCCCGCGCCTTATTCGGCGATCTGGGGAAACCCGTGCAAGAGGCCACAAAGAACGGCAACTACATGCGTAAATCCGCAAGCGCATTTGCGTTTCGCCCGTCATTGGGGGCGCTGACGGTCTTGCAAGACGGTGAAGCAACTCCACAAAAAAGGGCGCAAAATTCCAGCAAAAACGCTAGTAATATCAAAGCTGCACTTTATTTCCTCGGCGTAGATGCCGTCGGCCTATCTGCTTGCCCAGACTATGCTTACTACAGTCACGATGCGACTGGCGAGGCCATCACGCCTTACCACAGCAATGCCATTTCCATGATTATCGACCAAGGTCACGAGACAATGGAAGGCGCGTCCGGCGACGATTGGATCGCTTGCGCCCAATCGATGCGCGCTTACCTTCGGTTTTCGTTGCTCGGCGGCGTACTGGCGCAACATATCCGCAATCTCGGCTATACAGCCCGCGTGCATTCGGTGATGGATGACGAGGTTTTGCATCCGCCGCTGTTATTGCTGTCAGGTTTGGGCGAGGTCAGCCGCATTGGCGAGGTCATCCTAAATCCGTTCCTTGGTCCGCGGTTGAAATCCGGCATCGTCACCACAAACATGCCAATGACTCACGATAAACCGATTGATTTTGGCCTGCAAAAGTTCTGTGAAGCCTGCAACAAATGCGCACGTGAATGCCCGTCAGGTGCGATCACGGCAGGCCCAAAGCTGATGTTCAACGGCTATGAGATTTGGAAATCCGACAGCCAAAAATGTACGACTTACCGCGTCAGCCAAAAGAACGGCGCGATGTGTGGTCGCTGTATGAAAACCTGTCCTTGGAACCTTGAAGGGCTGTTCGCCGAGGCCCCATTTCGAAAACTTGCGATGACAGTCCCTCAAGCAGCCAAGGCTTTGGCATCATTGGATGATAAGTTCGGAAACGGGTCAATAAACACCGTCAAGAAATGGTGGTGGGATCTGGAAATGATCGATGACGGCGCATATCGCCCCGCCCGCGATCCGGTGAATGCACGCGACTTGCAGCCTGATCTTGACCTAAAGTTCGCGGACCAAACACTGTCAGTTTATCCGGCTCCGCTTGCGCCGCCGCCTTATCCGTGGCCGTTCCCGATGGACCGCGAGGCAGGCATTCAAGCCTACGCCGAGATGATCACAGCCGATGAACACCGCGTGCGCCGCGCTGCTGGCACACCACCGGAGCATATCTATACAGCAAAGTCCGGCGATGCCCCCGTTTTGCAACTGATCGTGACCAGGGCTGATCCGCTAACTGACAGTATCACGCTATATGAGCTGTCTGACCCCAACGGCGCCGATTTGCCACCTTTCACCGCTGGCGGGCATATCGATGTTGTCGTCGCCCCGGAATTTTTCCGCCAGTATTCGCTGTCAGGCGACCCTGCGAACCGCAAATCGTATCAGATTGCTGTCCTGCGAGAGGACACTGGGCGCGGTGGGTCAAAGCTTATGCACCGCATTTTCACCAAGGACCGCCGCGTGTTTGCCTCCAAACCGATCAACCATTTCCCGCTGATCGAGGATGCAGCGCACAGCTATTTGATGGGTGGTGGGATCGGCGTCACACCCATGATCGCAATGGCGCACCGTTTGCATGCAGTCGGGCGTCCATTTGACTTGCATTATAGCGTGCGCACGCGGGCTGACGCCGGATTTATCGCGTTGTTGGAAAAACAGCCCTGGGCTAGCCGCGCGCATATTCATATCAGTGACGAAGGATCGCGTGCAAACTTAAACCTCGCGCTTAAGCCGTATGCAGGCGCGCATGTTTATACCTGCGGGCCCGACCTATATATGACCGGCGTTATGGATACCGCGACCGAAAATGGGTTTTCTGAGGAACAGCGGCACCTAGAATATTTCGCTGTGCCTGACGCGCCTGACTATGAAAATCATCCGTTTGTGATATGGCTGCCAGACGGGCGGAAGATTGACGTCGCTGTCGATGAACCCGCATCGGATGCATTGCTGCGCGCGGGCGTGCATGTAGATGTTAAATGCGCCGATGGCCTGTGCGGCGTTTGCAAATGTACGGTGACCGATGGTGACGTTGAGCATCGCGATTTTGTTCTGTCACAGGCGCAACGGCAAACCACGATGATCTTATGTCAAAGCCGCGCCGCAGACCCTGATGGCGAAATTACTATTCAGTTTTAGGTCCAGTGTACGGCCTCGGCGCCCGGCAACGCAAAGCGCGCCATCAGCGGTTGGTCGTATTTCAAGCCATGCAAATCGCAGAATTCCATCACCCAAGAATCGTCCATAGTTAAGAAATCGAGGACAGCCGCCTGAAACGATGGAACTGCGGCTTGCGTGCGCAAATCATCAACAGATCCACCCGTGGCACCCAAAAACACTGGGCAGAGCTCGTCATTGCCAACCAGCCAACCAAGGGCCTGCAGGGCAATCGTCTGGGCATTTTCTGGTGACATGATCAATTCCTTACGCAGATCGAAACCGTTTTTTAACTTTTAGCCCTCAGGGTGGCCTCGTCAGCGTGGTAGAAACCACATGGAAGGATCATAGATATGACCGGTCGCATTTTAATTGTCGATACTGTTCCCACGAACAGGATTGTATTGAAAGTCAAAATGCTCGCTGCTCAATTCAGTGTTGATGCATGTGGATCACGTAAAGACGCGGAAGAGGTGATTGCCCGTCAAAAACCTGACCTGATCTTGATAAATTTGTCCGACCCAATCGAAGACCGACATGGATTTTGCCGCGAACTAAAAGAGAACCCCGACACCGCCGCGATTGCGATAATTTCAGTTGGGGTAGCCGATACAGCACGGGCGCGGTTTGCGGCCCTAGATGCCGGTGCTGATGACGTTCTACCGCGGCCTATCAATGACGCGCTCCTATTGGCCCGTATGCGGTCATTACTGCGCGTTCGACATGCGCGCCATGAACTGATGTTGCGGGACGGCACCAGTCGCGCACTGGGCTTTGAAGAAGCGCGCAGAAATTTTGATGCGACTGCGCGTATAGCTCTTTTGTCGCGCCATGCTATCAGCGGCGATGCCCTTGCCGCCCAATTAAACAGTGGGCTTTCGGTTCCAGTCACGCGGCTTGAAACCGACACAGTACTTGCCAATTCAGTGGCACCTGTTCCAGACCTGTTTGTGATCGATGGCACCCAAGACAATGACGGTGGACGCGCGGTGTTCAGGCTGATTTCTGACCTGAGATCACGTGCAGAAACCCGTTTATCTACGCTGTTTGTGATCTTGCCTCATAACGAACCTGAAATCGCAGCAATGGTCTTGGACCTTGGTGCAGATGACGCCGTGAGCCTCGATATATCGGATGATGAAATGGTGTTACGGGCTAGGGCGCTGGTACGGCAAAAGCTGTTGCATGACAAATTGCGCGATACCGTGCGTGACGGCTTGCATGCTGCAGTTACCGACCCGCTTACTGGGCTTTATAATCGGCGCTATGTCGAACCGCATTTGTCCCGCATGGCCGAGCAGGCCCGCGTGTCACAGCGCGAATTTGCCGTGATGATGTTGGATATTGACCACTTTAAATCAATCAACGACCGCTACGGGCACGCAGCAGGGGACAAAGTTCTCATTGAGATTGCCAATCGATTGCGCGAGAATTTACGTGCGATTGATCTTGTAGCGCGGATTGGTGGTGAGGAATTCATGGTCGCCATGCCAAATACAAATAACGAGCAAGGCCATATTGCCGCTGATCGGCTACGTAAATTAATTTCGGCACGCCCGTTCTCGCTTGGGCCCGATAAACCGCAATTGAACGTCACAATGTCCGTGGGTGTTGCTGTAGGTGGGCTTGAACGACTGAACCGCGTTCAAATCGACACAATGTGCAACCTTGCCGACGAGGCGCTTTATGCAGCCAAGTCAGCCGGACGCGATAAGGTCGCGATGAGCCAACGGCTCGCATCTTAAGGCTTCCCGCGTTCCAATTTATTAGCAAGGGTTACCCGTTCGGCCGCCGACATAGCGGTCAAATGCGCGACAAAAGCAGTCTGCGCATTTTGCTGCACGCGCGTTGACCGATCGCGCAACTCTGTAATCAATCTCGTAAGCGCATCTGGGTCAAAAGGTTCTGCCCGCAATGCCCCTGCAATTGCCCCAAGTTGCAATTTCACGGCGCCACGCGACAGTGGACGCGGTCCGTTGCGGCGCATCGATTCGCTAATTGCCCGCCGATCATCGCGGTCAAGCACACGCCCCAAAGCCCCAAATTCGAATGACATCCGCTGCGGTGGTCCGGCGTGGCTGCGACCCGAAAGTGCCATTCCTGCCACGGCTCCAATCACCGCCACATTGAGCGCCAATGATACAACCAATACGATCCGCACAAGCGACCGTGGTTTCGGTTTTTCGTTATCCATCAAGCAGACCTTCCGCGAAATAACCGCTGGTATCACTAAGCAAATCGATTGAGACAGGCGACCCGATCAGATCAGCGGCCCATGTTGTCACGGATGCGGGTGGTGCGATGCCCACCCAGATACCAGCAACGCCTGCCATCGCCAATCCGCCAACTGAAGGCCATCCGCCGATCAATTCCAGAAACGCGGGCCAAATGCGCGGCTTAGGCGCGGCCACGGAATGCACTAGCATATCAGCGGCATCCGCCAGAACGCGCGCCATCAGATCATCGGGCACCGCGGGCGATTGCGTTCGTGCCTGCGCAAACAGGGCATCAATCATATCATCATCAGATTTAGTCATCATCATATCCTAACTCAGCTTTGCGCCCTTGCAAAATGTCCGTCAATGCCCGTTTGCCACGTGCGGTCAAACTTTCGACCGACCGCAGGCTGATATCCATGACTTCAGCGATCTCGGGGCTGTCTCTTATACACATCTGACGCTGCCGACGAATAGAGAG
>OJHH01000058.1_pt1 | contig 27474 bp, 29 predicted proteins | sample 1594911 | NCBI WGS metagenome assembly OJHH01 (sample SAMN05416787, study PRJEB24817) | seawater metagenome | isolation source: Sea water | place: Canada:Atlantic | collected 2013-11
ATGTAGAGAGGTCTCGTGGGCTCGGAGATGTGTATAAGAGACAGGTACTGGTAATATGAAAAAATTGTTTGTCCTACTCGCCCTCGCGGCCTGCACAACTGCATCACCCCGAATCGCAAAAGAACCGATTGGGCGGAGTCTCCCGACAGGCCTTGATGATACCTGTCGGGCTATCCGATATCATACGTTGCTGAAACAGGACGCGACCGCCTTAGAAAAAGTACTGATCTTGGGTCAAGTCCGCGTTATTCGGCCAAATTCAATTGTAACCCAAGACTACCGACCCGAGCGGATGAATTTTCATATCAACACGGCAAACCGGATCGAAAAAATTAGCTGTGGTTGATGGGGGGATAAGCGAAAGGTCCTGAAAGGGAACACTGGGTGGGGGCTATAACGAACCCCTTCAGAAACCTTGTCGCTATGGGTTATGTTTGACGCCCAGCTATGGCTATATCAGGGACGTTTCGTGACATCTGCGTGGTTCTTTTGAGGCAAGATTGCGGCGATGCCTTGCATTCGGTCCCGATCAGCGCAAATCTTGTCTTATGACTTTGCAGCCACCTATCCCGTTTCACACAGATGCCCTTGAACAAGTGGCCTTTCACCGCACGGAGCTTAATTTGCTGATGGGCCTTTACGGACGCATGGTCGCCGCTGGCGAATGGCGCGATTATGGGTTGTCGTTTTTACGTGAAGTGGCTGTGTTTTCCGTGTTCAAACGTACGGCAGAGAATTCAATCTACCGCGTTGAAAAACGCCCCAAGCTGCGCCTGCGCCAAGGCCAATATGCGGTCATCGGAATTGACGGGCAAATCTTAAAGCGCGGCAACGACCTAAAGCAAGTCTTGCGCGTTCTTGAACGTAAATTGATTCGCGTGGTTGATTAAAGCCGTTTGCGAGCCGTCACGTCCCCATCACCTTGGGCTTTGATACGCAAAATGGCGTTTTTAATCGGCTCGTACGCCGTCGCCATATGATGCGCATTGGCATGGATGATCGTTGTCTCGTCTACCATCAGTCCGACGTGGCCATGCCAGAATATCAGATCACCGCGCTGCAAATCGCCGTCGATGTCAGCACCAAGTGCAGCATGCTGCTGGTCACTATCAGCCGGACACGCGATACCGCAAGCCGACAGCCCAGCCGCCACCAGCCCAGAACAGTCAATCCCATAGGTGGAATTTCCACCCCACAGATAGGGCACGCCGAAATGCATTTGCGCGATGGTCACAGGGTCACTGAACAATCTGTCGACCGGACGCAGATGCGATTTCGGAATGAAACCAACGTCGGTTTCGAAAAATTTGCGCCGTTCATCCAGAACAGTAACACGCGCCCCAAATGGCAGGCGCATCAGGTCAGCGGATTTAAACGTCTCTTCTTGATAAGCATGCGTTGTGGGGGTGCCAATCATGTGGGTAGGCGCGACCTGAGCCCCCAGTGTTTCGGTCCGCACATAGCCGACATAGTTATCGGCCCCTTGAATAAATGACCATCCATCGCGGTCCTCAAACACGGTCACCGTGGCACCGCGCAAGAGCTGCCGTTCGCGCGGTCCGTTCGGTGCAGAATGCAAATCTACCACGGGCTGCACGGCAGACATTTGAACGCCATCGACAAATACTTCTGCCTTCACATGCCCGCGTAAATTTGTGGCAGCGACCCGCCCGTTCGCCGCGATCATACGGGTGTCTGTCATAGATCCAACAATTCTGGCAGTGCCGCAAGAACGGCGCGCGCGCCCATGCCGACCCCACCTTTGGGTCGTGCTGGGGCTGCCGTTGGGTTCCAACCGTAGACGTCAAAATGCATATACGGGCTTTCGACAAAGCGGCGCAGGAACAAAGCCGCCGTAATGCAGCCAGCAAATCCGCCTTTTGGTGCATTGTCCAGATCAGCAATGCCCGGTTCGATCATCGCCTCGTAAGGCGTATGAAATGGCAGACGCCAGACCGGATCGGCGACACTGCTCGCGGCTTTGCTCAATGCGTTCGCATGTGCATCGCTGTCGGTAAAAAATGGCGAGATATCAGGGCCAACTGCAACGCGCGCCGCACCTGTCAGCGTCGCCATTGAAATCACCAGATCAGGTTCGTCTTCGTCGGACAGCGTCAGGGCATCGGCCAGCACCAGACGCCCTTCAGCGTCGGTGTTGTTAATCTCGACGGTCAATCCTTTGCGGCTGGTCAAAATGTCTTGCGGGCGGAATGCGTTTCCATCGATGCCGTTTTCCACGGCAGGCACCAGCACACGCAGTTGTAATGGCAACCCAAGGCCCATGATCATATGCGCAAGGCCCATCACGGTGGCCGCACCGCCCATATCCTTTTTCATCAAGCCCATCGATCCGCCGGGTTTAATATTTAAACCGCCAGTGTCGAAACACACCCCCTTGCCGACCAACGTTAGCTTGGGGCCAGTTGTGCCCCAGCGCATATCGAGCAATCGCGGTGCGCGGGTTGATGCGCGGCCCACGGTGTGGATCATCGGAAAATTGGCAGACAGCAGATCGTCGCCAGTGATAACCTGCGCCTCGGCGTTGTGGTCTTTGGCCAAAGCGCGGAACGCTTCTTCTAGCTCGTAGGGGCCCATATCTGACGCGGGGGTGTTGATCAGGTCGCGGGTCATCGCCTCTCCGGCAGCAATGATCGCAAGGCGGGCGGCATCAACGCCCTTAGGTGCGACCAGCATTGCGGCAGGCGCAGTGGGGCTGATATAATAGTCGAAACGGTAGGTTTCGAGCAGCCACCCAAGTGCGGCCTCTTCCATGTCGATCGCAGGCAGATCAGAAACAATTTGATATGTACCCTGCGGCAATTTGCGCGCCGCGGCCCCGATATGAAATCGCCCGCGCGCCCGCGAGGCGGCGGTGCCATACCCAACAAGCGCGCAGGAAATGGTGCCTTCTGCCGACGGAACGGTCAAATACCGCCCAAGTTGACCCGTGAAACCCTGCGCCTGCGCCCACGCTTGTGCGTCCTGTGGAATTTGATCCAGATCATCGCTGGGAATGACAAAAAGGTTGATCGCATCCGTATCAGTGTCGGCAAAAGCAAGGGCCATAAAGTATCTTCCACAATTGTTATTGTGTCAGGATACCCCACCAACAGGTGGTCGCAAGGGCCAGTTTAAGTTGAGTGCCTATCTCGGAATGTCCAAATTTCGGTGACGGCAATGTCAAAACCACGTTCCAACCGCGCCAAAGTCGCACTTAAGGCGACGCCGTCAGCCTGTTTTGCGGCAGTCGCAACATGTGCCGCAGTTCGAGACACATCCGTTAGACCAATTTGTGCGGCGACCTGCTTGATCCGGCGAGCGGGCTTTGCAATTTGGTCAAATGCATGGTGGTCCTTGGCCACCTGCAGCGCATCAAGTCGGTGCGCAATATCCTCTAAGACACGGCAAATCATCTCCTCTGCTTCAGCCTGCCCTTTGACTGCAAAGATGTGATCCACAGGGGATGGGTCAAGGTTCGCTGTCTGACGGCACTGCAAAACTGACACAGGAACCTGTGGGCGAATAGGCGCAGATTTATCTGCAATGCGTATGTGTGTTTGTTCCATACATGCACACTAGTCCAACTTGGTTTTCATATGGTTGAAGTAGACAATTGAATTTTTTCCAAATTCATGAAAATGCGTATTAACATTGGCAAAACTTTGACGGAGCTTCAAAATGAAATTCGCCCGCCCTGTGCCCGCATATCTGGTCAACCGTTATCATGGTTGGAAAGCTACGACATTCGCCGAGAACAAGGGCTGGTATCGCCGCCTTGCCGAAGAAGGCCAGCGGCCACGTGCGATGGTCATTTCATGCTGCGACAGCCGCGTGCATGTCACGGCCATTTTTGGGGCCGACCAAGGCGAGTTTTTTATTCACCGCAATATCGCCAATCTGGTCCCGCCGTATAATCCCGATGGCGAATACCACGGCACGTCCGCAGCCATTGAATACGCTGTGGCCTCACTCAAGGTGTCGCATCTGGTGGTCTTGGGCCATTCAGGCTGTGGCGGTGTCGAGGGCTGCTATAACATGTGTTCCGGTCAGGCCCCTGAGCTGGAAAGCAAAAGCAGCTTTGTTGGCCGCTGGATGGAAATCCTTCGCCCGGGGTTTGACCGCCTGCCCAACGGCACAGAGGCCGAACGCAAGCAAGCGCTTGAAAAGCAAGCCGTGCTGATATCGCTCGAAAACTTAATGACATTTCCGTTTATCAAAGACGCCGTTGAGAACGACACGCTGTCGCTGCACGGTGTGTGGAATGACATTGGGGATGGTGGGCTTGAAGCCTTTGATCCGAATACGGATGCATTTTCACCAATCTGATTGCCGTAAAAGGTGGGCATCGCCGTATTGTCATACGCGTCAGTTGCGATAGGTTCCCGCCATGAGCTCACCCATTCCCCAAGGTCGCATGGTCCTTTTTGCAGCCGCAATGGTGTCGATGGTGCTCGGCTCGATACATGCGTTTTCGGTTTTCCTCGCGCCTCTCGAAGCCGCGTTTGAGACGTCTCGGGCGACCGCCAGCCTGATTTACTCGTTTTGTTTGGTCTTTTTAACAGCCACAGTTCTGTTTGGTCCCGCCGTCTATTCTCGCCTGCAACCAGCAACAATTTACATTTGGGTCGCATTTCTTGGCGCCATTGGGGCTGGCATTGCTAGCATCGCCGACGGGTTTTGGCTTGTCTGGATTGGGTACAGCCTCATTTTTGGGATCGCCAATGGATTGGGGTATGGCTTTGGGCTGCAGTTCGCAGCACGTGCCAATCCGGATCATGCGGGCCTCGCCATGGGTGTGGTCACGGCTGCATACGCGCTTGGCGCAGTTCTGGCACCATACGGGTTTGACATCGCACTGACGTTCGGTGGTTTCTTTTTGGCCATGGCGGCCCTTGGGTCCGTCGTCTTTGTTGTCAGCATTGGGGCTGCGTTTTTGGTCGCAAAATGCGGTGTGAAATATACTGACACGCAGGCAGCACCACGGGTTTCGCGTTTGCCAACTGGCTTGATCGTTATGATCTGGGTTGCTTACGGAAGCGGTGTTGCCGCCGGACTTATGGCCATCGGCCACGCAGCGGGAATTGCGGCCACAGCGGGCTTTGCCGGTTGGATAGCTGCGGCCACAATCGCTGGCTTCAACCTTGTTGGTAGCCTGCTGTCTGGGTGGCTATCAGACAGGATCTCGCATCGGCGTATTCTCACGGCCCTGCCGATAATCGGTGCTGCGGCGCTGCTTGCGCTGACAGTCTTGCCTGAACAAACGCTTTTCCTTTTAGGAGTCGTGGGGTTTGCCTATGGCGGAACCATCGCGACCTATCCTGCAGCCATTGCCAATCTATTCCCCGGCGAGGACGGCCCGCATGCTTATGGGCGTATTTTCACAGCTTGGGGAACAGCAGGCCTACTGGCGCCGTGGCTCGCAGGTCAAATCTATGATTGGACCGGAAACTATACTTCCGCTCTTTGGGCTGCTGCTGCACTTGGTATTTTGTCAGCGGTGACTGTGCAAAAGGTTATCCATAAACGCTAGTCACCCTGCGCAATAAAGGTGGTGTAACAGCTCTAAGACCTGCGCGACCTCGGTGCCTTTGAGAGAATAGAAGATAGTCTGACCCTCGCGGCGCGTTTCAACCAGCTCTGCATCGCGCAATTTCTTAAGATGGTGCGACATTGCAGGCTGCGACAGCTTCGCGCTTGCTGCCAGGCTAAGAACGCTTTGCTCTCCTTCTAACAAGATGCACAGCAAGCGCAGGCGCACGGGTTGCGACAACATCTCCATCAGCTTTGCAGCATCAGTGATTTTCGGTTCCAGTTCGGTCATGTCCAACATTTGAAAACTTTCTTCTTGCATATCCAATATCACTTATATAAACGAATGCAAATATAAGGTCAATCACATCCTACATCAGTACGGGACTGTTTTCATAAACACTATCAGGAGTTTCACGTTGGAAACTGAATTTACACCAATTGCGTCACTCTTGGGTGGCGGACTTATCGGACTGTCAGCAGTCATCCTTATGGCAAGTCACGGACGGGTCGCCGGGATCAGCGGAATCGTTTCGAGGATCCTCCCACCTGCAATTGACACTAAGGGACTGCCGCAGGGCCTTACCTTCATTGCAGGCCTTTTACTCGCTGCACCGCTGTTCTTCGGCATTGTCGGACAAACACCGGATATCACCATTTCAAACAACATGGCGCTGCTTGGTCTTGCCGGTATTTTGGTCGGGTTTGGATCGGTGCTTGGCAATGGCTGCACAAGTGGTCACGGCGTTTGCGGCATCTCGCGGATGTCGGCACGTTCAATGATTGCGACGGTGACGTTTATGACAACCGGTGTCGTCACTGTCTTTATCCTTCGTCATGTCGTGGGTGGGTAAGTTCATGCATTTCTTTAGCACCCTATTTGCGGGCCTCTTTTTTGGAACCGGTTTGATCTTGTCTGGCATGGCAAACCCCACAAAAGTTCAAAACTTTCTAGATATATTCGGAACTTGGGACCCAAGTTTGGCGTTTGTCATGGGCGGAGCAGTCCTTGTGACGGCACCTGGATTTTGGTTCGTGCAAAAACGCAGCACACCGTTTTTCCACGACATGTTCCATCTACCAACACGCAACGATCTCGACGCTCGCCTTGTCACGGGTGCCGCAATATTTGGCATCGGTTGGGGCTTGGGCGGTTTGTGCCCCGGTCCGGCTGTGACGTCCCTGCCATTTGCGACCTCCGGCGTCCTCGTCTTCGTACCTGCAATGCTCGTGGGTATGTCACTCGCCAAGTTAACTGCTTTGCCTTCGCGCAAAACTATATCCGCCTGAAAGGAAACATCATGACCCAACTGCATCACAATATGCCGACCCAGCCGGACGTAAAAGCGTTCTTTGATCCGATGACCAACACCATCAGCTATGTTGTTGTTGATCCAGCCAGCAGCGCCTGCGCTGTCGTAGATTCAGTGATGGATATTGACTATGCCGCAGGCCGGATCACCCATGATCACGCCGATCAGATCGTTGATTACATTGTGTCAAACAATCTGACCCTTGAATGGATCATTGAAACCCACGTTCATGCAGACCACCTGTCTGCCGCACCTTACTTGCAGGAAAAGCTGGGCGGAAAAATTGGTATCAGCGCAAAGATCAAAGAGGTCCAAGATACCTTTGGAAAGATCTTTAACGAAGGCACTGCATTCCAGCGCGATGGGTCACAGTTCGACGCATTGTTCAATGATGGCGACACATATACCATCGGCACCCTTGAGGTATCGGTCATGGCAACGCCCGGCCATACCCCTGCTTGCATGGTGCATGTCGCTGGTGATGCCGCCTTTGTGGGTGACACGATGTTCATGCCAGATGCTGGGTCAGCGCGCGCCGATTTCCCCGGTGGTGATGCCGGAGAGCTGTTCGATTCCATCCAGAAGGTCCTAAGCTTGCCCGATGACATGCGCTTGTTCATGTGCCACGATTACGGCCCGAACGGTCGCGATATCCAATGGGAAACCACCGTTGGCGACGAAAAGGCAAACAACATCCATGTCGGTGCAGGTGCCAGCCGCGAGACCTTTGTTAAGTTGCGCACAGACCGCGACGCGACGTTGGCAGTGCCAAAACTGATCATTCCATCGCTTCAGGTGAACATGCGCGCTGGCGAAATTCCCGCTGACGAGGCCGGAAACCCGACGCTCAAAGTCCCAATTAACGGGCTGTAGGCCCGCACGTTTCACATCATTTGCAAAACAGAGCACCGCAGAAAGATACCCCATGCAAATTACGCAACTGGATGCGCTGACCTATGTCGGCCCACAAATCTCGCTATCAGACATCACTAACCTAAAGCGCCACGGCGTTTGCAAAATCATCGTGGCCCGCCCCGAAGGCGAAACATGTGACCAGCCTACAATATCTGAAATCATGCGCGCGGCGAATGCCGTTGGCATTGAGGTTGATCAGATTCCAGTCGTGCCCGGCCAAATCACCGACGAGGATGTCAGCGCATTTGACGCCTGTGCGGCACAGAGCCCTGGCCCGGTCTTTGCATATTGTCGCAGTGGGATGCGTGCGACTTCGCTCTGGGCAATAAATAAATCCAATGGCGGCCATTGTGCAGACACCATTTTATCCGCCGCACAGGATGCAGGTTACGACCTGACTGCCTTGTCGCCACGCCTTGTCACCAAACCCGCAACGACAGCCTGATTGGACTTGAATACGATGACCAGATTAGCAAGCTATCTACCCATCTTTGAGTGGGGCCGCACATATGATCGACTGACTTTGACCAATGACCTCGTTGCTGCGGTCATTGTGACGATCATGCTGATCCCGCAGTCGCTCGCGTATGCGCTGTTGGCGGGACTGCCACCTGAAATGGGTCTTTATGCGTCAATGTTGCCGATCGTGCTTTATGCGATTTTTGGCACAAGTCGCGCGCTTGCTGTTGGTCCGGTCGCGGTCGTGTCGCTATTGACAGCAGCGGCGGTCAGTAAGGTCGCGATGCCCGGCACGTCGGAATATATCGTGGCTGCAATTACACTGGCGTTTCTGTCGGGTGCCATTTTGTTGGTTCTGGGTTTTTTACGGCTGGGGTTTCTTGCCAATTTCCTTTCGCACCCTGTGATTGCGGGGTTCATCACTGCGTCCGGCATCATCATCGCCGCGAGCCAGATGAAAAACATCCTTGGTATTGACGCCAGCGGTCACAACTTGCTCGAGATTATCGTCTCGTTATTCGAACATCTTGGCGAAGTTAACTGGATCACCGTCATCATTGGCGTGACGACAACCGCGTTTCTATTTTGGGTACGCAAGGGTCTGCTACCGCTGTTGATCAAGCTTGGTCTAAATGCGCGTACATCGGGTATTGTCGCCAAGGCAGGGCCAGTTGCTGCGATATTTGTGACGACGCTGGCTGTCTGGGGGTTTGACCTTGCGAGCCGTGGCGTGAAAATTGTTGGTGACGTCCCAACTGGACTGCCACCGCTTTCATTACCATCGTTCTCGATGGATTTATGGAGCAGCTTGATCGTTTCCGCAGTGGTGATTTCGATCATTGGTTTTGTAGAATCCGTGTCAGTTGCGCAAACATTGGCCGCGAAAAACCGACAGCGCATTGATCCCGATCAAGAGCTTATCGGGTTAGGCGCTGCCAACATCGGGGCTGCATTTACCGGCGGCTTCCCTGTGACAGGTGGGTTTTCACGGTCGGTCGTCAATTATGATGCGGGGGCGTCCACACCTGCGGCGGGCGCCTTTACTGCGATTGGTCTTGGGGTGGCGTCGCTGTTCCTGACACCGCTGATCTTTCACCTTCCTAAGGCTACGTTGGCTGCAACGATCATCGTCGCTGTGCTATCGCTTGTTGACTTTTCGATCCTCAAAAAGACTTGGAAATATTCCAAATCAGATTTTGCCGCCGTGGCAGCCACCATGGCGATGACGCTTACGGTTGGCGTTGAATTGGGGGTCACAACCGGCGTTGTGATTTCAATCCTTATCCACCTGTTCAAAACCTCGCGGCCACATATGGCTATCGTTGGTCAGGTGCCAGGCACTGAACATTACCGGAATGTTTTGCGCCATGAGGTGATCGTTGACCAAAGCGTTTTGACCATTCGGGTTGATGAAAGCTTGTACTTTGCGAACACGCGCGCTCTTGAGGATCGCATCTATGACGAAGTCGCTATGCAGCCTGACCTTAAGCACGTCATTCTAATGTGTTCTGCCGTGAACGCAGTCGACATGAGTGCACTCGAGTCCCTCGAGGCGATCAATGAGCGCCTAAAGCTGGGTGGCGTGTCGTTCCATCTTTCAGAAGTCAAAGGACCGGTGATGGACGGGCTGAAAGTGTCGGGTTTTCTGGAACATCTTACGGGGCGCGTTTTCCTCAGCCAACATCAGGCACAAACGGCAATTGGTGTGGTGACGACTTAAGCACTGCAACACCCATTAACCCACCCCACATAAGGAACATGAAAATGGCCTATACCGAGAAATTTCAATCACTTGCCGACGACGCAATGTCACAGGTCCAAAGCGTTTCACCTAGTGAGGTGGGTGCAATGCTGAAATCCGGAGCCGTCGCGCTGGATATCAGAGACAAGGAAGAACACGACGCAGGGCACATCGACGGGTCTTTGAACATCAGCCGTGGTAAGCTTGAGATGAATGTCGAAGGGCTTATTGGCGACTTAGATACTGTCGTCATTTGTTACTGCAATGCCAACAACAGGGGCGCATTGTCTGCCGCCGCATTGCGGTCAATGGGCTATAGCAATGCACGCTATATTGCTGGCGGATTGAAAGCATACCGCGCGGTTTAAACCTAGTAAAAAACGTGGGCTTTCTAATGAAAGTCCCTGCTAGGAAACAACCGCTTTGCTTGTTCGCGCGGATGCATGGCGCTGGCGGGTTGCTTGCGCGGACGTGGTGTATCGTCAGCTTGGGGCAGTGTCTCGCCGATCACCTCGTCCATCGGATGCCCAAGGTCCGTAAGGCGGTGCGACATGTCTTCTATCTGTTGGGCAATCAGGTGAATGACGATACCTTCGCGTTGCAAATACCCTGTGACGCGAAGCAGGCGTCCGCCCATGACGACACGCCGAAACTGGGCATAAACCTTGGGCCAAACGATGACATTGGACACGCCAGTTTCATCCTCTAGCGTCAGGAATATCACGCCTGACGCCGTTCCGGGGCGTTGGCGGGTGATCACCAACCCGCAGACCGATGTGCGCTGCAATGGCGCGGTGACCAGCGCCGCATGCGGGGTCAATCCTGTCATGGACGGACGCAACAACTCCATCGGATGGGCGCGCAAGGATAGGCGCATGGCGACGTAATCTTCAACGACCTCTTCTCCAAGATGCATGGAGAGCAGCCTGACAGCAGGTTCAACAATACCCTCCCCCCCGATGGGATCATTGAACAAGGGCAATGGACGCGGACCTCGGATTGCCTTGACCTGCCATAACGCATCGCGCCGTGTGAGACCCATATCGCAGAATGCATCCGCTTCGGCCAATCGCTCTAAGGTGGCGGGTGCGACCCCTGCGCGCAGCCACACCCCATCAGGATCGGCATAGCCGTTTCCGCGTGCGGCAACGATCCAACCAGCGTCTTCTTCTTTGAATCCTTTGATCTGGCGAAACCCAAGGCGCAACGCCAAGGCGCCATCCATCCGACGTTCTAGCGTGTTATCCCACGCGCTGTGGTTCACGCTGATCGGGCGCACTTCTACCTGATGTTCACGCGCATCACGCACAATTTGGGCCGGCGCATAAAACCCCATGGGTTGGGAATTCAACAGCGCACAGGCAAAGACAGCCGCATGATGGCATTTGAGCCAAGCAGAGATATAGACCAGCATGGCAAAGGCAGCGGCGTGGCTTTCAGGAAACCCGTATTCAGCAAAGCCTTCTATTTGGCCGAAACAACGCTCTGCTACCTCGAGGCTATACCCGTTCCCCAGCATGCCATTGACGAACTTGTCCTTGAAGGTGCCAATGGTACCCATCCGGCGAAACGAGGCCAACGACCTGCGAAGGTGATCAGCCTCTTCTGGTGAAAATCCGGCACCAACCACGGCAATTTGCATCGCTTGTTCCTGAAACAACGGGATGCCAAGGGTCTTGCGCGTCACCTCTCGTAATGCACTGCCAAATGGTTCCGGCTTTTCCAAACCTTGCCGCCGATTGATATAGGGATGCACCATCCCGCCTTGAATAGGGCCCGGGCGCACGATGGCGACCTCAATCACGAGATCATAGAATTCGCGGGGCTTCATCCGTGGCAGGAAATTCAACTGCGCACGGCTTTCTACTTGGAAAACACCAACCGCATCGGCCACACAAAGCATGTCATAGGTGGCGTCATCTTCTTGCGGGACGGTCGCAATAGACAGCGTTGTCTTCTCGTGCTGTTGCAGTAAATCAAAGGATTTGCGAATGCAGCTCAGCATACCAAGCCCAAGAATATCGACCTTAAGAATACCCAATGTATCGATATCATCCTTGTCCCATTCGATCACCGTGCGATCCTCCATTGCGGCGTTTGAAATCGGACACAACTCGTCCAGCCGCCCCTTGGTGATGACAAAGCCGCCGACATGTTGGGACAGATGGCGCGGGAAACCGATAATCTCGCCGATCAAATGAATGGTTTGCGCAAGGCGGCGATCCTTTGGATTAAGCCCCAATTCGCGGATCCGTTCAGGATCGACCCCACCTTCGGCCATACCCCATATTTGACCAGATAGGCCTGCCGTCACATCCTGACTAAGGCCCATCACCTTGCCCACCTCGCGGATCGCCGCACGAGACCGAAAGTGGATCACAGTTGCGCAAAGCCCAGCGCGGTGTCGACCATATTTTTCATAAATGTGCTGGATGACCTCTTCACGACGTTCATGTTCGAAATCCACGTCGATATCCGGCGGCTCGCCTCGAAATTCGGACACAAACCGTTCCACCACCATGGTGATAGTTTCAGGGCTGACATCCGTGATGCCCAGCAAATAGCAAAGAATTGAATTGGCCGCAGAGCCGCGCCCTTGGCAAAGAATGCCTTGGGATCGGGCAAATTGCACGATGTCGTGCACGGTCAGAAAATACGCCGGAAATTTCAGTTTCTCAACAAGGATGAGTTCCTTTTCGACTTGGGCAAGGGCCTTTGGGGTCGGCCCGTTCGGGTAGCGGCGTTTCAGCCCCTCCATCGCCAATCGGGTCAGCCGTTGTTGTGGCGTTTCGTCTTTGGAAATCTCATCAGGATATTCATAGGACAATTCGCTGAGGCAAAAACTACATCTATCGGCAATCTCTCGGGTGCGGCGGATCGCGGCGGGATGATTGCGAAACAGGCGGGCCATATCGGCGTGATCTTTCAACCGCCGCTCCGCATTGGGCAGGGCGCGCGTGCCGATCTGATCAATCGTGATATGTTCGCGCATACAGGTCAGCACATCCGCCAGCTGCCTGCGATTGCCGCGGTGCATTAAGACATCACCTATCGCGACCATCGGCGTGGCTGCTTTTCGCGCCTGATAAGCACAGGCATCAAAATAGGCTTGGTCGCTGCCGTCATAACGTGGGGCGACACCCAAAAACACATGGCCTGGATACCGCCGCTGCATGGTTTGGATATGCGCGGTGTCCGCCCTGTCGCCCTGCGGCAAGGCGATCAGGATCATGCCTTTGCAGCCCGCAAGCAGGTCGCACATTTCCAGATGACATTCCCCCTTTTCGGCACGCCTTTTGCCGAGGGTCAAAAGCCTGCTTAGACGCGCATAGCCGTCACGGTCACAGGGCAAAGCAACCCATTCCACCGGACTATCGGTCAAAACCAAGCGGCACCCGACAATCAGTTTGGGCAACCGGATACGTCCTTCGGCCGCGCGCTTGAGTTCTTTCAGTGCGCTATAGGCACGGACCACACCCGCCAATGAATTGCGGTCGGTAATAGCAATGGCCGCAAGCCCAAGTTCCGCGGCACGTGTCATCAATTCCTCTGGGTGCGAGGCGCCCGTTAGAAAGGTGAAATTCGTCGTGACACAAAGCTCCGCATAGTTTGGACCATTCATATTTGCCTGAAGGATTTTGCTCATGCGAACTGCCCCTGCACAAACCAACCGGGGTTTTGCGGGGTGTAAAACAACCAAAGACGTCGCCCTTGTTTGGTTTCAACCTTCCAATAATCACGCACTCCAGAGCGCCAGTTCTCGTCCGACAACCACCATTCTGGGGCGATCCGTTCTGGACCAGTGGCGCGCTCAACACGAAACGTCATACGTCGCCAACGCAAAAATGCGGGGGGCGATGGTCCTGCGCCCATGATCGGTTCCGGCGGGAAAAGCTGTATCGGGCGTTCGCGCAAATTCACCCAAGACCCTGCAGGATCAGAATATGCCGCTGGCGCGATGATATAGCTCCGTTCTGGGATATGGCTGTCTGCGGGCAGAAACCGCTGTACGTTTTCTAGCCCAATCCGGTTACCGATCCGTGTGATCAAATCATCCAACCGTCCATCAACACGCCCATGCGCATGTGACATCTGCTGAACTGGCAACGGTTCCACCAATGTTGCGGCAAGGTGGAGCTGATCTATCCCAAACCCCGCATCAATCTGGCCGACCCCCCGTTCAAATAGCGGCAAAATACGCAGCGGGTCACGCATGGCACATGCCAGCCGTAACTCGATCTGTTGATTGGCCTTGTCCACGCGGCGCAAGGTCAACAACAGCACCCGCGCACCCATTTCCCGCCCCTTCAGTTTGCCGCATAATTGGTCGAGCAAACGCGCCGTGCCCGCCATCACATCCGTTTCAAGGCCAATAGGATCAGGCAGGCTTAATCGCACCCGATATCGTGGCGGATTCGGCAACGGCGAGATGCTTTCTGCCTGTGTTCCCAGCGCTTGATCTAATCGCAAAATAACCTCTGCGCCAAACCGGCGGGTGATCGTGGCACGGGGCAAAGCGCTTAGATCACAGATAAAGCGAACGCCAAGACGTTGCAGGCCAACACAGGTCTTTTCCTCTAACCGCAAAGCAGCCACAGGAAGCCTGCCAATCGCATCGGGCGGGTGTGCCTGTGTCGCATCACCAGTGCCGTAATGCGCAAATGCCCAAGCAGCCCCGCGCGTGTCTGCGACACCGCTTTTCACCAAAAGACCTGCGCGCGCCAACCGCTGATGTATGTCGTGCAACAGGGTCGCCTCGCCGCCAAACAAATGTGCGGCACCCGTGATGTCCAGCACAAGCCCATCTGCTCCCTCTAGGCCAACCCAAGGGCAGTACCGCTTCGCCCACCTTGCCAAAACATGGAGAAACCTTTGGTCCCCAACGGAATCTGCCGGATGACTTTGCAGATCAGGGCAAAAGGCCCGCGCATCTGAATGGCCCATCCCACGATGCAACCCTTGCTGTGACGCCAATAAGTTCAGGCAATAAAGCCGCTGTGTGTTGCTTTGCCGCTGGGTCAGCGCAAAAGGCGCATCAATTGGCCGCGCCCTAAGGAACCGGTCGCTCGCGAGCCTCGGAAACCACAATGATACGACGCGCTTCGGCATTCCAGCGTACATCCCAAGCCGTTAATGTTCCTGATTTGTTCTTAATAAGTTCCCACCGCTGAAGAGTCGAGTCCGTCGGGTCAAAAACCGGCGTGCAATGCCACCGCGTTTCCACCGCGTTGCTGCCCGCTCCTTCTGGCACGATGCACAGACCCGTCGATTGCCCCGCCTCTGCGGCCAGTTGCAAACGCCGCCCAGCCGTCAAACCAATCGACTTGGTCAGCTCAATCACCGTCAGCGCTACAGCGCCAGACCGCAGCGCCTCTTCGGCAGTGGCCAAAACCTCAGTCTGATCATTACCTTTTGCAATCAAAAGACTGTGCGGATCAAAGTACGGGCTAAACCCCGCAGGGTTAATCTGATCCGCATGCCAAGCCTCTCTTGCCCACAAAACAGACCCACGCAAATGCCCAGCAAGCGCAAAGGCAAAACCGAATGCGTTGGGACCACAAGCTTCATGCACGCGGTTGCGGCGCGGGGGGAAATGATCAGGAAAATCAGACAGCATGGCGCAGTCTACCCATCTCACGCGTAAAATGCGATCCCGACCGCTTTTAAATTCTTTGGGATTTTAACTTGATCTTTTGTGTAAGGCCGGAGCCGTTGACCTGCGTATTTTGAAGGATCACAGGCAGCATCCAAAGCTTAACCAGCACTTACCTTGTCCGGTGGCCCCCAATCGCAACCGAAAGCGCGTCCGCGGCTTGCTTCACCGATGCGCTAAGGCGATCCACATCTTGTTGGCTGACCCTGCTGGTTGGGCCAGAAACCGATATCCCAGCGACGGCTTCGGCATTCACATCGAACACAGGGGCGGCAATGCAGCGCATCCCAAGGTTTCGCTCTTCGTTATCAACGGAATACCCACGCGCGCGAATATCTTTCAGGTCGGCCTCTAATTGCCCAGTGTCCGTAATCGTAAACCCAGTAAACGCAGTCCGTTCCCGATCCACAAAAATACGCGCCAAACGGCCCGCGTCCATTTCAGCGAGCAGAGCCTTGCCAATCCCCGACGAATGCATGGGTGACAAGGTACCGGGCGGGAAAAACGCACGGATCGTTGCAAAGGTTTCAACTTGGCTCAGGAACAGAACCGCACCTTCCTTTTCAACGCCGAGGTTTGCGGTTTCTCCGGTTTGCTCCATAAGCTTGCGAAGAATTGGACGGGCACGTTCCACAAGGCTGGTGCGTCGCAGGAAACGCGCACCGATCACAAACGCCTGCGCACCGATATGCCAAATCTGCTCGGAGGGGTCGAATTCCACCAATCCGCGCCCTTCCAAGGTCACCAAAATCCGGTAGACCGTGGCTGGTGATTGGCTCATCTCGGATGAAATCGTGGTAAGGGCTTTGCCCTGCCCTTCGCTCAAATATTCAAAAACTTCCATCGCACGATCCAGCGATTTTATCGTATTCTGCGGAGTCTTATCATGCCAATCGCGGGGGCGCCCACGCGCACGACGTGGGGTGGACGGGTCATTGCCTTGGGAAACCATAAACTGCCTCATGCTTTTCGTGAAAACTGCATTCACGATATGAAAAACACAAACCTTTGACAACAAATAGTTTTCCACAAAAAGCCCATTTATGAAAAACGATTTCAAAAAAGTATAGTTCAGGCCCGCTTTGGTCTAAAACAAATCAACACCAAATAAGGAGACCGCTATGAGCTTTCAAAATCCGGTATTCATCCCTGGCCCAACCAACATGCCAGAGGCCATTCGTCAGGCCTGCTATATGCCGACAATTGATCATCGGTCGCCGATGTTTGGCAAAATCTTGCACCCCGTCCTCGCTGGTGTTCGCAAGGTTCTGAAATCGGAAACGGCGCATATCTTTATTTTCCCATCCACGGGCACAGGCGGCTGGGAAACCACGCTGACCAACACATTGTCCGCTGGTGACAAGGTTCTGGTCGCGCGCAACGGCATGTTCAGCCACCGCTGGATCGACATGTGCCAGCGCCACGGCCTAGACACCCAAATTGTTGAAACCCAATGGGGTCACGGCCTGCCCGCCGATGAATATGAGGCGATTTTGAAGGCTGACACCAGCCACACGATCAAGGCGGTGTTGGCGACGCACAATGAAACAGCCACTGGTGTGAAATCCGACATCGCCGCTGTGCGCCGCGCACTTGATGCAGCTGGCCACCCAGCGATGTTGTTCGTTGATGGGGTATCTTCGATTGGATCGATGGATTTCCGCATGGACGAATGGGGCGTTGATGTTGCTGTCACTGGGTCGCAAAAGGGCTTTATGCTGCCTGCTGGTTTGGCCATTGTTGGCTTTTCTGCCAAAGCACGCGCCGCAGTTGATACAGCCACCCTGCCGCGCACATTTTTCGATATCCGCGACATGGAAGCGGGTTATGCAAACAATGCGTACCCTTATACCCCGCCAGTTGGCCTGATGAACGGCCTTAAACTGTCGCTGGAAATGATCGAAGCGGAGGGCTTGGAGAACGTCTTTGCCCGCCACACGCGCATCGCTACTGGCGTACGGCTTGCTGTAAAAGCATGGGGTCTGGAAATGTGCGCCGCGTCCCCTGAAGTCTATTCCGACAGCGTATCTGCGATCAAAACTCCTGACGGGTTCAATGCCACAGATATCGTGACTGTTGCTGCCGAAAAATACGGCATGGCATTTGGCGTGGGCTTGGGCGAGGTCGCGGGCAAAGTATTCCGCATTGGCCATCTTGGCATGCTGACAGATGCGATGATGCTGTCGGGGTTAAGCGTCGCCGAAATGGTCATGGTTGATCTGGGCCTTGATATCAAACTCGGCTCTGGCGTTGCTGCCGCCCAAGAATTTTATCGGCACAGCGCATAAAGGATACCAGCAGATGTATATCCCCACCTATGATGATATGTTGACCGCCCACGCGCGGATCAAACCGTATATTCACCGCACACCGGTGCGCACCTCGAACTTCCTGAATGAACTGACTGGTGCGCAGTTATTCTTTAAGTGTGAAAACTTTCAGGAACCAGGTGCTTTCAAGGTACGCGGTGCCAGCAATGCCGTTTTCGGTTTGGATGACGAACAAGCAAAGATGGGTGTGGCCACGCATTCGTCTGGCAATCACGCATCCTGCCTTAGCTATGCCGCCAATAGGCGCGGAATTCCGTGTAATGTCGTCATGCCAAGCACCGCGCCACAGGCCAAAAAGGACACTGTGCGTCGGTATGGCGGCCAGATCACCGAATGCGAGCCGTCGACCACATCACGCGAAGAAACATTTGCCAAGGTGCAAGCGGCAACGGGCGGTAATTTTGTTCACCCCTACAATGATCCTCGCGTCATCGCGGGTCAGGGCACTTGCGCCAAAGAGTTCATCGAACAGACAGACGGGCTTGATATCGTCATGGCACCGATAGGCGGTGGCGGCATGATTTCAGGCACCTGTCTGACCCTGTCAAACCTCGCGCCAGAAGTGCAGATCATCGCAGCCGAACCCGAACAAGCCGACGATGCTTACCGCAGCTTCAAGGCAGGCTATATCATCGCCGATGATGCGCCCAAGACGATCGCTGATGGCCTGTTGGTTCCGCTTAAGGACCTGACTTGGCATTTTGTGTCCAAACATGTCACCGATATTCTAACCGCATCCGAGGAAGACATCATCGACGCGATGAAGCTTACTTGGAAACATTTACGCATCGTGATGGAGGCCAGCAGCGCAGTGCCGCTTGCGACCATCCTTAAAAACAAAGACCGGTTCGCGGGTAAGCGGGTCGGCATCATTATTACCGGCGGGAATGTCGATCTTGACCTTCTGCCTTGGCTTAAGTGAGGAAACACCGATGAACACACATGTAAATCTCGACGACTTCGACGTTGGCTATGACATCCCTGCAAAACCGGGCATGTTAGAGGCGGAAATCCAGACGCCCTGTCTGATCCTTGATCTTGATGCGCTGGAACGCAACGTCAAGAAAATGGGCGACTACGCAAAAGCCAACGGGATGCGTCACCGCGCCCACGGCAAGATGCACAAATCCGTCGACGTGCTAAAGCTACAGCAAGAGATGGGCGCCGCCATCGGCGTGTGCTGCCAGAAGGTATCCGAGGCAGAAGTATTTGCGCGCGGCGGAATCAAGGATGTGATGGTTTCTAACCAAGTCACCGAACCTGCCAAGATCAAGCGCTTGGCTGACATGCCCAAATTTGGTTGCCGCGTTCTGGTCTGTGTTGACGATCCTGAAAACGTCAAAGCCTTGTCAGACGCTGCTGTTGCGGCCGGCACCCAGATCGAAGCGCTTGTCGAAATCGACTGCGGCGCTGGCCGTTGTGGGGTGAACACATCCCAAGACGTCGTGCGCATTGCCAAGCTGATCGATGCGGCTCCGGGTCTTAAGTTCGCGGGCATCCAAGCCTACCAAGGCGCGATGCAACACATGGACCTGTACACCGACCGCGAAGCAAAATTGAACACAGCAATCGCCCAAGTTGGCGACGCGGTTCAGGCGCTTAAGTCCCAAGATCTGGACTGTGACATCGTTGGTGGTGGCGGCACAGGATCGTATTACTTTGAAAGCAACTCAAACGTTTTCAACGAACTGCAGTGTGGATCTTATGCGTTCATGGATGCTGACTATGGCCGTATCCTCGACAAAGACGGCAAGCGGATCGACGACGGCGAATGGGAAAACGCGCTGTTCCTTTTGACCACCGTGATGAGCCATTCCAAGGCCGATAAAGCCATCGTTGACGCGGGCCTAAAAGCCCAATCCGTCGATTCTGGCTTGCCAGTCGTCTATGGCCGCGATGACGTCGAATACGTCAAATGTTCTGACGAGCATGGCATCGTTGCCGACCCTGATGGCGTGTTGAAAGTGAACGACAAACTGAAATTGGTTCCCGGTCACTGCGATCCAACATGCAACGTGCACGACTGGTACGTCGGTGTACGAGGCGGCAAAGTCGAAACAGTTTGGCCCGTGTCCGCACGCGGCAAAGCCTACTAAACAAACCTGGCGGAGGCTGGCAAAACGTCTTTTTGATAGCCTCCCATGGTATGCCCAAATTTTTTATGGAGCCCAAATATGCTGATTGTCCCCGAGCGCGAAATCGCTGATCTGTTGACCCGCGATGCGTCTTTTGACGCTGTTGAAAAAGTGTTTGCTGCGATGGCGGCGGGCGATGCCTACAATTTTCCGGTAATCCGCGAAGCGATTGGCCACGAAGATGCGCTCTATGGTTTTAAGGGCGGGTTTGACGGCAAGGGGCTGACTTTGGGTCTTAAGGCGGGCGGCTATTGGCCGAATAATTTGGAAAAACGCCAGTTGATCAACCACCAATCCACGGTGTTCCTGTTCGATCCTGATACCGGCAAGGTTGCGGCGATGGTTGGCGGCAACTATCTGACTGCCTTGCGCACAGCGGCGGCGTCTTCGGTGTCGATCAAACATCTCGCCCGCAAAGACGCAAAGGTCATGGGCATGATTGGTGCAGGTCACCAAGCAACGTTCCAACTTCGCGCCGCACTTGAACAACGCCAGTTCGAAAAAGTCATCGGCTGGAACTACCATCCAGAAATGCTGCCAAACATCGAAAAGGTCGCAAACGAGGCAGGTGTTCCTTTCGAGGCAGTCCCGCTGGAAGGCATGGTCGAAGCCGATGTTGTAATCTCAATCACGTCTACATTCGCGCCGACTGTTATGTCTGATCACATCTCTGCAGGCACGCACATCGCCTGCATGGGAACCGATACCAAGGGCAAGCAAGAGGTCGAAACTGCCCTGCTCGCGCGCGCCACCGTGTTCACCGACGAGGTCGCACAATCGGTGTCTATCGGCGAGGCGCAGCACGCAATTGCCGAGGGCTTGATCAATGTGTCCGACGTCCACCAGATTGGCGCGGTCATCAACGGCACCCACGCAGGCCGCACGTCAGACGATGAAATCACGATGTTTGACGGCACAGGCGTTGGGCTTCAAGATCTGGCCGTTGCAGCTGCAGTCGTCGATCTAGCCGTCGCCAAGGGCATCGCTATTGAGGTCGATTTTTAATCAACTTCCCAACCCACAATTTAGAAAGCCCGTTGTGTAATACCGCGGGCTTTTTTTTGTGCGACTACTGGTCCAGTTATGCGCGAGTTTTCGGAATGTCGTAACATCGCAACGGTCATTATGAATTATTGTAACGACACGCAAAGTGGGTAGCATCAAACAACCAAAGGTAGATATTCAAATTTTAGCGATCGAGGCTTTCCAACAAGGATCGGACGCGTTGCCACAGTAATTTTAAGGACCAAAAATGATTCAACTTAGCAATCCATTGCCACGTGCGTACACCTTTCTTGGCCAAAAATGCATATTTGCAAGTGTCTTAGTATTGACTGGCTGCGTCGGGTTGCCCGGTCCATCAGTACCATTCAAACCGGGAATGAACTTGACCGCCGCCAGATCAGCCGTGCGGTCATGCGAACACTTTGCGCCCAACGGTGGAACCAATGCCCTAACAGGGAGCTATTTCGCTGGGGCCCTTTTGGGTGGTCTCGTTCTTGGCCCTGCTATCGTCGCATCAAACCACGGTAATATTCGTGCCAACGGAGAAGCCAACGCAGTTGACAAATGTCTTGCTGAGCACGGCTATATACGCCGTGATTTAACACCAAATGAAATCCGCGCCTTGGATGCAGCCGGCAGAAATCGACGCGGACCGTTGCTGGACCACTTTATCGGTGGCGGAACACTTGCAACCTTCTCAGGCTGAGGCCGTTTAACCTAGACTGCGCGCGCGGGTTGGGGATAATCGCTATCAGCACGGCTGATAAGTTCGTCAATAAAAAGGCTCAATAGCTGCGTGCGGCCCGAGACATTCGCTTTGCGGTAAATTGCATTTGTCTGCGCCTTGATCGTGCCCTCGCTTACGTCGCGCAGGTCCGCCATTTCCGATGTGGACATGCCCTTGATCGCAAATAATGCGACGTCACGTTCTGCCGGCGTCAGCGCCCATGTGGTGAAATATTCGTCCAACACCTCCATGAAGGCACCCGAAGCAAGGCGCAATTGGTCTTCAATCTGCGTATTTCGCGCCATGATTTTGCGCAGCAAAAGGACCCCCAAAAGGACTCCTAGAAAAAGCCCAACAGCCGCGCCGATTTCAATGAGTTCGTAGATATGCCAGCTGACAGGTGCAAATCCGAATATGGACGAAAAGATCGTCGACAAAAAGAATGTCGCACAAACAAGCTGTACCAGCACGATAGTGATGATGTACCAACGGTTTAACACTCAGATTTTCTCTGGACGGCCAGATCGAAAATTAGTCATCCTCGTCATCCTCGTCATCCTCGTCATCCTCGTCGTCATCATCATCATCATCGTCGTCGTCATCATCATCATCGTCGTCGTCATCGTCGTCATCATCGTCATCGTCGTCGTCATCGTCGTCATCGTCGTCGACGAAATCGTCTGCTCTTGTTCGGACACTTACCCCTGGTGTAGTATCTTCATCTCCCTCAAGGGTTTCAATTTCATCCCTTAGGAGCTCGCCAGTGATCGTATCATAGATCGCTTCAAATTTAACGCCGTTTGCGATCGCTTCAATCTTAACTTGGTTCGGACTGTTTGTAACTTCAATCCGGAAATAGCCCTGCGCTTGCAACTGCTGGATGACTTGATCTGCAACGGATTGGGCATGCCCTACGTTTGCGACCATTGCGAGCGCGGCTGTTGTAGAAAGTAAAAAGGTCTTCATTTCGTTTCTCCTGATCAAATGCATGAAAGCACGCGAAGCGCTTCATATCTGCCAAGCCAAGCATTTTTGCTGGAGTCCGTTAATAGAGAAAAGGTTGATATTTGTGTACATAAACCAAAGTTTATGACCTGTACGGCAGCGAAGACCACACGCAAAAGGGCGCCCCAACCGGAGCGCCCATTTGTTGTTCACATTGTTAGGCTTGGTCGAACAGCAAGCCTTTGCTGTCGCCAAACCCGTCGATCAAACGTTAAGCTGCTTCTTCGTCTGGAAGGATCAGGTTAAGGATAATCGCCATCAGCGCAGTTGGCGCAACAGCAGACGTGGCCAAAACTTTGATCACACCCGGCAGGTACTGAACAGCAGACGGCACAAGGTTCAGACCTAGACCGAATGCAAGCGATACAGCAATGATGATCATGTTGCGACGTGTCATCGGAACATCAACCAACATGTTCAGACCAGCAGCAGCAACCATACCGAACATCACGATCACGCCGCCACCAAGAACCGGCAAAGGCATGGATGCGATCACAGCGCCGACCTTTGGGATCAGGCCGCAAACGATCATGATGATACCAGCGATAGTCACAACGTGACGGCTCATGATACCTGTCATACCGACGATACCAACGTTCTGGCTGAACGACGTGTTTGGCAATCCGCCAAAGACGCCAGCAACAGCTGTTCCCAGACCGTCAGCATATGTTGCACCAGCGATTTCTGCGTCAGTTGCTTCGCGCTGCGCGCCTGCTTTGGCTGTCGCGGATGCGTCACCAACAGTTTCAATCGCAGATACGATCGATACTAATGTCACGGCAATCACAGCGCCCAGGTTAAACTCAAAACCATATGGCAGCGGTGTGATCGATGTGACCCATGCCGCTTTGCCAACGGAAGCAAAGCTTACCATGCCCATTGCAAATGCCAGCGCATAGCCCGCCAACAGTCCGATCAGGATAGCTGCGTTTGACAGTGGACCTTTGACAAAGAACTTCAACGCCAGCGATACGATGACCACCGTCAACGCAACTGACCAATGCTTCAGCGAGCCAAAGCTTTCAGCTGCCATTTGGAAGTCTGCTGCACCACCGGCTGCGTATTTGATCGCAACGGGAATAAGGTAAAGACCAATCGCAAGGATCACGAGACCGATCACAAGTGGCGGGAACAAGAAACGTAAACGGTGGATCACTGCACCCAGTGCAAAATGCACCAAGCCGCCAATGATACAAGCAGTCAGCGCGACGCCCATACCCATTGTTGCTGCAATACCTGCAAGCACACCAACAAACGCAAAGCTTGTACCCTGCATGATTGGCAAACGCGCACCAATTGGACCCATTCCGATCGTCTGAAACAATGTCGCAATACCAGCAAACAGCATGGCCATCTGGATCAGATAAATCTGCTCTGTTCCGCCAAAAGCAAGACCAGCAGCACCTGCGACGATGATGGATGGTGTGACGTTTGAGGCGAACATCGCCAGCACGTGCTGAAGCCCAAGCGGAATCGCTTGGGCTATTGGCGGCGTCACATTCGGATCGCTATAGTTAATGTCAGTCATTTCGTTATCCCTTGTTTGTATTTTTATCGCCAGTCGTACCGCTGGCTGATTGGTGGTTAGTGTCGTGTATTGTTACGAGCGTAGTGAACCAATGTTCTTCGAGGTTCGGACCTTCCCCGATCCTATCCACGACCGTAAACATACCTGGTTCATGGAGCGGCGTCAAAACGCCGTGCCACGTATTGCGGTGATAGTTGACCCCCTGCCCCGCCGTCGTGACGAACGCACGTGGCTGACCCGGCTGGCCATCGTTGTCAGGTGCGACAACAACAACAAACGGGTCCATCGACATTGGGATGAACGCTTGGCTCCCCTCGGGGTGCCGTTCCATCATATCCAGCATGATCGGGAAATTGCGCGGCTCGGCCTTAAACAAGCTGATGCCGGCGGTCCCGTCAGCGAAATCAAGGGCCGCACGGTCGTGATATCGACCGCACATGCCTTGATTGATCATTTTGTCCGGCGCGCCAGTCACATCCAACACATCCCCAAACGGGGCAAATGCGGCATGTGTCAGTGGCTCGAGGATCAGACTCATTGGGCAAACTTCTCAATTAGACGCAGCTCTGCGATGCGCTCAACTTGACGGCAGGCTTCGGCAAATTCTGTTTCGCGGTCGTTGTCGATACGGCGCTGGAATGCGGCAATGATCGACGCCTTGTTATTGTCACGCACGGCAATGATGAACGGGAAGCCATATTTAGTCGTATACGTATCATTCATTTCGGTCAGCTGCGCACGCTCGCTATCGGTCAAAGAATCCAACCCAACAGAGGCTTGCTCTGCAGTGGATTCTGCGGTCAAACGGTTTGCGGTGGCCAACTTACCCGCCAAATCAGGGTGTGCGGTCAACACGCCAAGGCGCTGTGTTTCAGTCGCTGTGCGGAAAATACGGGCCAACGCATTATGAACGCCAGCCGCGTTGTTATGTGTCGGACCCAGTTCCAGCGCGTGCGCGCCCGTTGCAATCCAAGGACTATGCTCAAAGATGCCGCCAAACTCGGCGACAAATGTGTCGTGATCCATGTCGGATGGCTGCTGCCTCGTCACAGGCGGATGCTGCTGCGCCCAATGGTCGGCAATTTGTTCACGTGTGGCAAACCAGACATCATCATGCGATTTGAAATGTGCGATTGCGCGGCGCAAAGCGGCGGCACGACCCGGACGGCCAATGATCCGACAATGCAGACCGATTGACAGGATTTTAGGCTGACCTGCGTTTCCTTCAGCGTAAAGTTCATCAAAGCTGTCCTTAAGATAGCTTTCGAACTGCGCGCCGTTGGTGAACCCCGCCTGAATACCAAACCGCATGTCGTTGCAGTCCATCGTATAGGGCACGATCAACTGATCAGTTTTACCAAAGCGGGTCCAATAGGGCAGATCATCGCTATAGCTATCTGCAACATAAGCGAACTGGTTTGTCTCAGCGGCAAGGCGAACCGTGTTGTTGGAACAACGACCTGTGTACCAGCCGCGCGGCGGGGTGCCGACGACTTCAGTGTGCAAACGAATAGCCTCTGCGATCTGGGCGCGCTCTTGGTCCTCGGGCATGTCTTTGTGCTCGACCCATTTCAGGCCGTGGCTGGCGATTTCCCACCCTGATGCCTTCATAGCGGCGACTTGGCTTGGTGCACGGGCCAAAGCAGACGCCACACCGTAAACGGTCAACGGCAAATCACCGAGCATCCGGTGCACACGCCAAAACCCAGCGCGCGACCCATATTCGTAAAGAGATTCCATATTATGGTGCCGCATTCCGGGCCACGGCTGCGCGCCTGTGATCTCGGACAAAAATGCCTCAGACGCGGCGTCACCGTGTAACACGTTGTTTTCGCCACCCTCTTCGTAATTCAATACAATTTGCACAGCAATTTTGGCGCCATTGGGCCAATTGGCCGCTGGTGGGTTTGCGCCGTATCCGGTCATGTCACGAGGGTAGCGGGTCACACGCACTTCCTTATATATGTTAGTTAGTTGTAAACCAAAACAATGGCTGGCGCTTTCAAAAAAAATGCGAAGGAGCCTTTTGTAGACCGCCATACAACACGTTCCGCAGGACTAAAGCGATATTGACGTATCATTGACTGCACCTGCGATCCGCTCAATGACGTATTCCATGAACAGGCGCGTTTTGGGGTCTTGCCGTTTGCGGTGGGTGAACAGACAGGCCATCTGAATGGGTTCGGGCGGAGTTTTGACCGCGACTGGGATCAGGCGGCCAGCTTTAATATGCTCGGACACTTCAAAAATCGGTTTCAGCGCGATCCCGTTCCCCGACAAGGCCCAATCGGTCAAGACATCGCCGTCATCGGATTCGTAACGGCCTGCAACACGGACTTTTTGCGGACCTGCCTCGGTCATCAACCGCCACTGAAATTCCGTCGCACCCGGAAACCGCAAGTTCAGACATTCATGACCGTCAGATACCAGTTCGTCACCCGATGCCGGATTGCCATATGCCTTGATATAGTCCGGCGATGCACACAGCACGCGCGCCACATCCGCAATCTTGCGCATTCGCAGGTTACTATCTTCGAGCGTGCCCAAAAAGAACGCAAGATCAAGACCTTCCGTCGTCAGATCCACCTTGCGGTCGGTCAGCCGCAGCCGAATACTCACCTGCGGGTAGGTTGCCAAAAAACCCGGAACTTCAGGGGCGATCAAGCGGCGACCAACACCCAATGGGGCGGCCACATACAATGATCCCTTAGGGTTTTCCGTGATGTTAACCACCTGCGCCTCGGCGTTTTCGACTGAGCCAAGTATTTCGCAGGCCCCGCCGTAAAACGCCTTGCCCTGCTCTGTTGGGGTCAGGCTACGGGTGGTGCGCTGAAACAACCGCACGCTCAAATGCATTTCCAATTGCGAAATACGCGACGACGTGACCGCTGGTGAAATGCGTAAATCACGCCCTGCGGCAGACATGCTGCCCAGCTCATAGACGCGGACAAAGGTGCGGATGTTATCGAGGTATGACATTCTATTGCTTTTTTTGATGCTGCTTGGTTATTTGAGGTAATAGCAGAATAATAGGCCGTCGCCTAGGGTGGTGGGACTTGGACCTTTGAAGGGGGCTGTCATGTATGATCTAGCAATCGTTTGGGATTGGATCGCGTTTTCGGTGCGGTGGCTGC
>OJHH01000063.1_pt1 | contig 26931 bp, 26 predicted proteins | sample 1594911 | NCBI WGS metagenome assembly OJHH01 (sample SAMN05416787, study PRJEB24817) | seawater metagenome | isolation source: Sea water | place: Canada:Atlantic | collected 2013-11
CGCCAACACCCCAGAAGGCCAGGAAGCCGAATCCATCCTGCGTGCCTGCGTACACTGCGGCTTCTGCACCGCCACCTGCCCAACGTACCAGGAACTGAACGACGAACGCGACGGCCCCCGCGGCCGCATCTACCTGATGAAAATGTTCCTGGAAGGCGAAGAAGTCACCGAAAAATCCCGTGAACACCTCGACCGCTGCCTCACCTGCCGCAGCTGTGAAACCACCTGTCCTTCCGGTGTGAAATACGGCCGCTTGGTCGACATCAGCCGAGGCCTGATGGAACAGGAAATGCCACGGCCACCCAAAGAGCGCTGGATACGCTGGTCGCTGGCCCGGGTACTTCCCAACCGTCGACTGTTCGGCTTCCTGCTGCGCATGGGCCAACTGTTCCGTCCGGTACTGCCATCCGTATTGCGTACCAAAGTACCGCCCAGGAAAAAGGCCAGCCCCTGGCCGGCTGCCAGCCACGACCGCATCGTGCTGGCCCTTGCCGGTTGCGTTCAGCCCTCCGCCACGCCGAACACCAACGCCGCTGCCGCCCGGGTGCTCTACAAACTGGGCGTCACCATGGTGGAAGCACCGGAAGCCGGATGCTGTGGTGCAGTGAACCATCACCTCTCGGAACATGATCAGGCCCTCAACGCCATGCGCCGCAACATCGACGCCTGGTGGCCCGCCATCGAAGCCGGAGCCGAGGCCATCATCATGACCGCTTCCGGTTGCGGGGCGATGGTTCAGGAGTACGGCCACCTGTTAAAGGATGATCCGATGTACGCAGCTAAGGCGCAGAAAGTCAGCGACATGACCATTGACCTGGGCGCTTTCCTGCTCAAACAGGACCTGGAAAAACTGAAGGTACCCCAGGGAGCCGGTAAGGTCGCTTTCCATTGCCCCTGCACCCTGCAGCACGCCATGCAGCAAAACGGCGTGGTAGATCAGGTATTGCGTAAGGCCGGCATTGATCTGGCTGAAACCAAGGAAAAACATCTGTGCTGCGGCTCTGCTGGTACCTACTCCATCCTCCAGCCCAAGCTCAGCCAGCGCCTGCTGAACAACAAGCTCAAGGCGCTGACTGTAGACAATCCTGACCGCATCGTCACCGCCAACATTGGCTGTCAGATGCATCTGGAAACCAAGGCTCAGGTGCCGGTTCAGCACTGGATTGAGTTACTGGATGCGTGATTTGTGGGCCAGGAAGCACGCTGGCCCTCTCACCCGCCTGTGGTTTTGTTTATAATGCCCGCGCCGACACACAAACCACAAGGAGTGGAAACCGATGCCATGGAGGCAGGCCGCACTAATTGTACTTTTCGTTATTCCCGCCGTTGCAACAGCCGAAAAAATGTACACCTGGGTTGATGACCAGGGCGTTGCGCACTTTACCGACATAAAGCCAGTGGCTCGTGAACATGAGCATGTGGAGTTGAAGCGCCCCTCGCTGATTCCCATGCGGGAGAACATCACCCGGGGCAAGCGGGTGAGCACGATCAATCAGCAAGTGAACCGTAGCCTTGAGAGCAGTAGCCGTAGCCAGCAAACGATGTCCGAAAAACAGAAGGCCCGCGAGCGTGAGCGCAAAAGCGCCCGCTGTGAGGAATATCGGAAAAAGCTGGACCGTATCCAGAAGCAACTGCGGGCCGGGTACTCCAACGATCAGGGCAACCGCTTGCGGCGACAGCGTCGGGAAGTCAGTCAGAAGTTGTCACGCGAGTGCTTGCTTGGCTGAGCTTCCCTGTGTATTCGGGCGCGTTTACGAGGTGAACGTGCTGGGGATGTCGTTCGTTATTCTGGTCGGAATACTCCAATAAAAAAGGTTCATCGCGGGTTAGCGGGCTTTTTTGTTGAATTCGTGGTGCCCGAAGGGCGCTACCCATAATCGCTGCAGAGCGGGTTTAATCGGACTATTGTGAGGGTGGGCAAGTGGTTAGACCACATGTTCGCTGTCCCGGATCTACCAAATCGACCGCTGCCCCATGCCTTTCGCTTCATACTTTGCCCGTGCCCAGACTAGCAAACGATACATCGAACCCTGTCTGGTTTCGGCCGTCCAGGAACGGACAAACTATTTCTCTGCGCAGCGGCGTGAGATCTAACCGGCTAGTTCATAAGGTAATCTGCAAGTGCTTGGTAAGCCGCTAACGAGGTTACGTCATTGATGGCATTACTGGGAGTGGGGTGAGACGCGAAGCGAGCAATCACCATCTGAGCGGTTGGATCAACGTAAAGTGTCTGACCATGGATGCCTCTGGCGGCGTATGCGCCATTTTCATTGTGAAAAATCCACCACAGGCTTTTATAGCTACCGTTTGGAATGGTGTCGTATTTGGCCTTGGCAAAGTCATCGGGGTCAGCGCCGGCAGTGATGCTTTTTATGGCTGCTTGCGGAATCAGACGCTTCCCGTTGAGTGAGCCCTCATTCAGCATGAGTTGCCCGATACGGCCAAGGTCTCTTAAGCCCATGCTCAAGCCGCCGCCCGCAAACGGCGTTCCGATGGAGTCGATGGTGAAGTATGCGGACTGTTCTGCGCCCATTTTCTGCCAGATGCGTTCCGACAGTTGTTGTGCCACCGATTTGCCGGTAACCCTGGCAATGATCCACCCGATGGTATCGACGTTTATGGTTTTATAAGCAAAAGCTTCGCCATGTTGTCCCTCCGGTTGAACGGTCTGGAGGTATTCGAAGTAGCTCCTCGGTCCCTCGAATCCGGGTGGTTTCGGTAGCGGTGTGGCCGCTTTTGAGTAGACCCAGACATCGGCATCAGGGTCTGAATAGTCTTCGCTGTATCTAAGGCCGGTTGTCATGTTCAGGATCTGGCGCACAGTGGCGTCTCCAAACGCGCTGTCTTTAAGTTCCGGCACAAGCTCTCCGGCTAAAGCGTATTCATCAAGCGTGCCCTCGGCAATCAGCGTTTCGGCGATCAGGCCTGTTACGGATTTGGTCATCGACATGGCCGCGTGCTTTCCTTGCTCGTCCAGGCAGCCTGAATAGCGCTCGTAGACCACTTTCCCTTTGTGCAGAACAATTACTCCATCGGTGTGATTAGCCGTATAAGCCTCTGCCCAGGTCATGGTGTCGCCGGTATCGCTGCGCTGGAATTTGACTTGGGCGATACTTTCGTCGAGCTGATAATCAAGTGGGACTGGCGCGCCGAGGCCTCGTGATACTTCTGTCGTTGGTAGCAATTCGCGAAGGTGACACACTGACCAGTTGAGTTTGGGAGCGGAAAAAAAGTCGCGATCGCTATTCCGGATGATACGGTTTTCGGGCGGTGGAAAGCCCTCCATCCACTCTCTTTCATCCTCTGTTGTGTCCGCCACCGCCGTGGTGTTAATGCACACGGTCATTGTCAGCACCTTGATCCAGAGATTGGTTTTAGTGGTGTTAATCTGTTTGTACATAGTGGTTGTATCCCGGATTAATCGTCAGAGTTGTAGCGAAGGCGCCTTAGCACGTGAACGGTTAGCCGAATACCAGTAAGCCGCCATCCAATCAGTATTCCTCTTCTTTTCCTAAGATCAGAGTTGCCAAAAAACTTTCAGGCACATCGTCCATTTGAGGGTTTTGTAACGATTTGCAAGCAGGCAGCTGATTTAGTCCCAACAGACCATGCCGATGTGTATGGATTTCCGGAAAGTTGCAGAGTTCAAGAATTGCGTTCGATACAAGGAGACAAGAACAATGCAACGTAGTTATTTGGGGACGCTGATTGGCGCTGTAATGATTCCAGCATTTTTATCGTTTACTGCTAACGCGGCTGAAGGGCCAGAACAGATCGAGCGCCTTGGGAAAGATCTGACCTGTGTAGGCGCAGAAACGCAGGGGAGCTCGGCAGGTACAATTCCCGAATTCACAGGCCGTTACTTGGGTACAGTGCCTGGTTGGAATCCAGAGCCCAACTCCGGCGAACATCCGAAGGATCCTTATTCTAATGAAGCCCCGCTCTTTGTGATAACGGGACAAAACGTTGATCTATATGAAGACAAACTTTCAGAAGGTCAGCGCGCCATGTTCGAGCGTTATCCAGGCACTTTCAGGATGAACGTTTATCAGGGGCATAGGGATTTCCGCTATCCAGACTTCGTGTGTGAGCGGGCGAAATACAATGCAGAAAGAGCTCGAATTACCTATCGTGGTTTGGGTTATATGGGAATGGGCCACACACCGTTTCCGTTTCCAGAGACCGCGTTGGAGTTGCTGTGGAATCATATGGTGCCATTCCGCGCATACACTGACGAAAGCATTCGCGACATTGCGTCTGTAAATGCGAACGGGAATGTTGGTTTTGGTCGGGCAGAGGGGCAGTGCCTGGCTTTCTCCAACAGACCTGAAGGTCGTCCGCTCACAAGTGATGGCGTCTCGGCCATGTGTCGCACTGAGGTGCTCCTACCTATTCGTGAGAAAGGAAACGTTTCGATTAATCACGAGCCCTACAATTACTCGAGAGATAAGCGTGTGGTCTGGTCCTACAATGCCGGTACTCGTCGAGTCAGACTTGCGCCGGGATATGGTTTTGATCAGCCCCTTGGCGGAAGCAATGGCAATATGACCATTGATGAGGACAGGTTGTTCAACGGGTCGCCAGAGCGGTACGAGTGGACGATCGTTGGCAAGCGCGAAATGTATATTCCTGCGAATGCCTACAAGCCGAATACCGACCAGGTTTCTTATGAGGCCCTTTTGACGCCTCGTCACGCGAACCCTGATTTCATGCGATATGAGTTGCGACGGGTGTGGGTCCTTGAGGGCACTCTGAAACCAGAATTCAATCACCTCTATGGCAAACGCCGACTGTTTCTCGACGAAGATACATGGCATGCGGTTGTCGCTGATAACTACGACAGACGAGGCCAGCTGTGGAAGCATGCTTTCGCTAACTACTATTATCACCCCGACAGTTCAGCTTGGCAGATTGGCAGCTCCTTCTACCACGACCTTACGAGCGGAGAATATCTTGCCTACAACCTGACGAACGAACGTCGCCAGGGACCTGTAATCAACAGGGGTAATCTGAAGGCTTACAAATTTACGCCAGATCGGTTGCGGGCGCAGGGACGTTAAGCCGCGAGATGGTCTGAATTGACGATGTCGAAAAGAGAGTTCAGGTAGATGCTCTTTCCAGTATGTCTGTCTGAAAACATAAAATGAGGTGTGAGATTATGCCAATTTCCGTCGTAACGGGTGCCGCATCGGGCATCGGTGCTGCTGTTTCTGAGAAGCTAAAGAGTCAAGGCCACACTGTGGTCGGAGTTGATCGGGCGAATGCCGATGTGTCCGCTGATCTCTCCACGCCTGAGGGTCGTAAAGCTGCGGTTGAGCAGGCTCTGGAGAAAGCCGGAGGTAAGGTTGATCAATTGATTCTCTGCGCCGGGTTGGGGGTAACGGCACCCAATGCTGGACTGATCGTGTCCGTCAATTATTTTGGCGTCAGTGAATTGCTGGAAGGGTTCTTCCCGGCACTCCAGGCCGGTGACTCGCCATCAGCCGTGGTTGTTGGCTCCGTTGCGTCGGTTCAGCCCGGTGCTGATCAGTCACCCCTGGTGGCAAAAATGCTGAAAAACGATGAAGACGGTGCCCTTGCGCTGACACAGGAGCGTGAAAATTCCATGGAAGCCTATGGCGGCTCCAAATACGCTGTCAGCGTTCTGGTTCGTCGGAAGGCCATTGAATGGGGCAAGGCCGGGGTCCGTTTGAATGTAGTGGCACCGGGTGCTGTTGAAACGCCCCTTCTTCAGGCTTCAAAGGAACATCCAAAGTATGGCGAAGCTACGAAGAAGTTTGTGGCTCCCCTGGGGCGTGGAAGTCGCCCAGAAGAGCTCGCAGATGTTATCTGTTACCTGACCTCAGATCAGGCGAGCTTCATACACGGGACCGTTCTTTTTTGCCGATGGCGGCATGGATGCAATGCTCAGGCCGGGCAACTTTTGAATACTGCAGAGGACGGATCATGAAAGTTGATTCAGAGATTATCGCAGAGGGACTTGCTTTTCCGGAGGGGCCGCGCTGGCGTAATAACCTTCTTTGGTTCTCAGATTTCTACAGCGGTAAGGTTTACACGCTGTCACTGGCCGGTCAGCTGGAAAAGCAGATTGACGTACCAAGCCAACCCTCTGGCCTAGGCTGGACACCTGAGGGTCACTTGCTGGTGGTCTCCATGATCGACCGGAAGCTGTTGCGTTGGGATGGTAAAGACCTTGAGGAGGTTGTCGATCTTTCTGCGCTAGCTGGCGGATGTTGTAACGACATGTATGTGGCCAATGACGGGACGGCATTTGTCGGCAACTTCGGCTTTGATATTTTCGGTGGTGAAACCTTTCGGCCCGCCCGGCTTATTAAGGTGACCCCGAATGCCGATGTAGAAGTCGCTGCAGAAGATATGCATTTCCCTAATGGTACGGTAGTCGTCAATAACGGCCAGACCCTGATTGTGGCTGAATCATTTGCGAATCGACTTACAGCTTTTGATATTGACCCTCATGGCGCGCTCTCCCGGCGCAGAGTATGGGCGGATTTGGGTGAGCACTCACCCGATGGCCTGTGTCTGGATCGTGATGGTGGCATTTGGGTTGCTACCCCGGGGCCTGGCAGGGCCGGGTTGGTCCGAGTGGTAAAGAACGGCGAAATAACGCATGAAATCACTGTGAGCCAAGACGCCTACGCTTGTGCTTTGACTGGTGATGGCCGTTATCTCCTGGTTTGCACCTCCGCCCATGCAGAGCCCTCCGAATGTCTGCGTTACCGCAGCGGGCGGATAGAGAAGGTTGATTTGACCGGTTTATGAGCCAGTAGGGAAGAGGCATGCGGTTCAGCCGCTGCGCTCCACCAATGAAAAGCGGTCGAATTCCGTTTCCACTATTAGCCATTTACCCTCAATGCGGCGATAACGATCTCTGTATTGACCTCCTAACTGCATAGTGGCGCCGGTCTCTCTATCCTGATTGAAGTAGTACAGGGCCCAGCGGGCAACCGCTTCATCTTCCCCTTCTAACCTTATTTCAGGGTTGCTCCCATGATGAAGATCTATGACTCGCTCATTGCAGGCCAGCTTCTGAAACAAAGCCACAAAGCTGTCTCGATCTTTAAAACTACCGAGGGGGCCAAAATCAATGAATACATCGCCGGGAGCAAAACACTGGCGAATGACCTCAACGTCTTTTGTATCGCAAGCATTCAGGTACCGATGCTTCAGTTCGCGGATATCTTCAAGTGCCTCCAGGCGGGCAACGCGCTGTTCAAGTTCCATGTTGAGCGCTCCTTTTATAATCGACGAGGAAATTCCGGGTCATATCGAACTTACTCAACTCTTGCAGGGTGGAATTTGCGTGGCTCTCCCAAGACGCTGCGATAGGAGGCAGGTTTATGGCCGTCTTGATCAGTAATGCCGTACTTTGCGGCCAGCTCTGCGGTGATTAAAGTTTGCCCGGAGATTTGTTTCAACTCAGCGTCATTCAATAGTGCAAGGATGACCCGACCGTTGAATTCCGGGGTTTCTGCGTTAGCCATAACGGATTCATATTTGTCCGCGCGCTCAACGGCCGCAATGGCTGAGCGTTCCGTACGCTGGGGGCCCAGCCATAGTGAAGCAGTGGCTACATTTGTACCCTCGAAATCTGCAGCCATATCAAAGGCGATCTTGTCGATGCCGGCCTTCTGACCACCGTAGGCCGGGCCACGCATATAGCAGTCCGCCCCGAATGATGAGGTGAAAGCAATCAAGCCACGAGGCGATTTAAGTAACAGCGGTGCAGCGTAATAGCTGGCAATATAGGAGGATCGCAGGCCGACATTGAGCATCTCCACCATATCGATCGGCTTACTCCAAAACGGTCCGGGATCAATAAGGTTTTCGTGGAGAAAGGCCGCATTGTTCACCAAAACGTCCAGGTGTCCTTGTTCTCGCTCGATTCGAGCGAAAAGCTGGCGAACCTGTTCATCAATGGCGTGATCGCAGCCTACGGCAATTCCCTTGCCTCCAGCGTGGGTAATCGCTTCTGCGGTTTCCTTAAGAGTGCCTGATAAGGTCTGACCGCGAAGCTTTGCATTGCTTTTCGTAGCAGAGCGGCCAGTAACGTAGACGGTCATTCCAGCGGCCCCTAAAACGATCGCAATGCCCCTGCCAACGCCACGACTGGCGCCGGTTACGACGGCCACTCCTCCGCTTGGTTGATTCATCTGCTCACCCTTATAACTGAGTCGGTGTTACTGAATTAAAGAAGAGTGGCTTTCAGGGCACGGCCACGCATCGTCTTATCAGACTAAGGCGAGGCTGAGTTCTCACGCCGGCTTCGCATTTGAATCGCACCGGTTTGTCTTCTTGAAGATAGGTCAACTGATGACTGGTGTAATGGCTTGAATCAACGCGCCAAATCGCTGTTGGCCCTCGCTGTGTCAATCGCTTGCTGTAAATCTGCAATCAAATCCGAAGGGTCTTCCAGGCCAATGGATAATCTGAGCATACCGTCACTGATCCCTCGTTTTTCTCTCTCTTCTTTCCCAATGTCATGATGACTTGTGACTGAAGGTTGGCTGACCAGGCTTTCTACACCGCCAAGACTGGTTGCCAACAGGAAGATTCGCAGATTGTCGGCAACGGCTGTGGCTGTTGGGCCTCCGCCAGTGATTTCGATGGTCATCATTCCGCCGAAGCCGCTCATCTGATCGCTTGCCAGTCTGTACCCAGGGAACGATGGCAGGCCAGGATAAAGAACCCGTGTTACGCCGGGATAACCGTCCAGGGCCTGCGCGACAGCCATGGCATTTTCATTGTGTTGCCTGATTCGCACGGGCAGGGTGCGAAGGCTCCGGGAGAGCAGGGCAGCAGTCTCGGGTGAAAGTAACTGGCCAAGGTTCTTGCGCCAGCCGGCAACAGTTTTGCACAATGGTGCCGACGACATCAGAGCACCAGCAGTAAGATCACTATGACCGCCCAAATACTTGGTGGCGCTGTGAACCACCAGGTCTGCACCCAACGTCAGTGGACGCTGATTTATCGGAGAGGCAAAAGTGTTATCAACGGCCAGCAACGCTCCTTTATCGTGGGTGACCCTGGCGATAGTGCGAAGATCAACGATGGCGAGGGTAGGGTTAGCTGGGGTTTCGCAGAACACGAGCATGCTGGGTCTGCTCAACGAAGCCTCTAGATCTTCAGCGTTGGCCTGAAGAAGAAACGTGACCGGGATACCCAACGGCAGGCAATGGTTGGTAAGTAGCTCCTGCGTTCCACCATAGATATCTCCAATACAGACAACGCCCTGTTGGCCGTGGGCGAAAATTGTTGCGGAAATCGCCGCCATCCCCGAAGCAAAGGCGAGCCCTTCCTCGGCCTGTTCTAGCGTTGCTAGGCCCTTTTCCAGTTCCTGAATGGTCGGATTGGTTCCCCATCGGGTGTAGAGGTAGCCCGGCTTTCGTGCCTCAATGCCATCCAGTTGCGCTTCGGTGTCACGGAAGCGGTAGATAGTGGTGTTATAGATCGGTGAGTAGGGGCTGCCAAAAGCATCCTGATGGCGTCGATTATGAATAATGCGCGTGGATTGGCCTTCTGAATTATCAGTAGTCATGTCTAATCACACCTGTTCCCGGATGACTTATGGCTGCTTTTTACTCAGTGCATGTTCATGATCGGGCGGATGCGATGGGCACCCATTTTTGATGGTTATACCAACAGCTACTCTCTGACTGGCAGCCTAATACCCTTGAGGCCCTCTAGTTCAGTGGCTTGTGGGCGATATCCAGTTCTTTGCCCTTGAGCATGTAATCAAAGTAGAACGGCGGCAGAAAATGCTTTTTCACCTGCCAGTAGAACCGGGACTCTTTAAATGGGCTCAGAGGCAGGGTAGGGGCAACCTTTCCACCATAGATGAATTCCGCCAGCATGACCTTGCCATAGCCCGTTACCACCGGACAGGAGGTGTAACCATCGTAGCTGGCGCTGATGTTACCGCCAGAGAGTTTGGCCAGAATGTTGGCGGCGGCTACCGGTGATTGCTTGCGAATGGCCGCCGCCGTTTTAGAAGTTGGTAGCGAGCTGGCATCGCCGAGGCTGAACACGTTACCGTAGGATATATGCTGCATGGAATGCTGATCTACATCCACCCAGCCGTCTGCGTTGGCCAGAGCACTGTTCCGGATAAAATCCGGAGCGCACTGTGGCGGCGTAACGTGCAACAAGTCGAAGGCTTCTTTTACTTCGCTGGTCTCGCCGGCGCTGCTAGTAAAGCGGAAGGTAGCAACTTTCTTGTCTCCGTCCACCGCAACCAGATTGTGGTTCATCAATAAACTGACGTTATGCCGTTTGGCCACCTGAGTCAGCGGCGGTGCGAAGTCGGGTACGCTGAACAGGGCCCCGCCAGCGGCAAAGAACTTCAGTTCGCTACTTCCAGCAAGGCCTTTTCTGCGCACATAGTCCGCTGCGAGATAGGCAATTTTCTGGGGTGCTCCGGCGCACTTGATGGGTGCCTGTGGCTGGGTGAACAATGCCTTTCCGCCCTTGAATGCCTTCAGACACTGCCATGTGTATTCCGCCAGTGACGGGTCATAATTGCTGCAGACACCGTTGCGTCCGAGGGTATCCCGGAGCCCTTCCACACCATCCCAGTTCAGCTTCAGTCCGGGTGTCACCACCAGAATATCGTAAGCCAGTCTGCGGCCATCTGAGAGCGTTACCGAATTGCTATCTGGCTCAAGTTCATCGACGGCGGCTCTCACCCAGCGAGCGCTAGCCGGCAGGGTTTCCGCCTGTGGCCTGGCGGTTTTGGCGAGAGAATAGGCTCCACCGCCCACTAGCGTGAAGGCGGGCTGGTAGTAGTGAACGTCGTTTGGCTCAACGATTGCAACGTCCAGCCCTGGGCGTTGCCTTAGCAGAGAGGCGGCGACGCTGGTGCCGGCGGCTCCGGCGCCGATAACAACGACGGTGTGGTGTTGGGTGGTCTCTGGTTTGGCCATGAATCTGCTCCTTCCAATGTGTCATTCATAGAATGAAACGTTTGGATTTAATGTTAGATCTAAAACCAAAAAACATGGAATGATGGAGGTCATTTGCTGTCGATCGTTTTCGAATATCCATAAACCGCTTTTAAATCATGTCGATAAGTAGTAAATCGAAAAAACAGATAAATAATATCAAAACAATCTGATTTATAAGGGTTGTGTTTGCTTCCTAGAGTGCCCGTGACATTTTCGGCCCCCTCCGGATTGCCTTCCGGAGAGGCCACTCACACTGTGTTGCGGTGGCTTATTATGACAAACGCGCTTTCAGCATCTCCGCTCTCAGCGGAGCAGCAGCAACGGCTAGGCCAGTTACTGGCGGAACTCAGTCCGGATCAGACGAGCTGGCTTGCCGGCTATCTCGCTGGTGTCTGTGCAGCCTCGGGTACGACCGCACTGTCTCCCTCTGTTAAAACGGCATCCGCTCCGGGCGAGAGCGAACTGACCATTCTCTTTGGTTCCCAGACCGGCAACGCCGAAGATGTGGCGGAACAGCTGGCGGCCCGGGCGGCGGAGAAAGGCGTTGCCGCCAGAGTGGTCGACCTGGCGGACTACAAACCCAAGCAGCTCAAACAGGCACAGTTCCTGGCGCTGGTCACGTCAACCCAGGGCGAGGGCGATCCGCCCGACAACGCACTGGATTTTCACGAATTCTTGATGGGCAAAAAAGCGCCAAAACTGGGTCAGTTGCGATACAGCGTGCTTGGGCTCGGTGATTCCAGTTACGAGCATTTCTGCCAGACCGGCAAGGATTTTGACCAGCGGCTGGTGGAGCTGGGTGCCTCCAGCCTGGCCGAGCGGGTTGACTGTGATGTGGACTACGAGGATCTGGCAAAGCAGTGGATCGAGCGGGTGCTTGAGGCTGTGGCATCCGAGGCCGGCGCTTCCCAACCGGTGGCCGGCGATGCGACAGCATCGGTTGCGCCACTAGCATCGCCTTATGGCCGCAAAAATCCATTCCAGGCGACGATCTTGACCAACCAGCTGTTGAACGGCCAGGGCTCGGATAAAGAAGTACGACATATCGAGCTGTCCCTGGAAGACTCGGGGCTGCAGTACGAACCCGGCGATGCCCTGGCGGTGTGCCCGGAAAACAACCCGGAGCTGGTCTCACAACTGTTATCGGCCCTGGAGTTCGACAGTGAAACGACTGTGGATATCAATGGCGAGACCGGCTCTCTGGGCGAAGCCCTGACCCGGCATCGCGAGATTACCCTGCTGACCCCGCCACCGGTAAAACAGTGGGCAGAACTGGCGGGGCAGGAAGAACTGAGCGCCCTGGCCGACAATACCGGCGAACTCCGGGACTGGATGGAAGGCCGGGATCTGCTGGATCTGGTTCAACGCTGGCCGGTGCCGTCACTGGAGCCACAGCAACTGGTGAACCTGCTGCGCAAGCTGCCACCGCGGTTGTACTCCATCAGCTCCAGCCAGGCAGCCGAGGAAGACGAGGTACACATTACCGTGGCAGCCGTGCGTTACCAGAGCCACGATCGGGATCGCGAAGGCGTGGCCTCCACCTGGCTGGCGGACCGGCTGGAGGGGGGTGCTACAGTGCCGGTTTACATTGACCCGAACAAGAACTTCTCCTTGCCGGATAACGACGAGGCGCCGGTCATCATGATCGGTCCCGGCACCGGTGTGGCACCGTTTCGGGCCTTCATGCAGCAGCGGGAAGAGCGGGAGGCAGCCGGTGATAACTGGCTGATTTTCGGTGACCGCCGCTTCCGCAGCGATTTCCTGTACCAGAGCGAGTGGTTGAAGTGGCGCCGGGATGGTTTGCTGACCCGGCTGGATGTGGCTTTCTCACGGGACCAGGAAGAGAAACGTTATGTTCAGCACTGCTTGCGGGAGCAGGGGGCGGAAGTCTGGGCCTGGCTTGAACGCGGTGCCAGCCTGTATGTCTGCGGCGATGCCGAACAAATGGCACCGGATGTCCATCAGGCGCTGCTGAACATAGTCCGTGAGCAGGGCGGCAAAACTGCGGATCAGGCGGAAGACTACCTGCACCAACTCAACCGGGATAAACGTTACCAGCGGGATGTGTACTGATGAGTGAGAAACTGCCAGAAGCCGAGATTATCAAACGGGAAAGCGATTACCTCCGGGGCACCATCCTGGAGGGGCTGCAGGACCGGGCGACCGGGGCCCTGCCGGAGGATGACACCAAACTGACCAAGTTCCACGGCAGCTACCAGCAGGACGACCGGGATCTGCGGGACAAGCGCCGGCGTCAGAAGCTGGAGCCTTTGTACCAGTTCATGGTGCGCCTGCGCCTGCCCGGAGGTGTACTGTCCAGCCAGCAATGGCTGGGGCTGGACCGGATTTCCGATGAGTGCGCCAACTCCACCCTGCGCCTGACCACCCGTCAGACGTTCCAGTTCCACGGCGTGTTCAAGGAAAAAATGCAGACCTTCATGAGAATGGTCAATGCCCTGGGTCTGGATACCCGGGGGGCCTGCGGCGATGTCAATCGCAACGTGATCAGCAACGTCAACCCGCAACTGTCCCACCTGCACCGGGAGATCCACGAACTGTCGCTGGCGATCAGTGATCATCTGCGCTGGCGCTCCGGCGCCTATGGTGAAGTCTGGCTGGGCGAGAAACGGGTCGCGGCCCTGGGGGAAGAGGAGGAGCCGTTCTACGGCTACAAATACCTGCCCCGCAAATTCAAGATTGCCCTGGCCATTCCGCCGGAAAACGATTGTGACGTATTCGCCAACGATATCGGTCTGATTGCCATCGTTGAGGATAACCGGATTCAGGGCTTCAACGTGGTGGTAGGCGGCGGCATGGGGCTGACCTATGGTGACCCCGCCACCTATCCAAGGCTGGCGACCATGGCCGGGTATGTGCCGAAAGACCAGATAGTGGATGCCTGCCAAGCCATCTGTGCCATCCAGCGGGATTTTGGGGATCGCACCAACCGCGCCCATGCACGCTTCAAGTACACCATCGATGACCACGGCATGGACTGGTTCCGGGACAAGTTTCAGGAATACCATGGCGAGGCCTTCGGGAAAGCCCGCAGTTTTAGCCTGACCAGCAACGGCGACCATTTCGGTTGGGTCGAGGGCGAGGATGGCCTGCTGCACCTGACCCTGCTGATCCCCACCGGCCGGGTGGCCGATACGGAGGAGGGCGGTCAGATACGTACCGCGCTGCGCCGGATTGCTGAAATCCACCAGGGCAACTTCCGGATTACCTGTAATCAGAACCTGGTGATTGCCGGTGTGCCCGCTGACCAGCGGCCGGCGATTGATGCGCTGGTAGAGGAATACGGTCTGGATGACGGCAACCGCAGCACCCCTCTGCGCCAGCACTCCATGGCCTGTGTGGCTTTTCCGACCTGTGGTCTGGCCATGGCTGAGTCCGAGCGTTTTCTGCCAGAGTTTATTGACCAGATCGAGCAGTTGATTGCAGAAGAGGAACTTGAGCCGAATGCCATCAACATCCGGATAACCGGTTGCCCCAACGGCTGCGCACGACCCTACCTGGGCGAGATAGCGCTCACCGGCAAGGCTACTGGCAAATACAACCTGTATCTGGGGGCGGACTTTGCCGGCCAGCGGATGAACCGGCTATACCGTGAAAACATTGATGTTGACACGGTTCTGGCCGAATTGCGGCCACTGTTTCGTGCCTACCGGGAGCAAAGCCAGGCCAGCGAGCACTTTGGTGACTTCCTGGTGCGCAGCGGAATAATTGAAGACGAAAGGACGGCACTCATGTTTCACCATCCATTGGTGTAACGTTTTGGATAATAGATTGGAAGTAAAATAGGTTGTTTTTTGTTGATCTTTTTTCAGTGAAAACCGTCGTCAACTGCGTAATGAGCCCGCCAGTGATCTAATCATCGGGTATTTTCATCGTTAGCGTCACGTTTTGGGGGTTCATCAGATTGAGATGTGAGACCTGAGCAGTGATCAAGACACCGTCTCAGGCCTCCATTCATTGCGGTTATTGAGAACCAACCGCCTAACAGCTTTCAGGTCATTACAAAGACTTCAAATATTCGACGAGATCACTCTGTTGTTCCTCATCGAGACCAAGGGCTTTGCGGTCATTGTAGAGAGTGACGACATCCGCAAGCGTTGCAGCCATTCCGTTATGGAAATAGGGCGGGTGTTGCCAGATGCCTTCCAGCGGAGAAGTGCGGTACATCTTGGTTGCACTTCGAGATGCGTACCCCGGAGCTCCGTCAGGCTCCGGTTCACTCACAACATCCGATGGATCATGCAAACGACTATTCGCGTCCGTGAACTTGGGCCCGCTATGGCAGGAAGAGCACTGTGCCTGGCCGTTGAACAGCTCTTCTCCACGGGCCGCTGCTGCAGGATCAAATGAACCTTCGGGAGGTTCTGGCGAGAGCAGCGACAGTTGATAAGCCTGTAGCGCCGGGAGCTTATCCGTCACAAGATCTTCGGTGCCGTTGGTTACATCAACCCCGGTTCTGGGTTCGTAGAAGGAACCTTCCCCACCCATCTGGGTGACAGCGACGTATCGGTTCCAATAGGCGATATCGTCGCCGTCTCCGGTGGATGTTGTCTTTTCAATACCGTTCAGACCAAACGCAGGCGTGATGACATGGGGACTGCTGATGCCGTCCTGATTGAACCTGGCGTCGTACATCCCTGGCCCCCAGGAGTTGTAGATGTCTTTTTGTGCGGGAGTAAGTGCAGGCGACAAGGCAATAATGGCACCCGGGTTCAGGTCCCGGTTGGCCCATCCGTCAAGTCGTTTGCCAATGCCCGGAGCAAAGGAATTGTTCACGGTCGAATGGCACAACGCGCAGGTCACACCGACACTGGTGAGCGTATCCACGCCGTTTACCTCCTCCACGGTGCCTTTGACACCGACTACCGCATCCAGCTTGAGCAATGCAACGGTGGTCGCAGGTGACTCCAGATCAATGGTTCCTTGGGCGATTCCATCAACTACAGCCTCAGGAAGCGCTTCAGCATCTACTTTTAGTCCCACAGAAAGAGCTGTGACCGGATCAACGGCTGACTGAATAACATCGTGCATTTCCAGCACGTCCGTCCAGAAACGTTCATCTCCAAATGTGTCATAGCGGAATATCTCTTTTCCGAGCGCAAGAGTTTCCGGGCGTGCTGTTGTGCCAAAACTCCACTTAAAAATTTCTCCAAGCGTATTGTTGGAGAGATCCCGCACTTCTGCAGCAATTTGAACTTCGCAGTCCTTGTTTTCGGGCAAAAGCGTGTCTGGAGTCAAAATAACGGTTCTGACGTTGTTCTGGAAGGTGACATCGGCAAATGTGACCTCGGATTCGTCACATTCAAGGTGAACCTCGGCGGCCAAAAAAGTCGTGCTATCAAGTGAGCGGTTAAAGGTGATCGCAACCTGAGTATCAACTGGAATCAGTTCACCCTCGGCTGCCGGGCTGACGCTCTGCACAGCGAAAGGAGGCGAACTTCCGTCGCTGCACCCAACCAATGTTGCGATGCCAATTGCCCACACCAGGGTGTCTACTGTCTGTAGGTGTTTCTTATTGCTGTTCATATCCCGTTTCCTTCATTAGGCCGGTAACGGCGCACGTAACTACACCCAAACCCCGATTATTCAGGGTTGGCTAAAGCGACAGATGCGGGAAATTGGAAAAGGTTACCGAAAGTTTACGGGCGGTGGGGTGGCACTTTAATGCATTGCCGTGATGGCACTACCGACAAAAAAGCCTGAAACCTTTTCGTCAGAGCTGCATCTGGTTCATTGTCACATTAATTAATCACGAACGAGGAATGGCTATGAAAAAGTTACTGATCGGCTTGTTGGGTATGAGTCTGGCGGCCGGCGTGCTGGCCCATGACGAAGACAAGGTTGCCCAAATGCCGCCGGAGGGACCGTATGTGCAGGTGAGCGAGGTGTTGCCGCTGCCTGCATTTCTGCCGGGCCTGGGGACACTTTTCGTTGATCCGGACACCCTGCCTGCCGGTCCGTTCTTGGGCTATGACCACGATGGAAAGTTGTCGGCTACTGTCTACATGACGCCCCTTGAGGAATTGAAGAACGGAGTCGCTTACGACGACCTGACGATCGGATCTCATGAAGTGACGGCTGTTGACATCTACTACAACGCAGGGCATCCCGGCGTGGAAAGTCCGCACGCTCACGTCGTGCTGTTCCACGACAAGGGCGCCAAAGATCGGTTGGCCAAATAGACGACGAGTTGTCCCCCTTTTGGTTATCTGAGAGCACAAGGAGGGTCTATGGCATAACACGGCTGAACTGGGTTGGGATCGCAGGCAGAACGCTTACTTGGGTTTGAATGAAACGGGAAAAGCATGCAAGACCAACCCTGGCTCAGCCTGGGTGCTGAAACTTACGCCCCTTGTTTTGCGAACAGAGGCCGTTGATGACCATAGGAATTCAAAATATTTGTACGTTTGTCGCGTAACCTTTTTGAAATAAGCGCATCTGATCAGTAAGGCGTTTCTCAAATACCGATTGGACTGCCCGCCGGGTATCTGACTATGAACTGTTCAAGGCGTAGATTACTGAAGTTGTCGGGCTCGCTATTACTTCTGAGTAGTGGTGTGACTGAGGCTGCTGGCGAAAGCCAGGTTGTTATCAAGATGCAAGGCACACCCAGAGGTGAAAGGGTTTGGTTTGATCCGAAGGGGGTTGCGGTAAATCCAGGCGCAACAATTACCTTCGTCAATCGGGATCCCGGGAATTCCCACACGGTGACCGCGTATCACCCTGAGTATTTTGATCGGGTGCGGCGGATGCCAAAGGCTGCCAAACCGTTCGATAGTGGCTATTTGCTTCCGAACCAGAAATTCAGTCTGACGCTGACGGTTCCTGGTGTTTATGACTATTACTGCGTGCCGCATGAAATGGCGGCTATGGTTGGGCGGATCGTCGTTGGAACGCCTGCAATGGTGGATTGGGATAGCTCCGCTCTGTGTGCAGGTGGCGTAAGTGGACATGTAGCGACTCAATTCCCTTCGATCCGCGACATTCTTAATGCAAGCTGACAAGGTCTTGTTATGAAAGTTTCTGTCGATTCCCTATCGCCTAAGCCCTCCATTGGCTTGCAAACCTCTGAAGACGAGCTTGTAAGACTGGCAAAACAGGGGCATGAAGCGGCTGTAAGGGAGGTAATCAGAAGGCTTAATCCGCGTCTGTTTCGTATCGCCCGAGGTATTATGGATAACGATGCCGAGGCCGAGGAGATCGTCCAGGAAACCTACCTCATCGCCTTTTCGCGCATTGCCGAATTTCGTGGGGATGCCAAGCTCTCAACCTGGGCCACTAAAATCGCGTTAAATGCTGCACGAATGCGATTGAGAAAACGTCATCCGACCGAAGAATACGACGCGATCTCGGAAGAATTTCATCAGGAAGCATCAGTCATAGCGTTTCCAGGCAGCAGACAACGTTCCCCTGAAAACGAGCACGGGGTTGCACAGTTCCGCGAATGGTTAGAGGCAGCAGTATCTGAACTACCGAGTCATCTTCGGGTTGTGTTTGTTCTCAGAGAGGCAGAAGGGATGGCGTTGGCCGACATTGCATTGGACCTCGGTATTACCGTTATGACCGTCAAAACACGCCTGTTCCGCGCAAGACGACATCTTAAGTCGTTACTGGAGTCGCGTATCAAGGGTGGGTTTGAAACGGTCTATCCATTTGATGGCGCCCGTTGCGCCCATATGGCGGATTCCGTTATCGAGCTCCTTGCTGATTTTATCCGCCCTCCCAGTTAGTGATTGTCCTATTCCGACTCAATTGAAGAGCTAAATGCGGTTTGTAGTTGTCCAACGCTCATTCATCGGAGGGGCACGTGGACACCAAGCGAAAGGAAATTCATCAATAAATTATTACCGGCGAAGTCCATCCTGATGGTGATGTGCGTGATACACGCCGGAGATGCGCTTGGACGCGGCACTTTGGAGGAGCAGGAGCAGCTTGATGCCTCGTTTGGCCGTCAGAATCATACGCACAAAATCCTCATCGCGGGCAACCACGACTGGTGTTTCGAGAGAAGAGAACCAAATCAGTAGCGCCAATCTAAAAAATATACAACGTTATTCCCAAAAATTATCCGGAATGTACCTAGATCATCTCCTGTGGAGAACAAACCTTTCTGCTCCTTGTTTTTTAAATATAATGGGTTGAATCTGATTTATTGTTGAGGAGGTAAGAGTGAAACGTCTTCTAATTGTATCGAGCTGGGGTTCAAGTATTTCTGTTTTAGGAGTTTTTGCTTCAGTGCTCATGGCCTATCCTTGGGCATCGAGGTTTTCGATAATGGGTCAGATCATCGCTCATATTTCGATACCGCTATGGGCGGCCGGCGTTAAACTGTTCTATGTGTTGAGATTAAATGCCCTGAGAAATATGGAGCGGAGATTGAATATGCTCGCCAAAAACTCGCGTAGCGCAGAATAATAGATCCAATAACCTGTAATGCCTGCGCTTTAAAATTATCGAAGCATAGGTGGAAGTTAATATGTATATTGCAAATTTTTCATTCATGGAAAACTGCGTAATAGGTTCAGTAAGCGGGCTTACTCTTTGGAATGGGGGGCTCTATTCAGAAAAGTTGATGGTGAATGATGCTGCATGGTTTTTGGCCACGAAAGAGGAGGCAGAAAAGTGGTCAAGGCAGGCCATTTTCGACAGTATGTTAGGCGAAATTAAGCCGGCTGTGAATGGCATAAGGTTATCTGTTGCGATCCCCATTTTATTTTATATGAAAGGATTATATAGATTCACACACGATCTGTATGGATCGGGTTCTCTCGGAGCGAATTCTCTTGGGGTGGACTCATATTCGATACGTGAAATAATCCGGCAAGATTTTATCGAGTTAAGTTACGATCTTCCGTTTAATGGAATACTGGTAAGTGAAGGTAATTATCTGCTGTGGAACTTCAATACTTACTCAGTTTTTATTGATTAGAGTGAAGTGGTGGCCAGCCGGTCGCTCCGGCCTAGCCCGCGATCTTCATCTGACGTCCTTGTCAGGGCGTCGCTAAGCAAAATCGCTATGGTTACACCGAAGATCAGGATGCAAAATGCATATAAAAACAGCCAACACGATCTTTTATTGTAGAAAGTGGAAAGAATGTGTCGACTTTTATAAAAATAAAATCGGGCTTCAGGTAACAACGTCTCTTGATTGGTTTGTTGAGTTCAAATTAAATAAGGCGTCCCGTTTAAGCATTGCAGATGAATCAAGAACCTCAATTGATAGCAATGAGGGTAAAGGAGTAACCATTGCACTCGAAGTAGGTGATATCGAAACTATACATATATACTTGAATGAGGCGGGTCTCTCCCCTCCACCTATAAAAGATCATGCTTGGGGAGCAAGGGTCATTCATATTCACGATCCAGAAGGCAACCGGATCGAATTCTGGTCTATAAACTTGGGGGCTAAATAACAATGCTAAGGAGACTCTGAATAAGTCTCAAAATCCGCAATAATATGGCTGTCGCCAACCGCATAGAATTCGTTGTCGCCATGGATCAGATAAACTTCTCCGAAGCCGAGCGCCAGAACGGACGACCTCCCTATCCGCTATCTGCCGTGCTGCTCGATGGCGCCGTTCATACGAACTTACTTTATGATCAGCCTGTTGCTCCCTAGGGACTGTCCCGACCCCAGCCCACGCGCTGTTGCGAAGCTTGGCCATTGATCGTGACTTCACAGCAAGACAGTCTTTGCAGCATTAAAAGATGTTGCTGTCCATTTCAAAAAGCTAACTGGCGAGCCGCTTGGGGTCGCTGGTGAAATTGAAGAGTGAGGTGGACCCGTTTCCTTAATTTTGGATTTGGGTTATTGTATAGTTGAACCGGTCATATTCTTTGGTAAGAAACTTATGCATTTTGCCTACACTGCAACCCGTCAATTTCATCGGACTATTTCGTCCGAGGGTTTGTTGTGCCTCGCCGCTTTCCACTCTTTCCGCTGAATTCGTCGTACTAATCGCCGAGTTCGGCGAGCCCCCCAGAACAACTACATCAATTGAATATTGCATTCCAGGCTTAGAGGAGTCGGTATGTCCGAACGTCCAGCTATTTATGTCTTAGACCATGATTTTGATCGCTTATCTGCCATGTTGGAAAAACAGCCAAATGGCAATGCTACAGCTGAAGCGCTCTTGCAGGAGCTTGATAGGGCCACTCTGGTTGAGACCGAAAAGCTTCCTGCTGGCACCGTGACCATGAATTCTTTGGTCCATTTTAAAAATGAGGGTAACGACGCCGAGTATAAGCTCAGGCTCGTTTATCCGAGACAGCCAGAGGCAGATGAAGAGCATGTATCCGTCTTGGCTCCGGCAGGTGCGGCCCTGTTGGGGCTTCGGGTAGGTGATCGTATTGATTGGCCTTTGGCTGGCAAGAAAACGCTTAGTCTGAAAATCATCCATGTGACTCACGTAAACTAAACAAGGAAGGCCCATGCATCGAAAAGACACCCTTGAAGAGCTTTACGAGCAGGTGGTCCTGAGAAACCCTGCGGAGCCAGAGTTTCACCAGGCTGTTCTGGAAGTTCTGGAGTCTTTGTCGCCGGTAATCGCCAAGCACCCGGAGTACAAGGAAGCAAAGCTGCTGGAGCGAATTTGTGAACCAGAGCGGCAGATCATTTTCCGGGTTCCCTGGGTGGATGACTCAGGAACGGTGCAAATCAATCGTGGTTTTCGGGTTGAGTTTAACTCGGCCCTTGGGCCGTTTAAGGGTGGTTTGCGGTTTCATCCCTCCGTCAATCTGGGCGTGGTTAAATTCCTGGGTTTCGAGCAGATCTTCAAAAACTCTCTGAGCGGGATGCCAATCGGAGGGGGTAAGGGTGGTTCGGATTTCGATCCCAAGGGACGATCTGATAATGAGATCATGCGGTTCTGCCAGTCCTTTATGACCGAGCTGTACCGACATATTGGTGAGTACACCGACGTACCAGCAGGCGATATAGGCGTTGGAGCCAGGGAGATTGGCTTTCTGTTCGGCCAATACAAGCGTCTGACTAACCGCTACGAATCCGGTGTGTTGACCGGGAAGGGGTTGGGCTGGGGCGGAGCCCGTGTTCGTAAGGAGGCGACAGGATACGGAACCGTTTATTTTGTCCGGGAAATGCTGGCTGCTCAGGGAACGGAGCTGGAGGGCAAAGAGGTGGTGGTCTCTGGTTCCGGGAACGTCGCAATTTATGCGATGGAAAAGGTCCAGCAGTTCGGTGGCAAGGTTATCGCCTGCTCCGACTCGGAGGGCTATGTCTACGACCCTGCCGGAATCGATGTTGGTCTGGTTCGCCAGATCAAGGAAGCGGAACGTGGTCGGATCAGCGACTATGCAACTCGTCGTCAGAACGGCAGTGATTTTGTGGCGGGAGCGTCCATTTGGTCGTTGCCCTGTCAAGTTGCCCTCCCGTGCGCAACGCAGAACGAACTGACCGGCTCAGACGCAATGGCGTTGATTCGCAATGGCACCATGGCTGTCGCCGAAGGTGCCAATATGCCGTGCACCCCAGAAGCGGTGAAGTTGTTCCGCGAGGCTGGCACCTTGTTTGGTCCGGCAAAAGCCGCCAATGCAGGTGGTGTCGCAACCAGCGCTCTGGAGATGCAGCAGAACGCCTCCCGGGATTCCTGGAGCTTCGTTTACAGCGAACAGCGCTTGAAAGACATTATGATTGAAATCCACCGAGCCTGTTTCGAGACGGCCGAGGAGTATGGCAGGCCCGGAGATTATGTGTTTGGTGCCAACACCACAGGGTTCTGTCGGGTGGCTGATGCGATGTTGGCATTCGGTGTTATTTGAGTCGAAGCTATCTCGAATCGTTAGCGCGCAAAAATTCGTCAAATGTCGCCATTGTTGGGTTCGCTTCCAACTTTTCATTGTTAATGGATAAAATGACAATGCCACTTTCCTCGCCGCCGACGCTCAGTTGTATGTAGTCGCCAGACCTGCTACCAAATAGCGCGAGTCCAAGAGATGAGTCTATCGGTAGGTCTTTCGGATGGACGTCTCTTGGCCCAATAGCTTCAACCAGCCGGAATTCATGAGGCTGGGAATCTGCGCAATCTATAATCGTGACCCAGCTTCCAATCATTGCCATTTCATTCTCCCCAAGAATAATCGCTTTTATCAGGCGACGACACTTTCTTCTCATGATTCCCAAAGTATCTAAAGATACAAGAAAACCAGCATCAATGTTCATAAAACCTCTGATCAGAAACATGATAAATTCATATAAGGTGTGAGAGTTCGATAAGTAAAATGCAGATGATATGACTGTGAGAAAAACCGTTATTGAAGGGGAAAGGTTGACCCTTTCCCCTATTGCTAATCAGGCGTTTTTTGTTTTTTATCTTTTCTTTTCTCTTTCAATGTTTTTTTTGCCTGTTTTTTCGGTTTTTCCTTACTCATTTTTGTGCTCTCAGTTATAAATAGCGCTGCCGATATGCGCTTTATAAAAACTGGTCGGCATTTTATTCATGCAATCTGATCACCTTTAGTATGTTTCGGGTTTGCCAATAGGCTACCTTCTTTATTTATTTAATCAAGTGAAGGTAGCGTGTGCTCTTAAAGTTCTCAGAGCTCCGATTGTAGCTATAAAGCTGCTAAGAAAATATCAGCCCGTTTCTTCGGTAGCCGTCCTAATATATAGGCGTCCGTCTTTGCCCTCAAAAATAACGCCAGCGCCGATCAGGCGGCAGAGTCCATGCATCGTTATGTCTTCGTTAAAATCCAAGAGTTCTGAAAGCTCATGTGGGTGGGGCAGCGGTTCGTTGATGTTCCAGTAATTAGAGTCAATAAAAAAACGTAACGCGTCAGTAGCCTGTTGTTTCTTTATTAATCCAAAATAATATTTGCGAAACAAAATAATAATTATGTTCATGAAAATCAAAGCCTCCAAATAATTATTTGGTGAGCATTTTTCGAAAATGAGCAGAAAATGGGAGGCTCGGTCGCGGAGCCTCCCTAATCTATTTTTATTGTTGTTGTTCCGAAAAATGCCTTGTGCAACTTTGGCCTGACTCTCCGTCAGTATTAGTTACTCCCCCCTGTGCTTTCAGGCGATATGTCTAAGAGCACTTGAGAGAGTTCCGTTTATGTTGTTTTTGCAGAAACTGTAGTGGTTGCGAGCACAGAGTGAACGGTGCTCGCATTATTAATGGAAGGTGGTCAAGAGATACTTTCGTGAAAACATGGCTGCTCTCAATGTGTTCTGAATCCCAACCATAGCAACAATTAAAATAAAGGCAAGAGTGGAACTCACAATAACTTGCAAGACGACGAATTAGCCCGGCCGCCGATGACGAGCAATTCAGCAATTTTGGGCACTGGCAGAGCACCACTTAGGTACAGACAACGAAAAAGGACCTGCGTTTTCACGCAAGTCCTTCATGCAGCAAGAATCTCTCTGAACTCAGCATTAACGAGTCCGAATTTACGCCTCGCTTCTTCGGGGTCTTTGGTCTTAAGGGAGCGTTTAAGCTCTCGTTTGCCAACGAAAGGCCTGAGCTCTTTGGGGACGCCAATGCGGCAGACATAGGTGGCGTATTTGTCTCTGGTTGGGGTAGCCATACGGAGTGCCACTGTACTCGCCTCTTGTGCCAGTCTGAAGGCGGAACCAATGAGAGGATGGGGTATGGAAGGTGTTGATTTTCCTGAGGGCCAGATACGACAAAGCCCACGCTAGGGTGGGCTCCATCTGAATTCTAATGGTGCCCGGAGGCGGCACCATTTTCATGTCTCATCTTGCTGCAAGAAGTCTCTAACTGTTTGATCTGTATTATTAAATCTTCCTGATCGCTCAAATTTCAGTATCGTTTTGTCCTATCAAATTGCGCTCAATAGCGCGGCTAATGATGGGACAGATGATGGGACATTGAGCTTCGGGAGGTTAGAGAATGCCGAAAATTGCACAAGAGCTGGGGGCTCTTCAGGTTAAAAGGCTGACCCACGGGACAGTTAAAAAAGCGGGGAAGGGGAAAAAGGTCGGTGACCCAATCCCGGCGCTGCATGCGGTGGGTGGTGTGAAGGGATTGTGTTTGCATTGTCGACCACCAAAGGGGCCAGAGGCGATCGGCGCACGCTCCTGGATATTGAGGATCATGGTCGGTGACAAACGTACAGATTTGGGATTGGGGTCTTACCCAGAAGTGCCGCTCGCAATGGCTCGGGAAAAAGCCAGGGAGCTCAGATATCGTGTCCAGTTTGAAGGCTACGATCCGATTGCGGGAAAAAGAGCAGCAAAATCAGCGTTGGTAGCTGAAAGAGCGCAACAGAGAACATTCGGCGATGTTGCTCAACAATACTTCGAGAAAAAGAGCCTTGAGTTTTCAGGGAAGAATCCAGAGAAACAGAGGCGCAGACTGGAGCAGCACCTTGAAGACTACTGCCTACCGGAGCTTGGCAATATCTTGATGTCGGACCTTGAACCTCGGCATGTCGTTCAGGCGTTAAACCCGATCTGGATAGAGAAGACTCCAACGGCAAAGAGGGTGCTAATCACGATTTATAATGTATGTGAAATGGTTCGGCATGACGGGATACTCCGAAATGGGCTGAATCCGGCCCATTGGCGCGGCAATCTGGAAAACTTCCTCGCCTCACCAGCAGCTATTCATGATGAGGAGCATCAACCAACAGTCGGATACGAAGGCCTTCCTCGATTTTGGATGCGGCTCCAGGAGCGCGATGCTATTCCAGCTCGTGCTCTGGAGTTTGAAATTCTCACAGTAGCCCGCCCGGGCGAAGTGCGATTCGCAGAGTGGTCAGAGATAGACTTTAAGGAGCGAGTTTGGACGGTCCCAGGATGGAAGCTCAAGGGCCGTCGTGACAAGAAAAAGGACCATAAAGTCCCTTTGACTGACCGGGCTATTGAGATTCTAAAAATGATGCCGCGGGACAATGGGACATACATTTTTCCTGGATACCGGGGAAAAGAAACGATGAGCGAAAACGCTCTCAACCTGACGGTGAAAGAGATACATCAGGCTGACATTAAGGCTGGAGGACACGGCTTTCTCGATCCGGAAACCGGGAAAGTTGCGACAGCTCATGGGATGCGGGCGGCCTTTAAGGACTGGGCAACGGAACTCGGTAGCGTGGAGGACTATGTATCTGAGCTCGCGCTGTCTCATATCGACAGCTCATCCACGCGAGCGGCATACAAGAGAGGGCAGCTGATTCCAAAACGCCGAAAGCTCATGAAGGCGTTCGAAAAATACCTTTATTCGCTCTCCGTAAGGAGGAGCAAGAAATAAGCCAAAGGCAGAGCGCCTAATTGACCAAATCGATTAATTAGGCGCGTCTACTAGGTCTCTGGTCTCAGTAGTGTATTTCTTGCCAATTCATCCGTTACGGAGAGTATTATGAAAATCAATCGTAATCAGACCAATCAAGTTAGCCCTGTCCCGAGCTGTGTTTCTGCCACGATCCCTGCTGGCGCTCCGGTTTTTGCAGTCGTCGCCCAACAATACTATGAGATGAAATGTAGAACGTTTGCCGGGCGCCACCCGGAGAAACAAGCGCAGAGACTGCAGATGATCCTGGAAAAGTACTGTTTGCCTTCACTCGCTGATATTCCGATGACTAAACTCAAGACGGGTGATGTTTTGCAGGTGCTGAAACCCATCTGGGAAGAGAAAACGGCGGTTGCTGAGCAGGTACGGGTTACCATTTCAAGAATTTTTGAAATGGCGCAGGCGTTTGGCATTTGCCAAGAAGTTTCTAATCCGGCTAACTGGTCAAACAATTTGGAGTTCTTTCTGCCGCGGCCCTCAGCGACCTTCCAGCCAACGTACCCGCCTGCAATCAATTATCGAGACCTCCCCCGGTTTGTTCGTGTGTCGCGTAGTTTGGATTCAACCCAAGTACGAGCGTTGGAGGTTATCGTGCTCACGGCCGCACGTCAGGACGAAGTCCGTATGTAACCATCCCCTAAAATCGGTGCATGCGTAATTAGAGTTCTCCGGCCTACAAT
>OJHH01000066.1_pt1 | contig 26318 bp, 24 predicted proteins | sample 1594911 | NCBI WGS metagenome assembly OJHH01 (sample SAMN05416787, study PRJEB24817) | seawater metagenome | isolation source: Sea water | place: Canada:Atlantic | collected 2013-11
TGCGCCTGGGGCGCTCCGAGGCCAGCTTGGACGGTTATTTGCGGCGATTGCCGGGTAAGGACAACGTGAAACTCATCGTCATGGACCTATCGGAAACCTACCGCAACATCGCTCGTCAGTACTTCCCGGGGGCCACGATCGTCGCCGATCGGTTCCACGTTATTCGCCTGGTCAACCAGCACTTCCTGAACGCCTGGAAGGACGTGCACCCGGAGGGTCGCCGGAACCGGGGACTACTGAGCCTCATGCGACGCCATGCCTGGCGCCTTAAACCAGAACAGCGCGAGAACCTGCAGCGCTACCTGAGCGACTATCCGGTCCTGGCAGCGCTCTACGGTGCCAGACAGCGTCTCAACACGCTGCTGCTACTCAAAAACCTGAGGAAGAAAACGGCGCAGAAGAAGTTGCCTGAGCTACTGGAGCTGATCGATCAGCTGCGTCAAAGCCCGCTGAGAAGGTTGGCCAAAACGCTGACGTCATGGCTTGAGCCGATCGTCATGATGTGGCGATTCAGCAAGAGCAACGGGCCCACTGAGGGGTTCCACACCAAGATGGAGATGATGACTCGACGAGCCTACGGGTTCAGAAACTTTGAGAACTATCGATTGAGGGTCTTAACCCACTGTGGCTGGGATGGCATCATCAATCGAGTTTAGTGAGAACCGGTCTATCCCCCGTTAATTGGGGAGAGCCAGGTTATCTGGGCAGGCATCTCGATGAAGCCCTGGCCAACATCGACGACTCGGACACTGCCCCGATATTGCATACCCTTGCCAGGTCTGTCGTAAGCGGTGAGGTCGACAGGGAGCAGGCACTGGGTATGGCAGTCATCCTGTTTGGCGCGGGTGGTGAATCGACCGCCGCCTTGATTGGCTCGATGCTCTACCGTCTGGCCCGGGCTCCGGACATGGCAGAGAAGATACGGAAAAAACCGGAGCTGGCTCCACTGTTTGTGGAGGAGGTCATCCGGCTTGAGCCCCCCTTCAAATTTCACTACCGGTCGGTGCGCCGGCCTTGCAGTTTGGGTGGCTATGAGCTGGTTCCCGGTGACAGGCTCATGCTGTTGTGGGCTTCAGCCAATCGTGACTCGGAACGCTTCAGCGACCCGGATGTATTGCGCCTTGATCGCAAGCATTCCCGACAGCACCTGAGCTTTGGCCGCGGGTTGCATTTCTGTATCGGTGCAGGCCTTGCGCGGCTGGAAGCGAGAATCGTGTTGGAGGAACTGCTAGCGGACGGCAGGCAGCTACACTGCATTGAGGGGCAACCACCTGTTTATGCGCGCAGCATTTTCGTGCGTCGCCTTCAATACCTGCCATTGGAGTTCAGTTAGGGGCGGGTCGCGTTATCACCACACACCGCATAGTGAAGTCGCGCAGGGAATACGGGGTTAACGATCCGCCGAGAAAGCACCGATGAAAAATGGTGGGCCCACCAGGACTTGAACCTGGGACCAATCGATTATGAGTCGACTGCTCTGACCAACTGAGCTATAGGCCCGATAAAGAGGGGTAGGATTATAAAGAAGAACCCGGCACAGTCACAGCCCCTCCGCAGTCACTGATTGCGCAGCACGTGGGAAGTTTGTGGCAAGCCTTCCGTGGCCCGCCGGGACAGCCTTGCGGGTTACTCGTCCAGGAAGCTGCGCAGATAGTCCGAGCGTGTGGGGTGGCGCAGCTTGCGCAGCGCCTTGGCTTCTATCTGGCGGATTCGCTCGCGGGTTACGTCGAATTGCTTGCCCACTTCTTCCAGCGTGTGGTCGGTGTTCATGTCGATGCCGAAACGCATGCGTAGCACCTTGGCCTCCCGCGCGGTCAGGCCCGCCAGTACATCCTTGGTGGCTTCTTGCAGACCTTGGCCCGTGGCGGCCTCGATGGGCGAGCTGATCGTGCTGTCCTCGATGAAGTCGCCCAGGTGCGAGTCTTCGTCATCACCAATGGGGGTCTCCATGGAAATGGGTTCCTTGGCGATCTTCAGGACCTTGCGCACTTTGTCTTCGGGCATATCCATGCGCTCGCCAAGCTCTTCCGGCGTGGGCTCGCGGCCCATTTCCTGCAGCATCTGGCGTGAAATCCGGTTCAGCTTGTTGATCGTCTCGATCATGTGCACCGGTATGCGAATGGTGCGCGCCTGGTCGGCAATCGAGCGGGTAATCGCCTGGCGTATCCACCAGGTGGCGTACGTGGAGAACTTGTAGCCGCGGCGGTATTCGAACTTGTCTACGGCCTTCATCAGGCCGATGTTGCCTTCCTGAATGAGGTCGAGGAACTGCAGGCCGCGGTTGGTGTATTTCTTGGCGATGGAGATCACCAGGCGCAGGTTGGCCTCAACCATTTCTTTCTTGGCGCGGCGCGCACGGGCCTCGCCCATGGACATGCGGCGGTTGATGTCCTTGATTTCGTTGACCGACAGGCCGCACTGTTCTTCCACGGCAATAATGCGGCGTTGCAAGCGCAGGATGGTGTCCTTCTGTGCGATGAGGCGGGGAACATAGTCTTTCTTGCCCTTGGTCTGCCGCGTGATCCACTTGAGATCCGACTCGGCGCCCTGGAACGAGGTGATGAAATCCTTGCGCGGCATGCCACAGTCGCGGATAGCGATGGTCATGATCTGGCGTTCCTGCTCGCGCACGGCAGTCAGTACGGCGCGTGGCGACTCCATCAGGGGGTCGAACACCCGCGGTGTCAGCTTGAAGAACTTGAACAGCTCGCCCAGCTTTTCCATTTCCTTGATGGCGGTTTTGTCGTTGCGGCCTTTGGCAGCAATCGCCTTTTCGGTTTTCGTGAACTGGCGCTTGAGGGCCGTGAAGCGCTTTTTCGCTTCTACCGGATCGGGACCGGACTCGGTCTCCTCATCGGAATCGTCCTGATCGTTGTTATTGTTGCTTTCTGCCACTTCGGCAGCGGACGGCACATGGTCTGCCGGATCAAGATAGCCGATCATCACGTCGCCGAGGCGTCGCTCTTCGCGAGTGACCTGATCGTATTCATCGAGAATCTGCTTGACGGCGCCGGGGTAGTGGGCGAGGGCCGCCATCAACTCGCGGATACCTTCTTCGATGCGCTTGGCGATCACGATCTCGCCTTCGCGGGTAAGCAGCTCAACGGTGCCCATTTCGCGCATGTACATGCGTACGGGGTCGGTGGTGCGTCCGGCTTCTGTTTCCACGGCGGCGAGTGCCGCAGCGGCTTCTGCCGCGGCGATGTCATCGGCAGAGCTGTCGCCTTCGGTCATCAGCAGTTCATCGGCGTCCGGTGCCACTTCGAACACCTGAATACCCATGTCATTGATCATCTGAATGATGTCTTCAACCTGATCCGGATCGGAAATATCCTCGGGCAGGTGGTCGTTGACTTCGGAGTAGGTCAGGTAGCCCTGATCCTTGCCTCGGGCGATAAGATCCTTGAGCCGGGACTGCTGTTGGGCGGCGTTGGTCATTCGGCGGACACCTTCGAATAAAATACAAAAAAAACGTAGCCGGAAATTATAGCCGGAACGGAGCCTCCCCTCCAGTGCAATCCCCGGTAATAATTGCAGCGCGTTCACGTGGATGGCGAGGAGTCAGGACTTCTTGCGTGCCTCATCGAGGCGCTGTTTTTCCTTGAGCAACTCCCGGAGTTGCTGCTTGTCCGCTTCGCTCATGTCAGCGTAGTTGGTCGCTTTCAGTTTGTCGACCCGGGCCGACAGCTTGCTGCGCTGGGGCAGCTGTACCAGCGCCGCCAGGGTATCGGTGAACTGCTTTTCAATCCCCTCGCGCGGGATTAGGCGCTCCTCTCCCGCCAGCCTGCTTAGCAGTTCACCTTCGGGCGTGCCGTACCAGTGGCCCAGCAGCATGGCGGTATTGGAGTCGGGGCGGCGCTGCAGCAGGTCCAGCAGCTCGCGCAGCAGCACGATGTCCTCGCCTTCCAGCGCTGTCAGTGGTTCCAGTTCCACGCGCGGCGCGATATCCGGTTGGTGCAGAAGCAGGGCGATGGCGGCCTGGGCCAGGTTCGAATAGCCCAGTGGCGCGCGGCTGGTGGGGCTGCGCTGCCGCGGGCCCCGGTTACCTGTCTCCTCACTCGGCGGAGGCTCTTGCGGTGGCGCGCTGGAGGGCGGTGGTGGTGCCTCCAGATGCATCAGTTCGGCCACGGTGAGGCCGGTGCGCTCGGCAAGGGCGCGGAACATGAGTTGACGGAACACGCCGTCGGGGAGTTGGCGCAGCCAGGGAAGCGCGAGTTTGCTCAGGCGTGCGCGCCCTTCCAGAGTGGCCGTATCCAGCCCTTCGCTCACCGCATCAAACAGGAAGGCCTCCAGCGGTGTGGCGCGCTTGACCAGCTCACGGAAGGCCTCGCTGCCGAGCTTGCGCACCAGTGTGTCCGGGTCCTCGCCTTCATCCAGGAACAGGAAGCGCGCCTGACGGCCGTCTTCCATGCACGGCAGGATGGTTTCCAGTGCGCGCAGTGCCGCCTTGCGTCCTGCGGCATCGCCGTCGAAGCAGAACACCACTTCCGGGGTCAGCCGATACAGCCGCTCGAGGTGGGTCTGGCTGGTGGCGGTACCCAGAGTCGCTGTGGCCTGGGTGATATCGTGCTGGGCCAGCGCGATCACATCCATGTAGCCTTCCACCACCAGTACCCGCTCCAGTTTGCGGTTGGCCTGGCGCGCCTGGTAGAGCCCATAGAGCTCGCGTCCCTTGGAGAAGACCGGGGTTTCGGGCGAGTTCAGGTACTTGGGCTTGTCGTCGCCGAGCACCCGGCCGCCGAAGGCGATAATGCGGCCACGCTGATCCCGGATGGGAAACATGACGCGGTCCCGAAAACGGTCATAGGTACGCCCGGCCTCGTTCTGCACCAGCATGCCGGCTTCGAGCAGCAGTTTGCGCTGCTCCTCGCTGCTGCCCAGGGCCTGCAGGAGGTTATCCCAGCCCGGCGGGGCGAAGCCCAAGTCAAAGCGCTTGGCAATCTCACCGGTGAGGCCACGCTGCTTCAGGTAGGTGACGGCGCGACTGGCTTCGGGATGGGTGCGCAGCTGCTTCTGATAGTAGCGCGCGGCCTGTTCCAGCAGCGCATACAGTGGCTTTCCGGTCTCCTCGCGGCTCGGTTGCGAGCTGCCCGGGCGAGACTGCTCCCGAGGCACTTCCAGGCCCAGGCTGCCGGCCAGCGTCTCCACTGCCTGGGGGAAGTCCACGTTCTCGTAATCCATGACAAAGCCGAGGGCATTGCCGCCGGCACCGCAGCCAAAACAGTAGTAGAACTGCTTGTCGGGATTGACGCTGAAAGAGGGGGTTTTTTCCTCATGAAAGGGGCAGCGTGCGCTGTAGTTCTTGCCGGTTTTTTTCAGTTTCACCCGGCGGTCTATCACTTCCACGATGTCCACGCGGTCGAGCAGGTCGTCGAGGAACTTTTGTGGAATGCGTCCGGCCATCAGAGGATCAGCAGTGCTCAGTGTAGCCGGCCATTGAAGCACGGTGGCGGAGGGTTGTCAGCGGTGTGCAGGCGGACGGTAGATTATGAGTGTCGATCGGGCCGCAATGGCGGCTGGTCAGGCGGTCAGTCGCGCCTTGACCAGCTTGCTGACTGCGCCGACATCCGCGCGGCCCTGCAGTTGTGGCTTGAGCTCCGCCATCACGGGCCCCATGGCCTGCATGCCGCCGCCCTCCGCGCGGGCGATGGCGGCATCGATCAACTCGTCCAGCTCGGCATCGCTCAGCTGGCTGGGCAGGAATTCCTGAATGACAGTAATTTCCCGCTCTTCCTGGGCGGCGAGCTCGGGGCGCTCTGCTGCTTGATACTGCTGCGCCGAGTCGCGGCGCTGCTTGATCATTTTGTCGAGAACGGCGAGGGCTCGGGCGTCATCGATTTCGATACGCTCGTCAACTTCTATACGCTTGAACTCCGACTGTATCAGCCGGATAGTACCCAGACGCTCCTTCTCACGTGCCTTCATGGCCGCTTTCATGGCGGCCCTGACGGTTTCAGTGAGTGTGGCGCTGCTCATGGGCGGAGGTGCCTGGGTGCTGCCGGGGAGGGGATCAATACAAGCGGACGCGCTTGCGGTTTTCCCGTGACAGCTTCTTCAGGTGGCGCTTCACAGCAGCGGCTGCAGCGCGCTTGCGGGTGGTTGTGGGCTTCTCGTAGTGCTCACGCTTGCGTACTTCAGCCAGTACGCCAGCTTTTTCGCAGGAGCGCTTGAAACGGCGCAGGGCGACGTCAAAGGGCTCGTTTTCCTTCAGTTTGATATGCGGCATTAACTCTTTACCTGTTTCGTCTGTTCGTGGCCTGCACGCCCGTTCCGGGGGCGTTGAGCCGTAAAAGGTCGCGCATTCTATACCCATGTGACGGTATTTGCAAAGCCCGGTGAGGCGGGTTTCGGGCGGCCTGGCAGGGCCCCGGGCTGCCAACCTGCGGGCCACGCCGGGTGCAGTGCGCCTCGCGCCCGCGCCGGCAACCCGTTATTATCGCACCCTGCCAAAAACAGGGAGCGGCAATGCGAATTCTGGGCCTCGAGACCTCCTGCGACGAAACCGGCGTGGCCATCTTTGATACCCGGCGTGGGCTGCTGGCGCACGCCCTGTTCAGCCAGGTGGATATCCATGTCGAGTACGGTGGCGTGGTGCCGGAGCTGGCGTCGCGTGATCACGTGCGCAAGGCGCTGCCGCTTGTGCACCAGGTCATGCAGGACGCGGCAACTGCCCCCGAGGAACTGGATGGCATTGCCTACACGGCAGGCCCCGGGCTGGTGGGGGCCCTGATGGTGGGTGCCACCCTGGCCCAGACACTGGCCTGGTCCTGGAGCATCCCGGCGCTGGGTGTGCATCATATGGAAGGGCACCTGCTGGCCCCCATGCTGGAGGACGAGCATCCGCAGTACCCGTTTGTCGCTCTGCTGGTTTCCGGGGGGCACACCCAGCTGGTGCGCGTCGATGGTATTGGCCAGTACCGGTTGTTGGGTGAATCGCTTGACGATGCCGCAGGTGAAGCCTTTGACAAGGCAGCCAAAATGCTCGGCCTGCCCTACCCCGGTGGTCCACACATTGCCCGCCTGGCTGAGTCGGGTGACGCGGCGCGCTTTGATTTCCCACGGCCCATGGTGAATCGCCCCGGTCTCGACTTCAGCTTCAGTGGCCTCAAGACGTTCACGCTGAACACGGTGAATGCCTGCCGCGACGCGACCGGCCTGACTGATCAGGATAAGTGCGATATTGCCCGCGCGTTCGAAGAGGCGGTTGTCGCCACACTGGTGATCAAGTGTCGTCGCGCGCTGGAGCAGGAGGGGCTGTCAACACTGGTTATGGCGGGTGGTGTCAGTGCCAACCGCAACCTGCGGGCACAGCTGCAGGCTGCGCTGGCAAAGCTGGGCGCCCGCGTTTTCTACCCGGCCCCACAATTCTGTACCGACAACGGCGCCATGATCGCCTATGCCGGTGCCCAGCGGCTGGCGGCAGGGCAGGTGGACGGCCCCGCCACCACTGTGCGGCCGCGCTGGCCGATGACTGAGTTGGCCCCGCTTTAGTTTGCACCTGGCGGGCGGTTACTGGCCCGGCGCCTTTGATGCCAGTATCATGCCCTACTGCATTTTCAAGGCCCTCACTATGCCCCGAGATACTTGTAGTCGCCCCTGCGCGGTGCCGGATCAGCCCCGGTGGTAGACATCGTCTTCATCCGCGAGCTGCGTGCCGACGCGGTGATCGGCGTTTACGACTGGGAGCGCGGTGTCCGCCAAACTCTCCTGATCGACCTTGAGATGGCCTGGGACAACCGGCCGGCCGCCGAGGGTGACGCCATCGCGCGGGCGCTGGACTACGCGGCGGTGTCGCAGCGGGTGGTGGACCTGGTTGAAGCCTCGCGCTTCGAATTGCTAGAAGCGCTCGCCGAGCAACTCGCCGAACGGGTGTTGGTGGAGTTCGCCGTACCCTGGCTGCGCCTGCGGGTGTGCAAGCCCGGCGCAGTGCTACAAGCGCGCGATGTGGGCGTGTTGATCGAGCGCGGGGTTATGCCGGCGTGACGCAGGTGTTCCTTGGGCTCGGCAGTAATATAGAGCGTGAGCACTACCTGGTAGCTGGCCTGGATGCCCTGCAGGCCCTGTTTGGTGCGCTCGAGCTGTCGCCGGTTTACGACAGCGCGGCCATCGGTTTTGATGGCCAGCCTTTTCTGAACATGGTGGTCGCGGCAGACACCAGTCTGCCACTCGCCACCATGGCGGCGCGTCTGCGACAGATCGAGACTGAGCACGGACGCCCTTTGCACGCAACCCGCTTTTCCGCCCGGCGTCTGGATATTGATATCCTCACTTACGGTGATCTCGTGGGTGAGCACGATGGTATCAGCCTGCCGCGCGGGGAGATTCTCGACAACGCCTTTGTTTTGCGCCCCTTGGCAGAACTGGCGCCGGCCGCCCTGCACCCGGGCAATGGCCTGAGCTATGCGACGCTCTGGCGCGGCTACCAGCAGCAAAGTCAGGCACTGGTGCGGGTGGATTTTGCCTGGCAGGGGCGCTGGATCTCCCGGGCAGAGTAGCGGCTTATTTGCGCATCTCGTCGAGCAGCCGGGTCTGCTCCGCCGCCAGCGCCTCGCCGATGGCCTTGCCACTGAGCCCCTGCGCCACGAAGCCTTCGGCGCTGACCGACCGCGCCCGGCGAAGGGCTTCGCGCAGGTAGTCTGCCTGCGGGTACGCTTTCATTTCACTGCCGGCACGCCCACGTGCGTCGGCTTCACAGGCCGCCAGAAAAGCGTCGAACCGGTCCGGTTGACGCAGGGCGCCGGTGCCGCGCAGCAGTTTGAGCAGCGTTTTTCCGCGCAGTTCCTGCGCCCGGTGGCAGAGCAGGTGAAACTCACAGACCTGCAGGGCCAGGTCCCGATACTGATTGGGTGCGCGCAAGCGGTCACAGACATCGCGCACCAGGGCGATGCCGCGCTGCTCGTGCGCGATATGCCGTGGCCACTCGGCCTGTGGTGTGATGCCTTTGCCGAGGTCGTGGAGCAGGGCGGCAAAGCGCACGTCGGCGGCCGGGCTTAGCTGCGCCGCCTGCTGCAACACCATCAGGGTGTGCAGGCCCGTATCGACTTCGGGGTGGTACTGCGGGCTTTGCGGCACGCCGAACAGGGCGTCCACTTCGGGCAACAGGGCACGCAGCCCGCCGCAGTCGCGGAGTACGGTAATAAAGATGTCGGGGCTGCGCTCACCGAGGGCTTTCTGCGTTTCGACCCACACGCGCTCAGCCGGCAGGTGCGCCAATTCGTCCTGATTCACAATCTCCGTCATCAATTCCAGCGTTTCCGCCGCGACCGAAAAGCCAAGGTGGGCATAGCGGGCGGCGAAACGCGCCGTGCGCAGTACCCGTAGCGGGTCTTCCACGAAAGCGTCGGATACGTGGCGCAACACACGCCGGCGCAGGTCCTCCTGCCCGCCGTAGGGGTCAATAATGTGGCCTGTTTCGTCTTGGGCCATGGCGTTGATCGTCAGGTCGCGGCGCTGCAGATCTTCCTCCAGCGTGACCGCCGGGTCGCAATGTACGGTAAAGCCGGTGTAGCCATGCCCCTGCTTGCGCTCCGTGCGCGCCAGCGCGTGCTCTTCCTTTGTTTCAGGGTGTAGAAACACCGGGAAGTCCTTGCCCACCTGTTGATACCCCTGGTCCAGCAGGGTCTCTGGTGTCGCCCCCACGACGACCCAGTCGCGTTCGCTGCAGGGGTAGTCCAGCAGCGCATCGCGCACCGCACCGCCGACCAGATAGGTGTTCACTTGCGGCAGCGTCCGTTCTTGCACGGGCAGCAGGTGCGCTCGCCGGTATCCAGGTTGTACAGGGTCATGGCGCCGCCCCAGACGCAGCCGGTGTCGAGGCCTATGGTGTTCGGGCTGTCCGTTACGCCCTCCATTGATGCCCAGTGCCCGAAAATGATCTTGTCCCCTGCCGTCTTGCGCTGCTTATGGCTGAACCAAGGGGAAACCTTCTTGCTGTCTCCCTCCGGTCGCGGGTTGGGGATGGGGCCTTTGCTGACCAGGTCGAGAACACCCTTTTTGGTGCAGTAGCGCATGCGCGTCAGGTAGTTCGTGATGACCCGCAGTCGGTCCATACCCTGCAGGTCATCCGACCATACGGCCGGCTCGTTGCCGTACATGGCGGCAAGAAACCCGATGCAGTCCGGGCTCTGCAGTACCGCCTCCACCTCCCAGGCGCGGTGCATGGCATCTTCTACGCTCCACTGCGGCGGGATACCCGCATGCACCATGGTGTAGCCGTGCTCGTAGTGCAGCAGTGGCCTGTGGGCCAGCCAGTTCAACAGCTTGTCGCGGTCCGGTGCGGCGAGAATCTTGTTCAGTGTGTCGGAGGGAGAGGGAGGCCGCACCCCGGCGGCAACCGCCAGTAGGTGCAGGTCATGGTTGCCCAGTACCATCACCAGGCTGTCGCGCATGTCATATAAAAAGCGCAGTGTTTTCAGGCACTTGGGCCCGCGGTTGACGATGTCGCCAACTGACCAGAGCACATCGCGGTCAGGGTTGAACTGCACGCGCTTGAGCAGGTGTTTGAGCGGCTGCAGGCACCCCTGTATGTCGCCGACTGCATAGGTTGCCACCCCGAAACCTCAGTTCAACGCGGTCGGGGTGTGGAGGGTGAAGGCTCGAATCGGCACATCAAAGCGGTGGGCGCTGTCCACCTTATGTTCATGCCCTGTGGCAACGACCATGGTGTAGCTGCCCTCCATGAAACCCACGGGCGTGGCGAGCGTTGTGCCGCTGGTGTAGCGGAAATAGGCGCCCGGCTGTATCACCGGTTGTTCTCCCACCACGCCCTCTCCGCGCACCTCCTGCTGGCTGCCGTCGGCGTCAGTGATGATCCAGTGCCGCGAGAGCAGTTGTACCGGCTCACTGCCGGTGTTGCGAATCGTGATGGTGTAGGCAAAGGTGTATTGCTGGTCCGCCGGGCGGGAGTGGCGGACAAGATAGCTGGTGACCACATCAATGTTCACCAGATTGGGGTCGAAGGTGTCGGGTGCGTTGGTTTCCATGCGTCTCATTCGTCGCTCAGGTGGTTGGCCAGGCGTATAAAGTCCAGCAGCTCCAGCGTTTCGGCGCGTGCGCCGGGGTCGATCCCGAGCTGCTCCAGTTCATGGTCCGCGAGTATACCTTTTAAATTGTTGCGCAGGGTTTTGCGGCGCTGGGCGAACGCGGACTGAACAATGCGGCGCAGGCTGTCTTCCTCACACTCTGGCCACGGCGATTGTTGGTACGGGGTTAGCCTGACGATGGCAGATTGTACTTTCGGTGGGGGATAGAAAGCCTCCGGCGGCACATCGAACAGGTGCTCCACCGCGCAGTGGTATTGCGCCATGATGCCGAGTCGACCCCAGTGCTTGTTGCCCGGCGCAGCGGCCAGGCGGTTGACGACCTCCCGTTGCAGCATGAAATGCATATCCTGCACCAGCGGCGCGAATTCCAGCAGGCGAAACAGCAGTGGGGTGGAAATATTGTAGGGCAGGTTGCCCACAACGCGCAGCGGCACCCCATCGCGCGCCAGCGAGGCGAAGTCGAAGGCCAGTGCGTCTGCGCTGTGCAGCGTGAAGCCGGGGTAGATGCTGAAGGCAGCGAGCAGGCCCGTGGTCAGGTCGCGGTCCAGCTCCACCACGTCGAAGCGTATGTCGCGGTTGATCAGCGCCGCCGTCAGTGCACCCTGGCCGGGGCCGATTTCCACCACGTGTTCACCCGCCTGTGGATGTATGGCGTTGGCGATGCCGGCGATGACGCCCGCATCTTGCAGGAAGTTCTGGCCGAAGCGTTTGCGGGGCGTGTGGGCAGTTTTCATGGGGGCATTGTACGGGTCTCGCAGGACAAAGTGCAGGGCTAAACACCGCCCGGCTCGCCTCAGCCGCGTCCGATCGTGCCTCGCGCCGTCGCCCGCGCACGCCAGCGGCTGCTATACTCGCGTCCCGACTCCGTAACTGCCAGATCCAGCGATGAGACCCTCCCAATACGTTTCCCTTATGGACACCATGGCGCGATTGTCGCTGAAGGCCGATGCGTCACGCTACTTTTTCGGGTATGTGTGGTGGATTCTCGAGCCTCTCCTGTACGTGCTGGTGTTTTATGTGGTGTTCGAGTTCATTCTGCACAACCGTAAGGAGGATTTTCTGGTCTTTCTGATGTGCGGCAAGCTGACGTTCGTCTGGTTTTCAAAATCGCTGAATCAGGCGGCGCGCAGTATCATGGTCAACAAAGGCCTGGTAGGGCGCGTCGATATACCCAAGAGCCTGTTTCCGCTGGCAACGATCCAGGAAGGGCTCTATAAGCAGTCCACGGTTTTCCTGCTGTTGTTTGTGGTGCTGTGGGCCAGTGGTTACATGCCATCACCGGTGTGGGCATGGCTATTGCCGGTAGCCGTAGTGAATTACCTGCTGATCGTGGCCTGCTCTTTGCTGGCGGCCTATCTGGTGTGTCTGGTGTTTGATTTTCAGGTGCTGGTTTCCATGGCGACCATATTTCTCATGTTCACTTCCGGGGTGTTTTGGGACCCGCGAGACCTGCCGGATCCAGCGGCGATGGAGCTGATTCTGGCGCTCAACCCACTGGCCTTTCTGCTTGATGCGTACCGCCAGATCATGATGGTGGGTGTTGCACCGGACGGCTTTCACCTGGTACTGGTGGGCCTGGGGTCAGCGCTGATGGCGTGGCTGGGCTTCTGGCTGCTGCAGCGTCGCAGCCGCTTTATCGCGCTGCGGGTGATTACGTCATGAGCGGGGTGGCCATGTTGGAACTGGTGGGTGTTTCCCATCATTACCTGGTGCGTAAGGAGAGCTTTGATCACGGCGTACATCACGTGCTTGATGACGTGTCATTGCAGGTTTTGGAAGGCGAAACGCTGGGCATTGTCGGCCGTAACGGTGCAGGAAAAACCACTCTGCTGAGGCTGATGGCCGGTATCCTTGAGCCGCGCCGAGGGCAAATCCGTCGTCGCCCCGGGGCCAGCTGTGCGCTGCTCAGCCTGGGGTTGGGCTTTCAGGACTCCCTCTCGGGTCGCGACAACGCGTTGTTGTCCGCTATGCTACAGGGCGTTAGCAAACGTGACGCTCTGGCCAGTCTTGAGGCCATTCGCGAATTCACCGAGCTGGGGGACTCTTTTGAGGAGCCGGTGAAAACCTACTCTTCCGGTATGCGTGCCCGGCTGGGATTCGCCAGCGGGCTGCTGACGCATGTCGACATCCTGCTGATCGACGAAGTGTTGAGCGTGGGGGATGCAGACTTCCGGGACAAGGCCCTGGCCGCCATGCGAGAGCGCGTTAGCGGTGAGCAAACGGTGGTGTTTGTCTCCCACGCCGAAGCGCAGGTGAGGGCCATTTGTGACCGCGCGGTGTGGATAGAGCAGGGGCAGATATGTGCAGAGGGGACCCCGGCTGAGGTTATTGCGCGGTATCGGGAGCCGGTGGGGGAGCCGGCCGGCGGCGGTTCTCCGCAGCGATCATGACCAGAGCGATCGCCAGCCCTAGGAAAGTCCCGCCAACCAGTGCAAGGCCCAAAAGCAACCCTTTGCGGGGCCTGACGGCGTCTGTGCCCGCAACGGCTGCTTGGTCGAGGCGAGCCATGTCCACTTGGCTAAAGTCCTTGTTCAGGTAGGCGCGAAGCTCGGCTATTTCGCTGCGTAGTTCGCCCTTACCCTCGGCCAGGGCCGCGTAGTCGTTGCGCGCCTCTAGCATTTCTATCCGACGGTTGTGTTCGAGGAGGTAAAGCTCGGCTTGTAGATCTCGTATCTCAGGGGCCGTGTACAAATCCGAGCCGCGTGATTGCAGCGCCATGAGCTCCGCCTCAAGAAGTCTAGTCCCTCTCAGGTATAGCGGGTCTGAGTCGTAAGACAAGTCCGCACTGACAGAAACCGACTCGCTAGGAGCGTGCTTCCTGGCTAAAAGCTGGAGAGTCGTCGGTTCGCGAATATCCAGGCCTTCGGCGATCTTTAGCCCCTCTGTCAGCTCGGCAATGCGATCCTCGCGGAGCTGTCGTGCCTTTTGCTTTAGGGCCGCGATCTGGTCCTCGATTTCCCGCTTGCGCAGCGCATTTGCTTCCTGTAGCTGCACGATCATGTCCTGATCGCTGACCTTGAGTATTTGTGCCTTCTGCTCAAGGCGGGATTCCAGCGCCTGAATGCGTGTCGAGATTTTCGCGCCGAGGTCACTGACAATGCTTTTTCTGGCCCGGGCGCTGGCCTCTGCGGCGATAGCATTGGCCACCTCTGCGCAGAGGATACTATCGGTGCAGCCAAAGCCGATTTTCAGAGTGGGCTCCACAAATACAGAGTCACCATCAATTCCCGTGAGCTTCACCTCGAGTGAAGGTATGAAATGGTGCAGGAAGTCACGTTCGTTACCATCGTTTGTCGAGGCTTGCTTACCATAAAGGCGATCTTTGAAGCGCAGATAGACGCTACGCTGCGTATCCATCGAACGCGCTTCGAAAACGAACTTCGAGAAGGCTTCGTCTGCGCTCATATTTACTTGCCCACTCTCGCTGAGCATCACAATATCTGAAATCTCCGGAGGGCGAAGGGATGCGACGGGTTGGTATACTGGCTGGCTGACCACAATGTATAAACTCGCCAGTATCAGTGATCCCAGCATGGTAGAGAGGATTGGCCCTTTGTGGCGCCAGATATCCCCACACAACTCCAATAGGTCGATATCATCCCCTGCTTGTTGCGGGCTGGTCTCTTCAAGGCTCGGTAATTTTATGTCACTCATTGGGTCAGCTCTTGTCGGATTACTCTAGGCATGGTTTGCGGTCACGGCCATTCCCGGCGGACCCAACGACCGGCTACGTGCCATGCTTGGCTCATCACAATACAGTAGATTGCAAAGCAACCCGCGAAGATCCCGAACTGTTGGCTCTCTGCGACATCGGCGCGGGCCAGCATCAAACCAAGCGAGGGAATAATCAGGCCCAATGAACCGATCAAAAGTAGCGAGCGTCGGCCGGAAAGGCCCATCAGGCGTAGCAGGTGGTGGATATGGGTGTTGTCGGCCTGCACGGGGGACTGTCCTCTGGCGACTCTGCGCGCTGTGGTGAAAGCCATATCGAACAATGGTAGGCCCAAGAGATATAGCGCGGTTACCGGCGAGATGATGCGGTCGTTCCCCACCTGGCGGGACGTCACCAGCAATACCAAGGCAACAACAATCAGCCCGAGAAGCTTGCTTCCAGCATCGCCCAAGAAAGACTTGGGAATAAACCACACTAGGCCAAGGTTTGAGACCAGAAAGGCTGTGAGCGAGGCAATAACGGTGACGGAAATCAGGCCCGGCTCCAGCCCGGTGAAAACGTGGAATGCAAGCATCGTGATCATCACGATTATGCCGAGTAGTCCATCCATGCCATCCAGCATGTTGTAGGCGTTCACCACGACGAAGATAACCAGGACGGTGAACATGTAGGCGATATATCCAGTGAATTTGATAGCACCCGTACCCAGCAAATCGCCAAGATTGGAAAGGCGTAAATCAAGACTCTCGACAAGAATCACCGCGACGGCGACCTCCGCCAGTATCCGGGTCAAAACTGTGAGGTGTAGTCGATCGTCCAGAATACCGATAATGACCAGTAGCCCTCCCGCGGTGAGAAAGGGCATCAGTACGCTTGCCTGTCCTTCGTGTGTGCCCGGGTCGGTATGGCCCCATAGCGCAGCCGCAAGAATCAGGGTCAGGAAGATGGCAATGCCACCAACGATGGGGATTTCGCCTTCGTGCTGCTTGCGCTGGTTTGGCGCGTCCACCAGCCCGATACGAATAGCCACCGGGCTGAGAATGCAGATCCAGAGCAGGGTGAGGGAAAAAGCGATGCAGGCTTGAATTAGTGGCGACATCATCTTACGCAGAAGCCGGGAGAAACCAGGAAGTAGATTAATAGTGGCATGAAATCCGGCGCACTAAACTCAAAATCTCGGGAAAACCACGATTTGTCTCCTGCTGGTGACTCATGGCCGGTGAGTCTGCCTGCGTCGGTGTTAAACTGCTAATGTATTTGGTGTGCGCCACCTAGGTCAGTAAGGTATCACAAGTGGCCCTTGGGATGCATGCCAAGACGACTGCTCGGCCCAGTCTTGGCATCTCTGGATGGACGCAGGCGGAGACCAATAGTGAGCACAAGAGCGTAGCACGAATTGAAGAAACAGCTGTTATTTACCATAGCTTGTCGAGCAATAGCGGCACTTGGAACTCTTGCAATTATCTACGCTGCGGGCGCTGTCGGAGGCGCGAGCACGATAGGCGCCGTTGTCCTGTGCCAGGTTGCCTGCTCTTCGCTCGCGCTCCTCTCCTGCCTGGGCATGAACCAGAACCTTGTCAAAACCATCGCCCAACGTGATGGGGGCCACCTGTCATACTTGAGTAAGACCACCGTGGTCGCCATCTTGCTGGGGGCTACACTGGCGACGGTGACATTTATTGTTGTCCAGGCTGAAATGTTTCCGCTTGAGGCTACGCTAGCTGACATGTTGCCTGCCTTTCTGTTGGCCGTCCCTTTCTCTGTGGTCAGTCTTATGACAGCAGGATATATGAAGGCTCGTGGCATGCCCGCGTCGGCTGTTTTGCAAGAAAGTGGGCTCACCGCTCTGATTGCAGCTGTTATGGTATTGAGCCCCTTTCAGCCGCTTTCCCTGACCATCTCGGAAAAAATTGGCGCCTCTTACCTGTTCGCAAGTGTGTTGGTCGCTGCTATTGGCTTGATTTGGGTTCGCGCGGTAGCCGCGCCAGCGGACTCTCATGTAAGTACCTTCTCATTGTGGTCCTACATTCGTGAGTCAAATCCATTTCTAGTCACGGCCCTGGCCAACTTCCTAAATGCGAACTTGTTTGTGGTCATTATTGCCATTCAGTTGGGGCAGGTTGAAGCGGGAATCTTGCGGTCGGCGGAGCGGCTGGCCATGCTGGTCAGTTTCGCGCTGGTGGCCATTAATGCGGTCTACCCGAGGTACTTTGCGCAGCTCTTCTACCAAGGTGACCACGATGCGCTGCATCGAAAATACCTCGAGTCAGCGCGTTACTCGGCGCTGTTGAGCTTTCCCTTTTTCGCCGTGATATTCTGCTTTCCAGAAACAATATTGGCAACACTGGATGGCGGTGTTGTGATGGGAGCCCTTGCCCTCCAGATTCTCGCCTTGGGGCACTTTGTCAATGCGGCTACAGGCTCCGTAGGCCCACTGCTCAATATGTCTGGAAATCAGCACAGGGTTCGCAATGTGACAATAGTCATGCTCATTGCTGGTGTGCCGTTGTTGTGGGTTGTATCAGCCGGTGGGATAAACAATGCTGCAATTGTAGTTTCCGGCCTCTTGGTGGCCCAGAATGTTGTCTTGCTGCAATATGCCAGGCGCCGATTGTGGGCTTGATTGACCTTGTTTGAAGTGGCAGTGTCCTGTCGCTGAGATGAACTCTCCTCAACGGCACGCGGAAGCTCTCTATTTATTTCAACTATGTATGAAAGTGGCTGCTGAGCATGCGAAAGGGTAAGGTTCTATACATTGCGGGCTATGGGCGGAGCGGTTCCTCCATTCTCTCCAGACTGCTGGGAGCCCACGCTGATGTCGTGTCGTTAGGTGAATTCGGCAGGTTGGCAGGCCTGGCGAGCGCCACAGTGACCTGCAGCTGTGGTGAGACGACCGAGCACTGCGAATTTTGGCGAGCCGCTGCGGCAGAGGGATCAACAGGGTCCTTTCGCGAGTTCAAAATACTCTCAGCGTTGATGCGAGATCGACCCGAAATCTGGTTTGTGGATTCTACCAAAACGGCGTATTTCGACGCTTGGCGACCGGGGTATTACTTGCTTGCTGGATATGATCTTTACGTACTGCAATTAACCAGGTCTGTAAAATCTGTCGTGGAGTCCGCCAATAAGGGGAGGAATCGCGACCTTGAGCGGGGAGCCCCTCGAAGGAGGCGTTTTGAGGCTGTCAGGACCGTGTTTGGTTGGTTTTTCGCACATTCTATGGCCGGCCTCTACCGATTGGCGCTCGGTCGCAAAGGAGTTTGTATGGCGTATGAGGATTTGACCCCTGATCCGGCGGAATTTCTGTCGAGGCTTGGGACGTTTATGGGGCTGGATCTTGAGGAAGTGATGGTGGGCTTTGGTAACGGCCAGACGTTGCCCCCCGGCCATGAGATCGCCGGGAATCGCGCGCTCAGGGAGTCGGGACTCGGGCTCAGAAAGGACCGTCAGCAGTGACATTGGGCGACACCGCCGTGTCTGGATCTGCGGGTCGTTCGTGCCGGGCCGTCACGAGCCTTGGCGCGCTGATTTATGGCGGTGGCGTCATCCTGGCACCAGTGTATCTCTGGTCATCTGGAGGCATGCAGCTTTCTCATGTGCTGTTTGGCTTGTTTTTCCTGATAACGCTGCTACCTTTCGTCGCTCGGCTGCGGGTGCCGGCACGTGATTTCATGTCGCGTATCCTGCTGGTATTTGTCCTGTATGTGTGGGCTAGGGAGGTAGTAGCGTTTACCGAAAGCCGGGCGTTCGGCGCTTTTATCGTTCCACTCCATTTCACCTTCGTGTTGCTACTTTTCTATGCCAGCAGGCTCTACCTCTCGAGTTATGAACGGCTCCTTTTGCTGTCGCGCGTGCTGACACTTTCCGTTGCTCTGAGCCTTGTAAGCGTGCTTTTGGGCGGCGTGGGTATTACTGTCGGGGCAGGGTCAGGCCGGGCCGTGGGCTTTTTTAACAACCCTAATCAGCTTGGCTACTATGCGGTGTGCGCTGCCAGTACATTTGCTGTGCTGCGTTGCGCTGGCGTTGTGTCGGTGCGCCGTTTTCTGGTGATGCTTGCGGTATTGGTTTTCCTGGCAGTACTGTCTCTTTCCAAGGCGGCGATTCTGAGCGTACTGGTGATCCCTATCCTTTATGCGCTCGATGTTTTTTGGGCTACCCTTGCGAGGCTTCTGTCTCCTCGCTTTGCTGTGTCCACGGCGAGGCTCGCGCTCGGTATTGCGTTTTCCACTGTCGCACTTCTGTTGCTGACGGTTTGGATTTCCACGATAGAATTGCCGAAATCGGATGATTTTTTGGTTGTTGACCGGCTGGTTAACTTTCGGGCGGAGAGTGATTCAAGCCTAACGGTGCGGGGTTATGGTTTGATATTTCAGGCAAGCCCGGTCGAGCAAATGTTTGGTACCTCGTCACTCACCGCCGCGATTAGGCACGACGGTCATGAAGTGCATAGCACATTGATGGCGCCGCTCACCTACTACGGCTTGTTGGGAGGCGGCATGTTCGTGGTTTTTTTCGCTGCCTGGTGGGCGGGGCTTCGGAAGAGAGTGGGTCTGTTGTGGGCGGCGCTCATTTTTCTACCTGTTTTTCTATTTGGTATTACGCACAATGGTTCACGATTTTCTCTATTCTGGATTCTTGTCGCCGCATCAGCATCTTCTGCTGTTGCTGTTCGTGCCCGCACGCCAGCGCAGCTGGAGGATACACGTGGGTAGCTGGCGGGTCAGCCGCGCCTTTCGCTGCTGTGATCTGGGAAGAATATGAGAGTAACGATGATCTGCAACACCGATGGCGCAATGTATGTGTTTCGTGGTCCGATAATCCGTCACCTGCTTGCGGAGGGACATACGGTGGAATCCATTACTTGCGACGGTCCTTTTGTACCTCTGCTTACTGAGATGGGAGTCAAAGTGAGAACGATTGCGTTCTCTCGACACTCCATATCGCCCTTCAGGAATGTCGGGTTGTTTTTCGATCTATACCGGGAGATACGGGGCTCTCGCCCGGATATAGTGCATAACTTTACGCACAAACCGGCAATTCTTGGTGCACTTGCTGCGCGTCTTGCCGGCATCCGAAAAAACTTTGTAACGATTACCGGTCTCGGTTCTCTCTTTGTGAATGATGATTGGCGGAGTCTGGTTCTGCGTCAGATACTTTTGCTGCAATACCGATGCGTACTGCCTTTCGTACGGAAAGTGTTTTTCCAGAATCCGGATGATCTGGAGTATTTCGTATCCCGGCGCATCCTCGCGAAGAATGTCGCGGTGCCGACGCTTGGCTCAGGAATCGATTTGACGGAATACCCTTGCCCGACAGCCGCGGAAGCTCGGGATGCGCGGTCTCAGCTCGAGCGGGAAATAGGGGCAGTCGCCGATCATTCAATAGTGATCCTCTTTCCGGCTCGAGGTGTTCCCGAAAAGGGCTTTACGGAGTTCTATGCAGCCGCCAAGTATCTGTCGCAACATTCTCCTGGCAAATATGTATTTCTCCATGCAGGTCTGATTGATTCAGAATCACTGGGACACCTGTCTGCACAGTCTGTTGCCGAGATTGCGGAGTCATGTGGTGTGCATTACCTGGGCTTCAAGTCCAATCTTCGCAGATACATGCTTGCTGCGGATGTGGCGGTGTTGCCTTCCTACCGCGAGGGCGTTCCAAGGTCTCTCATCGAGGCGCTCGCCCTGGGGAAGACTATCGTGGCGAGTGATGTCCCGGGTTGTCGAGAAGTTGTCCGGGACGGATGGAATGGCTACTTGTGCGAGGCCCGTTCCAGTACATCCTTGGCGGAGAAACTGTTGCTGTTGGATCATGATTTTGTCAATTCCGCCGTGTCGCGATCCAGGCGCTTGTGCGAAGAAAAGTTTGATTCCCGCTTTGTGGTCGCATCGACAATGGATGAGTATTTTGGCGCCGCAGCGGAGAGTCGGTCATGAGGCGCAAGGAAGCCTTCGCCAGCAGCTTGGCAGGCCGGTGGCGTAGTCGAGCTGGCCGACGGGTAATCAGTGGAGACCTTTTATGGTAGAGGCCAGTCTTTGCCGCTGTTGTGGCAATACTATGTCAATCGTGTCTACTGAGACCGTCAATGGGTATGTTCCATGGCGTTGCTCAAGCTGCGGGCACGAGCATTTCCATTCCTCGGCAACGGCAGTGGTTTCGGAAATGTACGCGGCTGATTCTGATTACAAGGCAGATTTGGCGGTTGCTGCTGATTATCGCGCTCTCTTGCAGTGGGCCCACCTCACGGCCACTGAGGATATTCTGCTAGAAAAACGCGCCGAGCCTCTTCGAGTGCTTGATGTCGGGTGCTTCAACGGCTTCTACGTGCGCCACTTGCGTGAACTGGGTTTGAATGCCTTTGGCGTCGACTTCAATGCCAGTGCAGTGGCATATGGACAGAGGGTCTACGGCCTGGGCGGTGTCATCAGCACGCGTGAGCTGCAGGATCTTCTCGCCGCTGGCGAATCCTTTGACGTGGTGACTATGTTCGAAGTGGTTGAACATCTTGAGGATTTTTCGGCAGTAATCGCTGAGGTCTGTGAACTGCTAAGGCCGGGTGGCATCCTGGTTGTCTCGGTGCCCAATAGCCACATGTTCTGGCGTCCTCGGCTAGATCGCCCTCCCCACCACTTGTCGCGTTTCTCCCCGGAGAGTCTTCGGCGGTTGGCGCGCCAGCACGGCCTGTCGGTATTGAGCGTTCACGAACAGATGAGCCTGTATGATTTTCTGCGCAATTACGCTGGGTCATGGTTCAGAGATGAGGCTCAATCGAGTATGCGTGGAGGTAGCTTTCGTTACCCGGGATTGGCGAACGCTGCTCGACGGGGTGTGAATCGGTGTAAGCGTCTGGGAAATCTTCTTCTTACACCACTCAACGCCATCGCGTATAGATTTGGATTCAGGTATATCAGTCAGGTGATGATTGCGCGCGCTGATGGAAATGCCAAACAGGGCCCTCCACTGTGAGTACATCCGCCGACGGCCGTTCAGATCACATCATTGCCATTGTCGGTACCGTAGGCGTCCCGGGACGATACGGCGGCTTCGAGACTCTTGCCGAAAATCTCGTCAGGAAGCACGGCGAGATGGCGACTTCCAGTAGCTTAGTGGTGTACTGTAGTGCGCGTAGTTACCCAGATCGGCCCCCCCGCTTTCTCGGAGCTCGCCTGCGTTACGTTGATTTACCCGCCAATGGAGCCCTCAGTGTTCTGTATGACGTGGTCTGTATTTTCTCCGCAATTTTTCGACGCAATGCCGTGATTCTTCTGTTTGGTGTATCGGGGGCAATTGCACTGCCTTTTGTCCAGCTGTTTTCACGCGTGCAGGTTGTGACCAATGTGGATGGCATAGAGTGGAAACGGGAGAAATGGAGTTTTCTGGCGCGTAGCTTTTTACGTTTCTCCGAATTTCTGGCTGTTCGTTTTTCCAGCGAAATTGTTGCCGATAACCAGGGTATCGCTGAACATATTCAGCATACCTACGGCCGAAGTTGCCGGTACATTGCTTATGGCGGAGATCACGCATTGCTTTCGGAGCCACAGACGTACTCTCGGCAAGCATTGCCACTCCATTACTCGCTTGCGGTTTGTCGGGTTGAGCCAGAAAATAACGTTGGCATGATCCTCGAAGCCTTTAGCCTATTGCCCGGTTCACCTCTGGTCTTCGTTGGCAACTGGAATGGGAGTGCATATGGCAAAGGTTTGTATGCCGAGTACGCTCGCCTTGAACATATTTACATGTTGGATCCGGTGTATGACCCGGCCGAACTGAGGGGCCTTAGAGACTCCGCGCACAGCTATATTCACGGGCACTCTGCGGGTGGAACCAATCCTTCTCTAGTTGAAATGATGCACTTTGGTATACCCGTGCTCGCCTTTGATTGCTTGTTCAATAGGTATACCACAGATGACAAGGCCATTTACTTCAGCGATGAGGAGTCTCTGCGCACTATGCTCGCTGAGCTGGGTGGGTCAAACAGCGCTCGGCTCGGGCGGGACATGCTGGAACTCGCCCGCGCCCGGTATACCTGGGACGTCGTCGCGAATGCATATTTCGAGCTTGCTCAGAGTGTGCGGTCTGGCGCTGCCGTATGACCATTGGCAGCCGAGGGCCTGGCGCCAACAGCATACCCCATGCGTAAGAGCCACCAGACCCCTAGAGGCATCAGGTAGAGCAGGGCACGAGATGTTGCGGTATGGTCGGCTGCGGACGCCGGTGAGACGAACGTAAAGTAGGCGAGTTGATAAGCGATACCGGCGAGAAGCGCAACCGGAACGATGGGGTAGAGTCCACGCAGTCCGGTCCTGGTGAGCAGCACTGGCAGTGTGGCTAGCAGTAGCCACGCGGTAATGTGCCAGTTTGCATGCAGCGCGAGTGACTCCAGCATCGGCCCGATCGTGAAACTGTTTTGCAGTGCATAGGATTTGACGAGGGGAATGCGGATGACACTCTCTGTCAGCTCGAATTCGCCGGCGAAGGGTATGTGTATACGAATACCGATCAACCCCATCAATGCCGAGTAAACGGCGCCGATACAGGCCAGCGCGACCGCGGAGGCAATCATTAGCTTTAGTCGAGTCCAATGCAAGGCCGCGACTAGCGTGCACATGAGAAGAATGAGGCCCATGCCGAGCCCCGCCCTTTTTGTTTGTATGCTCATCACAACGTAGAGCAGTGTTAACATTAAGTAGCCAAGGCGCTTTTCGTCGCGATACAAAGTCAGCGCCAGCACGCCGAGACTGAAACTCGCTGCCAGCCATATGTCTGCGTAACCCGTGAGGGCCGTGTGAATGTTTAGGTAGGGTAGGCTGGCTACCAGATAGACTCCGAGCATGCTGTGCATGGGAGGGCAGCTACCGCGCAGGTGCCCATAGGTTGCAAGGAGCAGGGAGATATACGCCAATAGCCATGGCAGGTTGAGCCAGGGTTGGTGAGTTTCGACGGTCGCGAGCATCATCCACACCTGAATCACGTTGGATGTGATGCCGTAATTGGCGATTGTGGGCATATCTGCGGACAGGCTGCGCTGATCAAAAAACTGGATGGCTTTGGGTGACCAGCCTCGCCAGGCATCCCAGGGGAACGTCGGGCGGAAACATACTTCCTGCAGAAGCATCATCACGTGTATGGCAGCCATACATCCCAGAGCCAGTGTCACCCAGAACTGCCAGGCGGCAGGGTTTGACGGGCTGCATGTCGTGGCGCCCCGCTGGTCTGCGGCCCCTCTTGTTATGGTCCACCAGCCAGGTGCGGCCACTAGTAGCAGACTGGCGGCGAGTAACCCGAAGGTCAGCGGTATGCCAGCGAAATTCCAAAGCTGCGCCAGTAGAGTCAGCAGCAATATTCCCACAAGGTAAGCATGGGCAACATACAGTGTTTTGTGATGCCCAGGGCCCAAGAGCAGTCGCGCGATCCCGAAGCCGCAAATACCGGGCAATACTGCTGCAACAGTTAGGGTGATTAGCTGTACCGGGCCGGTCATGGCTTCCCCTCCCGGTGGTCTTCGTCGGCCAGATACAGGTTGCCAACCGTGTTTGAGTGGATCAAGTCCAGTTTGCCAAGCTGTGTTCCGGCCGCTGGTCGCGAGATAAGGCGATGAGCCAGATTTGTTTCCGCGGGTGGGCCCAGTACGATCAGGTAGCGGTTTTCCCGCAGAGAGACGGACAAGTTCTCCCTGGAAAACAGTCGAATATCGTTTGTACGATGCTCAGGTAACAGGTGTAGTCGCAGGCGTTGAGCGAGAGGCAGGAGCTCGCGTTCTGTATAAAGCACACTGATATTGGTGCCCGTCGGTAAGAGCATTTTTACACCTTGCCCAAACGCATAGTATTCGCCGTCCCAATCCGCAAGCTTCTTTTCATGCAGCGTCTTTCCGGCAAACAGGTAGTGGGTCTCGATATTCTGTTGGTACAGGCGAAGGAGCCAGAGACCATCCAGCACGCACCAAACCATCAGTGCGACGATAGCCGCCGTGAGTCGCATCTGTGCCTGGGCGCTGTCTCGTCTCATCTTTCGCAAAGCAAACAGGAAAACTATCGCCATTGCCAGCCACGCGGCAGCGACGGGTACGGGGTACAGTAGCGAGTTCTCAGGGGCACCCGCGTATTTATTGATCGACGATTGGTCCCATACGGAAAAAGCTGTCCACTCATCCAAGACTGTTCGCAGCAATCCCGAATGGCTGAAAGGTTCTAGCCTGATGCCGTGTAAAACCACTGGATAGTCGCGCAGGTCTCCGAAAAAACCGATGGCCACCTCCGTGATGGTGCCCCGCCAGTCCGCACTGCGCAGTAGATTGTGATAACGCTGCCCCGCGCTGTCCCCATTCAACGTGGCTACGTAGTTTGTGCCGGGAGTGTCTGCGCGTTGCCAGAATAGCATCGTCGTCAGATTCGGGTGGCGGCCGTCGATGTGATACCGGAGGAAGGCAAAATCACGAGCTGCAAAACTGCGTTGCAACCGTAGCACCGCATGATCTTCCGGGTGGCCCGGCGCAAGGCTCCTTATCACCACACGTGTCCCTTCCACGCCGCCCTCTGCAAAGATGACAGGCTGGAACTGGTTGCCGGAGATTGAAATTGGAGCTGCCTTGGCGTCGTCAATGTAGGGCTTTAACTCGGGGTGGAGCACAGGCGCGAGGAACCGATAGCCCGCGATAATCGTAGCGCCACTGAGTGTCAGCGCCACTGCGGCTAGTGCGAGCCCCTTGAGAAACTCACGGTTGCCGATGTTGCTCATCGCGACCTTTGCGCGCGATCGTGCAGCCGCAGCTCGATCGCAAGCCCCAACGCCGCCCGCAAACTCCCGTCACTCGCCTGCCCGGTCCCCGCCAAATCCAGCGCCGTCCCATGGTCCACACTGGTCCTTACAATCGGCAACCCCAGCGTGATATTCACCGCATTGCCGAATCCGGCATACTTCAATACCGGCAGGCCCTGATCGTGGAACATGGCCAGGTAGGCATCCGCCTGCGCCAGCAACTTGGGGCTGAAGGCGGTATCGGCCGGCAACGGCCCGAGCAGGTGCATGCCGTCTGCTCGCAACTGCTCCAGCAGTGGTGTGATGATCTCGATCTCCTCCCGCCCCAGGTGGCCACCTTCGCCGGCGTGGGGGTTGAGGCCCAACACCGCAATGCAGGGTTCGCGAATACCGAACTTGCCGTGCAGGTCTGTGTGCAGAATGCGCAGTGTGCGGGCCAGTGAATCGCGAGTGATTGCCGCGGGCACGTCAGCCAGTGGCAGGTGCGTGGTGGCCAGTGCCACGCGCAGCTCGCCGGCTGCGAGCAGCATCACCACCTGTGCTGTATGTGTTCTCGCCGCCAGAAATTCCGTGTGGCCGCTGAAGGGGATGCCTGCATCGTTTATGATCGACTTCTGTACCGGTGCGGTGACCATCGCGTTGAAGGCTCCAGTCAGGCAACCGTCCGCAGCAAGCTCCAGCGTTTCCACCACATAGGCGGCATTGTGGCGATCCGGAGTGCCGGGTGTCACGGGCGCTGCCAGGGTCGGAGCGATCAACCCCGTTGCATTCGCATGCGCAGCTTCCGGGCCGGTGTCGACCGCAGGCAATATAGTCAAAGTGCTGTCTCTTATACACATCTCCGAGCC
>OJHH01000067.1_pt1 | contig 26279 bp, 25 predicted proteins | sample 1594911 | NCBI WGS metagenome assembly OJHH01 (sample SAMN05416787, study PRJEB24817) | seawater metagenome | isolation source: Sea water | place: Canada:Atlantic | collected 2013-11
ATCATCGAGACCACCCATTCAGATGTGCCCGCAGATGCAATCCTTAACACGGGGCTATTCGATTTTGAGAAGGCGCAAGAACATCCGATGTGGGCCAAAGAGCTTTATGGTTTTGCAGATCATGTGCCGGAAACCGAAGAATACGGCGTCGCTTCATTCGTCTACCGCGCGCGCAGGCCGTTTGAACCTGAGAAGATCATGGCTGTCCTGAATGGCGACCTGCCGGGTGTGATCCGCGCAAAAGGGCATTTCTGGATCACGACCCGTCCTGACTGGGTGGCGGAATTTTCGTTGGCTGGTTCGCTGTCATCGGTCAAACCAATGGGGACATGGTGGGCGTCCGTTCCAAAGGACCGTTGGCCGGACCATGACGGGATGCAAAGTTATATGACTGCACATTGGCAAGAACCGTGGGGCGACCGTCGGCAAGAGATCGTCTTTATCGGGGCGGGGATTGACTGGGCTGACATCAAAGGACGACTGGATGCAGCACTTTTATCTGAAGAACTGGCAAAATCGCCGGACACCTTGCCTGACTTCCCCGACCCATTCCCACAGTGGCGCAGGGCGGAGCAGGCGGCATGACGATGATGCAGGACGTGCTGCAAAGTGCTATCATCGGCGTTAGTGTGGCGCATGCGCCCGAGAACCTTAACATTCTGGCAAAGCCAGAATGTGCAGCGGCGATTTGGCAGCGGCAACCTCTGCCTGCTTTCCAGACTTGGATTGACGGGGTGGACCCGGAAAATCTGCCGACCGCCCGGGTGATCCTGAAGCCCCAAAGCGTGCTCTCTGTTCTGTCGGGCCTATGCGATTCATCTTTGATGCCGGACGGGCCACATCGACAGCGTCTCATCGGGGATATCGCCGCATTATCGCATCTCTTTTGTGATTTGATGGATGCTCCCTATGTGCGCCTTCGGCTTAGTCGCATCACCGCGAACGCATGCAGCAAGTTCCATATCGATGCGATAACCGCTCGGCTCGTTTGCACGTATCTCGGCATGGGAACCCAATATGGCATCTCACACGATGGTGGTGAGCCAAAACGCATGTTTACCGTCCCAACTGGCAGCCCGATATTGCTGCGCGGCACACTATGGCCAGAAAATCCTCGATCCGGCCTGCTGCACCGATCACCTCCAATTGAGGGATCTGGCGAGACACGGCTGGTTCTGGTTTTAGATCCGATCTTTGACCCGGAAGAAGAGACATGACTGGTAATCTTGGATCTACGACACTTAAGAAACGACGCCGGGCGGCAGCCCCCATGATGACATACGATACGCTGCCTCAACCCCTGCGATGTTGGCTCGCAGCAGCGGCGCTTCCATGGTCTCCAAAATCATGCAAACGCATTTGGGACAAGGCGCGACGCAATGGTCTCAGCGTCGACGATGCCATTTTGGCACTGACCGAAGCGGAGCGGAAAACCCTTTCGAAGGACAAGTATTGCGTTTTGGTGAATTGAGGCGTGGTAATCTGATTTTGATCTTGAAGCGAAGCAGAAATCACTGGCCATCAGTGTAAACTTGCAGGAACGGGAACTGTCTCATCGGAAATATCGTAGTCGATTTGCGGCAATACGTTCATTGCATTGCTTTTGCCCGATGAGGAAGAGCTTTTGCAATCAGCCAGGATCGACCGGTTTGAACGACCGGTTCGGCGAAACATGCTGCGTTGGCAAACGAGCAATGCTGCGCATGCGAGAAATTTCTGCGTGAGCATTGGCCGCGGCTGCACAAGTCCGGTTTGTCCGCATTGCCGACATCCACCCACAAACGCAAAAGGGCCGCACCGAGGTGCAGCCCTTTCGTATTTGGATCGGCCAGAACTGATTAGTTCTTGGCGTAGAATTCCACGACCAGATTTGGTTCCATGGTCACTGGGTACGGGACGTCGCCCAGTGTTGGTGTGCGTGTAAATGTCGCTGTCAGCTTGGAGTGATCAACGTCCATGTAGTCAGGCACGTCGCGCTCTGGCAGCTGAATAGCGACCAAAACGAGTTCCATCTGCTTGGATTTCTGGCGTACGGAAATGATGTCGCCTTCTTTCACGCGGTAGGATGGGATGTTCACTTTTTTGCCGTTCACTTCCACGTGGCCGTGGTTCACGAACTGGCGTGCAGCAAAGACTGTTGGCACGAACTTGGCGCGGTAAACAACAGCGTCCAGACGACGCTCCAGCAGACCTACAAGGTTTTCACCAGTATCGCCTTTAACACGTTCAGCTTCTGTAAAGACGCGGCGGAATTGCTTTTCAGTCAGGTCGCCGTAGTAGCCTTTAAGCTTCTGCTTGGCGCGCAACTGCAGACCGAAGTCGGACAATTTACCTTTACGGCGCTGACCGTGCTGGCCGGGGCCATATTCGCGGCGATTCACTGGGGATTTAGGACGGCCCCAGATGTTTTCGCCCATGCGACGGTCAATTTTATATTTGGCAGCGGTACGTTTAGTCATACGCTGATCTCCTTCTAAGGTGCCTTGCGGCGTGAAGGGCGTTGTCCTTTTTGCGGATTTTGCCGCAATGACAGGGTTCCTTTTGCAAGGTCCACCAACACCAATGAACTGCGGCTTATAAGCGGGGTGTGCGCAGAGTCAACAAGCTGTTTGCAATTGGTCGCGCACCCCGTCACATGTCCCCCATGTCTACAGATAATCCCCCCCGTTTCATCCATTATCTTGGCGCGTTTGCCGCCGGTGGTTTGATCACTTTGATGCTGCTCACGAACGGCACATTGGCCCAATATGGCACCTTGTTGTTTTCCAGCTGGGTCCCGCATTTGACCGGCACTGTGCTCGCCATTTTGATCTTGCTTACGGTCCGCCCTGCCCGTGTCGCCCCCAAGCGTCCGCCGCTTTGGGCGTATTTGGGCGGTGTATCGGGTGGTTTGACTGTGATTGCCACCTCGGCTGCTATGAATTCGGCGCTGGCGCTGTCTGGTACAATTGCGTTGGGTCTTGCGGGGCAGATCGTGTTTTCGTTGTTTGCGGACGCTAAGGGCCTATTTGGAATGGCGCAACGGATGCCAGGTTGGCGGGACTTTGCCGGTTTGGCGTTGATCGCGGCTGGCGCGCTGATCCTGATTTTCTACGGGAGCGCCCCATGAGTTTATTCATAATCCTTGCCATTGGCGCGGGCTTATTGGTTGGCCTTAGTCGTCAGTTGAATGGTCGCCTTGCCCTGTCCACCAATGCGTGGGAATCGTCGTTTTGGAATCACATTGTCGGGTTGGCGTTTGTCAGTTTGATTGCGCTGCTGGCCGGTGGCCTGTTTGGCGGTGCCCCGCTGGATGCCCCTTGGTGGGCGTATCTTGGTGGTCCAATTGGCGTGTTGTTTATTGCCGCCGGATCATGGGCGATTAACCGGATTGGCGCTGCCCAAACCGCCATGCTGATTATCGCAGGGCAGATGATTTCTGGCGTTGCGATTGATATGGCGATGGGTGTGCAAGGACAACTGTGGGCGCGGATGCTTGGGGTCGCTTTGATCCTTGGCGGCATGTGGGTCACACGCACCGCCAAGGCCAAGCGTTAATTCATATAAAACCCAAGCTGTTGCGGCAAATGCGGCTTGGGATCGACACCAAGCTCGCGCGCCATGCGCAGTGCAACATGTGGATCGCGCAGATGTTCACGCGCCATCAACGCGATGTCTGCCTGACCTGATGCGATGATCTGCTCAGCTTGCTTTGCATCGGTGATGCAGCCAACAGCGGCGGTGATGACACCCGCTTCGCGGCGGAGCTGTGCCGCCATGCCGACCTGATCAGCCGTCCGTGTGCCGATAGACGCGCGCGCTGCAGGTGTCGCCCCACCACCAGAACAGTCGATTATATCTACGCCAAGATCGCGCAGAGCCGTGGCCATTTGGATGTTGTCGTCAATGGTCAAGCCGCCGTCGATCCAATCGGTAACCGACAGGCGCACGGCGAACGGCAAGCGTTCTGGCCAGACCTCGCGCACAGCGGCCACGGTTTCGCGCATGAACCGCGAGCGCCCTTCAAAATCGCCGCCGTATGCATCGGTCCGTGTGTTCACCAATGGCGTGAAGAAGCTGTGCAGCAGATAGCCGTGCGCGCCGTGGATTTCCAACAATTCGTACCCTGCATCGAGCGACCGTTTTGCCGCCGCGACAAAGCTGGCGGTCATGGCGTGAATGTCCGCGATGGTCATGGCGGATGGGGCTTTGTTCAACCGCGTGCCGTCTTTGTCGAACACGTCATCTGTGGGGCCAACAATCGGCCAGCCGCCATTGTCATCGGCCAAATGTGTGCCGCCGTCCCATGGCCGCGCCGCAGACGCCTTGCGCCCTGCATGACCGATCTGGACGCCAATAACCGCGCCGCAGGATTTGGCGAACGCGTTCACGGGTGCGATTGCTGCGACTTGTGCGTCGTTCCACAAGCCAGCACAGCCTGGCGTGATGCGCCCGTCTGGTGTGACTGCTGTTGCCTCAGCGATGATCAAGCCCGTGCCGCCCATTGCCGCAGCCCCGATATGGGCCATGTGCCAATCGGTCGCCGCGCCGTCATTGGACGAATATTGGCACATTGGCCCCATCCCGATACGGTTGCGCAGGGTGATGTCTTTGATCTTGAGCGGCTCGAAAAGTGCTGACATTAGCTGTCTCCGTCTGTGTTCATGGCTTTGATGCCTGCGACGCCGGAGTTGCCCAATTTAACAGTCGCAAACGGCCCGCCGATACACAGATTAGACAGGTCTTTGTTGTCGAGCGGCGCGGTGGTCGCGAAGACGTCGGTGGCGAAGTCTTCGGCGTTGTCTTTTGGTCGGTAGCCCAGATGCCCTGCTTTGGTATTGTCGACCACAGCGCGGTCGTTGTTTGAGATGCCATAGACGGTCGTGAACCCTACGACGGGGCTGTTAACTGAGCGTTCCACAAGGTGGATCAGATCGTCGGTCGACAGCCATGTACCGATGGAGCGCGCGTTGGTTGGCGGTGCCGCAGAAAAGATGCGCATGCAGACAGATTCGATGCCGCGCTTGTCCCAATACAGCGATGCAAGATCTTCGGCGAAGCATTTAGCCAAACCGTAATATGTGTCGGGCCGGTGCGGCGCATCAAGGCCGATGGTGTCGGTTTTCAGGTGCATCCCGACCGCGTGCACCGACGACGCATAGACGACCCGTTTGACGCCGTTCCGGTAGGCGGCTTCCCACACGTTATAGGCCCCAACGATGTTGGACTGCAGGATGTCGTCCCAAGGGGCTTCGTCCGCGATTGCGCCAAAGTGGATCACCATGTCGGCATCTTTGAGCAGGGTTTCCATCGCCGCGAGGTCGGACACATCCGCCTTAACATAAGTTTCATTGCTGCCCAGATTGTCGAGGTTTTCGACCAGATCAGTGGACACAAACGTGTCGCACATTGCGGCAAGCGGTTTGCGAAGTTGAGAGCCCAGTGCGCCTGCTGCCCCAGTAAGTACGAGTTTTTTCATGATGTTTCCTGTCGCTTAGATGATGGCTTGTTCGGGAAATTTTTCGCCTGCTATGATCCGGGTGATGCTGAACGGGGTCAAGTCGAGCGTTTGGTAATCGCCCGTTGCAATCAGTTCCGCAATGCCGCGCCCCATCGCGGGGGATTGTTGGAACCCGTGCCCAGAGAACCCGTTGGCAAAGATGAAATTGGTCACATCAGGATGCGCCCCGATGATCGCGTTTTGATCAAAGGTATTATACGCATAATGCCCGACCCATGAATTCATCAGTTTGATCCGCTCAAACGCGGGTACGCGGTGCGCGAGCACGGGCCAGACTTTTTCTTCCCAGATGCTATGGTCGGGGGCGAAGTCGTCGTAGTCCACGGGGCTATCGTCGTTTGGTGGGCAGCCGGCCATATAGTACTGCCCGTCGGTGCGCATATGCACGCCGCTTGGGTCGATTGTCAGCGGCAGGTCGCGGTCAAGCGGGTCTTCGGCTGCGAAGATAAAAGTATGCCGTTTGCGCGGTTCAATCGGGATTTCGATGCCTACCATGCGGCTGGTCGCAACGGCGCGCGGGCCCGATGCGTTGACAACATAACCGCAGGCGATCACTTCGCCGCTGGCAAGTGTCACGCTTTGCACGGTCGTGTCTGTTTTGGTCATCGCGATCACGGAATTGTGGATGAATTCGACGCCGCGTTCGCGGGCGGACCGTTTCCACCAGTCAAACATGGTGTTGCCGTCAAAGTAGCCTTCATCAATCAGGTTGTGATTACCGGCGACGATGTCGTCCATGTTGTAGAATGGATAAGTTTCTTTGATCTGGGCGGCGGTCATGTGTTTCGTGCCTGCGCCATTGGCGGCTTGGATTTGTTGCACGGATTGCAGGGCATCTGCGCCAGCGCTGCTGTCGGCCAGATACATGTAGCCAAACGATTGCAGCACGACATCGGGGACGCGGGGGTCGCCGCCCATTTGGTCGCGAAACGATTTGACGTAGTCTGCGCCGAACTGGCTGATTTTGATATTTATCGGGGCGCTGAATTGCTGGCGGATGCAGGAATTCGTGTGCGACGTGGAGGCCCACGCGTAGGTCGGGTCGCGTTCTACGACCAAGACCCGTCCGTCAAAGTCGGGATGGTTTGAAAGAAACCAAGCGATGGACGATCCGTACATCGCCCCGCCCACAATAATCACGTCATATGATGTGTGGACGGGGCTTTGTGTCATGTCATGCCTATGCTGCTGAAGAGATACGCGGCACCAGTGCTTTTACCAGATCGCGCATGTGAAGTTCACCTACGGCCACATCACCATCCATCACACGGTAATGCAAGGACGTGTCGCCCTCGGATCGTGCGATCAAGCTTTCGAGGTTAGCGCGGATATCCACGTCGCCTGCGAACTTGGTGCCTTTCAACGGCTGCATCACCGATTGCACACGCAACACGCGCGAGCGGTTGATGTCGGAGACGAAGTCTTCGATGTACGGATCGCTTGGGTTCATCAAGATGCCCTGCGGCTCGCCTTGTTGAATGACCGCGCCGTCCTTGAGGATAACAAGGTGGTCCGCCAGTTTCAGCGCCTCGTCCAGATCATGGGTGATAAAGACGATGGTCTTGTGCAATTCCGCCTGAAGTTCCAACAGCAGGTTTTGCATGTCGGTCCGGATAAGCGGATCAAGCGCAGAGAACGCCTCGTCCATCAGCATGATGTCGGTGTTTGCAGTCAATGCGCGCGCGATGCCCACACGTTGTTGCATGCCGCCAGATAGCTGTGCTGGATAGTGGTGCTCGTAGCCATCAAGCCCCACACGCGCGAGCCATTTCATGCCCTCGGCTGTGCGGGTTTTCTCGTCGACGCCTTGCACTTCGAGCGCCATTGCGGCGTTCTGCAGAACTGACCGGTGTGGCAAAAGCGCGAACTTTTGGAACACCATCGACATCTTTTCCTGACGCATTTTGCGCAGGGCATCGTCGGACAGGCCCATCACGTCGACCCCATCAACGATGATTTCGCCAGCAGTCGGGTCAATAAGCCGGTTCAGGTGGCGGATCAGCGTGGATTTACCGGACCCAGATAGGCCCATCACAACGGTGATTTCACCCGCCATCATATCGACGTTGATGTCTTGCAGGCCCAGCACATGTTTGTGCTGTTCCAACAATTCTGGCTTGCCCATCCCAGCGCGGACATGTTGCATCATGTCTTTGTGGTTGGGGCCAAAGATTTTATACAGGCCACGTAAGCGGACTTTAGGTGTGTCGGTCATCGCGGCCTCCATTAATGTGTTTTGTGGGTCATATCGACCCGTGACAGTGCGGCTTTGGACACGCGATCAAGGATCACGGCCAGCAGCACAATACCGATACCAGCAACAATTCCGACACCCAACTCAAGGTTCCGAATACCGCGCAGCACGTTGACGCCAAGCCCCGGTGCAGACACCAGCGATGCGATCACAACCATGGCAAGCGACATCATAATGGTCTGGTTCACACCCGCCATAATGTTGGGCAGCGCCAGCGGCAGTTCCACTTTTGCAAGGCGCTGATTAGACGACATGCCAAACGCGTTGGCCGCCTCGATCACGTCTTTGTCGACCAATCGAATGCCAAGGTCCGTCAAGCGGATCACTGGCACGATGGCGTAAAGGATGATCGCGATACCGTACAATTTGGATTCTGTGACAGAGAACAAGAAGATCAGCGGGATCAGGTACACAAATGTCGGCAGCGTTTGCAGAAGGTCCAAAACTGGCACCAATGCTTTTTGCAGCCTATCGGATTTTGACATCGCGATGCCTGTTGGCACCCCAAGCAAGATCGATATGCCTGTACAGACAAAGATGATTGAGAGCGTTTGCATCGCCACTGCGTAGTGATCGACAAAGGCCAGCAGCAATATTGCGAAGGTGACAAATACCGTCACCGCGATGGACCGTGATGCCCACCATGCGATCGCCACCAAAATTGGGATCATGATAAACCAAGGGATTATAGCAAACATCCACAATGCGCCGTCCAACAACCAGCTAAGCGGCTGGGTGATCGGGTCTAACACCGCTTTGATGCTGTCTTTCGCTCCAAGGAACGCATCTTCCAAGCCTTTGGTCAGGTCGCGTGTTTGCGCGAAGTTTCCGCAGCTCTCGTTAAGATTGTCGAGCGAAGGGAATGGGAATACTGGACCAGAAGCCGCACCATCACCACTCGATTGTGCCAGTAAATCGGCCATTGAAAGAGGCGCATCAGACGCCCCAGCACCGCACCAGTTTTCCAAGCCCAAAACCCGAAATAGCCCGTCATAAAACGCCATCATTCTTCCCCTAAAAATAGATGACCCTCCCGCACCTGTTGCGGGCGGAAGGGTCTTTTGGTTTTGGCAGCTTACTTAAGCAGTGCGCTCAGGTTTTCTTTGGCTTCGTCGTCCAGCCAGTCGGCCCATACGTCTTGGTATGTTGACAAGAAGTAGACAGCGGCTTCTTCGTTGGACGCGTTGTTGTCCAAACGCCATGCCAGCACTTCACCCATTTGGGCGTTTGTGAAGGTCACGTTGGCCATCAGTGCCGCAGCAGCAGGTTCACGTGCGATGAATGCTGCGGACGCTGCAGTCACAACTTTGGCAGCCGGATAAGCTGAGAAACCAGGTGTCGCGCAATCAACGTCGCCGTTACATGCGTGTGCTTCTGCGTCGTATGCTGGGATATCAACACGTACCATTGGGTATTTGCCCAATACGGCTGTTGGCGCCCAGTAGTAACCGAACCAAGGTGCCTTATCCGCATATGCGGACGCGATGGACGCCTGCAATGTTTCGCCGGAACCGTGCTGGAAACGCTCAAGACCAGTTTCGTCGATACCAGCTGCGATCAGGTTGTTGTTGTTGATGATGTCACACGCCCAACCCGATGGGCAATCGTGGAACTTGCCGCCAACGAGGTCTGGATTGGCAATGATGCCTTCCCATGTTGTCAGCTCTGGGTTGGATTCTGCGAGATACGCAGGGATCCACCAAGCTTCGACACCGCCGTCGGACAATACGTTGCCCAGCTCGACCAGTTTGCCGCCAGCAAGCAGTGGCTCGTATGAAGGTGTGGAGTTCGCCCAGACTTCTGTCAGGATGTCCGGCTCGCCGGTTTCAGCCAAAGATGTCAGCGCAGGAACAGTAGATGATGGCACCGTCTGGACTTCGCAGCCAAGACCTTGGGTCATCAAGAAAGCTGATACAGCAGTCACAACCTGTGACGACGCCCAGTCCATTTCAGTGATCGATACTTCGCCGCAGTCTGCCCATGCAGATGTCGCGCCAAGCGTCAGTGCAAGCACGGATGCCGTGCCGAGTGTTTTCATTGTCATTTTTATTAGTCTCCCTATGAGTGGCGATATTAACGGGGGCAAGTGCTTTTCAATGCAACAGTTAAACTGAAAAAAGCACCCTTTTGGTGGCCGTATGCCTAGATCCGGATTAGCCGCCCCGCGTAAAACGTCACTTTACGCCCATAAACGTCATTGTTTTTGTGCCAAAGTACCTATCGCTAAGGTGCGGATACACGTGCCTCGGTTTGGTGGCTACCCCAGAAGGTCGCTTTTAGACACTTTTATGTCGCTCACATTTCTAGAGAATCTATGAATGACCCATTGGGATCATTTCCTATTGACGCTGACGCGCCGCTTAAGGCTTCATCCGGTTAACAAATATAGGGCCCAAAAATGCACAGTTTTCCAAATCCGTTTCGTCACGCCGATACCCCAATCAAAATGCCTTCGCAGATCCCTGCGCCAAGCGTTGATGCCGCGGCACCTGCTGCGTTGCTTGCCCGTTGCCCTGTAGCCAAAGCCACACCATTGGTTGATGCGGCAGGTCTGGCAAAGCTGGCAGGTGTTGCGTCGGTTCATGTCAAAGACGAGCGCGCCCGCATGGGGCTTGGTAGCTTTAAGGCGCTGGGTGCGGCTTATGTGATTGCCCATGAGGCGGCGGCCATTGGTGGCGATGATCTGTCCCAAGTTTTGGCTGGCCGTACATATGTCTGTGCAAGTGCGGGCAACCACGGATTGTCGATTGCTGCCGGCGCAAAGGTGTTTGGCGCAAAGGCTGTGATCTATTTGGCCGAGGCCGTTCCCGAAAGCTTTGCCACCCGCCTAAGTGACATGGGTGCCGACGTGGTTCGGTCCGGCACCAACTATGCGCAAAGCTTGGACGCCGCGATGGCCGATGGGCTCGCAAACGGTTGGACCCTGTTGTCGGACACGTCATGGGATGAATATTACGAGGTGTCCCACCGCCTGATGGAAGGCTATTGCGTGTTGATGGACGAGGTGTTTTCCCAAATCCCCGCCGCCCCGACACATATAGTATTGCAAGCAGGTGTTGGTGGATTGGCCGGAGCCGCCGCCGCGATGGCCCGTTCTGAATGGGGTGACGCCCCGCAGATCATCGTGGTCGAACCTGAGTTCGCCCCCGCGTTGATAGAGTCCATCAAGGCAGGTCACTGCGTCTTGGCCGATGGTCCGACGTCTGAAATGGGTCGTTTGGACTGCAAGGAACCGTCTTTGATCGCGCTCAAAGGGTTGGCCACTGACGCCGATTTGTTTGTCACAATTTCCGAGCAAGAAGCCCAAGCTGCGATGCCCGTATTGGCCGCGCATGATCTGGCCTGTTCCACATCCGGCGGTGCTGGCCTTACGGCTTTGCTTGCTGGTTTGGATTTGCCCGCCGATGCCCGTGTGCTTGCGGTGCTTTCCGAAGGCGTAGCATAGATGTTTCCCGCGTCTGAATACAAAGCCCGCACCGCCCGCGCCCAAGCGATGATGGCCGACCGCGGCATTGACGCGTTGCTGCTGACGACTGAACCAGAGGTGCGCTATTTCACAGGGTATTTGACGCGGTTTTGGGAAAGTCCGGCGCGGCCTTGGTTCTTGGTTGTGCCCGCAAGCGGTGATCCGGTTGCGGTGATCCCGACCATTGGCGCGGCTTTGATGGCGCGGTCTTGGATTACCGACATCCGCACGTGGCGCTCACCTGATTATGACGATGACGGCGTGGGGCTTTTGGCCGACACGCTGCGCGAGTTGGGCGCAGCAAGGGTCGCGACACCGATGGGGTTGGAAACGCATTTGCGCATGCCGCTTGATGATTTTGACATGCTGCAAGGCGCGATTGGGTCCAAGATTATCAGCGACGACGGGATCATCCCTGCCCTGCGTATGATCAAATCCGAGGCAGAAGTTGCCGCGATCCAAATCGCTTGTGATGTAGCCAACCGTGCCTTTGCCCGCGTGCCGGAAATCGCGGGCGTCGGCGTGCCATTGTCGACGGTGTTCCGCAAATTCCAGATGCTGTGCTTGGATGAAGGCGCCGACTTTGTGCCCTATCTGGCAGGTGGCGCAGGCGTTGGTGGGTACGATGATGTGATCTCGCCTGCCTCGGATGCGCCGTTGCAGGACGGGGATATACTCATGCTCGACACTGGCCTCGTGGTTGACGGCTATTTCTGCGATTTCGACCGCAATTTTGCGGTGGGGTCGGTGACGGATACGTCCCAAGCCGCCCATGCCAAATTGATTGCCGCCGTGGATGCCGCCATGGCTATTGCCAAACCGGGTGCGACTGCCGCACAGCTTTTCCACGCGATGGACGACATTGTCACTGGCGGCGCGGGTGGATCCGACACGGGCCGCCTTGGTCACGGATTGGGTATGCAATTGACCGAATGGCCATCGCTGATCCCTGCCGATCAGACCGTATTGGCCGAAGGCATGGTCCTCACGTTAGAGCCCGGCATCGATGTGGGTGGCGGCAAAATGCTGGTCCACGAAGAAAATATTGTGGTAACTGACACTGGCGCACGGTTCTTATCTGCGCCCTACACGCGCGATATGGTGGTGCTATGAGCTTTGATTTTACAACAGACCCAGTCGTGCCCGCGATGGGTCTTATTGTGCTGCAATCAGACGAGACGATTGAGCAGGATTTCAGGCGCATCTTTGGCGCTGGCCCGCTGATTTATGTGACCCGTGTGCCCACGGCGACCCAAGTGACCCGAGATACTTTGCAGCAGATGGCCGAGACCCTGCCAGCGGCTGCCAGCCTGTTTGCGCAGCCCACGCAGTTCAGCGTTGTGGGCTATGGCTGCACATCTGGTACGGCGCAAATTGGTTCCGATAACATCGCCCGTTTGGTCCGCGAGGGTTGCACAACGCCCGAGGTTACCCAGCCTGTCAGTGGTCTGCTTGCTGCGTGCGGGGCGTTGAATATCAAACGACTGGGATTTTTGTCGCCTTATGTGGAAGATGTATCGGCGCATCTTGTGAATGTATTGGAGGCCAACGGCGTTGCTTGTCCGGTGTTCGGGTCATTTGACGAGGCTTGCGAAACCGTCGTCGCCCATATCAGCGTGCAATCGACATTTGACGCCGCAGTGGCCCTTGCGGCCAAGGGCGGTATCGACGCGCTGTTTTTGTCGTGCACAAACCTGCGCACGCTTGATATTATTGAACAGCTCGAGGCTGAGACCGGCTTGCCTGTTTTATCAAGTAATCAAGTGCTTGCGTGGCATATGGCCCAAATCAGTGGCACCGATTTGACCGACGTGCCATTTGGCCGTCTGTTCAGGCAAGGATAGCAAATGGAAAAGTTGAAGACATCCGCCGCCGCACTTGTCGCAGCGGCGCGCGCGCGGATCGTTGAGGTCAGCACGCTTGACGCGATTGAGATGCTGGGCGACGAAAACGTCGTCATTGTGGACCTGCGCGATGTGCGCGAACGGGACCGGTCGGGGTTCATTCCAAACAGTTTTCACTGCCCGCGCGGCATGGCCGAATTTTGGGTTGATCCCGAAAGCCCGTATTTCAAAGACATCTTCGCCCAAGACAAAACGTTTGTGTTCCATTGCGCATCTGGCTGGCGGTCCGCGTTAACGGTCGCCACGCTTAATGACATGGGGTTCCGATGCGCGCATTTACGCGACGGGTTTTCGACGTGGGAATCCAGCGGCGGTCCGGTTGAACGCAAAAGTTAGGCATGCTGCAAGATCGCGGCTTCGCTGTCTGACAATACCCGCCGCGCATAATCGCCGTAGGTGTGAACGCTGTCGCGCAGATCTGGCAGCCGGTCGAACATCCGGTCGCGAGACACGTCTTCCATCACCGACAGCGCGGCGCTGGCAGGGTGGAAGCTTTCGGTCGCGACGCCGTTGGCAAACACGATTTCATGGCTCGGTAGCATCATGTGGATGTAGGTGACTTCACGCTGAGAATGGTCGCGAATGATCGAGTGATCGTTGATCAGGTCGCGGGCGGTCACGAGAACTTCATCCGCGTTATACAAGTTGTGCGCACGCGCTCCGCGCAATACGATCCGGTGATCTGGTGACACCAAAAGCCCCGCATCAGGCACGTCTTGGTCCAATGCCCCTGCCCGCAATCGCACGGGTGTCAGCGATGGCATGGCTTTTAGGCGCGCACCTGTCACGCGGCGCTGCCCAAGCCAAAGAACCTCGGCGCGGCCATTGTCGGCTGTTTGTACAAAGTCACCTTCCGACAGGCTAGCGACATCGCGCGCACCGTCAGGGGTCATGATCATCGTGCCGGGGGTAAAGCAAACGACACCGCCCTGTGCAGGTTCTGCAAAGCGGCGCAGCGTTGTTTCGATCCGGTGGTCCACGACCCATAGATCTTGGGCGCGGGGAGGGATTTCATCCATAAACATGCACAGCGGTTTGCGCCCAACGCCTGTGTTAATCAGCGTCACGGTCCACGTGTCAAACCCGTCTGTAACCCGAAAGCTGTCTTCAAAAAGCGGCTCTTGCAGCACGGCTGCATCCATGCGGCGCGTGTCCACCTGCGCGGACGCCAAAAGCCTGCGCACAGTCAATGCCGCGCGGCTGCGAATGTCTGTCTCTCCTTGCGACGCACCCAACGGCAAAATGCCATTTGGTCCATCAACACGTACTGCTTCGCCTGTCCAAGACCAAGCCGTGCCCACATTAAGATCGGTGACAGGCGGCGCGTGCTGCCCATCAATATCTGTCTGTGACCAGGAGATGACAAACGTGCCAATTAAGCCCGTTTTCATGCCTGTTATCTGCCTCAAGTTATCCACGTCATTAAGTGCGCGGAATTATGCTTAGACACTAGCAAGGCGAAACGGTTTCGATCAACCCACTTTAACAAAGGGTCGTAACTATTTAATTAGAAGTTGAAATTTAGCTTCAGTGACCCGACGATCTGACCTTCGGTCTGGCCTTCGAATTCTTTGGACAGATAGGTGGCCCCGTAAAAGAACGACACTTCCTCGCCCAACTGCCAAAACACACCAGCCCTTGCGCGTGTGCGCGTATCGGACACAGTATATCCCATATCGGCTGGCAAATAATTGCTGTCAAAAACAGACGCCACGTCGACACCAAGCAGGTAAGACAGTCCAACGGCGTCGCTTTCGGTTGCGCGGTACAGTTGCCCAGTTACCACATCACGCAGCAGCAGATCATCTTGCGCCACCTGACCAATAATCATGTCAGCCCCTGCGCGGACGAGATCCTCTGCGCCGATTTGCCCCTCTATAAAGGGACGAATGCTGGTGTTTTGCCCGACGCGATATGACCGCGTTGCAGCCGCGATCCCGCTTAGAAAAAACGCATTTTCGATTTGATCATCGGGATAAAGCGGCCCTGTCATGCCCAAGGTAGCGTGAAAATTTTCTTGGAACGCGGATAATCCGGTTTGTGGACCAATAGCCGTCAATTCCGACCCAAGTGAAACCTGAAACCCGCTGTGCTCAAAATGCGTAAATGCCCCAACCGACATTGCGCCGACATAAGGACGATCACCAGGTGCCGGGCCAGTTGCGGGTGCAATGATTTCTGCGCGCAGGCGATACTCAACGAGATCGCCAAAGTCTTCGTAGCCTGTGTAGCTATCGCGCGCGCGCACGTGGCTATAGACGTAAGATCCTGTGCGCCATCTGTCGCGCCCGTCGCCGAAAAAGTCATTGTTAAACAGACGCCCATTGCCGATCGCCTCGCGCCCTTCGGAAAATGCGGGTGTTGCGGCAGGTAACAGAGCGATTAAAAGAGCAAAAAGAGGACGCATAAATAATTCCCAACAGTGCCCCCCCGAGCCCGTTCTAGATACTGCGCCCGCTCCGATTCGCGATAGTCCTCGTTTGCAGGATTTCGCAGCTATGGCCTGCTTGTCACAGTTTTCAGCCTTGCCGCAGCAGGTTTCCTACATCTTGTGCTGCTTCCAACGCGCCCTCTAGATACCCGCCAAACGATTGGCCCATTTCCGATGATCCAAGAATGATCCGCCCGTTCCAGATGTTCGTGAGCGCAGATGGTCGCCCGTATGCGGGGTGGTCTGCGCTGGTGTGATCGGCAGGCGTAGCGGTCATTGGGTCTTGCGCCCAGTCTTGCAAAATAAGCTGTCGGGGTTTGGTCCCAAACAGGCGCGTTAACTGATCGGTTCCCATTTGGGTCATTTCTTCCCGGTGGTTGGCCCGTGTGTTTGCGTCAAAGCCGACAAACCCGAAAACTGCGTATGGCCCACCTGATTGCGGCGATGCATCGTGGAATTCAACCATCGGGCCGCGTCTGCTTTGACCGTCGCCCGAAAGCCCTGCATCCCGCCAATGTGCTTTGTCATAGATCGCCAGAAATTTTGCCTGCCCTGCCATCCATGTTGCCACGTTGCCCATCGCGTCGCTTTGAGCGGCCGCGAGGGGGGGATCAAAGATGATTGTTTGCGCAATGCGTGGCGGCAGCGCGAGGATGATTTTGTTGGCTGAAATGCTAAGTTTATCAGTTCTGACGGTCACACTGGTGTCGGTTTGAGAAATTTCCGTGGCCGCCTGCCCCAGATGTAATCTGTCTGCTGGGACAGTTTTAACATAGGCGTCAACCAATGCCGTCATGCCGCCCGCAATCCGCAACGACCCGGCCATGGACGCAAAACCTGCGCCGCGTTGGACGTTGCCGTGCTGATCCTCGGTCACGATGTCGCCCGTGCTGTATTGCTCGAAAACCGTGAAGCCAAACCGCTTGGTCGCGGCAGCCATGCGCGGTTGGCCTTGCCAGAACCACGCAGGTCCAAGGTCAAAGGCGGCCCCATCGATGTACGCTGCATGGATGCGTCCGCCAAAGCGGCTGCGTGCCTCGAGAAGCTGAAAATCCACGCCTTTGCGGTGTAATTCATCCGCCAGTGCTAACCCAGATAGGCCACCGCCGACAATCACGACATCCGTGTCCATCATCAGGTGGCGGGTGGCGTAGGTGCGATCCGCAGGTGACCGGTTTTGATCCAGACACGCGCGCCGTTTGGCCCTGCTTTTGCCGTCAGGTCATGACCGACAGGTAACCGCAGCCAGCTATCGGTTTTGAAATCCTCGCCGCCCTCGCAAAAGCCGCCGTCGATCACGAACACCTCTGCGCCGCCGTGGTTTGCCACTGTCACGTCAGTGCCCGCGGCCCAATCTTCGATCCGCACGGCTTCGCGGTCGTCGGTGTGCAACGGTGTGATAGTCACGCCCTCGCGGGTGGGTTTTGGTGTCATGTCTGCGGGTCGGAGTGTCACGGCGGTTCGGTCATGCGGATCAAACTGCCACAGCTTGACCATGATCACTGCGCCTGCGTCCGAGCGCGGCGTGTGCGACGACTGCGGCGGGTTGCGCACGTAAGATCCCGCTGGGAAATCGCCGTGTTCGTCTTGGAAGGTGCCTGACAAAACCAGGTATTCTTCGCCGCCGGTATGCACATGCGGCGAAAACGCGGAGCCAGCCGCATAGCGCACGATGGTCGTCGCGCGCGCGACCTCGGCGCCGATCCGGTCCAGCATACGCCGATCAACGCCCTTCATCGGAGAGGCGACCCATGGAATATCGGCGGCATGCACAACGGCGCGAGCGGCGAAATCAGCGTTCAAATCCATGGGTCTGCTCCTGTTTTGGTTACGAGAGGTTCGGGAAGTAATCCTCGCAGACGCCTTCGCGGTAGACGTCAGCCGTGCAGCAATGCAGGCCGCCGCCAAACGCATATGCATCGCGTAATTCCACGGGGATGACTTCCATGCCGAGCTTGTCCATTTGTTCCATCTGGTAGACTTCTGATGCCTCGACGCAGACGGTTTTGGGGTCAAGCACAAGCACGTTCATCGACAACCATGTTGACGAATAACAAAGCGGCGGCGGCGCGTTATGGGCGGGCTGGGCCGCATCAACGATTTCCCAACCGTTGTCATTGTACATCTTGCGCTGTTCTTCTGGCAAACGGCGGTGCGGGTTGTTCAGGATCAGACCGGGCCGCAGCGGCGTGAACGTCGCATCAATGTGGATCGGGTACGGATCACCGGGGAAATTGACGGTGTGCACGCGGTGGTCAGGGAAGTGGCGTTTCAGCCATTCGATGCCCTTAAGGTTCGTTGTGAACCCATGCTGCACCACAAGATCGCGGCCAAAACGCAAGACATCTGCGGCGTCAAAAAGCGGCTCTTCTTCGGTGGTGACAAAGAATTTGTTCGCCGCCCATTCAAGCCGCTTGGTGTCGCCAATCTTTTCAGACAGGTAATCGGGGTGATAATCAGCGTTGGTCAGGCGCGGTTTTGGTGCGCTTTCGTGCCGGAAATTCGGGTCTTCGTTAAAGTATTGCTGCATCAGCGGGCGGTAGTTCAGATATTCGAACCAACGGCAGCGGTACGACATCGTGGCCTCGAGCATTTCGGAGCCAACAGTCAGCAACACATCGCGCGGCGGCATGCAGCCGAACTGGCTTTGGGTATGGAAGTCTGGGGTCGTCGCGGGCAAGGAATGGTCAATTGATGTAGGCCGGTCCACACGGACGCCGCGCTTTTGCAGCATACCTGCAAAGTTATCGAGCAGCTCATTGGCGCGATCAATCGTTTCCTGCGGACGTTTGCCCCACATGCCGCGCATGTCGCTGTCTTCGGGCACTTTGGCGTCAAGCGCGGGTTCCTCGGGCGGGATGTGGCAATCATCTGCGCGGCCCACGATCACATGCTTCAGCGGATCCCATTCGTTCCAGCTATTCACGACTGTATTTTGCATTTTTGAGCTCTCCCCTGACGCGGTCAAATTGCCGACTGCTTCTTATTCGCAATCGCGTGGCAATTTGCAAGAAATTTGCTCATCATCGTCTGAAGGGTCAGTGTCGTCGTCACAAAGTATGCGCCAAGCAGCCCCGTCGAGGTCATCATATTGGGCGCTGCGCAGGGTCCATAAAAACGCAAGAAGCGCCGCAATTGACAGGGCCAAGGATACCGGGATCAAGACGAATAAAATATCCATATGTTCACCGCACCCGCAGCGCGTTTGCGAGGACTGTGATCGAGGATGCTGACATCGCAATTGCGGCGGCAAGTGGTGATGCAAATCCCAAAATCGCGACAGGTACTGCGATCAAGTTATAGCCTGCGGCGATGGTGAAGTTTTCAACAATCCGACGCCGTGCACTGCGTGAAATGCGCAGTGCTTCTGGTATCTCGGACAGGCTTTGCCCAAGTACAACGATGTCGGAGGCGGCGCGCGATGCGTCAAGTGCGGAGGCGGGTGAAATCGACGCGTATGCCCGCGTGAGCGCGGCCGTGTCGTTCAATCCGTCGCCAACCATCAGCACCCGCTTTCCTTGATCTGCAAGTGCCGCGATGGCGTGGTATTTGTCGTCGGGGCTCATGTTGCCTTGGGCGGGAATATCGCCAAGTTGTGCGGCAAGTTTTAGGACGGCGTTTGGGGTGTCGCCAGAAAATATTTGCGGTTCAAATCCGGCGGCCTGAAGTTGTTTGATCGTTTCCGCCGCTCCGTCTTTTAGCGTTTCGGAAAATTGCAAAGGCACCGCGGGCTGGTCACCGATGCGTAATGCGGGGCTTGTTTTTGCGCCGACCCAATCGCCACGCCCTAGCCGGATTGTTTGGCCTTTGTGCGTAGCCTCAACGCCACATCCTGCGATTTCGCAAATGTCGTCAAAAACAACGGGGCGGATATCGGCGGGGAGTGCCGAAGCGATTGCCCGCGACACAGGATGTTGCGACGACTGGCAAAGCCCTGCAAGCATCGCCAAGGATTTGGGATCGAGATCGCGCGTATCGAAGTGCGCCTGCCCGATTGTGAGGGTGCCGGTTTTGTCAAAAATCACTGTGTCGATTTCTGCCAACCGTTCAAGCGCGGTGCTGTCTTTGACCAGTAATCCGCGCCGAAACAGCCGACCAGTTGCTGCCGTGATGACCGCAGGGGCCGCAAGTCCAAGCGCGCAGGGGCAGGTGATAATCAGGACTGAAATCGCAATCCGCAGTGCCAGTGCTGCGTCGGCCGACACCAGATACCACCCGATGAACGTTGCGGCTGCCAGCAGATGCACCGCTGGCGCGTAAATCTGCGCTGCCCGATCAGCCAATGCGGTATAGCGGTTTCGCCCGCTTTCAGCGGTCGCCACCATTGCCGCCATGCGTTGCAGCGTTGTGTCCGCCCCGACGGCAGTGACCAAAACCGTCAGCGGGCCGGTTAGGTTCAGTTCGCCTGCGGCAATTGCATCGTTTTGCGCCATCATTGTTGGGCGGCTTTCGCCAGTGATCAGCGACCTGTCGACGTCTGAGGTGCCGTTGAGGATGGTCCCATCGATGGGCGCCCGCATTCCTGCCGCGACCAAAACTGTGTCGCCCACCCGCAGGTCGCAGACGTCAACTGCCTTGTGAAAACCGTCGGTGATGCGCGTGGCTCTTGGGACCTCGAGCGCGCTCAGTTCTTGCGATGCTGAGCGTGCTGCAAACCGCGTTTTGTGATCAAGGTAGCGACCGATCAGCAAAAAGAACGTCAGAGAGAGTGCTGCATCAAAATAGACGTGCTCGTTGCCCTGCGATGTCTCGTACACCGACAGCGCCGCCGCCAGAATGATCGCCAGCGAAATTGGCACATCCATGTTGAGCCTGCCTGCCTTCAACGCGACGATTGCGGATGACACGAAGACTTGGGCGGAAAACGCCAATGCGGGCACGGCGATGGCAGCAGATAACCAATGGAACATCACTTGTGTTGCTTGCGATGCGCCCGACCAGACCGCGACGGAAAACAGCATGACGTTCATCATCGCAAAACCGGCCACGGATAGTTTTAACAGCAATGCGCGCCCGATCTCGTCTTTTCCGCTCGCATTCAACAGGGTTTGATCAAGCGGATGGGCCTCATATCCGGCAGCGGCAAGTGTCGCGACGATGTCTTCTGGCTCTAATCCTTGGGCGTCAACAGCGACGCGTTTGGTTGTCATGTTGACCCGCGCGCCCGCGACCTCTGGCAGTGCGAGCAGCGTCTTTTCGACGCCTCTGATACAGCCCGCGCAGTGGATATGTGGCAATGACAAAATGATGCCTTTTGCAGGGACCGCCCGCTGCGCGATGTCTTGTGCCATGCCGGCCCCCGCACAGCCCGGACAGGCAGAGGTGGTCACCGTTATGGTCATTGCACGACCCGAACAATGATGCGTTGGCGAAAGACTGTGCCGTCTGCGGCCTCGGCCACGACCCGCAGGTTCCAGTTGCCCGCTTGCACATCAATGGGTGCCACAAAGGCAGTTCCGTCAAACCGCAGTTCGGGGAATTTATCGGCTGCGACTGATGTCGCCATGCCGAACACAACGGAGCGGATTTCGGGTGATACTGGCTGGCCGTCTTTTGAAATCTCAAGCCGCAAGATGCCTGCGCGGACTTCGGCAGATACATCCCAGTCGAGCGCAAGTTGTGCTGCGCGGTCCACATCAAATGATTGACTGGCAACATAAGAGTTTTTGACTTCTAGACCAGGGAATGTGCGCACGGCTTGATAGGCCAGCGTTAGGTTAACGCTGATGATGATTGCAAAGCATGCGCACATGATTGCCGCCACTTTACGCCCCGTGAGGGGGCGGTTTGTTATGGATGTCATTTTGTATCCTTTCCGTCGAAACTGCTGTCACGAAATGCGCGTTCGCCGCTGATCACGTCTTCGACCCAGAACCGCAGGTCGGTATGGTCTTGTTGTGCGGCGGCGTCTTGTGGGCGTGCGGTGACGTAGACCCGTTGTTGTGTTGAGCTATCTGGCGCCACGGTCACGATGTGGGTTTGTGCGCCTTCAACGTCGATGCGCAAGATTTCGTCCGAGCTAAGTGACAATCGGAATTCACGCGGCTCGCCGTGTTTATTGCGCAATCGCAGAATGTAGGTGTTCCGGATGGACCCGTCTGAGAGCGTGATAAATGTCGGGTTGCGCACGGCTGCAACTGTGAGGTCGATCTCAGCGCGGATGAACAGTGCAAACACCAGCCCAAACCCGATCAGCGACCATAGGGCCGTGTAAAGAATAGTTCGTGGTCGCAAGATGTGTTTCAGAACCGGCTTTGGCGCTTGGCCTGCGCGCTCTTGCGGTTCGTCTGACAAGGCCAGATAATCAATCAACCCGCGCGGCTTGCCGATCTTGTCCATGATATCGTCACAGGCATCGATGCACAGCGCGCAGGTGATGCATTCCATCTGCTGCCCGTCGCGAATGTCGATTCCCATTGGGCAGACGTTGACGCAGGCCATGCAATCGATGCAGTCGCCGGTGTCTTCGAGCCGCTTTTTCGCGCGGGGTTCGCCGCGCCATTCGCGGTATCCAACTGTCAGCGTGTCATCGTCCATCATCGCGCCTTGGATGCGCGGCCACGGGCACATGTAGATGCAGACTTGTTCGCGCATAAAGCCGCCAAAGATGAAGGTTGTCGCCGTGAGCGCCGCGATTGTCCCGTAGGCTGCGGCATGCGCATCAAAGCTGATCAGATCGCGCAATAATGTCGGCGCGTCGGTGAAATAGAACACCCAAGCGCCGCCTGTAGCGATTGAGATCAGCAGCCAGACGATCCATTTGGTCAGCCGCAGTCGCCATTTATGCAGGGTCCAATCGGCGTTCCATAGGCGTACCCGCTTGTTGCGGTCGCCTTCGATCCAGCGTTCAACGAGGATAAAAAGATCGGTCCAGACGGTTTGCGGACAGGCATATCCGCACCAGACGCGCCCAAGGGCGGATGTGAATAAAAACAGGCCGAGGCCTGCCATGATCAATAGCCCTGCGACGAAATAGAACTCGTGTGGCCAGATTTCGATCCAAAGGAAATAGAACCTGCGCCCCGCCAAATCGACCAATACCGCCTGATCTGGCAGCGCCGGCCCACGGTCCCAGCGGACCCAAGGCGTAATGTAATAAATACCAAGCGTAACGGCCATGATCCACCATTTGAGCGTGCGGAAATATCCGGTTACGCGGCGCGGAAAGATCGGTACTTGCGGGGCATAAAGTGGTTGGTTTTCTGACATTTGCGGCAGGGTCCAGTGCTGTTCACATTCGCAGAACTATCGCCAAATTGGTGGCAGGCCTTTGACACAGATCAAGAAATACAAAAAGACCCCAGTCGCGTGGAATGCACGCGACTGGGGCCACAGATTTGGTCTTATTCGCCGCCGCCCAACCCATGCACATAGGCCGCGACCGCGTTGATATCAGAGCGCGTCAGGCGCTGCCCCCAAGCTGGCATCACGCCGAACCGCGCATTGGTCACGGTTTCGGTAACCGCCGCTATGTCACTGCCATAAAGCCAGATCGCGTCGGTCAAATTCGGCGCACCCACGTCGCGGTCGCCTTTGCCGTCTGCACCGTGGCAAGCCGAACATTGCTCGTCAAAGATCACAGCGCCTGCGTTTGCCATTTCGACATCAAAGTCAGACCCAGCCAGTTGCATAACGTACTGTACCGCATTGTCGATTTCGTCTGACGACAAGACCTCGCCGTAGGCTGGCATCTGCGACCAATGCGCGTCTGCGTCAGTTTCGTTGCGGATGCCGTGGTCGATTGACAAGGCGATGTCTTGGATCGCCCCGCCCCACAGCCAATCGTCATCCAGCAGGTTGGGATAGCCCAGCGCACCAGCCGCACCGGACCCGTGACACTGCGAACAGTTGGTGCGAAAAACCGCCGCGCCGTTGGCATATGCAAAGCGCTGTAGATCGGGGTTGTCTTTGAGTACACCCAGATCAATTTCGGTCAAAGACGCGCGCAAGTCCGCATTTTGTGCCTCAAAACGGTCGATCTCGGCGGCGACTTCACCGCGTGTCGAATACCCCAGCACACCCTTTGTGGCCCCTGAAATCATCGGCCACGCCGGATAGGCAATCATGTACCCAACGCCCCAAATGATGGTGAGGTAGAGGCACCAAAGCCACCAGCGCGGCAACGGGTTGTTCAGCTCTTTTATGCCGTCCCATTCGTGTCCGGTAGTATCAATGCCTGTCTCTTCGTCGGTTTCATGTTTGGTCATGATCCGCTCCGTTTATTGTCTTGTAAGGAACCGCAGGTGCAGCCCGCGCAGTCGTTTTTGCAAGTCGGCGTAAGCGTTTCGTTGCGAAATGGGATGTTGGCAATGTCGTCATGCAAGGCGCGGCTTCCGGGTCTAAAGGCCCAAATGATTGCCCCAACAAAGAATGCCGTCATCAAAAGAAGAACCCAGCTGTCGGCGAGTTGGCGAAGAAAGGAATATGTGTCCATGGGAAGGCTCCTTTAGCGGCTTTCGTCAGGGGTGAATGTTGAAAAATCGACGAGCGTGCCAAGCATTTGCAGATAGGCAACAAGGGCGTCCATCTCGGAGATGCCGGGCGCGCTGTCGAAGTTGCTCACCACGGCCTTTGGGTAGCGTGCGACCATCGCGTCCCAATCACCGTCTGGATCGGCTTGCACAATAAAATCGGCCTGCGCGTTTGCGATCATCTCGTCTGTGTAAGGCACGCCGACGATGCGGTGCGTTTCCAGCAGGTCCTGCACATATTCGCCGTCAATCTGGGTGCGCCCGAGGAATGCGTATTTGGGCATGATCGATTCTGGCACAACGGATTGCGGATCGTTGAGGTGATCGACGTGCCATGCGTCTGAGTACCTGCCGCCGACGCGCGCAACGTCTGGCCCTGTGCGTTTGGACCCCCACTGAAACGGATGGTCGTACATCGATTCCGCGGCGAGTGAATAGTGCCCGTACCGTTCCACTTCGTCGCGCATTGGCCGGATCATCTGGCTGTGGCAGGGATAGCACCCTTCCCGAATGTAGATGTCGCGACCTGTCAGTTCTAGCGGCGAGTAGGGCCGCATGCCTTCCACATCTTCGATCGTATTTTCGAGATAGAAAAGCGGTGCAATTTCCACAATCCCCCCCACTGATATCACCACAAAGGTAGCAACCAGCAAGAGCGTCGGACTGCGTTCGAGGATTTGGTGTTTGTCAAGAAAACCCATAGTACGGTCCTTACTCTGCTGGTGTCGCGTTGGCGTTGACGGGAACGGTGACGTGATGTCCCGCACGGATGGTCATCCAGATATTCCAGACCATGATCAGCGCGCCGCCAAGGTAAAGAAGTCCACCCAAACCGCGCACCACATACATTGGGAACTTGGCGGAAACGGTGTCGGCGAATGAGTTAACGAGGAAGCCTTGTGCGTCAACTTCGCGCCACATCAAACCTTCCATGATGCCGGTGACCCACATCGACGAGGCGTAAAGAACGATCCCGATAGTCGCCAACCAGAAGTGCCCGTTGATCGCGCTAAGCGAATGCATCGCAGAACGGCCCCAGAGCCGTGGAGTCAGAAAGTAAAGCACGCCAAAGGTGATCATGCCGTTCCACCCTAATGCGCCGGAATGCACGTGCCCAATTGTCCAGTCGGTATAGTGGCTGAGCGAATTGACGGCGCGGATCGACATCACCGGGCCTTCAAATGTCGACATGCCGTAAAATGCGAGGCTGACGACCATCATCCGAATGATCGGATCGGTGCGCAGTTTGTCCCATGCCCCTTGCAGGGTCATCAGGCCGTTGATCATGCCGCCCCAGCTTGGCATCCAAAGGATGATCGAAAAGACCATGCCAAGTGTGGCCGCCCAGTCGGGCAGTGCTGTGTAATGCAGGTGGTGCGGACCCGCCCAAATATACAGAAACGTCAGCGCCCAAAAGTGGATGATCGACAGTTTGTAGCTATAGACTGGACGCCCTGCCTGTTTTGGCACGAAGTAGTACATCATCCCAAGGAAGCCCGAGGTCAGGAAGAACCCAACGGCGTTATGGCCGTACCACCACTGGGTCATCGCGTCTTGTACGCCCGAGAAAACTTGTACCGATTTTGACCCCCAGATTGATACTGGGACAGACAGGTTGTTGACGATATGCAGCATCGCAATTGTGACGATGAAGCTAAGCAAGAACCAGTTGGCGACGTAGATGTGTCGCTCTTTGCGGGTGAAAATGGTGCCTAGATATGTGATCAGGAATGCGACCCAGACGATGGTCAGCCAAATGTCGACGTACCATTCTGGTTCAGCATATTCTTTGGCTTGTGTTGCACCAAGCAAATATCCGGTTGCCGCCAAGACGATAAACAACTGGTAGCCCCAAAAGACGAACCAGCCCAGATTGCCGCCCCAAAGACGCGACCCACATGTCCGTTGCACGATGTAGAACGACGACATGATCAATGCGTTACCGCAAAACGCGAAAACCACCGCAGAGGTGTGCAGCGGCCGCAACCGCCCAAAGTTTGCATAGGGCTGTGCCCATTCAACATTGAGCACCGGAAACGCGAGCTGGAACGCGATAATCACACCGACAAGCATGCCGATGACGCCCCAGAACCCTGTGGCAATAACGCCTGCGCGCACGACCCCGTCAAAATATCCGTTTGTGTCAGTCTGCACAGCGGGCGCGTCGGTCCGGCGTAAAACCCAGACAAACATGACCGCTGACACGCCCATGATCAGCAGTGCGTGAAACTGATAGGCGATGTCTCTGGCCCA